>JABLTL010127948.1_pt1 | contig 111073 bp, 85 predicted proteins | sample 7160151 | NCBI WGS metagenome assembly JABLTL01 (sample SAMN14651223, study PRJNA627086) | human gut metagenome | isolation source: feces | host: Homo sapiens | reverse complement strand
CATCAGTCATGTGCCACCGGCACACTCCTTCTTCAAAAAAAGATCTATCCTCGAAAATCTTCTCTTAATCTGAAGCAACTTATTTTTTTCATGTTACTTAAGGGAGTAACAACCGAAAATATTTCTGTTTTTTATAATCCGTATATGTTTCTTTTCGTTTTTTACATTTATTGTGCATATTATTGCTGTTCAAATGTTTGTTTAAAATTTGAACTATGTATTTCAATGAAAAGAGACAAGAGCTCGCTCCGTTCGTCAACCTGCGGAGCGACGTGGGATTCAAGGCCGTGTTCGCGGACAGGAACAACAAGGACATCCTCATCGGGGTGCTGAACCAGATCCTGCCTCCCGAGGCGAGGATCGAGGACATCAAGGAATATTCCGACCGGGAGCAGCAACAGGATGTGATCTACGGGAAGAAGACGGTGCTCGACCTGGTCTGTGTGGACAAGGACGACAGGACGTTCATCGTGGAGATGCAGGCCTCGGAGGAGGACAGCTTCTTCGAGAGGTGCATCTATTACGCGTCAGGACTGTACCATCTGGAACTGTCGGAGGGGGATCTGTACGGGAAGCTCCACCCGGTCTATGTGGTCTCCTTCCTGAACTATCGCCTGAGGCACGACGACGAGTCGCTCTGGGACACCGACCACCTCATCTCCTACTGGCAGTTCACGGAAAAACGCACCGGAATGGTTGCGAATCAGACAATTAGTGTTATCTTTGTGGAGATGACACTGTTCACCAAGACGCTGGAGGAGTGCGTGACGGAGTCCGACAGGCTGTTCTACATATTCAGGAACAGCGGTGGCTTCCAAAAGATTCCGGAGTGGATCGAGGAGGCCGGAGGAATCTCCAGACGGCTCGCCGAGGCGTGCGAGGTGGCGGCGTTCGACAAGGAGAAGAAACTTAAATACGAGATCGACAAGATGAACGAGAGGGACATTCTGGCGCAGCGCGTATTCGCCGAGCGCAAGGGCTTCGAGAAAGGCTATGCCGACGGAGAGGCCAAAGGAATCGCAGATGGCATGGCCCAAGGCATGGCCCAAGGTAAGGCTGAAGGTAAGGCTGAAGGAATAACCGAAGGTAAGACCGAAGTAGCCAAGGCCATGCTGGAAATCGGTATGCCGATAGGGCAGATCCTACAGTTGACCGGGCTTACCAAAGAGCAGATAGGGGCTTTAAGGTGATGTTTTTAACTGCCATTGCCAAAGAAAGAAGGCGGCCGGGGTTTCCGGTCGCCTTCTTTTGTTGGATTGACTGAATGCAGGATTACTTCTTGAAGTACATGCTTTCTTCGTTGCTTCCGTTGTAGTTGGCCTGATAAATCACGTCATAGCTGCCTGCAATGGAAGCCTTGTCGGTTGAAGTGGCCTTCGGAATAGAGATTCCGCAGATGTAGTACTTGCCGTTACTGGTCATCTGACCTGCACCATAGTACTGGTACTTTAGGGTCTTCAGGTCTTCGCTTACCGTGAACCAGAGCCACTCGTAGTTGGAATCGGAGAATCCCTTGTCACCAGGAGCAAAGTTGTAGTTGCCCCAACCGTTTCCGCCAGAACATTCAGGAATATATGTGCAGAACTTTCCGTCTGCGGCTTTCTGGGCTGCGCGGCGGTCAAAGAACACGCCGAATTTGACAGTCCTTTCATTGTAGTCAATCTCGACACAAGCGTCCAGAACCGAATCAAGATAAAGGCCCTTGATGCCAAGGTTGTTTGTGTGCTCTTTGCCAGCGGCATCCTTCAAGGTCTCTCGCTGACGTGGCTCACCGAATGTGACAACAGTTTTGTCCGCATTGGTGTTACCCTTACCCAGTGTCTTGTTAGGGTCAAATAATTTCGAGTAAAGCGTCCAGCTTCCCTTGAAGTCGTTGGCTCCGATCTGGGTGAAGATGTAGGTGTGACCGTTGTCAAGCACAACCTTTCCGACGCGTACGCTACCGGTCTTGTTCTCCCCGACTGTAAGGACACCATCCTTCACTGTGATCCACTTGCTAGCGCTCTCAACCTTCGCATAGACATCATGGACTTTATATTCCTCATCGCCGATCCAATAGTTGAACTCTTTGGCGTCAACACCCTGAACGATCTCGGTCGTCTTTCCTGCCGTGATGTTCGTGACCTCAAGCGCATTGCCGTAGGTGGTAGTCTGGATGTGGGAGATGAGGTTGGTGTTGGTGTACTCTCCACCTACAGGCCAGATGGCGACGTAAGCGGTGGAGGTGCATTTCACCGTGTCAACAATGGCAGGGACGGTGATTGCACCTTTCGTGCTTGACTTTTCAGGAGAATCAAGCATCAGTTCAATCTTGTTGTACTGTGCGTCTCCACCAAGCGTTATTGTGGTCTCGCCCTGTTTGACTCTGGTTCCCTCCGGATAAGACACCACGATCTTTGCGATACCGGTCTTGTAGGCGAGTGATACGGAGCCCTTACCTCCTGACAGGCCGCTGACAGGGGTGGATCCAACAATCACCTGATGTGCCATGGCATCAGCAAGCGTACCTTTCTGACCGCTCAAATTCACAAATGTCGGAGCGGATCCATAGTTCACGAGATTAGTCTCGTTGTTGTCAACATAGACGAAAGCCGTTTCTGCGTCATTCGGCACGGCCACACGGTTGCTGAATGACGCGGTCTTGCCTTCTGCCGCCTCGCCTCTGAGGATCTGGGTTCTTCCCACTGAAGTACCGTCAGCCTTCGCGAAACGTATACGGAGGAAATCCTTGGCTGTGAAAGCAGTCTTCATGCCCTCACCCTGTGCGGACGGAAGGGTAGCCTCGATTGTCAAGGCCTTCACGGTAGCGTTTTCATCCTTGAACTCCTTCACATCCTCTCCCTTGTCGCAGGCTGAGAACATTACCATTGCGGAAAGAGCGCAAGCGAATGTCAATAATATTTTTTTCATCTGAATATAATTCTAGTTGTGGATAATGACTGTTAGTTCCAGTAAGGATTGCCCTGACGCTCCTTCTGAGGAATCTCCCAAGTGAAGCCTTCGGCAGGAATCTGAGTCTCGCTCCAATGGTTCGCTCCACGGGCGTTCTGAACGCCCCAGCGCTTCTGGTTGAAGAACGCCCAATCGCCTTCTCCCCACATCTCGATGCGCCACTGAAGTTTGACCATCTCCATAACACTCTTGCCAGGCATCGTGTTGTCGCATGTCATGGCGGTGGCGCCGCTCTTTGTGCGGGCCGCAAGCAGTTTGTCAAGCAATGCCTTTGCCTGAGCGTCCTGCCCACCCTGAGCGTATGCCTCAGCGACCATCAGCAAGACGGCTGAGGAACGGAGGTATATGTTGTCGGATGTGGTAGCCTCGTTCGTGTGGTTTTTGTAACCGATAGCCGAGGATGCCGCCCATTTGAGAGACGTGTATTTCGGCATAGTGTACTGGTACCATGTCGTGTCTGCTCCGTTGTTGGTGTAAACGTGGAAATCCTCGAAATCCTCAGGGAGAATGCAAGCCTTGCGGCAGTCATCATCCGAAAGTGCGTCGTAGATTCCTTTGTCCACCTGATAGTAGCCTGAAGGGCTGCGCTTGAGAGCATTGAGACCAGCGTTGGTCCAGAAGATGTTGGATGAGCCTCTGGCACCGCCGAAAATCGCCTCTGGATTCTTCTCCAGATTGTAGAAGGCGTTCTGTGTGGCGTTGAAGTCGGATCCGTTCCAAGAGGTTCCCTGAGGCAGGGATGCGGTGACACCAGCGCGAGAGTTCACAGAGGCCAACAAACTTGCCTTCATACCATAATCATCGGCGTTGATCAGGTTAGGGAAATGGCTGAGGAGGTCATTCCCCGCCTCTATCACGGTCTTCCAGTCCTTGCTGTCGAGGGCGGCGCGACAACGGTAGTACTGTGCCACGGCACAGTCTATGTCGTAGATCTGGGCAGCCTCGTTACCGATGGTATAGCCTTTCTCTCCGAGCGTGGAATCGTGGAAAAGATCCACTGCCTCCTTGAGCGTAGTGTTGATCCAACTCCAGGTCTCGGCGACCGAAAGCGGAGCCTTGGCGGCATTATAGGTGTAGGCATCGTAGATCGGCCATCCCTGCTTTGTAGTGGAGGTTACATCCTGAAGGTCTGTGTAGCGCTCCATCAGCATCATGTAGCAGATAGCCTTCATTGTCAGTGCCTGGGCGCGGCTGGAACCCATTCTTGGATACTTCTCGACACGCTCCTCGGTAAGGAAGTCAAGCGCCTTGAGTGCGGGTCCGAGCTTGAGTACAGGGGCGAGATAGTAGCCATAGTTCTGGATCTCCTGATCCGTTCTCCAATAAGTGTTGTTTGCAAGATTCTGATACCAAGTCGAGTATGTTCCTTGATTCAGTCTATCTCCTTCAACCACGTCGCCAGACTGGCAGAAACGGCGAAACTCAAAATTGGATTCGTAAGCGGAAGCGTTGGAATAGCCACCGGCGATCGCAGCGTTGTAGATGTTGATGTAACCCGGCAGAGAACCAACGAGACCTGTCAGAACCTGCTGCTCAGCTTCCTCGCTTCCATTGATGAATTCTGCCATCTCATCATCCGTGAAATAGTTCGGATTGTTGACATCCAGCAGTGAGGTGCAGGATGAAAAGCTCAAGCCAAGGATCGCGGCAGCCAAAAGACTTTTATATGTTTTCATATTTATTCGCGTTTAATTTTAGAAATCAAGATTCAAACCGATAGTGAGAGTCTGCATCTGTGGGTAGATGAAGGTGTCAACCTCTTTTCCTCCGATTGTTGAGAAAGTAGGATCCACACCTTTCTGCTGAGAGAAAATCAACACGTTGTCAGCTGAGACGAACGCACGGAGGGCACTGATGTTGACTTTTTTTGTGAGTTTCTTAGGCAGGGTGTAGCCGATGGTCACGTTCTTCACACGGAAGTAGCTTGCGTCAAAGAGGCTCATGTCTGTGTAGTTGTGAGAGCCTGGCAGCAAAGATCCATCAAGATAGTAACTGCTTGCGCCTGAACTTGGGAACCACTGCATAGGGTAATAGGCACTGGTGTTGTCCGGATTCCAGGTGTTGCCCACGAGATCCTTTGAGACAGGAATACGCTGTCTGCCCATAGATGAGCCGCGGAACAGATGCTGGGAGTACTCCATAGAGAAGAACTTGCCTCCGATCTGGTAAGCGGAAACGACGCTGAAATCGAAATCTTTCCATTTCAGGCTGAGGGTAAGACCTCCGATCCAATCAGGAGTGGCTGATCCTACCTCGTAGTAAGATGCGTCTGCCGCCACGTCTGTCTTGACATTGTCACCCACCTTATAGTTGGCGTAACGTCCTCCGTGCTCGTAGACACCTGTGGTCTCGTTCATATTCACATCATAGTAAGTGACTCTGTGCCAATAAAGCGGAAGACCGGATTTTTCGTCCACACCGGCATATTTAGGCATATAGAGGTTGAAAAGATCCTTCCCTTCTCCACGGAGGTAGAATATTCCTCGTCCGGCGTGGCTTGCAGTTCCGGCCTGCGCCATATCCTCAGTCGCGACGGTCCAGCAGCCCTTAGGGAGATCCATGGTCTCGTCGTAGTTCGGAATCTGGTCGGCAGGAACGCTCAGAAGCGTGGTGCGGTAGTGTGTTCCGTTGATGCCAATGCTGAGGGTGAGATCTTTCTTGCGGATGATGTCAGCGTCGAGTTCTATCTCGAATCCTCTGTTGCGGACCTTGGCAGCGTTTCCAAGAACGGTGGTGTAGCCGGCGCTGGCGAGAGGGGAGACTGACTGATTGAAGAGAGAGTTGACAGTCTTGTGGTCATAGAAGTCAAGCGCACCGGTGATGCGGCTCCTCAGGACACTGAAGTCAAGGCCGAGGTCAAACTGGTGGATGTTCTCCCAAGTCAGGTCGGAACGAACCAAGTCGTTGCCGGTTCTGATGGCGGTTGAGGCAGGAACGCCGGTACCGCTTGAGCTTGTCTGCCACGTGGCGACAGCGTAGTACCAGTAGTGGTTGAGATAATAAGAGGTAAGACCATTGGAGTTACCCGTCACACCATAGCTGGCGCGCAGCTTGGCGTTGTCAAGCCATGTCTTCATCTCCTTAAGGAAGCTTTCCTCTGAGAAACGCCAACCGGCTCCGACTGACCAGAATGTACCCCAGCGGTTGTCCTTTGTGAACTTGGAGGCGGCATCACGCCTGAGGGATCCAGACAGATAATATTTGCTGTCGTAGTTGTAGTTGAAACGGCTCAGGTAAGACTCTGTCCTGTAGATGTTTGTACTGAAGCCAGGGGTAGTGGAGTTCTCACCACCAGCGTTGACATAGCGGCCGATGAAGTTTCCGGCGATGGCATAACCCGGAATCAGCTCGTAACCAGTGCCGAAATTGAGGTCATCCCTGTTCAGATCCTCATACTCGTGACCTAGCATAGCGTCAACGTGATGCTTGTCGAAGTCCTGATTATAGGTAAGGATCTGCTGGGTGTTGATGATTCGGCGCTGGTAGGTCTTGATACCGAATCCTCCGTTAGGAGTTCCGCGGCCCGCGACACTGTTCACGTACATCGTACGTTTCCAGTGTGACTCGTCCATATTGAAGTTCACGTTGAAGTTGAAATACTTCAGGAAATTGACATCGGCGAACAGACGGGTTGTCCATGTTGAGATGTCCTGACGCTCGATGTTGGTCTCGGCGATGTACTTGAAGTCACTGCCATAAGGACTTGTGGCGACACCGAGCGGTGAATACGAGGCGTTCTTGGTGTTCAGAATCTTGTCACCGTTGGCATCGAGAACATAGTCACCGTTCTTGTCAATGGTGTAGACTGGCTCGATTGGCTGCCATCCTTTGACGTGAAGCATGGCGTTGCCATACGCTCCACCGATCTGACGGGAGCCCCACTTACCGGCCTGAGCTCTGGTGCTGGTCTTTGAATAGCCGACATTGGCGCCGATCTTCAGCCACTTGAGAGCCTGGGCATCGACATTCATACGTCCGCTGTAACGCTTGTACGAGCTCGCAATCAAGAATGAAGGCTCGTCCTGATAACCTAGGGAAGCGTAGTAGTGGATCTTGTCTGATCCGCCGCTGGCCGAAAGGTTATATTCCTGACGGAAGGCTTTTTTGAACATAATGTCAGCTGCGTCACCATTGTAGAGCAGCCTTGCGTCCTTGTTGATTTTTCCGGTTACTGGATCGACAAGGTAAGCACCGCTCATAGTCGCGGATGCGTTCGAGCCGGATCCCGTAGGCGTGTAGATCGCCCCAGGAACATTGTAGGCCATATTGTTGCCGAGTGCGTTCTTCTGGAACTGGGTCTCGCTTCCGTTGTAGTCGAACAGGTGCTGGCTGGCAAATAGCCTTGCCTCCTCGTCTGTGTGGTTCGGAGTGGCGATGTTTGTGTAGTAGTTGCCGTTCGCATCAACTCCAGGAAGACCTGTTCCGTTCACGCCGTAACGGTAAGAGTTGTAGATTGACTGCCAGGCATATTCATAATACTCAGCGGCGGTGTCGATCGAGTTGACGTTGTAGTTTCCGATGGAGTTCCATCCCCAGCGGCTCTGGAAGGAGATCTTTGACTTGCCTTCGGAGCCTCTCTTGGTGGTGATGAGGATGACACCGTTACCCGCTCTTGATCCGTAAAGAGCGGTTGACGCCGCATCCTTGAGGACAGTCACGGAAGCTATGTCGTTAGGGTCCAACTGGGAAAGAGGGTTCTCATAAGTGGAGTTGGTCTGCTGGGCCACACCGTCGATCACGACGAGGGCGGCGGCAGAGGCTCCGTTGGTGGAGCTGACACCACGCAGACGGATAGCCATGTCATAACCAGGCTGGCCATCGACCATTGAGACCTGAAGGCCTGGAGCGGCTCCTTCCAGTGCTCTGGAGACCGTGGTCGTGTTCTGAATGGCGACGATGTCTGACTTCACATCGGTGATGGAACCGGTCACATCTTTCTTTTTCTGAGTACCATAGGCGACAACCACGACCTCGTCGAGGTACCTGTTGTCACTCTGGAGAACTACATTGATGACAGCCGAGGAGCCAACCTTGACTTCCTGTGTGGTGTAACCAATGCTTGAGATAACAAGGATGGCTCCCTGCTTCACGTGTGGCAGACTGTAGTTACCGTCAAAGTCTGTCATTGTGCCGGAGGTGGTGCCCTTTATGAGGACATTAGCGCCGACACAGGGTTCCCCTGTCTCGTCCGTGACCTTTCCGGAAACGGCTGACTGGGCGAATACCTGCACCCCGACTAACAGGAGCGCAAGCAAAGCTGTGATGAAACGTTTACCCATAAACTGTGTTTTTAATAATGGTTTTGTGATTTTCTCAATCAGTCTTGTCAAGTGGATTGCAACAGTGTCACGAATATGTGGGGACATATTGCCGGACATGCCGACGGCGGCGTAAAACGGCGGAAAGTGTGAATATGGTCATAGTTTACCTTGTGCTATTATACGTCTGTGACATTTAAACCAAAAACATTGGCAAAAGTAAGGAATATTATCCCCCGCTTTTTTGAAATATTGATAAAAATACTTTGAAATTTGATTTACACCTAAAATTTTACGCAAACCTTTTCGCAAAACAGCGCAAAATGGGTTCGTAATGTGAAATTTATGACCAAAATCATACTGCGGTCTCATAATTTGTCAATCTACTGATTTGATAAAAATCCGATTGAAAATCAGGACACGACACAGGAGGGCAGGAACATTTTTCAAAGTACTTTCACCAAAAATTTTCCGATATATTCTACTATTAGTTTTATATTTGCGCTTTATGTACAATATTTATGATTTTGTGATTTTGCTAAATCAGTAGTTTAACAAAACCATTATAAAAAGCAGTTATGGGTAAACGATTAATTACGACTCTGCTTGTGCTCCTGACAATCGGGGCGCAGGCATTCGCCCAGTCCTCTGTTTCCGGCAAGGTGACGGACAAGGCTGGAGAACCACTGGTCGGAGTCAATGTCCTTATCAAGGGCACCAACTCCGGTACTATGACAGATTTGGATGGAAATTGGAACATCCCAGATGTGAAGACCAACACCATCCTCGTTTTCTCCTCCATCGGATTCTCCACTCAGGAAATCACTGTGGGATCAAAGAAAGCAATCAACGTTGTGCTTGAGGACGACACCAACTACCTTGACGAGGTTGTGGTCGTCGGTTACGGTACGGCTCGTAGAAGGGATCTTTCCGGTTCTATCGCCAGCGTGAATTACGCCAGCGACAAGAACATCAGCACTTTGCCTAACCCTAACGCCCTTTCGGCGTTGTCCAGCAAGGTGGCCGGTTTCAGCTATGCTCCTACAAGCAGCGCGTCTGGTGACAACACCGGAACAATGACAATCCGTGGTAAGAACTCCATCCCTTCAAGTGCATCGGACGGAGCGCAGAGTGTCAACCAGCCTATGCTCATCGTCGATGGCGTGATCTCCTACGGTTCGATCAACACGATCAACACGACGGACATCGAGAGCATTGACGTGCTGAAGGACGCTTCCGCAGCCGCGATCTACGGATCCCGCGCCGCCAACGGTGTCATCATCATCACCACCAAGAGGGGAACCAGCGCAAAACCGGTTGTCAGTTTCAACGCAAGCGTCAGCCTGTCAGACTGGACACGTATGCCTAAGATGGTGACCGACGACGAGACCTTCCTCAGGAACCGTTTCGAGTCCTACAAGGCAAACAGGGATGCGTTCAAGACCAAGGAGTGGTCTGACTACTCATCTCTTGAGACAGCGGCCGCCGAACTTATGACAGACGTTGAGCTCGCCGCTTTCAAGGATGGTACCAGAACCAACTGGCTCAAAGAAATCTCCCGCACCGGTGTCGGTCAGAAATACGACCTCAGCATCGCAGGAAAATCCAAGAACGTGGCCTACTATGTTTCCGGTGACTACACCAGACAGCAGGGCATCCGTCTCGGAGACGACTACGAGAAGTACAACTTCCTCGCCAAACTTGACATAAACGTAACTGACTGGCTCACAGTCGGCGCAAAGGCAAGCTACCTCGGAGCCAACAGCTGGGGACAGACCGCCAGAATCCAGAACGCGACTTGGATGTCACCATATTCATACGTTATGGTTCAGACTCCTGGCTACGAGGACTGGTACAACTACTATCCTGACGGAAAGACCGCCAGCCCGCTTATCGGCGCCGGAAAGGATGACTCCTACCTCTACACCGACCGCTCAGGCTTCAGCTCAAACGCCAACGGTATGGCTTACGCTCAGATCGACTTCCCGTTCCTGAAAGGCCTTTCCTACAGGATCACTGTCCAGGGCCAGCACAACACCGGCCGCAGCGACGTGTTCAACAACCCTGAGCTCTGGGTCGACACAAACAACACAGCGGATATGGAGAATCCTTCCAAGTACAACGTCAACGCAGAGGGAAGCTCCGCGATGAGCTACTCACAGACTTGGAACGTGGATAACATTCTCACTTACGCCAAGGACATCAAAGAGCATCATTTCGACCTGATGGCCGGTTACACACGTGAGAAGTACAATACCGAGGGACTCAACGTTGAATTCAAGGGATTCAGCAGCCCGACCTATCTCGGTGTTTACAAGATGGACGCAGCGGACAACTCCAACACCATCCTCAAGCGCTCACGCACCACTTGGAGCCGTGTCGGCTACCTCGCCCGCGCCAACTACAACTGGAGGAACACATATTACGCCAGCGTTGTATTCCGTCGTGACGGTTATTCAGGCCTTGCGGACGGCTTCAAATGGGATAACTTCTATGGAGCTTCCGCTGCCTGGGTTCTCAGCAACGAGAACTTCATCAAGGATCTCGGCTGGTTTGACTTCCTCAAATTCCGCGCGTCCTGGGGACAGAACGGAGCCAGCTCCGTGTCTCCTTACCAGACTCTCGCCAATGTCGGCATCGTCGGCACAAGGCAGGGTTCAATGTCTTGGGCTTGGCTCGGCAACCAGGGCAACCTCGGTGTGCAGCCTCTCGGAATCCCTAACAGAAGCCTGACCTGGGCCACTGTCGAGAAACTGAACTTCGGTCTTGACTTCACCACACTTCAGGGAAGACTCAGCGGTAGCATTGACGGCTACACCGGAAGAACCACGAATATGATCGTGAGCCGTTCAGCTCCTTATATGACTGGATTCACATCAATCTATGACAACGTCGGACTCGTCACCAACAACGGTATTGAGGTCACACTCAACACAGTCAACATCAATGGCGACGGCGACAAGACATTCCGCTGGACATCCTCAATCGTGTTCGACTCCAACGCCAACTGCGTAAAGGAACTCTACGGAAAGGACTACAAGGGTGAAGAGGCTGACGACGTTGCCAACGCTGTGGCTTACGGATTCGACAACTACTACGCTCTTCAGGTCGGCCACCCTATCGGTTCAGCCTACGACCTCAAGAAACTCGGCATCTTCAACTCTGAGGACGAGATCAAGAACTACACAGACAAGGATGGCAATATGATCCAGCCTAACGCCAAGCCAGGTGACATCAAGTTCCTGGATTGGAACGAGGACGGTGTGATCGATGAGAAAGACCGCCACTTCATTGGCTCTCCTGACCCTCTCTTCACTTTGAATTTCGGCAACACCATCAGCTGGAAGAACTTCTCACTCTACTTCAACTTCCGTTGGGCGCAGGGTGACGACACCCACTTCCTCAGATTCGACCCGTACGCTTTCGGAACGAACCAGTCAAGTGGCGCTCAGCTGGCAGCCGTTGATCCTTGGACAGAGACCAATCACTCACAGACATACCCTAAACGTGACTACTCCAACTCTTTGAACTATATGTTCTGGAACTCACGTTCATTCCTGAAGCTCAAGGATCTCTCACTTTCCTACACCGTGAATCCAGGCCTCATCCAGAAGGTAGGCCTTAGCGGAGCGCGCGTCTATGTCGCCGCCACAGACCTCTTCACGATCACCGGATGGTCAGGTCTTGATCCTGAGACCGGAGGTACTATCGCTGGAGACACTGGCTCAACCCGCTTCGGAAGCAACGGTACCTACAAGACCGTCACATTCGGAGTAAACCTGACATTCTAATTTGAAATAAAGGAATAGTTATATGAAAATCAACAAAATATTTGCAGGCATTGTAGCGGGAACAGTAGCCCTTGCCGGGTTCACTGGTTGCAACGATGAGGAATTCCTCAAGGAGCACTCCTACAACTACGATGACAACTCATTCTACAACACGGAATCGGACATCGTAATGGCTCTGAACCCGTGCTATAACACCGTAGAGTACCTTATGTTGGGTGAGCCGCACGGCACACACTCCTATGCTATCACAGGTATGGGAATGGACACATTCTCAGCCACCGGATCGACATCGACCTTCGGTAACTGGGACATCAATGCCGACAACGGTATCTCCCGTCACTGGTTCGACAATGTCTATACCCTTGTAAACAAGGCGAACACGGTGATCGATATGATCGACGAGCGTTCGAACATTGTCTATTCCACCGACACAAAGAAGGATGAGCTTAGAGCAGAGGCCGTGTTCCTCAGGGGCTGGGCCTACAGGGTTCTGGCCGGAATGTTCGGTAATGTAGTAATCCTTGAGCACCGCACGACAGAGGCCAACTATGGCTACACTCCTAACACACGTCAGGAGGTATGGGAGTTTGTCAAGAGCGACTTCACCTGGGCGTCAGAACACCTTCCACAGGTTGCCCGTCTTACCGGAACCGCCACAAAGGCTGCCGCTGACGTTTACCTTGCCGAGGTAAATCTTGCCCTTGGTGATTTCAAAGGCGCCGAAGAGGCCGCGACACGCGTGATCAACGGAACAGACGGAAGCTACTCTATTATGAAGACCCGTTTCGGTTCACGTAAGGACGAGGCTACAGACCGCTACGGCAACACCCTGAATCCTTATTGGGATCTTTTCCGTCAGGCCTGGGGACGTGACGCCAGCGGCAATGCCGTCAAGAAGGCAGACATCGACAACCCAAGCAGCGCTGAGAACAAAGAGGCCATCTGGGTCGTACAGTACAACTACGGAACCTACTCCACCGGTGGTGGTGGTGACGGCTGGTGGCGTGTAAGAAGCCTCTGCACCGAGGCCAACTGGCTTCCTAATGTCATTATGGGAACACAGACAACACGCAGCTACAAGGTTTGCTCTGACGAGGCCGGAACCAATCCGCTCAAGAACAAGGCTGGCGAAGACAGTACCTACACATTCTACTTCTACGGTGACGACGCAGCCACATTCGCACCTGGCTCTGCCGCCACATCAGCCTACTCTCCAATCCTTCCTAACCGTAAGCTCGCCAACATCGCACAGGACACCATCGGTGGTAGAGTGGCTTACATCGGAACCACCTGCATCCCTGTCGAGTACGTTTACAATGCCGGCGAGTTTGTGGAGGACGGTCTTTGGGACGATCCTAACGACTTCCGTGGATCTGAGGTTATGATGCAGAAGAACTTCTACCTCCCTGGAGGCGAAGGATGGCTTCAGGCCAAGAAAGAGATGTACGAAAGATCCAAGACCTTCCCTGGCCCTGGAGCTAACACAGAAGAAAAGAAGAACGCCTACAAGGTCAACGCCAGCGACACGACTATGCTCTGGCCTCGTCTCTGGAAGTTCTCTGACGACGTGCATCCTGACTTTGCCACAAACGGTAACAAGGCTTACGATGTAGACTGGTATATGATCCGTGTTCCGGAGGCTTACCTGCTCCGAGCCGAGGCCTATCTCGCACAGGGCAACACTCAGGCGGCAGCCGATGACATCAACGAGGTAAGGGCGCGCGCCAATGCCAAACCTTGCTCAGCAAGCGATGTTGACATCGACTACATCCTTGACGAGCGTACTCGTGAGTTCTTCGGAGAGGAGCATCGTATGATTACTCTCAACCGTCTGTCCTGCAACCCTAACTGCGGATCTTATGTCACAAGCAAGTATCCTACTCAGGACGCCCTTACTTCAAACACCGCCTACGCCCGTGTTCAGAAGTATGGATTCGGATTCGAGAATATGGCCAACAACCCAAGGGAGACCTACGTGGACAAGTATGGAAAGACAAGACATCGCTCAGCCTTCCATCCTTGGAACTATCAGTTCCCTATCCCTACTCAGGTTATCCAGTCTAACAACAAGGTTGAATATCCTCAGAACCCTGGCTATTAATAGTCTATAAATCAATCAGAGAGGAGGTGCGGGGAGTTTTCCGCACCTCCTTTTGATTTATGTACGCAATATTCAATATTAAAGAAATGAGAACATTCTTCACAGGGATTCTGCTCGCAGGCCTAATGATGATTTGCGGCTGCGAACGAGAGTGCCAAATAACCAAAAGAGCCAAGCGGCAGTTACCTGTCTCTCTTGAATACGGATTGAGTAAATTCGTGAACGGATTCAGCGATCCCAAAATCGAGGATCTGAAAATAGTCTATGAGAACGACAGCATCTGCCTTCTTCAGTTCACGGCTGCCTTCAAAGACACGTCGAACGCCACCAGAAGGTTGGATTTCAGGTACATCTACCTATACGACAGGTTTATGAGTATGGCTGAGAAAAGACCGGTGTTCAACGAGGATTTCCGCAACATACTTTGCCTCCCCGACGAACTGATAAAACAGAGCAGAGAGGAGGTAAAGAAAAATAAGGAAGTCGTGTACAACGACTTTATCGGGACAACATTTCCCGTAAAGACCCCTTTTGACAAATAACCGGACTACCTTACAGCCACATCCGTACCGGGCGTGTCTCGAAGGGCGGTGGCGATGTCGTGGGGATTGACTGTGGCCTTGCGTTCCATCAGTTCGGGAAGGTTGTAGGAATTCATCTGGGACTCGTAGTACTCCAGAGGGTCTCTCTGAGGGAGAAGGAAAGGTTTGGAAGCCTTGCCGTCACCGTCGATGTGGCAGATGAAAGGCCTTGTGTGAAGGCCGTCCAGACGACGGCTGCTGAAGACCAGCCAACGGCTGTTGCCGCTCCACGAATGGTAGCTGTCCACATCGTCGGAATTGGCTGCGTCAAGCGGGAATATCTCACCGGACGAAAGATCCGCGGCCCAGAGGTCGGCGTCCTTGTGCCAGATTGAGAAGTTGCCATATTCACAAAGAGTGAAGACAAGGAATCTGCCGTCAGGGGATATTCTTGGAAATGAGACGCTTCTGTCGTTCGCCGCTCCGTTGTAGAGCGTGTCCACCGCATCGCCGAACGTGGCGCTCTCGGGGTCGAAGTCAATGCGGCAGAGGCTGTACTTGACTTTTGAATATTCATCTGGCATCGGCGAGACCGCCTTGGCAGAGCAGAAGTAAAGGCTACGTCCGTCTGGCGAGAAGGTCGGGAAGGTCTCGAACGAGTCCTCAGAGCGGGTCAGCGCCGACCAGAAGATCTCGTGGCTCTCCACGTCATAGACTACCACGTCAGATTCGGAGTCATAGACCTCGATGCGGTTCTCATTGTGGCTGAAGAAGTTCTGGTTCGTCTTGTTGACCGAGAAAGCGACATATTTCCCCGAAGGATGCCAGTAGGGGTAGACAAGGGCACTGATGGTGGAATCGGTCTTGGTGTTCAGTTTCTCGACCTTGTCATTCAGGATCATCGCTGTCCCGCCGAACTCGGATCTCGCATGGAAAAGCATTCTGGAGGGATCCCTCTGGCAATAGGTGTGACAGTTGACGCAGTTGCCTCCGGTCAGCGAATTTTCGAAAACAGCGGTCTGTGAATATGTCTCCAGACACCTCTGGTAAATCCCCATCTTCTTCCAAGCCTGATAGCCGGGAGGGATGAGCCTGTAGGAGAGGTACGGATCGATCTCGTCCGGCGACACGCTGATTGTGAACGGCTTGAGCGACACCCACTTCTCCCCTCTCTTGACTGCGACGGTGAGTGTGATGTCATCCCCCGAGTTCTCGGCCATAAGACTTTTCCAGGTCCTCGAAGGGAAAGAGAAAAGGCCTTTCTTTCCCTTTATCTGACGGTCTCCGGGCTTGCCGCTGACAATCAAAACCGCCGGCTCGTCCGAACCGACATAAGAGAAATTAAGAGGAGCGATGTTGACAGGAACTGTCACCCCGGCGTAGTCCGGAAAGATTTCCGGAGTGTCCTCAGATGTTTCGGAAACGCTGACTTTTCTGCCGCAAGAAACGACAAGAAGCAATGTCAGAGCCAATGATGTCAAACGTATGGTTTTCATTAGTTTTCAGAGATTTGAGTGAACAGAAGATAGTACCAGAACGTGTTCCTGAAAGAAGACAGAGAGGATTTCGGATCAGAACTCCGCAAGGCTTTGCCGTACCTCTCCTTGAAGGATTGAAATCCGGCAAGGCTTTCTGAGGTGACTCCGTGCGCCAGACACCAGTCTAAATTATAGGACTGACGACGCGCGACCTCCTCGGCAGGCATTCCGTGGCTGGCGGCGAAGTCCACATCCATCGTCCCGTAATAGTCCGAATAGAAAAGCAGACATTCCTGAACCGGAGCCGGAAGCTCACGCAGCGCCGGATCTCCGTAATGCTTCGCCACAAACTCCACGACATTGTCCATATCCTTGGCCAGCAGGAGATAAGAGAGAGCATATTCCATCGCCATCCGGTCAGACGGATTGGCATCGACTATTCTGAACAGGTCGTCCATCGGGTTGGTGTAGAGCACGAAAGCGTCCTCGCACTGAAGATCACGTCTTCCGTTTCCGAGCAGTTCATCATTCATAACCGCCTCGTCATCACCCAAGAAACGTCTCTGCGAAATTGCCCATTCGGAATGTCCCAATGACTTTTCCATCAGTCTTATGTACTTCCCCGCCGTGGCATACGACCCTCTCATCAGGTCTATCTGAAGCACCATCCGCAGCATCGACGGGACGTGGTCTCCAAAGGCTTGGTCGGCGTTGAAGGCCGTGCTCTGCGCCGCCGCCATATTCCCCATCGCAAAAAGTACCCTGCTGAGCCTCAGCAAGTCGATGTCGTTCTGGGATTTAACGTCGCAGATCAGCGAAAGCGGCCCGTTCTGACGGTACTTGAAAAGATCCTCGACAAGGAGTCCCTTACGAGCCAATGCGAGATTCCGGTAATTAGCCTCGGCTTGCGACCGTACATCATTCCCGTACAGTTTGAGGATTCCGTCCCAGTCCTCGTTCGTGGCAAGGCACTCCAGCCTGTAGAGCCTCGTCTTCGCGTCAGACTTGTAAGCGTCGGTGAACGACACGAGCGACAAGATGACCACAACCGCGCACAGAACGCTCACACCGACCTTCGCCACGCCCCCCTTCACTATGATCCTGCGGGAAACGGCGGCGATGAATATGCACACGGACAGCATCACCCAGCTGACGAACTGAATCTCCGGCATCTTCAGGATGTCTAATTCGTAGTACATCCTCGGCGTGAACGCGTCAAGAATGGTGGCGATCTGCCCAGAGTGAATCATCAAAAGTCCAAGAGCGATGTTCAGCACGGGATAAACAACTGAGAGCAAAGCGTTTCTGCGTTTTACGAATATATCGAACAGCAGCGCCCGCACGGCGAACAGCAGAGCCACCGACCCTGCTAAAAAGAAAAGCCCGACCGTCATAGCGCAGCCCGCTATCAGCGGGACACGGTCGCTTTTGATCTTGGAATATTCCATCAGGCAGAAGACCGCCGCGACGTAGGCGATAAGCCCTTGATAAAAACTGTAGTAGTCCAGCAACGACACCGCTAAGAACACCGACGGCAACAGACATAGCGGGAATATTCCCCACACCACCGGCCTCCGAGATTCCCCCTCCGGTCGCTGTGGTTCGACCGGTCGCTGTGGTTCGACCGGTTGGTGAGCCTGTCGAACCACACCAACCTGTCGAAGCGACTGAGCCTGCCCAAGCGCCCCGTCTCCATATTCAGCAAATCGTCCCCCCGTACAGGCGGTCCGCTCCATTATCCTCCAGACCATCCAGGCGTTCAGCCCAAGTGTCACAAGCGTGACCGCAGGCCCGACCCAGCCAACAGTGAAGAACTGCACTAAAAACTTAGCGATAAGTTCCGCAAGCCCCCCAGGATGAAGCAGAATGCCTTTGATGTACGTCCAGTCAAAGAGAAACATCTCCTGATGCCCTCTGAAAAGCAGCACCCACTTCTGAGAGGAGCAAAAGTAGAAGGCGAAAAAGGCCGCGCAGACAAAGCCTACGAGCGCAAGAATGAGATTGTTATACTTAACCCGCTTCATACTCCGGTGATAAATGATCCAAGGAGTACAAAGATAATGATTTTACAGTTACAATCGGCCTACGAAAAGCGTGAACCAACCGTCCAGACAGACCTTAAACTATGCGCCCGACTCCCTCCAGTTCTAAAAGCAGTTCCGGACGGCACACATCGGCCACGAGAAAATGCGTCGGAACATCCTTGAAATGATCCGAGAACACACCCTTGACGCATTTCAAATCCTCCGGACGGCGAACATAGACCCGAATCATCTCAAAGTCAAAAGCTTCACATCCAGAGGCGATGTTCTCCGGAGACACTAAACTCTCCACGACATCAATCGCCCCGTGAGCCTGCGCCACAGGATCCTCGGAGAAATCGCTGCTTTCCCCCCTTATCGCCGCGGTCCCCGACACGAACATCACATTCCCAAGAAGCCTTCCCCTCTCAAACTTAGGGGTGGTGCGGACACTTTCCTTCCCGGAGGCAAGAACCTTTTCTGAATATCTGTGAGCGGGAATCTGCAACGGGTTGTCAACAGGCTTGGACACCCCATCGAATCCCTTCACCGCATACACAGAAACCATAACCCCTCCGGCGTCACAGCCTATCCCTGTCGCCGCCGGGTACCCGTCCGACCAATCGGCTCCGGCATAGAAAGCGGATCTCGCATCATTGAACAACTGATAGTTCTGAACTCCCCCGTTCACGGCGGTGATGCTCTCGATGTAGTTCCATTGGCGGACGATTTGCGAGACCGCAAAGCCCTCGGTGTCAAGTACATCCTTGATTCGGGCGAACACCTTGCGGGATTGCTCCCCGGTGTCTGCGGCCAACGGGAAACCAATGGCCCCGGTAAGAAGCTCGGAGCATTCTCCGGAGCGAATGACAAGATAGTCACCGTGCCTTTCGACCTCCCCGACATCCTTCAAGTAAACAACCTCGGCCACAAGCCGGCCTTCCATCGGCCTCTGCGCCACAAGGCTGACCAGCGGACATTCCGGAAACGCTGCGGATGTCATAGAACGAAGAATCCTGTCACACGACAGGTAGGCCTCCGTCCCCGAGGCGGCGAAGAAGTAGACGACACTGACAGGGACATATTCATTGCCGATCCTGCCGAGAACATCTCCGCACTGGCGCTCCAGACTTCCTTCCTCAGAAGAGGTGATTATTCTTGTGAACTTTTCAGTCATTGAGTGATGTTTTGCTCCGCAGGCAAATTTCGGCATTTTCTATGGAATTATGCCAAAAATAAAACCCTATGCGACAGAAAAAACGATTATCTTTGTAAGATTAAAATAAAACCACAACGACGAATGAAGAAAATTCTGCTTGCCGTCGCCTGCTGCGCGATGACTCTTCTCGCCCAGGCGAACCCGACGCACAAAGTGAAGATCAACGATGGCCTCACGGTCAGTGTAGAGGCTTGCTCCGAGAGCATATTCAGGATCAAGGTGTCTCCGAGGAAGGATTTCACCGAGTCCCTGATGGAGCGCTACGAGCTCATCAAGACCGACTGGAGTGAGGTCAAGACCGACATTTCCGACAAGGGAGGAGTCTGGACGCTGAAGACTCCGGAATATTCATTGGCCATCAACAAGAAGACGGGAGTTATGACCGTGAAGGACTCCAAAGGCGGGAAGGTGATCCGCGAGGTGAGGTTCCTGCCTGAGAAGGAAGGGCTTTGCGGGGAGATGAGGTCATTCATCAACGAGAAATACGCCGATCTGAAGGTCGCCGACAACGGCGGAGGCATCATCGGCGACGACAACGGGAAATTCGGAGAGGTTGACAAGCACGAGATTCCGGCGGCGGACGCGGTCAGCATCCTCAGCATCAGCATGGAGGACAGCGAGCGCTTCTACGGCGGCGGCAGTACCAGCCGCGACCACATCCAGCACAGGGGCGAATTCCTCAGGATGTGGACGACCTACCAGCAGACCGAGATACCGATGCCGTTCATGATGAGCTCGCGCGGCTGGGGAGTCTACAACAACTCCACCCGCAAGAGTTTCTTCGACATCGGTAACCAGCAGAAGAGCAAGTTCAACATTATCAACACCTTCGACGAGGCAGACTTCTTCCTGATGATGGGCAAGGACATGCCTGCCATCCTTAATGAATATACCCTCGTCACGGGCCGTACCTATGTCCTGCCGAAATGGGCCTACGGACTCTGCTTCGGACCGAACATGCGCGAGGAGCAGTTCGACATTCTGAACGATGCCGTGCGCTTCCGTCAGTTCGACGTGCCTTGCGACGTATTCTGGCTTGAGCCTCAGTGGATGGAGAAGCGCTACGACTTCTCGACCAAGAAGAAATGGAACTACGACAGGTTCTCTCCGGAGCCTTACTGGCTTCAGGATCAGTACCCTAAGACGATGCACAACCGCCTCTTCATCGGCAAGCTGCGCTCCATGGGCTTCCACCTCGGACTCTGGCTCTGCGAGGAGTATGACCTCAGCATCCAGGAGGAGGACATCATCGCCGAGCGCACGGGCGGCAAGCTTTCCGGCCAGGAGCATTGGATGGATCACCTGACCGTGTTCATGGATCAGGGTGTGGAGGGATTCAAGCTGGATCCTGCCCGAACGATCGACAACCACACGAACTGGGAATATTACAACGGACGCACCGACAAGGAGATGCACAACCTCAACCAGGTCCTTCTCCCGAAACAGATGCGTGAACTTGGCCGCAAGTACAACGGCAAGCGCACATGGCATCACTACTGCGGAGGCTGGTCCGGGACACAGCGCTGGACAGCTTCGACCTCCGGCGACAACGGCGGCGGCAAAACCGCTCTGTACGATCAGCTGAACCTTGGTATGAGCGGGTTCCTGAACACTTCGTGCGATGTGATGAGCGTTCCGCGCGAGCTTGAGATGCAGGGGCTTCATTTCGGTCTGTTCCTGCCTTGGGTGCAGATAAACAGCTGGTTCTCAATGATGCATCCGTTCTACTATGCGAAAGAAGAGCAGGACATCTACCGTTTCTACGTCAAGCTGAGATATTCATTGGCTCCGTACATCTACTCGATGGCGCTTGAGGCGGCGCAGAACGGTATGCCGATCGTGCGCTCCATGCCGCTTTGCTTCCCGGACGACCGCAACTGCGACGACATGACCTACCAGTACATGTTCGGTGACAATTTCTGCGTGGGTATATTCACAAACGAGATTTACCTGCCGAAGGGGACCTGGACGGACGCCTGGAGCGGCGAGAAGATTGTCAGCAAGGGGGAGACCTTCACTCGTGAATATCCTTCCAACCGCGCGGGGCTGCTCTTCATCCGCGAGGGCGCGATCATCCCGACACAGCCTGATGTTGAATATCTTGGGGCGCGTCCGTTCGACCGCGTCATCCTGAAAGTCTATCCTCACGGGGACAGCGCGTACACGATGCTTGACGATGACGGAGAGTCTTATGAATATGAGAACGGCGGTATCGCCTCGACGCTGTTCGAGTCGCATGAGAGGGATGGCGGTGTAGATGTTGTTGTGAACCCGGTTCAGGGATCGTTCAAGGGAATGCCTTCGGAGCGGGAATATTCCTTCCGCATCCAGAGGGATTCGCGTCCGGCTTCGGTTTCGTTTAACGGCGCCGCCGTTCAGGATTGGACCTACGAGGACGGAATGGTCTGTCTGTCAGCGGGGAAGGTTGGCATTAGCGAGAAGATCGTTGTCTCTGTTAGATAGTTCCAGTTAGGTTTTGCCGCGAGGCGCATACCTCCGTGAGACCTGCGCTTCGCGCCCTTCCCGGGTGAATGGTCCCTCGGGGGAAGCGCCTCGCGGCAAAAAGAGTTTATTATTGAATATGAAAAGAATCGCGATAGTATTAGGACTTGCTGCGGTGGTGATGTCGTGCGCCAGAAAAGACTGGCGGGACGCTTCGCTGACGGCGGAGGAGAGGGTACAACTGATTTTGAAGGAGATGACGCTGGAGGAGAAGGTCGGGCAGATGTGCCAGTATGTGGCGCCGTGCTATGTGGAGCCGGGGAAGGGATCGGCTCGCAAGAACATCGACGCTACCGACGAGAACCTGGGCAACAAGGATTTGTCCGATAAAGTCCGCAGAGGGGAAGTGGGAGCGTTCCTGCACGTGATGACTTCCACGGAGGCTGTGGCGCTTCAGAAGTTGGCTCGGGAGAGCCGGCTGGGGATTCCGCTGCTGCTGGGGATTGACGCGATCCACGGGAACGCGCTGATCGAAGGGTGCACGGTCTATCCTACGAACATCAACATGGCTTCCACTTTCAATCCGGAACTGATGGAGAAGATCGGAGAGGAAACCGCGCTTGAGATGCGTCAGAGGGGGTTGTTCTGGACATTCGCTCCTAATCTGGACATCGCCCGTGACGCCCGCTGGGGAAGGATGGGCGAGACGTTCGGCGAGGATGCGCTGCTGACTTCCGAGATGGGGAAATATGCCATCTGGGGATTTCAGGGGCGTGACGGGAAATATTCAGGGAATCACGTGGTGGCTTGCGCCAAGCATCTGATCGCGGGTGGCGAGCCGGCCGGTGGACTGAACGCAGCGCCGATGGACATCTCCGAGCGCAAGTTGCGTGAGCTTTATCTGCCTCCGTTTGTGGCGGCGATCCGTGACGCTAAAGTCGGGACGGTGATGGCGGCACATAACGAGATCAACGGGATTCCATGCCACGGTAACAAGTGGCTGCTCAATGATTTGCTTCGTGATGAATTGGGATTCGACGGATTCGTGGTCAGTGACTGGATGGACATTGAGAGGCTTCATTCCATGCATCATTGGGTACCGGACTCGACCGAGGCATTCGTGGTTTCCGTGGAATCTGGTATTGACATGCACATGCAGGGAGACAAATATTTTGAGGCTGTGGTCGCAGCCGTGAAATCCGGCAGGATTCCGGAGTCCCGCATCGACCAGGCCGCCGGCAAGATTCTGGCCGTGAAGTTCGCCCTCGGGCTGTTTGAACAGCCTGTACCGGAGATTCCTGAGGTCCTGGACGGTGCCGCCGAGCATCGTCAGACAGCCCTTGAGGCCGCTCGTCAGGGACTTGTGCTGCTGAAGAATGACGGAACGCTTCCGCTGAAGAATCCACGCCGGGTTTTCGTCGTCGGACCAAACGCCAACAGCCAGACCATTCTCGGAGACTGGGCAGTGCCGCAATCAGACGATAATGTCATCACGGTGCTGGACGGTCTCAAGGCCGCTATGCCTAACGTCTCGATCGACACGCTATGTTTCGGTGGCAAGATCTCGAATGTCGATGCGAAAGGAATCCAGATGGCCCGTTTCAAGGCCTCTGCGGCTGACGTTAACATCGTAGTGGTCGGTGAGAATTCGCAGAGATATTCAGCTTTCGGTCGCACCTGCGGTGAGAACTGCGATCGTGACGACCTCAGCCTTCCGGGGATGCAGCAACAGCTTTTGGAGGCCGTCGTGGCTTCCGGCAAGCCGACCGTTGTCGTGCTGATGACGGGCAGGGCACTCAGCATCGGTTGGGCTAAAGAGAATGCCAACGCCATTCTGAACGTCTGGGAGCCGGGCCAGATGGGTGGACAGGCTATCGCCGAGGTGCTGACCGGTCAGGTGAACCCTTCAGGCAAACTGCCTGTGACAGTGCCTCGCAACGTAGGACAGGTCCAGACCGTTTACAACTACAAGCATTCGCAATATTCCCGCCTGTTTGCGACCAACGAGACCGGAGCCCTTTGGCCATTCGGCTACGGATTGAGTTATAGCACGTTTGAATATTCAGACGCAACGCTCTCAAAATCAGAAATCGGAGTCTCCGAATCGCTCAAAGCCAGCGTGACCGTCACCAACAACGGCCCGTACGACGGCGATGATGTGGTTCAGCTCTACATCCGTGACGAATATGGTTCCGTGACCCGTCCGGTCAAGGAGCTGAAAGCATTCCGTCGCATCAGCCTCAAGAACGGTGAAAGCACCAAGGTCGAGTTCGACATCACACCTGAGATGCTCCAGTGCTGGGGTGCCTCCGAGAAGTGGTCCGTCGAACCGGGAGATTTCACCATCCTCCTCGGCTCCTCTTCATCAGACTCCGACCTCACTCCCCTGCCGCTGAAAGTTAAGTAATCAGACCAAGCGATCGGTTAACCACGCCCTCTCTTCGTCTGCCCCTTGCACTATCTCTTAAGGGAATCGCTTTATCCGGTGAAACGCCCTTTCACCGGATAAACTATTGTTATTGATCCGCTTGTCCGGCAGAACCCATATTTTGCCGGACGAAATGCAGATTTTGACCATTTTCTCCGGCAGGAAGGCTTCTCACCGGACAAACCACGGATTGCCTCTGGCATATTCTTTGGATAGGTTGGAGGCCTGACTGACTATCAATGAAATGAAAAAGTTACTTGTGGTGTTGGCGGTGATCTCGCTGACGGGAAGCGTGGCATCCGCTCAGAAGGTGCATTCTGACAATCAGGACATCCGGTTCACGGCTGGTGTGAGAATTCCGATTGAACATTCAAGGGCTAATTCAGGAGAGGTTATGAGCCTCACCTACGGAAAGTACAACGACAAAGGGTTTGGATTCCACGGCGGAGTGCAGTGGATGTTCGAGAATATGGACATCAATGATTACCTCGGCTTACCTCTGTCCGTGTCCTGGAGCAGTGGACGGCGCACGTTCAAACAAACACTGGAGGACGGTCTGGAAAACACTTTGCGTAACGCCTACCACAACAAGTACTATTACAACCAGAACCCTACAGTAGATAATGTCGTCGGCAGTTTCTTCACCGGACTGTTCAACAGAATCGAGTTCTTCGCCGGCCTGACCCCAGGATATATTTTCGGCCCAAATGATGATTCCCCTCGACACGGCACATACGGCGGAGTCAAAGGAGAAAGCTATATGTACATCAAGAACCGCTTCAGCCTCACCGCCGACGCCGGCTTTGGATTGTCATTCAACATCTGGCGCTTCAAACTGAGCGTCCTCCCGTCAGTGCACTACTTCATCACAGACAATTACAGAGAGGTCAACAATAAAAGTTACACCACACCAACCGGCACGGAAAGCGACTTCACGGACCAAGCCAGATCCTGGCAGTTCTCCATCCAAGGCGGCCTTAGCTTCTCGTTCTAGAATATATTCATTGAATATAACAGGGCATTCATCGCAAGGTGGATGCCTTTGTTGTTTGCCAGCTTCCGATCGCTTCGACAGGCTCAGCAACCGAAGATTCCATGATTATAATAGATTATAGATACCGAGGAACTCACAACCATCGCAGTCCCATAGAACCACCATCTGATATGTCGGTCTTAAAAATTCAGGTCAGAAAAATAAAATCCAAAATTTTGGTAACGTGCAAAATTTTGGATTTTCTTTTTTTCTGACCATACCCAATTAAACCAAAGAACAGATCAATTCCACCAGTATGTATTAACAAACGGCAGGGGAAAAATCAAATGGCTGATTTTGGTAACGTGCAAAATCAGCCATTTGCCTTTTTTCCCCTGCCGTCACATATTAATTGTGGCAAGTTGGGGCGACAATATGTTAATCTATCGCATATCCGAGTAGCAGCCGTCAACGGTAACATTGCCCCCCTCGATGATGTAGAGGTCATCCCTGGTGGCGGGGTAGCGGAGTATGAAGTCCTTGAGAATCACGTTCTTGCAGTCCTTGAGATAGACAAGCGTCGGAACGACCGCATCCTCAGGAATATGCTTCATCCGGATCTGGGCGGCAATGTCATCCAGAAGGGCAGGACCACGACCGTCAATCACACCGGTGCCGAATATGGACATATTCTCGACACCCTCTCCCCAGAAGATAGCCTTGTGTCCCTTGTAGGAATAGATGTTCGTCGAGCCCACGATCACAGCACCCTCGCGAAGCCTGATGCTGACCCCGGACTTGAGCTGCACGGCACCCGTGACATAACGTCCCACGCTGAACTCAAGCGTGCCGCCACCCTTGGAGGCGATGAAATCAATCGCCCCCTGGATGCTCGTGGTGTTGTCATGGACACCATTGCTCTTGATGCCGAAATTGGACGCCTTATAGACATTCTGGGAGAATCCCATTACGGAAAACAGCAGCAAAGCCGTCAATAACAATATTCTTTTCATTTCTTCTTGATGTTCTTGGTGTCCTTTGTAATGATCTGTTTCTTGCCCTTCGGAGCGGTCTCCTGGTTGATCTGAAGGTTCTTCATCCTGAGACCGTTGACATCGTCGGCCACAAGAGCCGGACGATAGTCCTCGCCGTCAACCGTGAGCTTCACGTTGTCGAAAACAATGCCGTCAGCGTGACGGATGTAGAATCCCCATGCCGGAAGCTCCTTCCAGTTGGAGAACTCAGGGTAACGGGTCTCCTGCTCCTCGATCGCGTCAAGTTCCTCCTTAGAGGTACCTGCGTAGGCATATTCAGGATCGGCGTGGCCCGGATAGACAATCTCGATGTTCTCCATACGGACATTCTCGATGCGAAGGCCAGGCAGACCGGCGATAATGCTCGGGCAGACGTTGCGAGGCAGATCCTCGACAGGGCCCTCATAGCTGTAGCCAGCGTCCGGCTTGTCGAACGGAACCTCGGCATACATATTCTTGATCACCACATCCTTAAGGCAAGGCACCTGACTGCCGTTGACATTGCGGGTTCCCGTACGAAGGAAAATCGGGTTGCCGGTGTTCAGGCTCTTGAGGCTGTCGATCTCCACATCCTCGATCTGAGCTCCGTCCACGGTAGCAATGGTGATGGCGCTGCGGTAGGTGTCGAATATGGTCATATTCTTGAACCTGAAGTGCTTGAACTTGCCACGGGTATAAGTGCCGAACTTGATGCCGTTGGCGCTGCTTCGTCCGACGCAGTTCTCTACAAGAATATTCTCGCTCACGCCATCGTTGCTGTGGCTCTTGAAGCAATATGAATCGTCGGAAGAGTCGATGTAGCAGTCACGCACGATGACATCGCTGCAATCCACCACGTCCAGACCGTCGTTGTTCCAGTAGCACTTGGCGTCAACCGTGATGCCCTCGATCAAGAGGCCACGGCACTTGTCGTACTGCTGTGTCCAACAAGCCGGATCCTTGAGGGTGATATCCTTGATGGTAACGTTGTTGCAAAGGTACATATGGATATTCTCCGGCCTGATGGTCTCGTTGACACGGTCGTTGCCGAGCTTGTCGTCAATGAGCCCCATGTGGACGAAATCCACGAAACGGACTCCGACATCGAAGCCACGGCCGTCAACGATGCCCTCTCCCGTCAGACCGATGTTCTCCTGCTTCACGGCAAGGATAAGCGCCGTCCATTTGGCGTCCGGATCCTTCACATAATCGTAAGGATTCAGAGAGCCGACAAGCGCGGCATCCTTCTCGATGTGAAGGGTGACATTGTTCTTAAGATAAATGGAACCCGAAATGTAGTCCCCTTTGTCTAGCACGACACGACCGCCTCCACGTGAGGAAGCGAAGTCTATCGCGGCCTGAATGCTTGCGGTGTTCAGAGTGACCCCGTCCGGCCTCGCACCGAAATCACGGGCGAAAAAGTCCGTGGCTCCAAGCGAGAGAGCCGAACCGGCGAAGAGCAGCGCTGCGGCCGCGATTCCAAGTAAATTTCTCATCAGTAATGTTTTATTAATATAGTTTCACTGGTCCTATCAGTCCCGCGCTGACGTAAGGCTGCTTGCGTTTGATGACAAAACGCTGCGCCACCTTGTTGTCCTTGAGGGTCTGGATATAGTTGCCCATAAGGGTCGTGACTTTCACCTCGATGGTGTTATCTCCCGGGCGGAGCAGTCCGGTAATGTCATACACACGCTCGCCGAACCACTTGACTCCCGCCGGTTTGCCGTTGACCCAAACCTCGCAGATGTCAGCCACCTTGCCGAGATTCAAGTACTTAGGAAGTTTTCCGGACAGGGTCACGGTCTTGGTGTAGGTCACCTCACCCATAAAGTTCCTGAACGTGGTGTCCTTCATATCCTTGAAGTCCTGAAGCTGGTCGAGGCTGGTCGTCCAGGTTGAATCCGGCCAGGTGTGGTGCATCTTGAGATCCCACCCGCCTGTCACCTGAATCTCGTCCTGTCCGTCAAGCGGAAGCTGTTTCCAAGCCGGAGCGCTGCCGCCCATCTTGTTGAATACGAACAGGTAAGTCTCGGAAGGACCGAAACGGAAATGCATCTTGCCGTCCTTGCCGACAGGAAGGACGAACCTCTTGCCGGAAGCCGGATCATAGAGCCAGGCGTGTTTCCCTGCGGTCACGGATTTCGGGAATATTATGTCCGTCTCACGGGCCTCGCTCATGTGAGCGTTCATAATGAGGAACATATCGCTGCCGTCGTCAGTAACATACTGGTTCTGAAGCAGGAACCTGTCCGGATTGCTGATCGTCAGAGTGTGAGGAAGATTGTACTTCTCCATCACGCCGGTGTACCATTCAAGATATTTCCCGTCAGCAGGCTTCTCAAGCAGGACGAAATTGTCCTTATACTCCTTCAAACGCGCGACAGTTTCGGCGATCTGCTTGTCACGAGCCTCGAAATCCTTGAGTCCCAGCGACTTTTCCGGATATTTTCCGATGCAGAAGACCCTGCCGCCACCTTTCACGAACTCCTCCAGCTTGGCTAAGGTCTCCGGAGTGGTGCTTGTCACCTCAACGATGAACAGGGTACCATATTCCTTAGGCCCGTAGCAGATCTTGCCATTGCGGATTGTAGCATCCCGGAGGATGATCTCGCTGACATAGTCCGCTCCGCCGCCGCTCTTGTGGATGGCCTCCCAGATCAAGGAGGTGTAAGGAATATTCAAGGCCACGGGGAACGGCTCGGTCTGCACGCCCATCGTGCTCCACATGTCGTAGTTGGCAGGGAGGATTGCGATGTCGGTGTACATATCAGCGTTCTGGAGCTGGCTGGCGATCCTCGCGCGGTAGTCGTTCAGTTTGTTAACGTAAGGCCACCAGGTGTTCCTCTCGTTGTGGAAGGTTCCGTACTGAACCCAGCCCGGGAACTCGGCCTCAAGCGGGGAGTAGTTGAAACCATGCCATACAGAATGGGTTATGCCGGAGATCGCGCTCATGTCGGAGCCGACCTTCAGGAACTCAAGACTGGTCGTGAACACCTTGTAGGTGTTGGTCATCTCCTCGGCGCTGACAAGACGCTTGCCGGTAAGGTGGGCCGCCGACGAGACATATTTGTCAATCATCGTGTAGGCGCGTCCGCGGCGGTAGTCCTCGTCGCCCATCTCCTCACCGATCCTGTGCTTGAGCCAGTTGGTCGTCCAGGACTCCCCTTCCGGAATGTCCTGGCCAAGGGAAGACTCCTCGATGAAGAAGCCGTTGCCATAGGCCTGGGAGCGGGATTTCACACCCTTCTCCCTGCACCAGGAGAGGAACGTGTTCATGTACCGCTCGTTGAGCAGCTCGGCCTTCGTGAGTTCAAAGTCGAAACGCACACGGTTCACCTGGTCCTGGAACTTATCGCCTTTCTTTGAGCCATAGTCGAAGCTCTCCACATTGCCAAGTCTGCCGACCTTGAACATCGTGAACGGAAGCCAAGGCATCAGGTCGTAACCTCTGCGGGCCTTGAACTCCTCAGGGAAGTCGCTCGTCCAGTTGCACCCCTCAAGCTCCATACTGTCCACGAAGAAAGCCCTGAGATGCTTTGAGAGCGGTCCCAACTTGGCCTCAATCGTGTCGGTCATATTGTCAAGATAACGGCGCACAGCCTCGGCGTCCATATGGTTCAGGATCGAACCGGCCGCGCCCGGAGCACCGTTGATCACGCAGGCGAAGGAATCGTACTTCACCATAGCGTAGAACTGCCAGTTGCCCTTAGGCACATCCACCGTGATCACATCGCCTTCGATGCTGCCCGACAGATCAATCGCCTCACTGAGATCGTTGATCGGATCCGGAGCGAGACAGACCGACACAAGTTCCGGAGTACGGCCGGTGTTCACCTTCGTCACCCCGGGATCTATATTCTTGAATATGTTGAACTTGGACATCTCGAACCTCTCGCCCCCCGTCACCTTCTGCGCGTAGGTGAGCATCACGGAGGCACGCTCGTCGCGAGGCAGGGTCTCCGCTCCGAAAGGCCAGCCGGATCCGATGATCAGGTCGCAGGTCATCCCGATGCGCTCCGCCTCGTCGAACACGACCTTCAGCATGTCTATCCATTCGTCACTCAACCATTTGAGCGGCTTGGTGTCCATCGCGTCAGCTCCGTACGGAAACGAGATCGGATTGATCTCCACTCCACCGACTCCCGCATCCTTGAGGATGTGCAGCTCACGCACAAGCTCCTCTGCCTCAACGCGGTCGCCGTTCCACCACCAGCGCACGAACGGACGGTAGCGGCTGTCCGGATTCTGGAACTGTTTGTAGAGATCCTTGGATGTCGTCCTGGCCGAAGATTCGGACGAGAAGGCAACCAAGGAGGCCAAAACAACAGATGCTGCCGCTAAAAATCTGAATATCTTCATGTTCCTATTCGTCAACGTGATTTACAACCTTCGGCTTGCTTGAATATACCAGATAGTTGTCGATGACGATGTTCATGTTGTCCTGCTTGTTGAGGAACTTGAAGGTCAGAGTGTGCTCGCCTTCAGGAAGATCGTACTTCCAGTAGAGGTCCGGAGCCGCTCCGTTGCCCTTGATAGGGTTCTTGGCCACAGCGGAGAGCTTGCCGTCGAGGTATATCTCGACCTCGCCGACGTAACCGGTGTTGTCGTTGTAGCCGGCTCCCTTGTAGTAGTGGCTCTTCACAACGATGCCGTTGCCCTTGAACTTGATCTGGCCGATATTTGTGATGGTCTTCTTGACGTTGACCTTGCCTTGAGGATAGTGCCCCTCGAAAGCCTTCTCGTAGCGCACGGCCTCCGGCTTCTGAACCTTGATTGTAACATTGTCACCATCAATTGAGCCACCATTACGCTCGATCACCTGAAGGGCTTGGCTGAGGGAATATTCAGTGGCCTTGTTGATGGAGATGTCTGTGTAGACGAAAGGTCTGTCCTCTACCACCTCGCAAGGCTTCCTCCAATATTCAGGAATATTCTTGTAACCCATCATTACTCCGAGGATTCCGGCGGCCGACGAAGGGTTGCAGTCAGAGTCCTGGCCGCAGCGGGTGGAGATGTCGATGGTGCGGTAGAAGTTCTTGTCACCGTAGAGGAGACCGATGAGGATGTAGCCGCTGTTGATGACGGCGTCGATGTTGAACTGGTTGTCAACCCCGTCCGGGCAGCCGATATCGTAGCCATAGTGCTTGTTGAACAAAGCCCAGGTTATGTGCCAGTCCTTAGGGTACTGCTTGTGCCATTTGATGACATCAGCCATCGCCTTATAGTAGTTGCTCTGCGCAGGGATTGCCTTGAGGGCCTCATTGACAACGAAGTTCATGTCATCGCTGACGAAGGCGAGAGAAAGCATCGCGGCGACATACACTCCGCCGTACCAACCATCGCCGTAGTTCATCATGTGGCCGATCTCGTCGCAGTAGTAGGACGAGGTGTTGACCATTCCCGGAGCCATCAGACCGGCGTAGTCGGCTTCGATCTGGAAGTCGATGTCGTCGGCGTGAGGGTTGTTGCGCCAGTGGCCGGACTCAGGAGGCATCACACCGTTCAGGATGTTGTAGCGTCCGAGCTGGTTGGCGTGCCAGAGCGGGTATGGGGCATGGGCGAACGCGTTGGCGAAGGACTCGATCGGAGCGTCAAGGCCTTCCTTCTGGAACACCTCCACGAAAGTGAGGTCCATGTAAACATCGTCGTAAAGCCCGGGAACATTGTCGAACCACCATTTGATCGTGTGCTCGTGCCACGGAATCTCGATCTCGTCGTTCATGAAGCCGGAGTACTTGAACTCCGTCGGTCCGCCGTAGGAGCAGCCTATGGTCTTGCCGGCCCAGCCGCCTTTGATCTTGTCCATGAGGACCTCCTTGGTCATCTTGACCTCTTTAGGAAGTTTCTTGGCAGCCGCGTCGAATGTGGTCGTCATCATGAGGACACCGGCGGCGATCAGGAATAAATTCTTGACTTTCATAATTCTTTTTGTTTATTGATTATTTGTTTTTCGTAAAGATTCACTTATCCAGGAAACGCATCCCCACAGGATCTGGTTCACGGCCTGGGACTCGTGCGACAGGGTCGCGAAGATCATTCCGAACTGCGCCGGGATGCCGTAAACGTAGGAGATCGCCGAGGAGACTATGAAGTGGAAGGCTCCGAATCCTCCCGGCACCGGGACGATGGAGGAGAGGCTTCCGGCTATCATCAGGAACATCGCGTCCGTAAGGTTCAGGGTCTGCAAAGTGCCCACGGCCGCGGCCAGCTCAGGGCTGACGGAGTCCGGGGATATTCCTTGAAGAGCCCATAGGATGGTGGCACTCATCATCCAATAGCAGAGCCATATTCCCGCAGTCAGGAGGAGGAATTTCCAACCGCCCTTCATCCTGAGGCAACTGAGGAATCCGGTCCAGATGCCTTTGCAGAAGTCCCGCACTTTGGCAAGAGGCTTCCATTTGTCAGCGAAAAGGATTGCGCACAAAATGGCGGCAACCACGGCAAAAGTTCCTGCGACCAAGATCGCGATCTTGCCGGCGCTGATGCTGCCGGAGGCCGCTCCGAAGATCTTCTCGGAGAAGAATCCGCCGAAGCGTTTCCAGGTGAGAAGCAGGAAGACGGCAAGCACGGCGACCAGCGCGAGCATATCCACGGAGCGTTCCAGCGCCGCGGTTCCCAAAACCTTGTCGTATGAGGCGAGGCGGCGGCCGTTGTCCTTGGAATCCCTTTCGGAATGCGCCGTGATGTAGCCGCAGCGGACAAACTCACCGACGCGCGGCAGGACGAGATTCACCAGATAACTGATGTTGACGGCGTTGAAGCAGGTCAGGCGGGTGGTGCTCCTGTCGATCGGAAGAAGCAGCTCACGCCAGCGCAAGGCTCTGAACCAGAACGCCAAAAGCCCGAACAGCATCGAAAGGATGACGAATCCCCAGCGGCAGGCCCTTAGGCCTTCCAGAAAGTCAGCCCAGCCGACTCCGCGGAAAGAGAAATACAGAAGCGCCGCCGCGAGTGCGATGGAGACCCCGTATTTAAGAATATTCCCGACCTTCTTGTTCATGGTTACAAATTTAATCAAATAATCCTTAACTTTGTGATCTGGCACGTAATGAATATCAAAATACAAAGATATGAAATCAATTTTAGGGATAGGGAACGCTCTGACGGACATCCTGGCGGTGTTTCCCGACGAGACAATGCTTCGTGAGTACCACCTTCCTCCGGGAAGCATGCAGCACGTGGATCTGGAGACCGGTGACCGCATCTGGTCGAAGTTGAAGGAGTTCGGCGTGAAGTACGTTCCGGGAGGCTCGGCTGCCAACACGATCACCTGCACGTCCATATTCGGAATGCCTTCGGGATTCATCGGCAAGATCGGTAACGATGAGCTCGGGCACTTGTACAAGAGCACACTTGAGCAGTACGGTGTGAAAACGACATTGCTGACCGGCACGAAAGGCTCCGGCCGCGCGATGTGCTTCATCACAGGAGCCAACTCCGAGAGAACTTTCGCTGACTATATGGGTGCGGCGTTGGAACTTGTCCCGGAGGATCTGAAGCCCGAATATTTCCAAGGTTACGACTATTTCCACATCGAGGGTTATCTCGTGCAGAATCAGGATCTTATCCGCAAGGCAGTGCAGATGGCCAAGGAGGCTGGATGCAAGATCTCGATCGACATGGCTTCATACAATGTAGTTGAGTCCAACGAGGCCTTCTTCCACAATCTGGTGGACCGTTATGTGGACATCGTGTTCGCCAATGAGAGCGAGGCGAGGGCGTTCACGAAGCAGGAGCCACGCGATGCTCTGGACACGCTCGCAAGCCAGTGCGAGATCGCTGTCGTGAAGGTCGGCAAGGACGGATCGATGGTCAAGCAAGGCGATGAATATCATTACATTGAGGCCTGGCCAGCCGCCACGGTCGACGCGACGGGAGCGGGAGACACCTACGCCGCCGGATTCCTCTACGCGCACTCTCTGGGAATGCCTTTGAAGGTCTGCGGCGAGGTCGGCTCGATAATTGCTGCGAAGGTCGTCGAGGTTATCGGCACCAAGATCGATGTCCCGAGATGGAAGGATGCGAAGCGTGAGATACGAGAGTTGATAGCCTCTGTAAACCAGTAGATTATGTTTGATTTCATAAAGACGTTTTTCAGAAAGAGAAGTCTGCGCAAGCATTCCAGCACAGTTCCCACAGAAATTCTTCCGCTGGGGAAAATCCGTTCATACGTGGCCATCATCGATGTGGAGGAGCAGTCTTTCGACACTTGCAAGACCGCTATAATGACTTTTTTCAGGTCCCACAACATCAAGGGTAGCGTCTTCTTCCAGGATTTCAGAAAGATAGGCAGCGAGGACAGGCTGATCACCAGCATCCAGACCACCATCACCAAAAAGGACCTGGATTGGATCGGAAGACCTTCCCGCTACAAACTGAACGTGCTGGAGGAACAGGCTCCAGACCTTTTCATCTCGCTTATCAAGAATCCTGACTTCGCCATTGAATATATGGCCCGCACCTCCAAGGCCCGTTTCAAGATAGGACGCGCCCAGATGGACGGCAACCTGTTCGACCTTGTCATCAGCGACCCTGCCGGCAAGGAGGTCAGCCAGCTGGATTGCTTCACTGCCATCAAAGGCTATCTCACAAAGATTCAATAATTCTATGTCAAATATCATCAAAAACGCCGCTGTCGCCCTGAAAGGTTTCGCGATGGGAGCGGCAAATGTAATTCCTGGCGTGTCCGGAGGCACTATCGCCCTGCTCACAGGAATATTCAATGAGCTGATCGAGGCTCTGAACGCCATCCTGTCGGTGTCTTCGTGGAAACTTCTCCTCAAAGGCGAGGTCAAGGAGTTCTGGAAGAATATTCATGGAACGTTCCTGTTTTGGTTGGGAGTCGGAGTGATCGTGAGTGTCTTCTCGCTCGCCAAGCTGATGGAATATGTGCTTGCCTACCATCCGATCCAGACCTGGGCGTTCTTCTTCGGCCTGATCGTGGTGTCCGGTGCCTACATGCTCTACGACATCAAGGGCTGGAAGGTCGTCGATGGGCTTTGGCTGGTCTTCGGCGTCTTCCTCGGGGCTATGATCTGCCTGCTCTCCCCTACCCAGACGACAGACGCTGGTTGGTTCATCATGATATGCGGCGCGATCGCGATCTGCACGATGATTCTTCCGGGCATCTCCGGCAGCTTCATTCTCGTGCTTTTTGGTAAGTATGAATATATTATGTCAGCGATCAGCGAGCTTAACTGGCCGGTCCTCATTCTGTTCGGAGTCGGCTGCGTACTTGGAATCGCCGCGTTCTCGAAGTTCCTGCACTGGCTGATAGCGCATTACGAGAGGCCCACGTTGATCACTCTGATCGGTTTCACGCTCGGGTCCCTTGTCAAGGTCTGGCCATGGAGCGACAAGTTCAGCGTGATGATGGCCCAATGGATGCGTGAAGGGCAGACCGCCGAAGAGGCCCGGATTGGCGTCGAGGCACTTGTTGACATAGGCACGGATCTCTCCACGCTCATCAATCCGCAAATCTTCTCCGCCCTCATCTGGATGCTCATCGGCGCCCTCCTCGTCGTCGCCCTTGAATGGTTCGGCCACAAGAACGCCAAGGCCAACTGAAGCAAGATTAGTATATAATCACAAAGGGCTGGATCGGAATAATCCAGCCCTTTGTGATTCCGTAGGGATTCGAACCCTAGACCCACAGATTAGAAATCTGTTGCTCTATCCAGCTGAGCTACGGAACCGTGCCCCGTTTCTGTTCCGCAGAACAGGAAACGGACTGCAAATATACGAATTTTCCATCGAAAACAAGCACATGCCAAAGAATTTATCCATGTCGATAATTTCTTCGGTCCGGATTAGGGGATGTGGCGTCCTCGTCATGTCTATAATATGGATCAACCAACACTCGACAGGTTATGACAAAGAAGGATCTCTTCAACGAATGGGAAAGGCAGGAGCCATTGGAACTGGATAAAGAAAAACTGGGCACCGCTTTTTCCAAAGTATTGAAAAAATTGACAGTGTGGAATCTGTCATGGAAAACGAAAAAGCACACAGGAAATCCGGATCGTACGTCTTCCGGAAAGTGGCGATATATTCATCTGTGGCCGCGGCTGCGGTCATTTGTGTCACACTCGCATTCACCAGTGTGTCAAAGAAGGCCTACAACCGCGGCCTTTACGCGCATATTCAGGAAATGCCGGTGAATATGACGGAATATTCAACCAGCAACGGCGAGATCCGGCGTGTCACTTTACCCGATTCCAGCAAGGTGATCCTCAACGCTGGTTCCGTGCTCATCTGCCCGGAACGGTTCGGGGCAGGAGGAAGGGAGGTGTACCTGAGCGGTGAGGCGGTCTTCGATGTCACGGGGGACACTGGACGGGCCTTCGTTGTCAAGACCTCAAACCTCAATGTCAAGGTGCACGGGACCAGATTCAACGTATCAGCCTACAGTGACAGCCGTCTGGTCAGCGCGACCCTGTGCAGGGGCAGCATCTCGGCCATGAATAATGAAGGCGGCGCGCCGGTCACACTTGTTCCCGGACAGAAATACACGCTGGACAAGGAAAGCGGACAGGCTTCGGTGACGAAAGTCAACGCGGATGAGGACACAGCATGGCTGGACGGAGATCTGTGCTTCCGCTCCGAGTCGCTGCATAACATCGTGAAGACAATCGAGAGGAGGTACGGAGTCAGAGTCTATATCACCACCAGCAAGTACGACAACGACAACATAACCGCCAAATTCGTCCACGGGGAGACACTTGAGGAACTCATGACCGCTCTCTGCAAGGTGACTCCGGGGATGAGCTACAGAATAGTCAACTCCAACATCTACATAAGATAAGTGGACAGCGTCCACAACACCACACACAGACCGGAATAAGAAACCAATTATCTTTTTATAACGTTTTTATGAAACATTTACTCGCATTAATCACATGCATTCTTCTGCCTTTGTTCTCCGCCTGGGATCTTTCCGGACAGGAGCAGACATTGAGGTTTCCCGAGCGGAAAATGAAGATTGCGGATGTTTTCAGCGCGATCGAGAAGCAGACGGACTACACCGTCGCCTACAACGAGAGCGTGCTGGATGCCGGGAAGGTTGTGACCGTACCGGAAAGGAAATCCCTCACAGAAGTCCTGACGGCCATTCCTGACTTTGACAGCCTAAAAATTCCGTTTTTCTTACGTTCTGATAATCAATATATTGTAAAAAGCGCAGATTCTTCAGGGTGAATCGCATCACCTTTTCGTGCCTTTGAAAGAAGCTTCGTACATAGGTGTAAACAAGTAGGGTGAATCATTGCCAAAGTCAGGAAGCTCATTGGCAAACTGAAAGAGAAAGGACTTGAAAAATAGTCACTATATAAAAGAGGGGTGGCCTTGGTCGGGTCATCCCTCTTTTTCATATTCAGGAAACAGGTCACAAGTGCATGACGACAAAAAAAGACACAAGCGCCATGATCTTCCTAAGCTCCTTCAAAGCCAGGTTCATGTGGTTTTCGACCGTCTTTCTGGAAATATTCATCCGCTCGGCTATCTCCGAGTTGCTCAACCCCTCCACACGGCTCATCATGAACACTTTCCTGCGCCGGTCAGGCATGTGGTTGACGGCATACACAATCCTCGCGAAACGAAGGTCGGCGTCAAGGTTCTCCTCGGTCAGCGGCTGATACGGAAGATCCCCGTAGGCAAGATCCAGATGCGTCTTCCTGGACTTGGACCAATTTATGGCCATATTCGTTGTCATCCTGAACAGGTAGGCGCTGATCCTTGTGACATCCACAAGCGTGTGGCGGACAAACCACAACCTCACAAACACACTCTGTGCGACATCCTCCGCATCATCATAAGACTGGAGAAATGACTGCAGGAACGCGAGGACTTTAGGATAATACTTGTCAAAGATGCCCCTGAAGGCTTCCTTGTCACCCTCAGCTATCATCTTCAAGTAGTCCTTTTCCGTCATCGCCACACCGGCTTGATTTACCTGTTACCGGCGTCCACCTTGCGGGCATAGGCAAGCCGTCCTGAAAGATGCCGCCTGACATCCTTCCAACGGTAATACGGTCCCGAGACAGGATCCACTCCGTTCAAAAGACGTTCCTGCTCATTCAGAAGGAACTTCACAAGGATATCCTTGGAGCCGGGTCTGCGGTAGAACACCATCTGGAGGTTGCAGGCCATCGGGGTAAAGTCCGATGCCATCCAATGCTCCCAGACCTCCTCCAAAGGCCAAATCTCGCTGCAACCTTCGATTCCCATAAGCCCGGCGAGAGGCATCACCGAGACATCATGCGCGAACCTCAGGTCGGCGGCCACATTGCTTTTGGCCGACACCGCAGCGTTTGCCTTTACGATGAAATCCTCCAGCAAGTCATCCGCCATCGCGATGCGTCTGCCTTCCGACTCCGCCGCGTTCACCATCTCGGAATATATTCGGCAGGAATTCAGACGCGTCAAAGAAAACAGCTCCTCAGGAGTGAAATATGAGGAAACGAATATATCATTGAGATCTATGTCCGGCGCTATGGAACCCCATGTGTAGAGCTCCCGGGCAAACATGTCCTCCCTGCCGACAATGGAATCAGCCGTCTTGCGGTCACTGAATATGGAATTCATGAAATCGCTGACATCGATCCAAGTCCTTGACAAAGAGTCTATCTCCGGAGCCGAAGTTCTCACCACCTCCTTGAACCAGGAAGGTTTCCTGAGAAGGTAGGACATGTAGGAATCCCCGCTGTGCACATTGACCCTCAGTTTCTTGTTCAGTTTCTTGAGTTCACCGGTGCAGCTGAACATGCTCTCCTGACAACGCTGGACCGTGCTGGAGACCGCGTCCACATACCTTCTGGAGCCGGACTTGAACACAGACGGGAAACGATGGAACATCCTGCCCGCTATCTCCTTGTGCTCATTCTTGCCTCTGGCGGACAGCTTACCAGCCTTGCCGACGGAAACGGAGTCTATCCTGTACAGATCCGAGTACAGGGCTTTTCCTTTCTCGGTCAGTATCCCGAGCGAGTCAGCTTTCATGAACATCGCCGCAAGGGCGTCAAAGGACTTGTCCGAACTATGGTAGCGCGAGCCATGACGACCGATATGGCTGATGTAGAAAGGCTCATAACCTTCGGGAGCAGCGGTGTCGGTCATATTCCCGGCTCTGTAGATGTGATAGATTCCAGCGCCGGCGAAGGCATCGGCTTTGATTTTCTCAAGTGTGACCTGCGCCTCGGAAGACACCGCGAAGAACGCTGAAAACGAAGCCGCCAACGCCAAGGCGGCGACACGGTATAGTGATGATTTCATATACATTGATTTATCTGCCACGGTGTCCACGCTTTGACGGACGGTTGTTCGTTATCGCCTTGTCCTGAAGTTCATGTATCTCCTTCCTGCTCCATGGCAAGCCGATGAACTCGGAAGGATAATCGGTCTCGATGATGTCCGGCTCGGCGAGAAGCTCACGCTCGTAAGCGACCCTGCGGTCCTTGGCGTTCTTCACCTTGTCGGAGGATCCCGTTATGGATGTCATGATCATGACTCCCCTGTCGTGAAGTTTCCTATACACATCCGAAAGTTCCGGGTTGACCGCCATACGGACATACGCCATGATGTGGTCCCACGGAATCGGGCATTTGTCATAAGCCTCGAAATGCTCCTCCGAACTGATCTCCACGCAGAACATCACGTCACGGACATTGTTGTTCCAATAGTAAAGAGCCTCGTCCAAAGAACGGACGCTGAGCATGATGTTGTGGTACATAGACCAGTCTCCTCCCGGCCTCAACTGCCGGATGTAATAGTCAAGGCTGGCTTTCTTCACTTCAGGGCTCACGCCTTTTGTGTTGATGTACTTGTTGTCGAAGTTGAAGACCACCTTGTCCTTGCCCCACTCCAGAATGGATTTCAGGGTCGGGATCTTGTACGGGGTCACATTGCCGGCCCTGTCCACCAGGTTCAGTCTCTGAATCTCCTCGAAAGTGTAGTCTTCCACCTTGCCTTTCCCGTTCGTTGTCCTGTCCACAGTCAGATCGTGCATCAGAACCATCACGCTGTCCTTGGTGAAGCTGAAATCCACCTCGAAGAACGTCGGCATCATCGACAGCGTCTTCTCGCAGGACTCCACACAGTTCTCAGGATAGCCCGGCATCATTCCTCCACGATGTCCGCTGATGATGATATCCCTGTCCGGAGAGTACCTGAAATATTCCTGCAGATCAGAAAACGAATTGATAACCACCTTGTTGGCGGTGATACCTGCCTTTGAAGACACATCGTCCCGGTTGGACTGGGCCAACATAGGAACGGAGAAAACCGTCGCCACGGCCAGAACCGCAATATACATTAATCTCATGTTTTACTTTTTCTTTGGTCGGCGGCCGGCCGGATCCGGTCAATCGAATCAGCGGCCGCAGGTGTTATAATTATCTATAAAGTTACAATATTTACTTAATATATGACAATCTAAATCGGCTCATCACCTAATCAGGAAGGCACAATCTGACCATCACGAGGCAAAGTTAATCAAATCATACGAAGAAATTCAGGAATATTTCCGGGCGGCTCAGGAATAATCGTCCGCTAAAAATAGAAGCCTGTGTTGAAGTACATGACCCCGGCGCCGTCCTGGGCGGATAGGGCACGGGCATATTCAATGTTCAGGACAAAGTTGCGGTTGAGGATGATTTTCAAGGCAGCACCGGAAGAGAGGTGGAGGTTGTCGCCTCTGGAGGTGTCGATGTATTTGTCGTAAAGTTTCGGAAACGCTCCGGTACGGTTGGTCAAATCGAAGTACCTCAAGGTGCTGATTCCATCGCAGAAGCCACTGAGCATCAAGCCAATATCCTGTCCCCAAATGCCGAATCCGGCGAACTTCCAACGCAACTCGGCGTTCACAAAACCGGTCGATGAGCCTGCCACCCTGTTGTACAGCAGACCACGGACTGTCCTGTAGCCACCTATCGCGGCGTTGTCGTAAATCGGGCCTCCAGGGGTATAAAACGGAATGGCGTACCATGGAGCATCGCTCAGGAATTCCTGATAGTCAAGGCGGTAGGCAAAGACAAGATTCTCCTTTATTATAGGAATATAATGCCTCAGCGTCGCATGGATCTTTAGGTAAGACTCCGAAGAGCCCAGAAAACCAGGCGCGGCGAAGACATGCGCCCCGGCCAGAACTCCCTTTGTAGGTACACCCTCATAGTCACGCGAATCATAGACAAGGCCGGCACGGACGGCGGATGAATATTCCTTTGAAACCTCCTCGGACGGAACCATGCCCCATGCCTTGTAGAGCCCGAACAAGGAGATTTCCTGATCGGAATCCTGAGGATGATAGTCCTTGACTTTGAATTGATTGAAATGATAGCCCACCTCCCAGGACAAATGATCCGAAATCTTTCCGGAAAAATCCGCCTTGATGTTGAGAGTAGCCCTGTCATACTTGTAGAATCCATCAGCCATAGAAGAATCGTAGAACGTCCTCCGGCCGCCGAAACCGAAGAACTCCATGGAGTTGTCCGCACAGTAGCTGGCCGCCAGATTCATCCGGACTTCCGGCAGAAGCCTTCCTGAATCGTATGATGCCACGAAAGTCTTGCTGCCTCCGGTGTAGCCGGAGACCTCGAAATATGCGCTGCTTCTGGGATTCGGATACGTCGAACCATCCCCGAAGTTGTACACATTCATCAGCCCGCCGAACAGAAAGCCCTTAGCCCCGTCGAATCCGACCATCGGGAACGGCACAAAGGAATGTCCGGTCTTGACAACCGGTTCCCTGTCCTTTGCCGCATGTGGCCACACGGTCAGGAACAGGCAAAAGGCCAGTGAAAATATTCGTAATCCAAAAGTCTTCATATTCAAGAAATTCCATTGCAAATTTACAACAAAAATATTAATCACAACGCTTATGGACTTCCGGTGAGCACATTTGCACAGTTCATCAGAAACAGGGGTAATAAATTGGATTTCTGACCAGTAAGGCTTATCTTTGACGGACAAACTGTTTAGCTAAGTAGCTTATGATACGTAAAAAACTTTTCAAGGTCATGATTGTGGCAGCCGCCGCTGTGATGACAACATTCTCAGGATTCGCCCAGAATCCAACCGATGCCGAGGTTCTTAAAAGTCCGGACGGCAACCTTGAGCTCAGGTTCGCCATCACCGCCGCGGGGACACCGACATATTCATTGAACTATGGCGGCAAGGCTGTGATTCTACCGAGCGAGCTTGGCTACGAGATTCGCGGCAAGCGCCTGAAGAGCACTTTTGAGGAGAAGTCCGGCAGGTTCTACGCCGGGCCGGAAAGTCTCCACGACGGATTCAAGGTGACCGGGGTGGAACGTGACTCCCTCGATGAGACATGGGAGCCAGTCTGGGGTGAGGAAAGCCACATCCGCAACCACTACAACGAATTGGCTGTCACTCTTGAGCAGGGTCCGGTGAACAAGAACGGTCCAAAGGCGGTGATGGTCATCCGTTTCCGCCTCTATGACGACGGTCTCGGGTTCCGCTACGAGTTTCCGGAGCAGAAAAGGCTCAAGTACTTCGTCATCAAGGATGAGCTTACCCAGTTCGCTATGGCTGGCGACCACACCGCATGGTGGATTCCCGGAGACTATGACACTCAGGAATATAACTACACGGTGAGCCGTCTTTCCGAGATCCGCGGACTATCACTATCATTAACAAAGGCGGAGGGAAACGCCTCCCAGCAGACGTTCTCCCCAACCGGAGTGCAGACCGCACTTCAGATGAAGACCGATGACGGACTCTACATCAACATCCACGAGGCCGCTGTGGTTGACTACCCTACCACCAACCTCAACCTGGACGACAAGACGATGACTTTCAGCACTTGGCTGACTCCTGACGCGGAAGGGTGGAAAGGCCGCGTCCAGACTCCGGCCAGGTCACCATGGAGAACCGTCATGGTTGTGGACGACGCCCGCAAGGCGCTGGCTTCCAGACTAATCCTCAACCTCAACGATCCTTGTGTCCTTGAGGATGTCTCATGGATCCATCCGGTGAAGTACATCGGAGTGTGGTGGGAAATGATCACCGGCAAGACCCAATGGTCCTACACCGATGACTTTCCGACCATCGAGCTCGGAGTTTCAGACTACTCCAAGGCGAAGCCTCACGGAAAGCACGGAGCCAACAACGAGAACGTGCGCCGCTACATCGACTTCGCGGCAGAGCATGGCTTCGACGCGGTACTCGTCGAGGGCTGGAACGAAGGTTGGGAGGATTGGTACGGCAAGCAGAAGGACTTCGTCTTCGACTTCATCACCCCGTACCCTGACTTCGACATCAAGGCTCTCAATGAATATGCCCGCTCGAAGGGCGTGAAGCTCATCATGCACCACGAGACCTCCGCGTCGGCCCAGAACTACGAGCGCTGGATCGACAAGGCGTATGATCTTATGAATGAATATGGTTACGATGCGGTGAAGAGCGGCTATGTCGGCGACATCATCCCTTACGGCGAGCATCATTACAGCCAGTCGATGATCAACCACTACATGCTTTGCGTCAAGAAGGCAGCCGACCACCACATCATGGTCAACGCCCACGAGGCGGTGCGCCCTACCGGTCTGTGCAGGACCTACCCTAACCTCATCGGCAACGAGTCCGCCAAGGGTACCGAGTACCGTGGCCAGATCATGCCTCATCATGTGACCATACTTCCGTTCACACGTCTTCAGGGCGGTCCGATGGACTACACTCCGGGAATATTCGAGATGGACATGTCCAGGATGAACCCTGAGGATCACCAGCGTGTGTTCTCGACAATCTGCAAGCAATTAGCCCTGTATGTGACGATGTACTCGCCACTGCAGATGGCCGCTGATGTTCCCGAGCACTACGAGGAGCACATGGACGCGTTCCAGTTCATCAAGGATGTGGCCGTTGACTGGGAACAGAGCCGGTACTTGCTGGCCGAGCCGGGAGACTACATCGTGATCGCTCGTCAGGCCAAGGTGAAGGAGGCAGGCAAGGAGGGTGACTGGTTCGTCGGTGGAGTCACCGATGAGAATGCTCGTGATCTGGAGTTCCCTCTGGACTTCCTTGACAAAGGCGTCAAGTACACCGCCACGATCTATGCAGACACTCCTGAGGCCGACGGCATCGGCGACGTCAAAGAGCAGGATTCCGTACAGACATATTCAATCACCACTAAGAAAGTCAATTCCAAGACCATGTTGAAGATGCATCTGGCCCGCTCCGGCGGGTTCGCTATCCGCATCCAGAAGGTGGAGGGGAAGTAGTCCGATCGAGCGGCAGCCGAAAAAAGGCAATATCAAATATAGGTCATGCTGTGAAATAATGTGTGACGACAGGGGGAAAAAGGCAAATGGCAGTTTTTGCACGTTACCAAAAACTGCCATTTGATTTTCCCCCTGACGTTCGTTAACATATATTGACTTCATCCAGGAGATACCAATCTTGTTGTAATGGGTCAGAAAAATAAAATTCAAAATTTTGGTAACGTGCAAAATTTTGAATTTTCTTTTTTTCTGACCTTTCGGACACTCGGTACGCTTCGACAGGCTCAACAACCAAGTTGACAGGCTCAGCGACCGGTAATGGAGCTACTGAAAGGGTTTTACGCCAGGAAACGGAGAACGTTTTCGGTCCAGTCTTCGCCGTTGGTGGCCTGGATGACGTTGATGCCGATCTGGCGGGCAGCGGCGATGTTCTTGGGGCCGTCATCGATGAAAAGGACCTGGGACGGCGCCACCTTCTCGGACTCAAGCATAAGGCGATATATTCGTTCATCCGGCTTCATGACCTTCAGTTCATAACTGAGGTACATGCTGTCAAGATATTCGTCAAGCGAATGGCCGTAGCCGTCAAAAGCCTTGCTCAGAGACCATTCCATTATGAACGGGTTGGTATTGGAGAGGAGTGAGAGGCGGTAGCCTTCGGCCCGGAGCTTCCTGAATAGTTCGAGATTCCTTTCCGGAACGGTCGAAAAGAATCCCATATAGGCGTGACGGCATTCGTCCATCGTCACTTCCCGGCCAATCTCCTTGCTGACCCTGCTCCGGAACTCTTCCTCATCGATTAGCCCGGTCTCGAAATCCCCGAAGAATCCCTCCTGGCACACCAGATTGAGATATTCCTCGACATTTCCGAAACCAAGGGCCTTGAATCTCTCGATGACAGTCCCTAAATCCGCCGGAGCGACCACCCCGCCGAAATCAAAAACAACATTCGTGATGTCTTTTCTCATATTCCAAAAATATAAACTTACCGGGCTAAGAGATCTGTCAAATACTGTGTAGCCTTCTGTGAATCAATCTTGTTCACAAATGCTTTATCGTTCAAGATCTGGTTCAACATTTTACCATTCATTTCAACCGAATAGCGTTTGATTATATTCTTCGGGACGAGGGTGTTTGACACTTGTGGATTTCTTTTGTAGATTCAAAGTGTTACGCTCCCAGAAAAAGCCGCCGTTATAGCCCTGGATCTCCAGATCCTTATCCGCTCGCGTCAAACGTTTTGCCGCCCAAAGACAATATTCCTCATCAATCTCGATCCCTAAATAATGTCGGCCAAGTTTTTTTGCCACAACACATGTGGTTCCACTTCCGACAAATGGATCCAAGACAATATCTCCAGGACGGGAGGATGCAAGAACTAGTTTTGCTATCAGTTTTTCGGGCTTTTGGGTCGGGTGATCAGTATTCTCCGGCATTGACCAGAAAGGAATGCTGATATCATCCCAAAAATTCGAGGGGAAAGTGATTCGGAAATTGCCTTCATCCGTTTCTTCCCAATCTTTTGGTTTCCCGTTTTCTTTATATGGAGCGATGACCTGACGTTTCATCTTCACCGAATCCACATCGAAGTAGTAATTATCCTTGTCCTTGACAGCGAACCAAATATCCTCCATGGCATTCTTCCAATTTGTCTTCGCACCACGCCCTTTCTCCCGCTGCCATGTTATTCTATTTATGACAGTCAACTCTTCGCTGATGACTTTTTGTTGCGATGAGGAGCACTTCCAGTCTCCGCACATATACAGGGAGCCATCCGGCTTTAGCTTATCACATACTTTTTTGAACCATGTCCGTAAATATTCCTCATACATATTATCAGACATGGCATTGAACTTCGAGGAATTGAATGTCTTGCTTAAGTTGTAGGGGGGGTCAATGATTATCAGACTCGCGCACTCATCTGGAATCTTATCCAAAACGGTCAATGCGTCAGCATTGATAAGCAGATCGACAAAAGAGGATTTACCAGAGAGTTCCTCAGGGAAGGTAATAATCCTCTTCAGATCTGGAATCTCTTCTTCAGAAACAGTCAGGGTGCGATTCCGGCCAGCACGTATTTTATCACTGTTCGCCATAAACAAACTTAATTAACCTTAGATTTGCAGCGCTGTTCTCTGCCCAAAGGTTGTAGAGACAAAATTAGCAAATTTATGCCGATATGTAAAGTTCGACAAAGGACAATAATGTCGTTGTTTTGGCAATTTCGGGCCAAGGCCACCACGATTCTTCATGATATCATGGGAAATTAGTATATTCACAAAAAATTTTGAGCGATGTACACATTCAAGCAGGATGGCGACAGGTTTGTCGTCAGCATTGACAACCATCAGGAACTGATGGGAGCGATCGCGGCGTTTTGTCAGGAGCAGGGGATTCTGGCGGGAGAGGTGAGCGGAATCGGAGCGGTGAACAACGCGACGCTGAGGTTCCTCAACCCTGCCACGAAGCATTATGTTGACAAGACATTCGACGAGCAGATGGAGATCTCAAGCCTTGTGGGCAATATTTCCGAGAAGGACGGAAAGGTCTATCTGCATCTTCACGCCAACTTCGGAAGGGCGGACTACACGGTCGTCGGCGGACACCTTCTCACAGCGACCATCAACGGAGCGTGCGAGGTGTTCATCAGACGCTACAACTGCAAGGTTGGCAGACACTTCGACGAGGAGACGGGACTTAATCTGTACACCTTGTAGTCTGTGCCGCCAAAGCAATCGGTAAAAGGATAACCGGATGGAGAGAATCAACATCATCGACTGCTCGCTGGGGGAGGTTGGAAAGCACCTCGGCGGCTACGGGAACATATTCATAATCCACGACCGCAACGTAGGCGGCATCGTGGAAAGGCTTGGCGTTCAGGCTCAAGGAATATTCCCGATCGAGGCCACGGAGGAGAGGAAGACGCTCGCCACCGTGCTGGAAATCGAGGAGTGGCTGCTGGAGAAAGGAGCTGACAGAAAGGCGTTTGTGCTGGGTGTCGGCGGCGGAATCACAACTGATCTGGTCGGGTTCGCGGCTTCCGTTTACAAACGTGGTGTGAGGTTCGGATTCATCCCGACCACCCTGCTCTCACAGGTGGATGCCGCTATCGGCGGAAAGAACGGCGTGAACCTCGACTCCTACAAGAACATCATCGGGGTGATCCGCCAGCCGGAAATGACATTCATCTGTCCGGAACCGCTGGAGACGCTGCCTTACCCGCAGATTCTGTCGGGTGCGGCCGAACTGCTCAAAACCTTCATTATCAACAACAAAGGCAATGAATATGAGAGGGCTGTGAATATGCTTATGAATATTCACGATCGTGCGTCGGAAGGGGCTGCCGAGGCGGCTGTCCTGAAATATTCAGAAACATTCCGAGAGTTGATCGCCGCAGCGGCGAAGGTCAAGGCTGGCATTGCGGGAAGGGATCCGAACGAGCGCGGGGAGCGCCGTCTGCTCAATCTTGGACACACTTTCGCGCACGCCATCGAGAAGAATTCCTCCGAGGCGATCCCGCACGGCATGGCTGTCTCCATGGGCATCATCCTGGCAGCGCGGTTGGCCGAGTCTTTGGGGCTGACGGATGGTCTTTCCGAGCGTCTGGAAGCGGATTTCACAGCCTGTGGCTTGCCGGTCGAGTGTCCGTACAGCATTGAAACTCTTACGGATGCGATGAAGAAAGACAAAAAGGCGGATGGAGCGTTTGTTCATTTCGTGCTGCCGCTGGGCATAGGGCACGTTGAGACACGGGAACTTCGGGTCGAAGAGGCGGTAAGCGCATTGAAGGATGAATAAAGTCACGGCGTTTCAGACAGCGACACCGCCCATTTCAGAGACGAGCGGCGCATCGAGACTCGCAATCATTAACAAGTAATTGAATATATTCAGTTTATGATCTGCACAACAATCCAGAACCGAACCCTGGAAGAGATAATGAACCTGCTGGAAAGCAGCGAGCCACGGATTCAGATGGCCGAAATCAGATTGGACAGATGTCCGCTGAGTATCGAGGAGATCGAGTACCTGTTCTCATCCTCGGACACTCCGCTCGTGGCCACCTGCCGGGTCGTTGATGACGGCAACGGGACTTGGGAAGAGGCCGAGGAGAAACTCACGGCCGCGGTCGAGGCCGGTGCCGCGTTTTTGGATCTGGAGATCGAAGCTCCGAAGGAGGTCGGCAAAAGGCTCCGGAGGGCTTGCACTGAATATGGCACCACGATGATCCGTTCGAGTCATTTCTTCGCCGGAACACCGTCAGATGATGTGCTGCGGAACACAGTGGAGAAATGCAGGAAGTTCGGCGGGGAGATTGTGAAGATCGCGGCTATGGCGAAATCGGGAGAGGATGTAGCAAGGGTGCTTGCGCTTTATTCATCGATCGCTTCGACAAACTCAGCGGCCGAAACACAGCGACCTGTGGAATTGGTTGCGTTCTCGATGGGAGAGATCGGCAAGGTTAGTCGCTTGGATTGCTTGAAGTTAGGCAGCCCGTTCACCTATGCCGCCCTGAACGAGAACGAGACCGCGGCACCCGGTCAATGGTGTTATTCGGAGATGCTTACGGCTGTCTATGGAGACAGGAAGCCTCTTCACGGCAACAGTCCTCTGAATATGCCGGCCTCAAAGAGTTTCGCCCAACGCGCGATCATCGCCGCGGCATTGGCGGAAGGAGAATCACGGCTTGGTGGCTACTCTCCGTGCGGGGACAACGAGGCGGCGATAGAGGTCGCCAAGGCGCTCGGGGCCAAGGTTCGGATAGAGAGTGAGGGCAGTTCTTTGCAAGTTGGTGCGCTTCGACAGGCTCAGCGACCAACCGATCCTGTCGCTTCGATGGTTGGTGAGCTCTGCCGAACCACAGGCTCAGCGACCGGAAGCACCCTAATCATAGAAGGCATAGGCTCGTCAGCGAATATCCCCGAAAAGATCAACGTCGGCGAGTCCGGCCTCCTGACCCGCCTGATGATCCCTCTCACCGCCGCTCTCGGCAACGGCAACCAAATCGAAATTGACGGCATCGGCACCCTCCCGACCAGACCGCTGAAAGGCGCATCCGAAATCATGGCCGGCTTCGGCACAGTCCTGAGACCACTCAACCCGGCCCCGGAAGTCCACGTGCCACTCACCGTCCAAGGTCCTCTGCTCCCTGGCAAAACCAGCATCTCCGGCAAAGGCGGCTCGCAGCTGATCTCCGGTCTGCTGATGGCCCTGCCTCTTCTTCCGGGAGACTCGACCCTGCATATTCATGACCCAAAGAGCATCCCGTATATGTTCATCACAGCGGACGTGCTTCGCCGTTTCGGCATCAAGATCGGCTCCGAGATGGAGGGTGGAGAGGATTTTCTTGAGACTCAGGACTGGAGTCTCTGCACCGGCATCACATTCAAGATCAAGGGCGGGCAGAAATATTCCCCGGCCGCTTTCGACATCGAGGGCGACTGGAGCGCCGCCGCCAATTTCCTGGTGGCCGGAGCGTTGTTCGGAGACGTGAAACTGACCGGTCTCGACACAACCTCCCTTCAAGCCGACATCTCGATCATGGACATCCTGATGGAGGCCGGAGCCAGCCTTTCGCAGATTGATGATGGGCCGCAGGACGGAATCACAAACGACGGCTCTTCCAGAAATGAAGCGACCGATGCTGCCTCCAACAAAACTTCAGACAATGAAGACGCTCAGGAGGCCAATGCCACGCAAGGCCACCGCGGCCTGATCACCGCCCAGAAAGCTCCGCTCCGCGCCTTCGATACAGACCTCAACAACTGCCCGGACCTGTTCCCGATCGTCTCCATCCTCGCAGCCTTCTGCCACGGACGCAGTAATATTCAAGGATTCAAGAGGTTGGCAAGCAAGGAAAGCGACCGCGGCGCGGCGATTCTGAATATGCTGACCCAGATGGGCGTGAGCGCCTCCGCTTCCGGCGACACCCTCACCATCGACGGGGAATCAGTCGAGAGCCGCCTCCTGAACGGTCACCTCCTCAAGGGCGGTGAATATACCTCCTCGCACGACCACCGTATGGCGATGGCCCTCACCGTAGCCTCCTGGTGCACCGACTCCCCGATCCTTATAGACGACATCTCCTGCGTCGCCAAATCCTTCCCCGCCTTCCTTGACACCTACCGCCTCCTTGAGCGTTAGTACGTCTGGAATGCCAACCAACTATTCGGCTTTATGAATTGACTCCAGAACAAGGGCCAGGGCTGCCGTGTGCTTTTCCAAAATGCGCTTATGACGGTTTCCGGCTCGGGCGATGTTGTTCCGGAGGTCGTTGATCTTCACATTGATGGCGGTGGAGTTCCCCGAAGCGATGATCGCGCGGACATATTCATCATAAGACATCCGCTTTTTGTCGTGGGTCAGAAGCTTCAGAGCCTCAAGCACTTCCGCCGAGAAACCATATTCATCCAAATCCTCGAAGGTGACATCAGAGTCCTCGACAACATCGTGGAGGAAGCCGACTATTTTCTCGTTCTTGGTCTGCCCGGCGATGCCAACGGCGAGGGAATGGAGGATGTCGGGGTTGCCGTCAAGGTCCCTCTTGTTGCGAAAGACAGTCGATGCGATGGCCACCGCCTCATCAATCCCGGACTCAAAATATTCCTCGAGATCCTTTGTGCTCCAATATGTGCCGGAGCCAAAAAACTTCAACCTCTCAACCACTTCAAACAAAGTCAGCACACTGAAGTACATCTTCAGATTGTGTAAAGGAATATGAAAGTTCGGACCGTCTCCCTTTGTGTCCGTAAACTCCACCCTTGACAATTCCTCGGTTCCCGTGAAATCTACTTTCGTGTCACAGATCCTCATCCCTACAAATCCATATTCCTCATCCATCTCGACAACTTGGATAAGAATCTTTTCAAATGAATATGACTGTGACAGGACCAGATTTAACTCCTCCTCGTAACCGTCCTCGACCCATCCCACCAGTTCATTGATTCCCACCTCTCTACGGAAATCCATATAACCGTTCGTCTCAATATGGACCTCCAGTCCATACGGTTTCAGGAAACTGAGATCTTGAAACTCCCTCACACTGACAGGCACACGATACCGGGCCTCAAAGTCATCCGCGTTCTTGTAGAACGCCGCAAAGATAAGATACCTCATAAGCATTGTTTTTGTTACCGGCCTTGGTGTCAGACAAAAACAGTCACCGTCCTCGGCAGCCGTCCTTGTCATCGACAACCACTGCCAAAATATTTATGAATTGAAAATTACCGGACAGGCAGAGCCGCCTGTCGCTCACAACACAAAAATAAGAAAATCTCTTGAGATTGCAAAGCCATTTATGAAGATTCGCTTTTACCGTCCCTCTGTCCAATAAGGTTGCCAGGAATTCTTTGCGACTCTCTCTTGGGACCGTGGCAGGTAAGTGGCTGATTTTCAAGCGAAACGAAGATGTCCTGGTGCTAGATTCTGCACCAGGACATCTTTGTTTTTATTCATTATCAAGGAGTTAGATGCCACGGCCTTTCAGGTCGGCGAGGACGATGGCAGTGACGGCCTCGACGATGACGGGGGTGCGGAGGGCGAAACAGACATCGTGGCGGCCCGGAACGTTGAGGGTGGTTTGCTCGCCGGTCTTGATGTTGAGGGTGGTCTGGGATTTGGTGATGCTGGAGGTCGGCTTGAAGGCTACACGAAATACTACCGGGGAGCCGTTCGTGATACCGCCGTTGATGCCGCCGGAACCGTTCTTCACGGTGGTCACAGAACCTTCTTTAAGCTCAAGAGAGTCATTATGTTCCGAGCCTTTCATCCGGGCGGATGCGAAACCGTCACCGAACTCTATGCCACGGACTCCAGGGATGGAGAACACAGCATGCGAAATCAGGGACTCGACCGAATCGAAGAACGGTTCTCCAAGACCGGCAGGAACTCCGGAGACCCGGCACTCGACAATGCCGCCAAGCGAATCGCCTTCCTTGGAGGTTTTGTCCAGAAGATCGCCCCACTTGGACTTGTCCGTCTCTCCTCCGATCTCTATCAAACCGGCCTCAAAGCTGAGCCCCTGACACATTTTCTTTGCGATGACTCCGGCGGCGACCAGCGGAAGGGTTATCCTGCCCGAAAAATGCCCACCTCCACGAGGGTCATTGAAGCCGTTCCACTTGACGGAAGCGACATAGTCGGCGTGCCCTGGACGCGGCACAGCCTTAAGAGCTTCATAGTCAGAAGACCGAGTGTTGTTGTTCTTGAATATGACTGCGATCGGTGCTCCGGTTGTGTGTCCATCGAAGACTCCGCTCAGAATCTCCGGCTCGTCCGCCTCGATGCGTGGTGTGGTACCCTTCGCTCCACTCTTGCGGCGAAGAATGTCCGGCATAAAATCCTCTACAGCAAGTTCTATCCCCGGCATGACACCATCCACGACCACACCAATCGCCGTCCCGTGCGACTCCCCGAAGATCTCCACCCTGAAATTACGTCCGAATGCGTTCATTGTATATTCAAAAATTAATAAGTCCGTCCTTGCAAAAATACACTTTTCTTGTGGAATAAAATATGCTATCTTTGTAGTAATATCCTCAAAAGGCCGTTTTGTGTTCAAACACGGCGGATTATGAGGGTGAAACTACTTATTGGAATGGACATTAAGGAAGAAGACAAGATAATTCAGGAGGTCACCAGACAGGAGTACAAGGAGGGCTTCGTCACCGATGTCGGCCAGGACTTCATTCCCAAAGGGCTGAACGAGGACATCATCCGTACCATCTCACGGCTCAAGGAAGAGCCGGAATGGATGCTGGAGTTCCGGCTGGGCGCTTTCCGGAAGTGGCAGAAAATGGAGATGCCCGAGTGGGGGCATCTGGACATGCCCGTAATTGATTTTCAAGACATTATCTACTACGCAGCCCCAAAAAAGAATTCGGAACGCCCGAAGGAGATCGACCCGAAGCTGGAGGAGACGTTCGAGAAACTTGGCATCCCGGTAAGGGAGCGTGAGGCTCTCGCCGGAGTCGTGGCCGTGGACGCGGTCTTCGATTCGGTCTCCGTGGCCACAACATTCAGGGCATCGCTGGCTGAGAAAGGAATCATATTCTGCAGTTTCTCGGAGGCCGTCAAGGAGCATCCGGATCTGGTGCGGAAATATCTCGCCTCGGTGGTTCCGGTAGGGGACAATTTCTTTGCGGCACTCAACTCGGCGGTCTTCAGCGACGGCAGTTTCTGCTATATTCCCAAAGGGGTCAGGTGCCCGATGGAGCTTTCAAGCTACTTCAGGATCAACGCCGCCGGCACAGGCCAGTTCGAGAGGACGCTCATCGTGGCGGACGAAGGGTCTCAACTGAGCTACATGGAGGGCTGCACGGCTCCGATGCGTGACGAGAACCAGCTTCACGCGGCGGTGGTGGAGATCGTGGTCGAGAAAGACGCCGACGTGAAATATTCAACGGTGCAGAACTGGTACCCAGGGGATGCGCAGGGGCGCGGAGGAATCCTTAACCTCGTGACCAAAAGGGGAATATGCAAGGGCAGCGGCTCGCATCTGAGCTGGACGCAGGTCGAGACGGGTTCGGCGATAACCTGGAAATATCCTTCCACGATCCTGAAGGGCGACTATTCCTCATCGGAATTCTACTCGGTCGCCGTGACCAACAACTATCAGCAGGCGGACACGGGCACGAAGATGATCCACATCGGCCGCGGCACGAAGAGCCGGATCGTAAGTAAAGGAATATCAGCGGGGCACAGCCAGAACAGTTACCGTGGGCTTGTCCGGATGAACGCCGGGGCGGCCGGAGCGCGCAACTACTCGCAGTGCGACAGCCTGCTGATCGGCTCGCAGTGCGGGGCGCACACGTTCCCGGACATCCAAAGCGCCAACCCGACCGCGATCGTGGAACACGAGGCAACGACCTCGAAGATCAGCGACGAGCAGCTGTTCTATTGCAACCAGAGGGGGCTCGGGCCGGAGGATGCAGTCGGCCTGATCGTCAACGGCTATGCCCACGAGGTGCTTTCCCGCCTCCCGATGGAGTTCGCCGTAGAAGCCACCAAACTGCTTCAGGTCTCCCTCGAAGGTTCGGTGGGTTAATGAATATATTCACAAGCATTTCTGAATATTCCGGAAGTGCCTGAACAGGTGGGCAATCACCTTAATAATTCTTCAGCAAACGATTGCCGGTTTGCGGTGACTTGAACATTTATGAAGTTCTTTGATATAGAAAACATTGCGTTCACGCTTGGCGGAACGGGAGTGAGCTTTCTGGAGCTGATCGGAGTCATCGCGGGACTTACCTGCGTGGTGATGGCTGGGCGCAACAGCAAGTACAACTTCTGGGTCGGCTACCTGTACAACATCCTGCTGTTTACGCTGTTCTGGCAGCGGCACCTCTACTCGGCGATGCTTCTCCAGCCGATAGCGTTCGGAATCAATGCTTTCGGGCATTGGAGGTGGACACATCCCAGGCCGGAGGAACAGAGTTCGAAAGACGCTTCGGCCCTGAAGGTGACACATCTTTCGATGCAGGATTGGTGCACCGCCCTCACGGTCGTGACCTTTGCCGGAGCCGTCTGGGGATTCGTGCTCAGCAAATTGGGCACGGCCTGGTTCACGGACATATTCACACCTGATCCAACCCCGTGGCTTGACTCGTATGGCCTGATGCTGACGCTTCTGGCGCAGTTCCTTTCCGCCCAAAAGAAGTGGGACTGCTGGATCGTGTGGCTGGTGGTGAACATCACGAACATCACCCTCTACCTCAGCGCCGGCCTCGTGTTCATGCCGATCGTCAGCGCATTGTACCTTCTCAACGGCATCTGGTCCCTTTGGACTTGGTACCGATTATACAAGGAGGAAAGGTAGCACATTTCGGTCACTGAGCTTGTCGAAGTGACCTTACAAACTTGAACAAAATACGATGAATATGACAGACATATTACTGAAGATAAAAGATCTGCACGCAAGTGTCGGAGACAAGGAGATTCTGAAGGGAATCGACCTTGAGATCCGCCGCGGTGAGATTCACGCCGTGATGGGTCCGAACGGGGCTGGGAAAAGTACCCTGTCCTCTGTCCTGACCGGCAAGCCGAACTACGAGGTGACGGCTGGATCAATCGAGTTCGATGGCAAGGATTTGCTGGCGATGAAGCCGGAGGAAAGGGCCTGGGCCGGACTGTTTATGTCCTTCCAGTATCCGATCGAGATTCCGGGAGTCTCCATCACGAACTTTATGAAGACGGCGATCAACTCCAAGCTCAAGGCTCAGGGGGAAGAGCCGATGAAAGCCGGTGATTTCCTGAAGCTTATGAAGCAGAAGATGGCCTTCGTGCAGATGAAGCCGGAGTTCGCCAAGCGTGAGGTAAACGTCGGATTCTCCGGTGGAGAGAAAAAGCGGAACGAGATCTTCCAGATGGCGATGCTCGATCCGACCCTCGCTATCCTCGACGAGACTGACAGCGGACTGGACGTGGACGCGCTCAAGATCGTGGCCGACGGAGTGAACGCCCTGCACACTCCGGAAAAGTCTGCGATCGTCATCACCCACTACCAGAAGCTTCTTGAATATGTAAGGCCGGATGTCGTGCACGTCTTGAAGGACGGCCGTATCGTGGCCACCGGCGGTTACGAACTGATTGACAAGATTGAAAAGGATGGCTTTGAACAGTTCTAAAAACATAGATCACGGCAATTATATTCCCGCGCCCATCGTACCGGGAATGAAAGTCGCTGACGGGGAGCATATTCGCAAAGTCTTTGTGCTTGCTGCCTCAGGAGCCGAGGTCGCCGAATCCTCCGCTCTTCGCGCTCCGTCCCGTAATCCGCAGAGCGGATGCCACCCGTTCATATGGCCACGGGCGGCCATAGATTCTGCGACCTCGGCTCCAACGGCTGATTCTAATAACATTGTCACTGAGCATGGGGCATCTGCCGAAACTCCGGTTGGTTCGACGGGGTCACCAACCGCTAAAACGAATCCTTCGGTCGCTGAGCGTGTCGAAGCGACAGTTGGTTCGACAGGCTCACCAACCACCAAAGTAACTGAGATTCCGTCCAACATCGAGGTGGGGGCGGATGCGGCGCTGGATCTGACGGTTATAGTGCTGCCGGGAGTGTCGGCTCGGATTCCGCTGACGATCGACTTGACTGGAGCGCATTCCGAAGTCCGCCTTGCGGGAATATACCTCTGCTCCGGCCACGATGAGGTGACGTTCGACATCACGATGCATCACCGTACTGGAGACTGCCGTTCCCGGCAGACATTCAACGGGTTGGCTACAGGAGAAGCAAAATGTGGGTTCTTCGGCAAGATTGTGATCGCGCCCGAGGCGCAGAGAACCGAGGCGTTCCAGGAGAACCACAACATCTTGCTTTCCGACTCGGCCAGGATCAACACAAAGCCACGGTTGGAGATCTATGCCGATGATGTGAAGTGCTCGCACGGCGCCACGGTCGGGAAACTGAACGAAGACGAGCAGTTCTATATGCGCTCCCGTGGCATTCCTGAGGAAGAGGCCAAGGTGCTGCAGATGATCTCGTTCGTGGCCCCGGTACTGGAAAACATCCCGGAAGACTCCACAGACGGCACTCCTGCCAGGACCGCTGTCGCTGAACTTGTCGAGAACGCAATCAGGGGACTGTAAGAGCGTGGCGCATAAGTGGTTATAACACAGCGCAATAAGCCTTCTCCTTAAGGTGATTCCAACCGAAGGCTGCCAAGGATTAGACTGATTTTCAAAGAGTTGAACGCCACGACCGCAAATTTGGATAAATATGATTGTCAAGACGAATGTCAAGCTGAATCTGGGACTGAGTGTCCTGCGGAAACGTGCCGATGGGTTTCACGACATCGAGACGCTGTTTGTGCCGTGCTTTGATTTCGGGGACACTATTGAGATCATTAAGGGAGATGACTACAGCCGGAGCTCGGCGGCGTTGTTCGCGAAGTATGGAGTCCCGGACGGACGCTTTGACGCTTCGACAGGCTCAGTGACCGGCAGGCTCAGCGACCGGCAAGAAGCATCGGTTGGTGAGCCTGTCGAACCAACTAGGCTCAACGAATCAGCCAAAGAAGACGGAAAAGAAACGACTCTCTCGGGAAATGTAACCGCATCAGAGGATAGAAGATTAGTGCAGGGAATATCCGAGGACGGGAAGCTGATGATCACAATCGCGCGGGAGGAGGGTGTTGACTGGAATCCGCTCAAGGATCTGTGCGCAAAGGCGTACAACATTCTTGCACAAGATTTTGACCTGCCGCCGGTCAAGATATTCCTGGAAAAGAAGGCAGCGGTAGGTGCCGGGCTTGGCGGCGGATCGGCGGACGCGGCTTTCACTCTCAAAGCGCTGAACGAGCTTTGCGGCCTGAACCTTTCCGAGCAAAGGCTTTCTGAATATGCCGCACGGCTTGGCAGCGATTGCGCTTTCTTTGTTTTCAATCGCCCTATGATCGGGTCTGGGCGAGGGGAAATCCTTGAGCCTTACGACATTGACCTGTCCGAGTACGAGATCAAGGTTCTGATTCCGGAGGGAATTGTGGTCTCCACAGCGGAGGCTTATAAAGGAATAGTGCCTCGGGAAAGTTTGAAGCCCGGGTGCTTCGACACTTCGGAAAATTCAGATCATCGCAGACTCATCGACCAAAGCATGACAGAATCGTCAGAGGAATACCAAGACCTTCCCGGAAAGCGAATGATGAGTGGCCCCAGCCCAACAGGACTCTCAGATTTGAAAACAGTGCTTGCGGTGCCGGTCACGGAATGGAAAGACAATCTTGTCAACGACTTTGAGGCCACTGTCTTCAAGGCGCATCCGGAACTTGCCGCCATCAAGCAATCCCTCTATGACTCCGGAGCGGTCTATGCCTCGATGTCTGGCTCCGGCTCCGCACTCTTCGCCCTCTATAGAAAATAGTCGCGCTAATCGCGCAACTCACACGTAATAAGAGGCTGCGTCCCCGACCTCAGAAGCCGGTACCGAAAACGCCGCCGTGGCCTGAGTCCGGGTTCCAGCCGCCGGTAGGGCAAACGCCGGAACGACACTAAGCAAAACCGTCAGCGTAATGAATATTGTTTGTGACTTTTTCATAATTTGTATCTCTTGCAAATTATCATTATATTCGGAACGTTTTAAAACTTTTAACGCATTATAAAAATTTATCCTGTATTAGTTCTATTTGTTTATGCACTAATTAGTTGCACACCCTCCATAACAGAGATGGTTCCTGAAAATAAGATTCGTATTTCAGAGAACATCTTCTTTGACAACAACACTAAAAGGTATGTTTATTATGATAAATTACCCTTGACAAAAAGCAATATTGAAATAGATACCTTCAGACTCCGCTAACTAGACAAAAAACAAGAAATATGTTAAGAAAGCTGCTACTTACTATCGGATTTGCTTTATTGTTTTTTATAAGGCCATTGGAGTCAGGCGCACAGGTGCCGGTCACAATCAAATGTGAGAATAACGCCAAGACGGTCACTGACATCAGAGTGCAGATCACCTTCCCGTCCGGTGAAATGAAAGCGTATGGCGGGAAGAATCTGGAAAGCGAGGTTCTGGAATATCACATAGAAGGAACCGGAGAATGTAAACTGTTCATCCATTTCAAAGAGGAAGGAGTCAAGGCACCTACTTTCATCTCCAAAAAATTCATGATTTCCGGAGAAGAAAAAAGAATCGATGTTTACACTTCAATGAATCTCAGGAGCATGGTGATTCCTTGTAACTCAGAGTACTCAAACAGAAAGTACTGCATCCTGTTCATAAAGAAGATCTATCCTGAATGTCCGGAAGGGCGATACCCCAAAGGATATGAGAACGATTCTGAGCGGACGAATCTCTGGGAATATTCCCTCCAAAGCATAGTTCAAAAATAGCAGGCAAACAGGCTCCCTGTACGTAAAACAGTTGTCTGGCGTACCAAAGGGACTTATACCCACGACCGGTACAGGATAGAGCCCTCTGGCGTACCAACGGTTTTCCGGCAACACAGGAGACAGCGAAAAAGAAATACCCCCAACATTCCTATTCACCAAAGTTCCTCGGCGCCACCGTAATAGTCATAGACATCCTGATAGTCAAGGTTGAGCTGCTCCAGAATCTCTTCCGAGGAAAGGCTGGTTACAATGCTCCTTCCGCCGGAATTCAGCACCACACCATCTCCCCGTCCGCCACCATCAAACAACGACCTTCCCCGCAGACCTACCGGATGGTTCAGAACCGTGTCCACCGGCCGGATGGCATATTCATAGTACCGCACCGGCCTACTCTTCATCGCTTCCACCTCTCTCAAACGCCTCTTCTCCCCAATCATCGCCACCACCGCAAGCGCCACCGGCAGAAGCAGCACCGCCGCCACCACCAACTTCTCTTTCAATGAATATGTCTCATCGGGGTCTTTGCGCATCACTTTTCTTTGATTTCCTTAACCCATATAGAAAACAGCTCTTCTTGAGTAAGATGAGTGTTTGCCGAACTAGTACTTGGCATCTCCACATTCAAACAACCATAATCCAAAGCCTTCTTGTAAGCCTTTCCGCCATTGAACAAAATCTTCTTTATGGACGGATTAGAATTGATGAGTGACTGTACATCGTTCTGTTCCCCATTCTTAATATTAGAGTCCAAACTACCTTTACGTTCTGCTGAAGCATAGACATCCCACAACGCAATATGAAGCTGATCCAACAATCTCAGCCTTTTTGAATAATCTTCCGGCAAAGGTTTGTCTGCTGCCTTAGCGATTATCTTCCAAAAACGGTTGCTACGATTAGCATAATACTGCTGAAGACGCAACGATTCTTTTCCAGGCATGGTGCCAAGAATTAATATACGAGGCGAAGCAGGAACATAGGCCTCTAAACAAGCACAATTATCCATTGAATGCAATGATCTAGACTGGCTCTTATTTGATAACTCTTGACTCCTGCCATCTTCGATACTTATGTCTTCATCTTCGACAATAGTAATCTTACCATCTTCAATTAATTGTGAGAAATCATCAACGTCAAAGCCTTTTTTGTCCGTGAAATCTGATATATAAAAATTCATATCTCTCATTTCATTTCGAATATTCTTTTGTTCCGACTTGTTAGAATTCACCTTACGCTTAATTAGTCGCTTTAAGATTGCACATTCCGACTTTGTAAAATTACTTTTTCCTTTCATAGAACTAATCCTTTTAAATTAACAATCATTTATTCCGTTCCAACGCTGCCGCCCAGATAGCGTTCATCCGGTCCTTGAGGGACTGGGGTGCGAGGATTTCGACGGAGGAGCTTCGGGAAAGAAGGGCCATCACGAAATCGTTGGTGATTTTCAAGTGGAGGGTCACTTCCACATATTCATCGGTCTCTTCGATTTTTTGAGAGGTATGAATAGGAAGGGTTTTGATAAAACGGCCATCCAAAGGGCTGAACCTCAAACGGATGTCCTCTACGGGCATCTTCGGGTCATCCCATATTCCGAAGCAATCGCGGAAAAGATTCCCGGCACGGACACTCTCGTCTCGGATGAAATCCTCGTCAAGCACCTTGAAGGATTTGAACCTGCCCAACTCGAAGCACTTCAGGACTCCCTCGACCATCGCCACGAGATACCAGCGGTTCTGCGACTGCTTCAGGAAATACGGCTCGGCGAGATATTCAGCCTCCTTGCCTCCAAGCCTTGGCAATGAATATGAAAAACGCACCTTCCGCCTTTGCTTTATCGACCTTAGAATTTTCTGAATATCAACGCTGAACGTCATCCTCCTCTGTTCCGGAATGATATAGTCACGTGTCCCGGAGTCCGAGCCGACAGTACTCAGAATCTCGATCTCTGAAAGAAGTTCCTTGAACCGATCGGTGTAAACGGGGTCTCTGCCAACAATGTGATACCCTTTCCCTCTGACATTCTGAATCTCGATCCCGAACACTTCCTCAATGGTCTTGATGTTCCGCTGAAGAGTCCGCAAAGAAGAGGGGCCATTCTCAGCCATTTCGCCTGACATGGCCTCCAGCAGAGCCTCTTTGCTGACATATCCACTGATGCCGCTTAGTTTGTTCACTATCGCGCTTAACAACCTGATTTGTTTAGACATATTCAGAAGTGTTTGTCGCAAATATAACCATCAAAAGCGACAAATCTTGTCGCATTGAAGAGAAATATACAACCAAGAAGCTGTTTTGAATTGTTTGAAATGTTCTTTGAGGTGAATAATCTTCTTTTTCTTCCCGCTTCTTCAGTCAGACAGCACCGCTATCCTCCTTGGAAGAAGCGGTCGAACCTGAAGTTTATCACTCTCAACCCAGCGCCCGAACCGAGGGCAATCGAACTTGTTCGGATTGCCGAGGTGGGCAGCAGGGAAAGAGTTTGCTCTTAACCTTCAAACAAACAATTCAAAACAGCTTCTAAATGATGGAAGGACCCAGTTATTCAGCTGCTCTTCTTCCTAATGTTTGTAATAAAAGCAAGGTTTTGTAACAATGGTAAGCTCTTGTTAGGAAAATACCAAAACGGGATATGCCCTGCAGACCCAACAGGGCCTGACACTGTTCTCCTGCAAGCGACATTCAGCCTCATTCACGCTTTTAGAGGGACAATTGTCACTCCACGAGCGTCTTTACGCCGAGATCCCGCTCGTAGAACACGAAGGTTCTTCGCTCTAAGCACTTTTAGGGGGAGACTGTCTTAATACCCTCTCCGAGGATTGAGAATTCGTTGTCGCCCCTGTAGTGGGGGTACAGACTTTTCAACTCTCACCGAGACTTTTGTCTGGGGGCATGTACGCCTCTGACTTCTGAAGCCAGACCTCGCATATTCAAGAACAGGGTAAGAGCACATCGGTATATTCATGTGTCGTCTAAGGTCCGCACTTATCTTGTTCATTGACAATACTATCGCCGGTCTTGCAAGGAGAGGTAATCCTTGAGCGCATCGACATAGTCATTATTTGAAAGTAATCGAAAAATCAGATCATCAGCATTATCCGTCCCTCCGCCTTGACGAAAGTGTCCGGGTAACGCATCACCACGGCATAGACCTGCGCCGAAGTCACAGGCTGTCCGTCCTTACGGATGTGCAGCCGACGCCGGTTGATGACTTCAGCGATCTGCTCCGTCTTAAGCCCGCCCCCTCTCTCGGCAAGCACATAAAGTATAGCCTCTTCGATTTTCATAAATCCAAAACCTTCCAGAAGCTCTCTGGCAGAGTGACATTTTCCAGTCGCGAGGCCTCCTTGAAAAGCGGGGCAATCTCGGCCACGCGCCATCCGGCGATTCCGCAGCCAATCGGAGTGACAAGGAATGTCAATCCGGGATGAGTCCTTGCATATTCAGTAAAATCATCCACGTGGCGGCGGATGATGTCAAGGCTGCCATCCATAGTCGGGATTGCATAGCAGCGGCCAGTCATCCCGATGCCTTCACCCCATTTGGCTCCGAACTTCTTGAAAGCGGCCCACGCCGCACCTCCGCCGTGCCTACCCTCCTTATTGCTGCCGAACACAAAGATTTCACCATCTTTCAGGGAGGTGATCATCGCAGGAGTAACCCTCCTTTCACAGTTGACCATCCCACCGCTGGAGGAATCGTCGTTCGGAAGCGGACACAGTGACCGTACCGGCTTCCCTTGGCTTCGGGCATAGGCAATTTCCCTCGATGTGCTTTCCCCGATGTAACCACCGGGATTGACAACGAATATCTCGTCAGCCATATCAATCTTCGCCAGATGCATCTCATCCAGCATCGCTTTCACGCCGTCATCCAAGACCTCGTCATCGCCGCTGTGTCCGAACAGCCCGACTGAGATCACAATATAACCTTTAAGGGTAAGTTCCTTCTGAACTCTCAAAAATTCATCTTTGAACCGTGTGCTTCCGCACAGGGTAATGACTTTGTATTTTCCTTGCATAGAGATTGTAAATGTTATTTTCCTATATGATGAGATGTCTATTATAGCCGAATTATAGCCGAATTATAGCCGAATTATAGCCGAATTATAGCCGAAATCTAAAAAATACTTAATCCATTTTCGGTTATGCCGCTGAGTTTGTTCACTATCGCGCTTAACCGCTTGATCTGGTTCAACATATTCAGAAGTGTTTGCCGCAAATATAACAATCAAAAGCGACAAAATCTGTCGCAATGAAGAGAAATGTACATCAAAATGATTCCGCTATGCCGCCAAAGGAGATTCAGGTCGAAAAATTGTCACTCAGGCCATGAGGAAGGACGTTCAATGATAGAAGTCACAAAGTGAATATTAGGTTGGAACACAAGACAGTTGTTTGGACATAGTTAGCGTTTCGTGCAGGAAAGGAGTTCCTGAGGTACCAAATGGACACGGGACAGCAGTTGGTACAGGAAAACGCACTGTGGTGTACCAAAGGATGGCGAGACTGTTTGGTACCCGAGAATGCATTGTGGCTTGCCGACCTGGAAGAGATAACACAACTGGACAAACTTGCGATATTAAGCAGTTTGTCCATCGAAACGGCAATCCACCGGAGAAACTGTGCAATATCACCAGTTTGTCCAATAAATAGGGCTCTCACCGGACAAACATAAACGGTGGTTCGACTTCTCCGGTAAAAAGACATTCCGATGGACAAAATTTGATGCGAGACCGGAGTGTGGGAAGTCAATGGGTGGGGATAGGGCAAGTGTTGCGTAAAGCAGACAGCGGAACAAGGCGACAAAAAAAGAATTTTCAAATTTTGGTAACGTGCAAAATTTGAAAATTCTTTTTTTGTCGCCACTGCGCATAATCATCGGTCATGAATGTCGCTTCGATGGTTGGTTAGCGTTGTCGAACCAGAAGCTCAGCGACGTGTCAATGTAACCTTTCACAAGACGCTTCGATAGGCTCAGCGACCGAACTTATAGGCACAATGGCCGAATGGTAAGCTAAGCGACCAGACGGACAGATCACTTACGCGAGACGCTTTTCGAGACGCTCGCGGATGGCGGCGATGAAGTCGGCGGAGTTCTTTACCTGAGGGGTCACGCCTTCCATGAGGTTGGCGAGATCCTTGGTCACGATGCCGGCGTTGAGGGTGTCGAAGCAGGCGGCCTCAAGCTGGTCGGCATAGTTGACAAGCTCTGGAATGTTGTCCATCTCGCCTCTCTTGCGGAACGCGCCGCTCCACGCGAAGATCGTCGCGATCGGGTTCGTGGAGGTCTCCTCGCCTTGGAGGTGCTTGTAGTAGTGACGGGTCACGGTGCCGTGGGCGGCCTCGTACTCGTACTTGCCGTCAGGGCTGACAAGAACAGAGGTCATCATGGCAAGGGAACCGAAGGCCGTGGAGACCATGTCGCTCATCACGTCACCGTCGTAGTTCTTGCAGGCCCAGATGAAACCACCCTCGCTGCGCATCACACGTGCGACCGCGTCATCAATAAGGGTGTAGAAGTACTCGATGCCGGCGGCCTCGAAAGCGTCCTTGTACTCCGCGAACACCTCCTCGAAAATCTCACGGAAACGTCCGTCGTACTTCTTGGCGATGGTGTCCTTGGTCGCGAACCAGATGCTCTGCTTGAGGTCAAGGGCGTACTTGAAGCAAGCGTGGGCGAAAGAACGGATGGAAGCGTCGGTGTTGTGCATTCCCTGAAGAACGCCGGGACCCTTGAAGGTGTGGACTATCTGCTCTTCCCTCTTGCCGCTCTCGCCTTCGAAGATGAGCTTGGCTACTCCCGGCTCCTCAACGCGGATGTCAACACTCTTGTAAACATCACCGTAGGCGTGACGGGCGATGGTGATAGGCTTCTTCCAAAACTTCACGGCAGGAGAGATGGAAGGGATGGTGATAGGTGTGCGGAACACCGTTCCGTCCAGCATCGAACGGATCGTTCCGTTCGGGCTCTTCCACATCTGATGCAGGTTGTACTCGGTCATACGCTTGGCGTTAGGAGTGATGGTGGCGCACTTCACGGCAACACCGTACTTCTTGGTGGCGTTGGCGGAGTCGATTGTCACCTGATCGCCGGTCTCGTCACGATGAACGAGGCCGAGGTCATAGTATTCTGTCTTCAGATCAACAAACGGAATGATAAGCTCATCCTTAATCATCTTCCACAGGATCCTTGTCATTTCATCACCATCCATCTCTACGAGAGGAGTGACCATCTGAATTTTTTTCATAACTGAATATTAAAAATTAAAGTGTTTTACGAATATGATTACCTGGGCACCTCAGGCTTGCAAGCCCCCTAAAACAGACGCAAGCCTAAAGTGCGCGATTATGATTATTTGCTCTTCTGGGCGGCGTAGAAGTTCATCAGGCAACCGTCGGCGAGAATCTCCCTCTCGTCAGCGGTCAGATTCTGGAAGTAGAGATGAATGTCCTTCACACCTTCGGCGCTGATCACCTTGGCGTCAATCTCCTCCTTGCCCGAAAGGATGGCCTCACGGATGCCGGGAACATAGACGAAATCGCCGGCTACATATTCAAAAGGAGTCTCCTTTGAGATGGTGAAAGGAACGATGCCCCAGTTGATGCAGTTGCTGCGATAACGCTTGGTGGCATATTCATAGCAGATGTTGGCGTCGCCGCCGAGCACCTTCTGGCAGGAAGCGGCCTGCTCGCGGGCTGAGCCGTCGCCAGGCTTGTTGGCGAACACGCATGAGCCGAACGAGGTGTCCTCCGGTTTGGCACCCACCTTGGCGAGGGCGTCGAGAACGTGCTGCGGAGCCTTGCCGGCGCGGCGCTCAAGATCCTCCGCCTGGATGCGCTTGCTGATCCCGACATATTCAGGAACACGGCGAGAGAGAGCGAACTCGGAGAGTTTCAGCGGGTTGGAACGGTAGCTGGAAGTCTCGCCCGAAGGGATGAGCTCGTCGGTCGTGGTGACAGGGTCGTGGATGACAGCGGCGAGTTCGAGGAGCATGTTATCCTGCATCGGGTACATCTTAGGCCAGTCCTTGATGTTCGGTCCGTAGCGGAGCTCGACGGTAGGGTCGGCCTTGCCGAATCCGTAGTAGATGCGGCTCCTGTAGATGCGGTCGTCGAATGAATATGGCTTGTGCGTGTCTTCGTACTGGATGTCAGTGGCTGCCGTGATGACTCCACCGTTGGCGGCCGTGGCGGCGATCGAGCGCGCGTCCATCAGGCAGACAAGGGAGATCTGTCCCTGGCCAGGCTTCGATCCCTCGCGGTTAGGGAAGTTGCGGGTGGTGTGACGGATCGAGAGTCCGTTGTTGGCAGGAACGTCACCGGCTCCGAAGCAAGGGCCGCAGAACGCCGGCTTGATCACAACACCGGCCTCAAGCAACTCCTCGGCGATGTGATTGCGGGTGGTCGCGAGATAGACAGGGGTTGACTGAGGGTAGGCGGACATCGTGAAGTAGTCGTTGCCGATGGTCTTGCCCTTCATGATAGAAGCGGCCTCGCTGAGGTTGTCGTAGGTACCACCGGAGCAGCCGGCGATGATGGCCTGGTCGGCGAAAGCCTTGCCGTTCTTCACCTTGCTCTCAAGATCGATGGTGATCTTGTCGCCAAAACGCTTCTTGGCATCCTCCTCCACTTTCTTCAGGATTCCCTCAGGGTCAGCCTGGAACTCATGGATCGTGTAGGCGTTGGAAGGATGGAACGGAAGGGCGATCATGGACTCCTGCTTGGAGAGGTCGATGCGGATCATCGCGTCGTAGTAGGCGATCTCACCCGGCTGGAGTTCCTTGTAGGCCTCCGGACGCTCGTGCATCCTGTAGTACTCCTCAACCTTCTCGTCCGTCACCCAGATAGAGCTCAGACATGTGGTCTCGGTGGTCATCACATCGATTCCGTTACGGAAGTCGGTAGGAAGGGAAGCCACGCCAGGGCCGGCGAACTCAAGCACCTTGTTCTTCACGAAACCGTTCTCGAACACGGCCTTGACGAGGGAGATGGCCACGTCGTGAGGGCCGACTCCCTTCTTAGGCTTGCCTTCGAGCCAAACCAGCACAACCTCAGGTGCGTTGATGTCCCAAGTGTTGTGGAGGAGCTGCTTCACAAGCTCACCGCCGCCTTCGCCGACACCCATGCAGCCGAGCGAGCCGTAGCGGGTGTGGCTGTCTGAACCGAGGATCATGCGGCCGCAACCGGCGAGAGCCTCGCGGACATATTGATGAATGACAGCCTGGTTGGCGGGAACATAGATTCCACCGTACTTCTTGGCGGCGGAGAGTCCGAAGATATGGTCGTCCTCGTTGATGGTACCGCCGACAGCGCACAGGGAGTTGTGGCAGTTGGTCATCGCGTAAGGGATAGGGAACTTGTCAAGTCCGCTGGCGCGGGCTGTCTGGATAATTCCGACATAAGTGATGTCGTGTGAAGCCATCGCATCGAACTTGATGCGCATCTTCTTGCCTTTGCTTCCGTCCACATCGTGGGCACGGAGAATTCTGTAGGCGATAGTGTTTTCGCGGGCCTCATCGGCAGATGGCATTCCTGCGGCATCGTTGACGAGAGTCTTGCCATTTTTCAGGTAAACGCCATTGGGAATCAATTCTACCATAATAAAATTAGTTTTGTGTTAATGAATATTGTTAATTATGCTTTCTATAAAAATCGTCAGGGACAGCATGTCGGCGCTTCCGCCGGGCGAGATGTTCTCCCTGATGAAATCCTTGTTCAGAGACGACAATCCGCTCTCGCTGAAGTCCTCAAGAAGCCTTGCGGCCTCGGCTTCGGCGCGGGCGAGCCCCTCCGCTCCCCTTCTGTGGAGAATGTTGGTGTCGTCAAGGGCCGTCATTATGTGAAGCAGCGTCTTATGGCAGCGAAAAGGGTCGCCTTCCAAGCTGAGATAGTACGGCAGCCAGTCCGAGAACAGCTCCGGATAGGCCAGGCGGGCGTTCTCAAGCGCTCCGCGGACCTTGAAACTCCTTTTCGCCTCCGCTCCGTGAGTACCTTCAGCGGACGGAATCTCCGACGCGACGCGGGACACAAGTTCCTTAAATGAATATGCCTGCACGGATCCCGTTGCTGATGCCAAGTTTGAGGCTGCGGCCACGGAAAGTCCGATGCAGAAGAGCGCTCCCTTGTGGGTATTCACTCCGCCGGTGGCCTTCAGCATCGCTTTTTCGGCCTCGATGCCGATCTCCTTTATCTTTGCCGGGTCAATGTCTTTGGCGGACTCCACAGCCAGTCTTGTCAGATAAGGCCTTAACGCCGAGATACTTCCAGACATCAGCGCATAGTCCATGTCCTTGTGGGCACCGTTGTCACGCCTGTCCACAAGACCTGGTTTCGGAGTCGTGTCGAGTTCCGCCCTTAACGCCCGCTCGGCAAGGTCGGCGACCAAGTAAGGGGTGGAGGATACTGGAATATATTCCATCGCCTCTTTGAAGCCGCCTTTGTCCAAAGCCCGCCTCAACGAAGTGGCGCTGAGCGGTTTGCCTTTTTGCTCAAGTCTTGGAATCTCTACGAAGTTAGGCAATATCTCCGCCATCAGCTCGTTGTAGCGACGGGTCAGGGCATCTTCCGGCTCACTGCCGGCGAAACGTACCGTAACGCCCAGAGGCTTGGCGATGTGGTTCACGAACAAATCCAGATCAAGCGCGATCTGCGTGTCCGTGGCATCATCCAACTTCTTCAGGAAATAGGTCGGGAAGGTCGCCACCGAGATCGCATAGTCACTGCCCTCGCAGACAACCACATTGTCAAGTCCGGCGCACCCGGCCTCGATCATGGCCTTTCTCTCAGCGTAAGGGAAATGCGACCTATCCTCCTTAACGACAATCACATAGAGATTGTCAACCTGCGAGGCGGCCTGCTCGATCAGATAACGATGTCCTTTCGTGAACGGATTGGCGTTCATCACAATCGCACCGTTCCGGCCCGGACGGGCAAGCGAAGCCAAGTACTTCTTGTACTCCGGGAGCCCTCCACTGCCGTTCTCCATCAGAATGGCCTTTGGCGCGGACGCAAGCAACCCGAACCCAAGGCTTTTGAATATTCCTTCGTTCTCCGGCTTGGTGAAGGCCTTGACCGAATCCCGGCCCTCCTCACGGGCAATGGCAATCAGCCTGGACACGAGAATATTCATAAGTCCCTCGCTGCGAGCGGATTCAGACACAGCGACGCACTTGATGACGTTGCCGTCCAGACCGCCGCCGGCAAGGATTTCGTCTCCGTCCTCGTCGCGTGTCACCACCACATAACGGTCCAACGGAGCCAGTCTCAGCCCGTTGGCGGCGAGGAAAGCCTCGACCCGTCTCCGGACAGAGTTCAGCGACAGCGGAGCCTCGCTTATGTAGTGACGGTTATCGCACATAGGACTCGATCATTTCGTCAATCTTAGCAGTCAACTCGTCCATTGTATGAGTACGGTTACGCATACAATAGCGAGCCTCGTTGTCACAGACAAGACATTTTCTCGGACTCAGGCCCACCGACTCCCTTGACATAGGAACTCCGTCAGCGTCAATCACATCCAAATCAAAAAGGCGGCCGAGCGGATGAGTGTCCTCGATCCGGCAGGTCTCCTTTTTGGCTTCCTCGTTGGAAAGCGGGGTGACGAGATAGGCCTCGTAGCCGGTCGGCAGGTCTCGCAGCCTGAGTTTGAGCATCGAGTCTCCGAAAGCCAAGACCAAAGCCGTGACCGCGGCCTGGGCGACCACAAGGGATTGCAGATTACGCTTGACCTTGCCAGGCATGATGACCGTAAGGCAGACCAGGGTCTTTCCAGGGTAACCTTTCAAAAGTTCCTTCTGGAAAGAAGCCCGTTCCTCACGACTTGCCAGCAAATGGTCAAGCGTAATCTCCATAAAAAAACAGTCTTAGTCCTCGATGTTCATTATGACATCCATAACGGAGCCGTCACGGTTCATCACGACTCCCACGACCTTGTCTCCGAACGGAAGCGGATCAGGAACGCCGATGGACTTGAGCGCCAGTTCCTTGAGGTCGTGGATGTCCACGATCTTCAGTCCGGCCTCCTTCAGACGCTCGGCGATCTCAGGACGGCGCGGGTTGACCGCGATGCCATATTCAGTGACAACGACATCGACTGTCGAGCCAGGGGTGATGAGGGTGGTGACCTCGTCCACAACGCAAGGGATGCGTCCACGCATCAGAGGGCAGACGATGATCGAAAGGGCCGAGTCAGCGGCCGTGTCAGGATGTCCTCCGACGGCTCCTCTGATGACTCCGTCGCTGCCCACAAGCACGTTGACGTTGAAGTTCACATCCACCTCAAGGGCTGAGAGAATCACGATGTCGAGATAGTGCACGGCCGATCCAGGCTCATCCGCGCTGGCATATTCATTGGCGGAGACTCCCTTGTGGAACGGATCGTTCTTGATGGACTCGGCTGCGACCCTGTCAAATGACTGAACGTCAATGAGTCGCCCGATGAGGCCTTCCTCGTGCATCTTGACCATATGGGCGGTGATTCCACCGAGCGCGAAGCTGGAGTGGATGCCCCTCTTGATCATTTCCTCACGAATATATTTGACCGCGGCGAGCGACGCTCCACCGGATCCGGTCTGGATCGAGAAGCCCTCCTTGAAGTAGCCGCTGTTGACAATGACCTTGGCGGCGTTCATCGCGAGCAGGATGTCGCGAGGGTTCTTGGTGTCGCGGATGGCTCCGGAAGAGATCTTCGATGAGTCTCCGACTGAATCGACGAGGACAACGTAGTCCACATCGTGCTCGGAGATCGAGTTCGGAGTGTTCGGATAATCAACGAGATCGTCGGTGATGATCACGACCTTGTCAGCGTACTGCGCGTCCGGTTTGGCGTAACCGAGGGAACCGCAGATTGACTTGGCGTGCTCTGAACGGGAGTAACCGCTGGCGTTTCCGGCAGGGTCGCTGGAAGACGCGCCCAGGAAGGCCACGTCGATGTGAAGGTCACCGTTGGCGATGGCACTTCCACGTCCTCCGTGGCTGCGGAACACCACAGGCTCCTTCATCAGGCCGTGGGAGATCTCCTTCGCGAGCTCGCCACGGAGACCGGATGTGGAGATCTTTGTGATCACTCCGTTCTTGATGTGGTCGATCAGCGGGGCGTGAACGTCAGAGAGGCTGGACGCGGCGAGATGGAGATTCTTGAATCCCATCTCGGCCAGTTTGCCAACGACCATGTTCACAACCTTGTCACCGCCTCTGAAATGGTGGTGGAAAGAGATTGTCATTCCGTCTTTCAGGCCGCTGAGCCGGATGGCCTCCTCAAGCGTAACCACCTTTGACTGAACCTTCTGGAGATCCTTGCGGAATGTGGTGTTCTTAGGAGTCTCTCCCGAATACACCTTCTTGCCCATAGCGGCGGCGGCCTCGTTAATCAGCGCCGCCCTTTCCTTTATATTACTCATAAACTTCCTCCTTTGTTAATATGCCCGAAGCTATCGCGAGATCGATGGTGCGCTGAGCCCTGATGACGACAGGGCGGTCAACCATCTTGCCGTTGACGGCGATGACACCCGAGCCGCGTTTCTCAGCCTCCTTGATGGCGGCGAGAATCTTCTTAGCCTTCTCGATGGCCTTCTCGGTCGGGGCGAACACCTCGTTCACGATCTGGATCTGACGAGGGTTGATGATGGACTTGCCGTCGAATCCGAGAGTCTTGATGAGCTCGACCTCCTTGCGGAATGTCTCCATGTCATCGAGGTTTGAATATACCGTGTCGAGAGCGTCGATTCCTGCGGCCCTGGCGGCCACCACGATGGTCTCGCGGGCATAGAGCAGCTCGGCTCCGCCCGGAGTACGCTGGGTCTTGAGGTTGGCGCAATAGTCCTCGGCTCCGAGGGCGATGCCCATCATCCTCTTGGAAGCCTTAGCGATCGCGAACGCGTTGCAGATGCCCTCGGCGCTTTCGATGGCGGCCATCATGCGGGTTCTGCCAAGGCATCCCAGTTCCTTCTCGACCTTCTCAATCTCCGCCTCCAGCTCGCGGACCTCGTCGGCGGTCTCGGTCTTCGGCATGCGGATCACCTGCACGCCGGCCTTCACGACAGCCTCCACGTCCTTGTGGCCGTAAGGGGTGCTGAGTGGATTGATGCGGACAACCATTTCGGTGTCGCCGTAGTCGATTGACTTCAGAGCGTTGTGGACGAGCAGACGCGCGGCGTCTTTCTCAGCCATGGTCACGGAGTCCTCCAGGTCGAGCATGATCGAGTCCGGCCCGTAGATGAAGGCATCCTGCATCATTCCGGGATTGTTGCCCGGAACGAACATCATTGTTCTTCTTAATCTTTCCATAATCGTAACTGATTATCGGAATAACCCGCGCACCTTCGGTCCCTGGCGCCGCGACTTATTCCTCAACCTAAACTAAGCCCAAACATCTTTTCCTGTGGCGCGCACGGCGGCGGCGGTCACCCTGGCACGGATGGTGCAATCCCTGGCTCCCTTGTCAACCGCCTTGATGTCAGCGTCCTCCAGTCCGAATTCGGTAAGAGTTTCCTCAATGACCTGACGGATCTGCCTGCCGAACTGGGCGGCCACAGAACTGTCCAGGTCGATGTGCAGACCTTTCGTCTCGGCCGGGGCGATCTGGATCATGATGTCACCTGACTCCAGCGTTCCGGCTACAGCGTTCTTTACTTCCATAGCGAAATGTACGATAAAAAAGTCATTTGTGTCCCTGAACCCTCAGGGGCGTGTTAATAATTATGTGTCAATCTCAAACAAAATCAACCCTCGGCGACTACAATCTTTCACATTATTCGGAATATTCCGAAAAATATATAACCACCGCAACGGGTCGCATCTTGTTCCGCCAAAGGTATGACACTTTTTTCAGTTGACCAAATTTCCGCCGTACATTTTTCATTTTTCTGAAGCGTTGACCGGAGACTACAAGGGTGTAGATCATTCCGGCGCCTGGGAGAAGATGATCAACTACTGTGAGAAGGAGAACCGTGTAGGCTGCATTGACACCGAGCACATCAGTGTCTATCTTGATGACCCGATGACGACTCCGGCCGAGAAAGGTGGTCACTTCGACAGGCTCAGTGACCGACGTGGTGAGTTCAAGGTCCGATGCCCGGCGGGGATCACAGCAGGACAACGAAGGAGGTGCCGAGCGTGAGCATATTCATATATTCATAAGAAGATTTGCTGTGGGGCGGGAGAAGGTTGTAGTCGAGGAAAAGTTTCATTCCGTAAGAGGAATTGACCTTGAAGGACAAAGACATGCCGGTGCCGAAGGTGAAACCTCCGGCTGAGGGCACCGTCTTGCCGGCAAGGCTCAGTTTCGGATAGCGGACATAGCCGCCGAGCAGTTTTGCTCCGGCTGACCAGAAGGAAGACAATGGAAGGGAGAAGTAGCCTCCTCCAGAGAAAGAGACGGCATCAAAAGAGTTTTTCGCCTCATCGTCATCAGTGAATATCAACGTGTTGGTAGCCGTGAAGCGTCCCCCGATCCCGAAATGCCGCCAAGGAAACCAAGCCCCCTCAAGGCCGGCGGTGCTTCCGGTGGAAGTCCGGAACTCGTTGGTCTCGTCTATATCGTAATCACAAAGCGGCAGATTCACCCCGAGATAAAGACCCAAGAAAGAAGTACTCGGACTTACATCATCGGGATAGTCGGCATAAGTGGCAGACAAACCTTTATCCTTGAATATCAAGTCGGTGATCCAGTACCCGGCCTCCGTGGCGAGGATTCCGACCCCGGCTCCCGTCAGCACATCGCTGAGCCAATGCTTGTTGTTCGCGACACGCATAAGCCCGGTCGCGGCGGCCACGGAATAGGCCCCGACACCGATCCATGGACTCACACTGCCATATTCCTTGGTAAGCATTGTGGCGGTCATGAACGCCGTGGCGGTGTGTCCCGAAGGGAAGGATCTGTCATCTGAACCATCCGGTCTGGTGACATTTGTGGTGTTTTTCAGCGTGCCGACGATGCCAGCCATCAGAACGGCGGAAATAGCGTCCGACACCGCCATTCTCTCCCACGAGCTGCGGCTTTCCACCCCAAGCGCTTTCAGTCCGACCATCACTGCGAGCGGGGAATATTGCAGGTAGTCATCTGCGCTCTTCTTGAAATCAGGAATATAATCGTTCCTCAATCCCCGGAACCGTCCGTCCAACTTCTTGGCCACCAGCCCTTCCGCGATCAGCGGAGCACTCACGACAGCCACCCTCCCCAACCGCATCTTTGGAAACTCGATGCCTGTGCGGATGTTTTGAGGCGACTGTGAATATGATTGTGCGGCTGTCGGTGACAGGTCGGACAGGTCGGACAGGTCGGAACTGTCTGACGAAGAGGTTGCGTGACGCCCTGTCTGCCACCAAGGGAGCAGATTTGACGGAGCTGAACCGTCTGACAGACTCTGCGAGCCAGCCGGCAGAGCCAAAATCAAGGCGAGAGGTACGGATATGATTCTTCCAAGCATTTCTGTAGTCAGGTTGGTGATTTCCAATCGGCAAAGATAATCCTGTTTTTGAAGAAAATCTGTTTTCATTCAACTTTCAATCGAAATGATTTCTCAAGATACGTCCTTCCTTGACCCAAATGGCGGGATGACCGTCCCGACCAGAAGAGCACCCCGCTGAAAAGGCTCCGTAAATAATAACCATGCGGAATGTGGTAAATAACCCAAGATTCCGCAGCCTTATTTTCGATAACCGTGCGGAATGTGGCAAAAATTCCAAGATACCGCAGTTATCTCAAATAATATTCATATTTTTGCAAAATGGAAACGCTCCAGAAAGGCTCGCTTCATAGAGGAGACAAACACGCGCAAGGCCATGCACATCACAATGGTGACAACCTACGGTGTCAGGCACAATGAATATTTCAACGACATCCAATCCCAAGTCACACTGGATGACTTATTTGCCGAAGTATTACTTCTATATTTTTCAGGGATATGTCAGACGCGGCATTTGAAAAGACACTGACCCTCGGGGACGCCATCCGCCTTTCCGGACCGATGGCGTTCAACATCATGATCAAGCCGGCCGGGTCACTCTGCAATCTGGACTGCAAATATTGCTACTACCTCGACAAGGCCGAGATCTACGGCGGCAAGGAACCCAGCATGACCGAAGCGATGCTCGAAAAAGTGGTTCAGGAATATATCAGCGCGAACGGTGTGCCGGAAGTGACCTTCAACTGGCACGGTGGCGAGCCGTTGGTGCTGGGGCTGGACTTCTACCGCAAGGCTTTGGAATTTGAGAAGAAATATGCCTGTGAAAAGGTCATACACAACACCATACAGACCAACGGCACGCTCCTCAACCGGGAATGGGCGAGGTTCTTCCGCGAGAACAATTTCCTTGTGGGAATATCCCTGGACGGCCCCAAGGATATTCATGACAAATACCGCAAGGACAAGGGCGGCTTCCCGACTTTCGACAGGGTGATGAACGGACTGAATATTCTGAAAGGGGAAGGAGTTGAGTTCAACACGATGTCCACGGTCAATCACGCCAGCGAAGGCCGGGGATTGGAGACGTATCTTTTTCTGCGTGAGGTCGGCAGCGGATTTATGCAGTTTATGCCTGTGGTCGAGCACGTCAAGTACCCGTTGAACGGGGCCGGGAAGCCGGACAAGAAGAAGCGTCCGTTCATCGTGGACCCGAAAGCGGACGGAGCGATGATCGCCCCGTGGTCGGTGAGCGATGTGAGCTACGGCCGGTTCCTCTGCGACATATTCGATTATTGGGTCAGGAATGATGTCGGCCGCATATTCGTCACTAATTTCGACGCCACCCTGGCCACTTGGGTCGGGGAGATGCCCGGCACCTGCACATTCGCCCAGACCTGCGGCGGCAATTCCGTCATCGAGCACAACGGCGACCTCTACCCTTGCGACCATTTTGTCTATAAGGATTATCTCCTCGGCAACATCACCGAAAAGCCGATCGCCGAGATGATGCGCTCGGACAAGCAGACCGCCTTCGGCATCGACAAGCGGAACAAGCTCCCCACCAAATGCCTTAAGTGCGAATGGCTTTTCGCCTGCAACGGCGAGTGCCCCAAGCATCGGTTCAACACCTACGAGTCCCGCCAAGGCAGAGGCGGCCTAAGGATCGAGACCGGCCTGAACGCCCTCTGCGACGGTTACAAGATGTTCTTCAGCCACGTCGCCCCCTACATGGACTATATGAAAGACCTCCTGTCCCGCAAGATGTCCCCCGCCTACGTCATCCCCTGGGCCAGAACCAACTCTCGCCGTATCTAATCATTAGCCCGTGCGTGAAATCAAGCGAACCACTCACGAGTTCGCCAACAGCATCTTGTGAGCAGGATTGGGGCAATTTTGCACACGAACGGAGAGGAGAGATTATTCCATTTGCATGGAGGGCAAACACCTGACATTCAATCAATTACAAGCTCCTACTCTCCAAAATCGAAGGGCAGCAATTCTCAACAAGTTGGAGGCCAACGAGTGATGCACCAACACCTGACTTTCAGCCCATTACAGATTCCCGCCCTCCCAAATTGACTGGCAGGATTCACGAATATGTTAACTAACAACTGATTTCGCTCCACGGCACTATTTTCAACGGATCGGTTCTCTGTATAAAAGCCAATAAATTAAAGCTCAATAGAATCGGATGATGGTCAAACGTAAGGGACGGAAATTTTCCGGAAATTGTCATTCCAATCCTGCACTTGAATATTTCTGCTGAATGACCTCAGTCAGCGATTCCGCACATTATCCGTCGAATAATTTGTTCCACGGATAGTTCACCGTAGTTTTGCCGCAGCATTTGTACAAATCAATGCGGGGTTGTATCGTTACTTGGAAACATTATATTATATTTGTATCGGGAAACAAAATGGGCATAGGTAAACTAAAAGTTGTGTTGACAGAAGAAGCGCAAGCCTTTTTGGACGCACAACCGTTCAAGGCTCAACAGAAGATATACTATAACATCTTCAAGGTTGAGGAAGGGGTGATGAAAGTTAACATATTCAAGAAACTTGAGAATACCGATATATGGGAATTCCGCACTCTTTATAATGGTATTAGTTATAGACTATTCTCCTTTTGGGACACGGAGTTGGACACGTTGGTTATCGTCACGCACGGTATAGTCAAGAAAACTCAAAAGACACCATCAAAGGAGATTGCCAAGGCAGAAGAGGTAAGGAAAGAGTATTTTAAAAACAAGAGATAACAGCATTATGGAACAGATGAAACTGATCCCAGCGGATGATATGAAAGATAAGCTTTGGGGAAAGAGAGGCACCCCAGAGCGTGAGGCTATGGAAAATCAACTCAAAGAAGAAGTGAACGCCTACTTTGTTGGGGAGGCCATACGCAAGGCACGACTGGCACAAAAACTCACACAAGAAGAACTTGGTGAACTTATAGGTGTGCAGCGCGCCCAAATCTCCAAATTAGAAAAAGGGAAAAGCGTCATCACATTGCCTACAATGAGCCGTGTATTTAAAGCGTTGGGTATAGCGACAGCGACCCTGGATTTGGGCATTGCCGGAAAAATAGCGTTGTGGTAAAAGAAGAAGATTTCTCTATTTTCTCTGCAATTGAGTTTTCTCCGGTGATAGACCTCTTTGCCGGATAAACTCCGTTGGATCAGCAGTTTCTCCGGTAAAATGCCGTTTCGGTAGAAACACGTTTGTCGCTTGTTGTGTACCAACCAAGGTCAAGTCATAGTGTTCGAGTCAGGAGAGGAAAACTCTGGCTATTATCTCGGGTAAAAAAGAATGGTTTGCCCCACTGAAGTGGGCATCCTCTTATCCGACACCGAAACGATTGCTTCCTGCACAGGACTTTCTGTAGAGGAGGTCGAGGCTCTATAGCATCCTATATGAGAAAGTCCCTCTGAACCAGGATAATCATCCATATCCAAAGGGATATTCATCAGATCAGAACCTGAACACTCCGGGGTCAACGTCCGAGTTCTCAAGACTCTTGGCGGAGTGGTTCTCCTTGCCGCGCTGGAAGAACCAGGAGATGGTGAAGCCGAACTCTCGGTTCTTGGTGCGAAGGTTTGTCTGTGTCACGTGGCGGACCGGAGCGATGGAGACTGTCTCGTTGGAGAACTTGTCATCATAGAGCGGGAGAGGTCGATGCGGAAGCGTTTGAACTCGGTGGCGGTGTAGCGGTACATAAGGACGAGGTTGAGGTAGTAGCCCAGGTCGCACTCGATGGTCTGGACGGATCCGTCATCTCCGAGGGTGCGCATCAGCACGGCTGGGTCGTCCCTCTTCTTGATGAAGTTGGTGACATTCAGGTAGTAAGGTTGGCAGATAGGAGGAAATACTTATTTGGTCAGATAATGCCGTGTTCGTTTTTGCAAAAATGATTTTATTACCAATTTTCATTTTTGCAAAAATGTTTTTATTTTTGTCATCTAAAATGATTGATATGGAACTTTCAGACATTCGCCCTCTCATTGAATTTTATCACAGCAAGTTATCACAAGTATCGCTCGATTTCAAACGTTACTTGTACAATAAGATTAATTGGAAGGCCAGAATCATCGGCATCAGAGGCGAGCGAGGGGTGGGAAAGACAACTATGCTTATCCAGCGCATAAAGGAGAAGTACACCAATCCTGATGACACAATCTACATCTCATTGGATCATCTTTGGTTCAAAACGCACTCTCTTCAGGAACTGATAGGATTTCTGTACAATCGTGGAATCAACGAATTCTACATCGACGAAGTGCATAAAAACGAAGACTGGAGCCGTATAATCAAAAACCTCTATGACCAATATGCTGACCTTAGAGTTATCTACACTGGTTCTTCGATGCTTGAACTGGACAATTCTATCGTGGATATGTCCAGACGGCAGACTCCATATATTCTTAAAGGATTGTCTTTCCGTGAATTTCTCGAATATGACGGCACTATTGACATCCCGGCATATGGTCTTGAAGATATTCTTTCCAACCACAGCGCGATAGCGTTGGACATTGTGTCACGCCTTAAAGTTCTACGAGAATTTGACAAATACCTTCATTATGGAGTATATCCTTTCTATAAGGAGGGAGGCGACGATTTTTTGACTATGTTGCAGAACGTGGTCAAACTTGTTGTGGAAAGCGACCTTCCAGCCGTGGAGAAAGTGTCCTACCCAACCATCGACAAATGCAAGAAACTGTTCATGATCATCGCCGAGAATGTTCCACTGCAACCCAACACGGAGAAACTGGCTTCGTCAATGAGCACAACCAGAAACACACTCCTCTCTCTTCTCTATAAACTTGATGAGGCAGAAATCCTAAACCTTCTCACAACGGAACTTAAGAATTACAAAAGACTGGTCAATCCTGAGAAAATCTATCTCGGGAACACCAATCTTATGTATGCGTTTTCGCCGAAGATCAACATCGGAACCATGCGCGAAACATTCTTCATCAACCAACTGTCAGCGGTGTGTTCCGTGCAGATGCCGGCAAAAGGAGATTTTCTTGTAAATGGCGACTATATGTTTGAGATAGGTGGCGACAATAAAAATTTTGAACAGATCGCGGACATCCCGACAAGTTACCTTGGCATTGACGGCATCGAGACCGGCTACGGCAACCGTATCCCTCTATGGATGTTCGGACTTTTGTACTAATTTGTGAACGTCTCGCGCGTGAGACCACGTGGAATTTATGTCAGAACTTGAACACACCCGAGTCAACATCCGAGTTCTCAAGGCTCTTGACGGAGTTGTTCTCCTTGCCGCGCTGGAAGAACCATGAGATGGTGAAGCCGAATTCGCGGTTCTTGGTGCGAAGGTTAGTCTGTGTCACGTGGCGGACCGGAGCGAAGGAGACCGTCTCGTTGGAGAACTTGTCATCATAGAGCGGGAACAGGCACTGGGCACCGAACCGCCAATTTTTCCAGTCGTAGGCCAGGGACAGGTACGACACCTTCTCCAAACCCTTCCGGTACAGACCGTCCAGCATCTTTCCGCCATAGGTCTGGCGATAGGAAAGTGCCCAGTTGCCCCAGACGGCGGAGGCGTTCAGATAGACCGGAAAGAGCCAGTCGCCGTACGCCTCACTCGAAGCGGTCTCCTTGATGGTCTGACGGTCAGCGGAGAAGTCCACGCCCAGCCGCAGCCACTTCCAAGGCAGATAGGTCACAATCATATTCATACCTGTCTCAGAGTAATGATGAGCGTTACACGTCTTAAGGTACCACGCCCCGCCATCCTGCACGAACGAATCGTAAAGGAAGCCGCCGGTGCGATTGTAGTGGGCATCAGCCTGGACGATCAGCTTTCGGGGAATGTTATAGGAATATATCAACCTCGACTGGTAGCCGGTGCTGTTGTGAACATCGGCGTTCCCCCTGCGGTAGAAATTCTCCATGATCAGGATCCTGTTGCCGGACATCTGCCGGATGTCGGGCATAGAGGTCTCAGAATCAAGTCTCAGACGCAGCATATTCCTCTTATTCAATCTATAAGACAACAGCAGCGTCGGGGGGAGAACGCGAATCGGGAGAACCCGTCGTCACCGGCCTTCATGTTGTTCTCCGCCCCGAGACTCACACGATACGAGAACGAGACGTGACGGATGAGAAGAAGTGCGTCATCCGATCCACCTTGTAGGTGATGTTTCCCTCCGTGATAACCGATGCCGATAGGATTTCCGTGATCACGCTGTCAGGCCGCTGCGCGAAAACAGTCAGAAAATGAATATTTGTCTTGATATGAAATTATGCTTCTGAAACATTATGTTCCCGGTGCATAATCTTTCGCAAAGACTACCGGCTACCCGACCTCTTCGATCGACTTGATGCCGTCGCGGGAGAGGTCGATGCGGAAGCGCTTGAACTCGGTGGTGTTGTCGTACTTGTACTGGAGGACAAGGTTCAGATAATAGTCACGGTCACACTCGATGGTCTGGACAGAACCGTCATCACCAATGGTGCGCATCAGGACGGTCGGGTCATCCATCTTCTTGATGAAGTTGGTGACATTCAGGCGGATGATGTCATTGATGCCGCTGAAGGAATATTCAGAATTCGCCTGAAGCTTGTCCCTGTCGATGTGGACCGACTTGCGGTAGAGGATGATCTTCTCGGCGGTGACGTTGCTGCTCTCGACCTCGGTGAGGTGCGAGCTGTTGCGAAGGGTCATCACGTCCGCCGGGATCTTTTCCGGCTCGATGAAGTCCACTCCTTCTTTCAGCCAGCCGAGCTCGGTGTCCTTGTGGATGATCTTGGCTTTGTTGTCGAAGTACTTGCTGCCGACACGGTGGGCGAAATAGTAACGCATCAGCTCCTTGATGCGGTCTTTCAGCATATAACTGATAATGAGAGCGATAAACAGCGGAAGGGTCAGCGAGCCGAACTTCTTCTGGAAGGCGAAGCTCACCACGGTGGCGAACAACATCGCTAGACCGGCGGCGATGCTGAAATAAAGCTGCTCCACGATCACCCCGTCCCGCCGCTTAGGAGCGCGGAGGTAAAGGTCGCTCTCGATGTACTTTTTCAGGATGCTGAAGCGATGAATGAATATGCGGTTGTGCAGCCGGTCATCCTCCCGGATCTCCGGGTAGCCGAGCTGCCTCATATGCTTCCCGATCCTGCGGTAAAGCGCCGTCGCCTTGCCGGCCAACTCATCCAACTTCCTGCCTCTCAGCCACTCGATGAGTTCAAGAATATGCTTGCAGGTGATGTCGCAAATGAATTCGTCCCCGGAAAGGTACATCCTCATCACGCCCTCTGGAACGGTCGGAGCGTTGATGATGGTGCGCAGTCCGACATATTCATCACAGATTTTTCCGGCGTTGCGGATGAAGCCGTCGCACAGGGTCTCCGTGTCCGAGCCGATGCGGTTCTGCTTGATGTGCGCCAATTCATCGCGCAGGGCGCTTTTGACGATGGCCGCGAACATCTTGATCTGATATTCATATTCAGAGATCAGGGTCCGGGTCGGGTTGGACGCCATCAGGATGAACGCTTCGCGGATGTTGCGAAGAGGCAACGCCGGGCCTTCCACTATCTCGCGGAGCAGGAAAACAGGGGTGATGAGGCGGATGTTCGACTTGACATCCTGGTAGAACATATCCTTTGGATAGGTGGCCCTGTTGATGTCGAGACTGCCGGGCACGAAGAACCACATCGCCAGAGAGAAGTCGTTCATCCGCAGCTTCTTGCGGGTGACGAAGCCGACTTTCAGCTCTATCGAGTAGCGGTCGTGGATTCTGGTGTCAATCTCGATCATAACAAAAAACCGCCTCATTCTTCACCGTCCGCCATAACGATGCGGCTTCCCAAAAAGCCCAGGCATACATTTGCGAATATAACAAATTATCCCACAAAGAACAAACCCGGGGTGATGCCGAGCCATTTGAGGACGGTCTCGCCCCAAAGGAGGATTATCAGCCAGGAGATGGTCATCATAGTGATGCCGAACTTGAAGGCGTCCGTCATACTGTACTGGTTGGTGTTGTACAGGAGGGCGGCAGGCTTGCTGTTGAACGGCAGCACATAGACGTGCTCGATCAGCATCGAGACAGGAAGCGCGAGGCTGATGACCGGATAGCCGAACCGTTCGGCGATGCCCATCGAGATCGGCACGAAGATCATTGTCCTGATGGTCTTGGATTGGAAAACCAGACCGGAGTACATCATCAGGAACGTCAGGATGACGTACAGCACCCAAAACGGAGTGTTGTCGGTGATGCCCATCGAATCGAAGGCCGCGTTCACCATCGTGCCGGGCAGACCGGTGATGTTCAGGCCGGCTCCCAAGGTGTAGGCTCCTGCGGAGAACAGCATCAGATGCCACGGGATGTCAACGTCGTTCCATTTCACGACCCCGATTCCCGGCATCAGGGCGATCACGGCACCGATGAAGGCCACGGTCGTTGCGTCAATCCCGTGCAGGCTGTCAGTACACCAAAGGATAAGGACACCCATAAATATTCCAACGGCCTTCCATTCCTCGACGGTCATCCTGCCCATCGCGTCCAGTTCGGTTTTCAGACGCTCCAGACCGCCGTCAATCTGAGGCTTCTGCTCGTCCTTCTTCATCGGGAAGAACACGTACATCCCCATCAGAAGACCGATGATCAGAATCAGGAAACTCATCGGGCCGCAGGACACCAGCCAGTCCGAGTAACCGAACTGGCTCGCCCCGGCGGCGCCGAAGATCAAGGAGATAGCCAACAGGTGGGCGCCGCTTCCGGTGTAGAAGGCATTCGCTCCGATGTTCACTTGGAACAGATTCTGGATCACGAGGTTGCGCCCGAAATTGTTTCGGTGACCGTCAGACGCTCCGTAGATCGCGCAGACAACCATGAAGATCGGGAGCATTATCGTGGCCTTGACGGTCGTGGCGGAGATGAACATCGATAGCACGATGTTGATTATGAGGAAACTCCACAGGACTCCCTTAGCGGTCTTGCCGAACTTGATCACGAACCACATCGCAAGGCGTTTGGCGAACTTGGTCTTGACAAGCATCGAGGCGAGCACGAAGGAAAGGATATTCAGCCACATCACCGGATGTCCCAGCTGGGCGAAGGCCTCCTTCTGGGTCGTGACACCGCAGAGGACGATGAGCAGGATGATGATCAGCGAGGTGAGATAGTTCGGAATCGCCTCGGTCATCCAAAGGATAAGGCCCGCCGTGAATATGGCCAACATCGCATAGTTGGACCTTATGAACGCGGGCAGGCCTATCTCGTTCAGCCGTGCCAGGGCCTTTCCCGACACGGATTCAGCGGTGAGGCTGTCGATGAAGCCGAAATGTCCGAACCAGTAGATAAGGACAAAGGCAAGTATGGCGAGCGGGCCGCCGAGACGCGCCATCCAGATCTCGAAGCCGCTTTTCTGCATCTTCGGAAGCTTTTCGAGGCGGTAGTTGTTCATATCCAGAGGGTCTGACATATTCGTGAATATTTTAAATTGAACTTTTGTGCTTTGAAGGTCACTTCGACAGGCTCACCAATCAAAGACCCTACTTCCAGTTCTTGTAAGGATTCTTCATCAGCATCGAGTTGTAGTACTTGGCGTCGCCGGTGACCTCCTCGCCGAGCCAGGACGGCTTGTCGAAAGCCTCGTTCTCGTCGGAAAGTTCCACTTCGGCCACCGTAAGTCCCTCATTGTCACCGTAGAACTCATCCACCTCATAGGTGTGCTCCCCGGCCTTCACAAGGTAACGGGTCTTGTCAATGACACCCGGCTCGCAGATCTCCAGCAAAGCCTTCACATCCTCGACAGGAATCTCCTTCTCCCACTCGAAACGGCTCGCGCCGCTGGCATTGCCGATTCCCTTGATGGTGATGAATCCCTTGTCACCCTTCACACGCACGCGTACAGTTCTTTCCGGAACACTGCTGAGGTAGCCTTGAGTGATTCTTGTAGCCTTGAACGCATCCGACTTGAAGTCGCCGTTCACCAAAAATTTCCTTTCGATTTCCTGTGCCATAATCTATTCGTTTGCAAGAGGTTTGTCAATCATTCCGATAACACGCTTGATAGCCTGGAGGTAGTTGATGTTCTCCACGCCCTCAAGACCGACATCCTTGATGGTCTTCTTGATGTCCTCGATCTCAGTGGACTCACTGTTGATGGTCACGACCTTGGCCCCGTTGATGAGAACATTACCTACCTCGCAGATCGTGTCGTTGACCATATAGCCGAAACGCTGCTTGTGGACACGCACGGCGGCGAGATCAGGGTTGGCCTTCACCATCGCGATGAACTCCTCGTAGGTGTAGGTGTCCTTCGCCAGTTTAGGCATCTCAACCATAAAGGCAGGGAAAACCTCCTCCTCAAGCACCTTGGCGCTGATAGGGAACTCGCCCTTCATCAACGGATTCCACTGCTCAAGGCCATCGACGGTCTGGACGTAGGTCTTGATGTCCATCTTGCCGTCTCGGATCTTGGTGTTGTTGATGTCGTTCTTGCGCGAGATGATGTAAATCTCGTCGCTTGAGCGCTCCCAGACCTTCTCAGGAACAGGAACGGACAGACGCGCCATCCTCTTGTGTGCCTCACAGAAGCACTGTCCAAACGAGCGGAACTCGAAGCGAGGCTTAGAGATCTCGCCAATCTTCATTTCTTCTTTTGCCATAGCAATCAATTATTTATGAATATATTAATTCCATTAATGCATACCCCCGGTCACTTCGCGACAGCCCCTGTGGACACGGGGAAAGGTTTCCCCGAACCCCTTCGGTCGCTTCGCGCTTCGCGCACTTTTCATCCAACCCCCAGTCGCTTCGCGACAGCCCCTGAGGGGCACGGGGAAAGGTTTCCCCGAACCCCTTCGGTCGCTTCGCTCCGGATCACGTGACTTTGTGGGCATTATCTATAATTCTATTCCAAACCTTCGACTTTGTCAGCGGTCTCGTTGGCGTTCTTGGCGGCCGGAGTGGCGGAAGTGAAGTACCAAGCCCCTGTCCCGTCAGGAACACGGCTGTAGGACGCGCTTGCCTTCTTGACGAAGTTCACGAGATTGAAGCAGTCCAGACTTCCGCCTTTAGGGTCGAACAGTTCCACCTTGACAGCCTTTTTGGCGGAAAGGCCTGAGCCAAAGAAATAGCCATCCGGATGCTCTGCGTGATCGGCCTGGACATCGGTGCTGTAAAGGAGAACGAACTCTCCTGATTTAAGGATGGCGGAAGGAGCCGTCCAGACATCCTTGCCGTCCTTCTGGATGGATATTCCTTTAATATGGATGTCCTCTTTCCCTTTGTTGTAGATCTCGATGAATTTGTCGTTGCCGTTGAGCTCGTTCAGAGCCAGGCCAGTGTAGTCGATCGGAACCTCACCGACGGTGTAGGAGACCTCCGGAGAACATTTAGTGTTCCCGTCTGTGCTCGCTTCAATGTGATAGACGACCTTTGTGCCGACCGGGGCGGCTGGGATAGTTCCTTGGTACACGCCCGCATCATTTGTCATTCCGGTCATAGGAACAGTCTTTTCCGCTTCTGTCCCCGCCTTGTACAGCAACTCAACCTTTGTGATCTCCACCAGAGCGGTGACTTTCGCTGTCACCGTCACGGCGTCATCCTCTGTGTAGGCAACGGTGTTCTTTATGTCGGAAATGCTGGCCACATCGTAAATCTTATCCTCAACGCAGGAGGCGAATCCGGCGAGAATGAGAGCCAACGCCGAAAACAATGCTATCTTTTTCATATTCATAATATTTTATAAATCAATTAGAAAGCGACTTGGAAACGCATCGCGAGCATATGGTAGTCAACCCCGGCCTTGCCGGCGCCCTCTACTACCTTGGTGTAGTCCTTGGTAGGATTGCCGGCGGCGTCGTGACCAACGAACAGCTTGCCCTTGCCGTTGGCATAGCGGTCATTGTTGTTGTACTGGTAGTTGATGACAAACTTCACGTTCTTGGTCGGGTAGAAGTTGATCCCGAAACTGAACGCCTCCGCGCTTCCTCCGAAGTAGTCAGCGGTGTTGAAGTCGCAATATTCATAACGCACGGCAAGTTCGACATCACCCCAGGAGCGCCCAGGAGTGATTCTGGTCGGTTTGGCGCCATCGTAGTCGTAGTTCTGACGACCGCCGAAAAGAAGATAGGAAGCCTGCGCGTACCAACCGTCGGCCCACTGGGTTCCGAGGTTGTTGATCTTCTTGTCCAGAAAAGCCCCGCGGGTGAGGTAGGCGCCCTCATAGCGCAGCCCTTTGTAGAAACCGGCAAGCTCTGCGGTCCAGGCGAGCTCATGGTCAAGACCTGTGATGACATCGGTGTCGAGGTACTTCTTCCTGTTGATGCTCGTAGAGTTGCGGCTGCTGTAGCGCGCGGCTCCGTAAGCGTCGGTGGATGTGACCTTCGGCTCACGGTAGGATATCGCTCCGCCAAGATGAAGAGCCGACTCCGAACACTTATAGAGAGGACGGAAGACTACTTTTCCCGTGTAGGACAGGCCTGCGTTGCGGCCAAGATCCTTGTTGTTGTCCTTCATGGCCGTGGCCTCTTCGGCTCCCTTGAGCTCAGGTCCGAACACACCGCCGGCAAACCAGAACCATTTGTTTGAATATGTCAGATTCAGCCCCAGATGCCTTGACGGTGCGAGCGAGGTCACCATCGGGCGTTCCATGAACATAAGGTAACGGGATGTGGTGTTGCGCTGGATGGAGAAAGACTCCTTGAAATTACCTGCCTTGATCTCAAGCCCGGGCACTCCATTATAGGCCAGAATGGCATCCTTGAGTTCACATATTCCATCAGCCCAGTCAGTGTCAATCTCTCCGTACCAGTTCCTGTCCAGCTGGGCCTTGACGGCGAAACGGGCACGGCGGATGGACATTCCGTTTCCGATGTGGTTAGGATTATCCTTCCCGTCAAGTCGGGAAGAAGTGAAGTCCGGACCTCCGAAAAAGACAGCTGCGTCGCCCTGCACACGGATGTCGAACCACATCTTGTAGTCAATCTTCTTGGCGTCCAGCACCATGATTCCGTCCTGGATCTTTACCTGTCCCGGAGTGGAGTTCACCTGCTGACCATACTGGTTCAGTTCAACCTCTGAATCCTTCTTCGTGTCCGTTGTCTGGGCGGACAACGAGACTGCCAGAAAGGCTGCCAGAGAAACAAAAACAACTCTTTTCATACTTTACAACATTAAGCGATTAATAAACTTGGTTATATAGTTTTGACAAATTCCGTCAGATTCTGCCCTCTGGCCAGGCCAAGCTTCGCGCGGAGCCTGTGCCTGCCTATCTCGACACTCGTCGGAGCTATATTCATCAATGTGGCTATATATTTCGTGGAGAAACCGAGCCTTAGCAGCATAGCCAGGCGTCTCTCCTGTTTTGTCAATTGTGGGAACCGTTCGGTCATCCGGGTCGTGAAATCCTTGTGGAGGGTCTCGACCTGGGCATAGAAACTGTCTATCTCGTTGGAGAAATTCCTTCTGAGATTGAGATCGGTGCGGAGTTCGTGAAGAAGTTCGTCCTTCTTCTCCGGTTCCATCTCCGCCTGAGCCTGTTTGACCTTTTCGTAGAGTCCGTCCATGAACTCTTTCTGCTCGCTCAGGTTCATCGCCACGCTGACGAGTTCCTTGCGCTTGAGATCCAGCAGGTTGTGCAGGTTCTCATTCTCCGCCTGCATCGTCTTGATCTCCATCTCGTTGATTGCCCGGCGGTTCTCGTTCAGTTCATCGTCCATTTCACGAAGAGTCCTGCCGGAGGTTTTCGATGCGCGCAGATAAAGGAACGACATGACCGTCAGACCGCCCGAGACAAGGGCGAGAAGCATAATGAGGAGCCCGACCTGGGCGTTCACCAAGGAGAACAGGTTCGGATGTATCATACCAGAGATAAGACAGGCGAGAATCATCGCCAGAAGCGGAGTCAGAAGCGCGTCCGTACCGATCTTGGAGGCAAGCGGCATCCAATTGACCTCCTTGTTCTGAGCCAGCTCGCAGCCGGCAAGCCCAGCCAACATCAGAAGCCCCGGAGCCAAAGGAGTGGCTTTCAATTGAATATTCCCGATCCTCAAATCGAAAGAGAAGATCAAGGTGACAAGCGCGGTGGCAAGCGTCATCGCCAAAGCGGCCTCGGCATTGACATCGAAGCACCTCTCCATAAGTCTGTGCGAGTTGGATCCGGCCTCGCCCTTTACCAGCAAACATATGGCTATGGCAACAGCGGCAAACACCAACAGTTGGAATTCCAACGTTGAGACCGACGGAACAAGCCCTCCAAGGTTGAACCCTATGGCAAGCATCAGCGCCGAGGCCGCGATCGTCATCGCCAGCCCCATCCTGTTCATCTTCGTAAGCAGATGACAATCAGACCTTGACGAAATCGCAGAGATTACCTTGCAAAGAATGATGGCGATAAGGATTGTGAATATGACCGCGGCCAGCCACGAAAGCGGCACCGACCACCGGATAGCCGACGAACCGCTTTGGAGCATCCGCGTCCCGGCTATCGCTCCGGCAAGAGAAAACACTATGGAAGCGTCCTTTATGAATATCCTGACGGCCACTACCGCCAAGGTCGCGGCGAAGATCACCACAGCGTAATCCCTGCCGGGGACAAACTGAGGAGACACAGGACGGGAAAGGCCGACCCCGACAAACAGCAGAAGCATTATTCCCGGGACACGGAACCGTCTGGCCACAGTGTGGCAGGTTCCGGCAGGTGCCAGAGCAACGGGCAGATCCGTCACCGAGAACCATCCTGTCAGGATGATGACAAAGAGTATGAACACCGTCACTGCCATCAGATGCTTCTTTTGATTGACATAACCGACAGCTGGTCAGCCACTTTCTCGGCCTCCATTGAAATCTCCTCGATGTGGAGTGCGAAGTAGCGCAGATGGAACTTCTGGCTGAGCCTTAATTCGTCCATCGTATGGAAAACCTTCTTCTTGAGGGATTTGGCCTGCTTGTCCGCCTCCTTTTCGTAGAAATAGACCCTGTGAACCTTCTCGGTGATACTGTCCGAAGTCCTGAAATAGGCCTTGGCCGCTGGAATGGCAGTCTCCACAGCCTGAGTGGACAACTCAGTGAGTTTCAAGAAATCCGCATTCAACTCCACCGGAATGAACGGCCTCTCTATCTCGAACTGGAACAGATTGTCGTTCAAGGTGTCGATGATGTGGTCCAAGGCCTCCAGAAGACGCATGATGTCTCCTCTAAGCCTCACAAGACTTGACTGCCTGTAAAGTCCGGCCTCGATCTCCCTGCGAAGGAGTTCCGCCTCGTTCTCCAGCCGGGTCATCGTCTGAAGATTCCCTTTGAACGCCTCGACATTAGTATAAAGATAGTTCTTCACCCCCTCACCGAAAATCAGCAAGGCCTGGTCGATCGTGTCGAAGAACTTGTCGATGTCACCTATGATTTTATTGATTCTTTTCTGGTATAGCATATTCAGTAGTTATTGTGTCGCTTTAGTGTTTCGGCTTATCGCGATGCCGGCATTACCGGTCATCAGCACTGTCAAATTTAGACCAGAATCACGACGAATCAAAATGAGTAAATTGCCCAAACATTGTGTTGTAAAGTTTTCAACAATAACTAAACGGTTGAAAAACAATAATGTTCTTCAACAGTCTGTAAAGTTAGCAATAAAAACCGAACTTGGGCTTTATAGTGTTTGTAAAGGTTAAGTTTTATACCTCCCCCCCACTCATGAGTGCGATTCCGAATGCGTTGAAAGCCGAATTCGACGCATATGATTTCTTACAAAACACCTTCAGCCACACAGCCACTGTGATCCACCCTGGTGGCACCTTGACTGAAAAACTATAGCTTTAGGCTTTTACTTTTTCAGCCATAGCGTGCCCTCACCCACGTCTGTGGCACAGTAACATGAAAGCGTTCTGTAAGCGAGGGAACTTTTCGCCCCAGCTTGTAATGATTCAAGGCGGTATATTCACAAGTCCTAACTAATGGTCATCCTCAGTTTGAACATCGGGAGGTACATCGCGATCAGCACGAAGCCGACAGCCACCAAGAGGAAACCGTGCGGCTTCTCGCATCCGAGACCATCATAACCGTAAGCGGGAATATGGAAAGCAACCTCAACATCGCATCAGTCCTTCACAGTCTCCTTCAGGTTTGCGGATTTCAGTGATGACCACCCAGGCATTTCGGCGATAACCACCCACTTGAGTTAACTTTCAAGCCTGGTATGTCAAAGGTACTATTATTTTCTCATACTATCACCAGACAGCTCGATTCTATGAGCCGTTTTTGCAAGCCTGTCGAGCACGGCGTCGGCGACGGTGGTGTTTTTTGCCAGGATATCATACCAGTTTTTTACAGGCAGCTGGCTGGTGATGATTGTGGACTTGCGGGCGTGCCGGTCCTCGATCAGTTCCATGAAGTCCATCAGCTGCTGGCCGTCTAGGACCTTCATTCCGAAGTCCTCGATAATAAGCAGATCCACCTCGGCCATCCTGTCGAAGAACTTTGCGGCCTTGGCTTCAATGCGTGACATCTGTATGGCCTCCAGGAGTTTGTTCATGTTGAAGTAACGAACGCGGAAGCCGGAGAGACAGGCCTGGTAGCCGAGTGCTGTGGAGATGTAACTTTTTCCGACACCGGCGGGCCCGGTGATGAGCACGGGCGCTCCTTGGCGTAGGTACTCGCAGGATGCGAGCTGCATAATACGTCCTTGATCCCTTCCCCTTGCGGAATCGAAGAGTACCTGTTCGATACTCGCATCGTAACGGAAGCGGGCGTTTTTTATGAGCCTTGCGGTTTTGTTTGCGGCCCGTTGATCGTGTTCCGCCTGGATGAGCATCACGAGACCGTCCTGAAGGGCGATTTCCTGATGTTTCCGCGTTTCTTGAAGGCTCTGCCAGCATTCTGCCATGCCGGACAGGTGCAGACCCTTAAGGTCTTGGAAGATTTGATTTTCCATTTGTAATGATATTAGTGGGTTATAGGAAGTATTCCTTTCCTCGGATGTTGTCATGGTCGGCCGGGAAAAGCGTGGGCTCCTCGTCCTCAGATGGAAGGCCGGCACACTTGCTTTCAATCAGGTTCTTTATGAAGCCGTAGTTGCAGCGGTTGCGCTCCATAGCCGCCCTGCAGGCGCGTTCAAAGAGTTGCGGGTCCGTTGTCCTCTGGAGACTGAAAAGGCCGTCGCAGGATTTGTAGAAGGTCTCGGGAGGGACGGTCGTGTTCTGTGCGAAGACACCCCGGATGATGTCGGCGAACTGGGCGGATATTCGCTTGGCACGCCAGATATACTTGTCCGGTGACAGCTGGACGTAGTTGCTGTAGTATGAAGGAAGGTGGGCAGGATCGCAGACATATTCTCCGATTTTATATGAACGGATATGGGCTGCGACTCTCTCTCCTTGAGGTGAGTAGATGTTTACAAGCGTCCTCGTGTAAATGATCTTTACTCTTTGTCCGATGTGCTTGAAGGGAACGGAGTAGTAGTTTTTCGTACGGCCCATGTAGATGAAGCTGTTGGTGCCGACCAGAAGTTCGCAGCGGTATTTTATTTCGAAGCGTTCAGCCCTCAGCGGTTTCAAGGCGGGCTTGTCTATGGAGATGAAGCGTTCTTCCCTGGTGAACGGCAGACGCTGCATCCGCCGTTGGTTGTGAAGCGTCATCTGCCCCGCGATCGCCTTGTTGAGCTCCTCGATGGAGAAGAACCGGCGGTCGCGCAGCGGAGCATATACATTGTGATAGGTAAGCTTGACATGGTTTTCGACCAGCGCCTTGTCCTTTGGCTTGCCCGACCTGGCAGGTATGGTCACGCAGCCGAAGTGTTCGGCAAAGTCTTCCATCGAGCGGTTGACCTCCGGCTCGTACCGGTCCGCCTTTACGACAGCCGACTTGAGGTTGTCGGTGACTATGATTTTCGGGACTCCACCGATGTGGCGCAGACAACATTCTGTGGCATACAGGAAGTCATCCACCTTCTGCGAGGGGACGGCCATCGCAAAGCCGTAGTCCGACGCCGGAAGTGTGGCCACAAAGACCTGACACTTCACTTCCTCGCCGGTCTCAATGTCCACATAGGACATCGTGTCCCCGGCGAAGTCCACGAACAGGTATTGGCCACCCTCCCTATCCGGCGACAGCACGAAGGATGGCTTCTGTGCCTCTGTATATTGATTGACATGATAACAGAACTGAGTGTAACCGTACCCGTCCGGATTCCCTGTCCGGTACTCGCGCCAGAGAAGATACATCGTCATGTGTTTCCGCTCCAGTTCAGATGCGATATATGGGAGACGCTCCTTGAGGTCCTGGAACCTCCCGTCGCTGTACGCCGGACTGCCGCCCGTCAGCACACGCTCAATCTCTGGCTCTTCCATGGCCAGAAGTGCCGGTATGGGTATCCCGCAGGACTCTGCCAGAGTGATGTATTTGTTGACCGTACCCTTGTACAGGTCCAGTTTACGGCCTATCGACCGGTTTGATTCTCCGTCAAGATGGAGACGCAACGCTTGCTTGATCTTGTTCATTTCTTTACATTTACCTGCCATGGCTTGCTCAATTTATGGTTGAGCAGCAAAGTTAACGAACAAGTGGGTGGCTATGCTCCGAAAAGCGTTGTCCCTCAAGCGCTTTCCTTACAAAAGTGGGTGCGCATGCTCCGAAAAGTGGGGGCGTCCGTCGACTTTTGCCCTTCTTTTCACGCGCTTGGGTGGTCATGCTCCGAAAAGTTGGACGGCCGCCGGCCTCGCGCGCGCATTTTTTTATAAGGTTTTACCGCTTTTTGGGTGGTTATACTCCGAAAAAACACTGGATTTTCAGCCGTGAGACTGGGTGGTCATGCTCCGAATTTTGCAGGTTCTTGTCCTGGTCAATCTCCCAAACGTTAAAGACCCCGTCCTTGTCAAAGTCAACCACTGAGACCGCCTGAGCCTTGAAGCCGTTCTCGCCAGCCTCCACCACCTCAATGCGGTAATTGGCGTTTCCTCCGTCCGTCACAAGAGCAGCCTGTTCAAACCCAAGTTCCTCCAAATCATCGGAATATCGTGAATAGGTGTAGAACTAACTCTTCTCCAACGAATGCAGGAAAGTAAGTTGCTGTTGCGCCTCCGTCGCCTTGGCCCTTGAGATCAGCGGCATCAGGTTCGGCATCGCCACCAGCACCAGAATTCCAATGATCACAAGGACAACCAGCAACTCAGTCAACAAGAAAGCCCCCAAAGTCCTATCACTAAAAGCGTTACGATTCAAGGCGTTCATAATTCACTCGTTTTTACCATAAAAACATTCTAATGAGTTTTGACTTTTTCATATGGCGGAAACATATGAATGTTCCTCATTGCCGTTGTTGGAGGATAATAAAGTGTATCTTTTAATAATTTCAAATCATCTAATCTTAAATCATAACGAACTAAATAACCATTATGTTCACTAAGATATTTCCAACCTAGATTATCCACATCTTCTTGCTTAAACAAATAAACAGATAACACACCGGAATGTGTAACAGACAAAATGGATTCCCAATTTCCTTTTCGACCAAAAATCCAACCTGATTCAAGAATGCTATTTGCAATACAGAATGGATTGGGATCAGCATGAAGCAATGTGTCTGGATAACTAAACCCAGAATTAATCTCATCCGCCACAAAACAAGTCAATTCATAACCAGACTTGTTATTCAAAAACAGACCTCTTTCTCCAGGTTCATAACATGACGAACCTAATAACACTATACAAATAAAGATCGCAACTTTTCTTTTCATTCTTCTCGAAGATTTAATAATGGGTTGGATAATACGCCTCATAATCGGCAGACCGATATTTGGTCTTCCACGATACGCCATAATATCTACCGAAGTATCTCTTCGCTTTCCTATTTGCTCGCATCTCATATGACGTGTAATCGTGTGTATCTGCAAATTTTCCTGAAATAGTATAAACAATCCTGCTTAATCAAATAGGGATAACTGATAATCCGAAGAATGTGGAACTAATAATGAAGCAATACCATAAACTGGAGTATTCATTAATTCCTTCGGTTCTATTTTCCTCAAACCTCCTCCATAAAAACGGCCATTTCGGGAGAGGGTTTCTGTAGGGATAGCATTTAACTCACGCCATACATCCAGAAGTACACTTTCATCCCTCATGCACTGAACATATTGCGGCTTAGGATATAGCAAAAGGTACACATTGGTTGTGATTGCCGAAGAAGAATTAAGAATAAACCGAAACATTTGGTTATTAGTCTCCGATCGTCCCATATAAGGCATGATGATGGAGGCCGGCTCTCTTTCTTCACAGGAATACCATGGGGTACGACGGCTACAAATATAACCATCTTGAACGCCTCGCTCATAGCCTACACAAATATATTCCCATACCTTTGGATACTCCCTTCGTAGAATATCCTCTGAAAGATTACAACAGAAAAGGAAGAGCTGTCGATCAACAACCGGCAATCCATTCTCACTATCAATCCTATTTCCCTTAATATAACGGGGACTGGGTAAGAGAGGCCTAAGGAACTTCGCCGGAATACTGTATTTGGCGATTGTTTCTTTATCCAAAATGAAGAAGTCATTATCACCAGTTGCAATGCCCCTCTTAACCGTAAAGAAATCACCTAAAGTGGCTCCGGGAACATCAGAAACGGCATCATTTCCGAAGAGACCGGTCCATTTAGTTTTTGATGATAACTGCCCACGATCTAATATTTTGCACGTCTCCGGATTATTGATACTACCGCCCAAGGAGAATCGGATTGGTTGGCTATCAGATGGTTTATGGTTGCGATACACGACAATGCAAGAACTTACCAAAGCATCGCTAAACTGCAAGTCATTAACATCAAATCGGTGAATATGAACCAGCTCTACATTTTGGAGAAGGAACTGTTTAACAGCCACGCCATAATTGACATCCATAAATTCACCAGGGACAAGCCAACAAGAGACTCCACCATCTTTTAGCCACTTTGAGGACAAAATCATAAAGTAGCAATACAACCCTGCCAATCCGGAAATATTCAATCCGGACTCTCGAAGGACTTCCCCCTTTAAACGTTGTTTAACTGCACCCTCAATATGGTGATGGCGAACATATGGAGGATTAGCGACAAGCATGTCAAATTTTCCATCGGGCTGTTGGGTCAGGAAATCCGCACACCTGAGCTCCAGGTCCGTTCCATTCCAAAATTGTTGAGACGGTTTAAAGTAATACGGATCTATCTCAAATCCGAGAACTCGTTCCCTACTATCAACAAACAAATCCCTATACGCTGAATAGAAAACCCCGGTTCCAATAGATGGCTCAATTAGCGAAATATCATCCCTCCCTATCAATCGACGTAAATATAGCATAATATCACATGCGAGTGGGAATGGAGTCGAGAACTGACCCAATATATTACGCTCCTTTTGGGTCTTTCCCGCATCCAAACTATCTTGCAATGCTTTACGTCTAAACTCTATCTCATCCATTTTATTATATTCCGGCTCGCTGTAAATCACTTATCCGATGCTCCCAAACCCAATCAATGCCCTCAGCAGCCTCGTAGCCCAAATAACCACTATCAAAATAACCACTGAGAAACAAAACGAATTCTATTCTTTTACCGTAGGTGTTTCTTAATTGTTCGATTTTCGTGGCTTCTTCCTTCCTACGTTTATTAGTGTTTGTAAAATCACCTGCCGACTTACATTCAATTAAGACAGGATAGTCTCCTTTTTTGGATGCCTGTCGCATAATGACAGCATCAATTGGCATATTAACTATCTGAGTCTTATCCATTGTAATCGGAACGTTAAGATGAAAGGAGAAAGACCCTTTATCCATCTTTCTAAAATCTTCGATGGATTTAGATTCAACGAACCGATAGCCCTTGTCGGTAAGATACTTTGCTATGCTATTAAGCTGTCTGCGCTCCTGTTCATTGCGGATAATAGGATCAGACAGCGAACCACAAACACGGTCTCCTATAATGTGAGTTGCCAAGAGCCTGTCTATCTCATTAGGAGAGGACTTGTCCGCTAACCAAGGCATAATATCAACATCTAAAAGCTTGTTGATAACAGCGATAATACTATTTAGGTGTTCATTCAGAGCAGATTCTTCCATTTTCGCTGGTAATTTTCCGCACTCAAGTGATGTAATCACGGATTTAGGGATATCAGAAAGACCAACTAATCTGTCTCGTGCTAATGGAGGTGTTGTCGCCATTCGCAGGATCGTGATTGCTTCTGGCACAGACTTTAATATGTCCGTTGACAACAGGTTGAAACAATCCGTTTTCTGGAAAGCATTGTTCACTCTGTTGATGGCATCTTGACGGGCGTTGATATAGGTAGATGGAGCAAAGGCCAAGAACCAATCATTATAGAACATGACGGACTTCTTGACGTCTTCTTTCCACTGTTCGGTGTTATTCCTATTAATTGAATATTTCTTCATTGCAAATAAGTTGCGTAACAATGCAACGAATTTACAAATTTTCTGTGAGATAGGCAATTATCGATGTAAAATCGAGATGCTGAGGCGGTCCTTTGCCGACCATATCTATTCTTATGGTTTTTCCAAATCTTCTTCATCCGTGACCTTCCCAGAAAGCCACTGCGAATAAAACCACGCAACTTTTCATAAATATTGCGTAAACTTTCCTGCAAGTTTCTTATATTTGTGCGGAATAAATGCCGCAATATATTATGCACTTTACGAACAATTCCATCAACTTCTGGAACTTCGGGTCAGGTAAATGGTGACATTTGTTTATTCAACTATGCAGAATAACCAGTCAACAGTCAAGTACAAGTAGAGCCATGAGAAGTTGCACATAATCTGTACAGGGACAGCAAACAGTTCGCGGGAATTACGAACTGTCAGTCTACTGACTTTAGAAAACTGGCCTTCCACTTCAACGCGTCGCTTACGGCAATCAATCTTGCCAAGGCCGCATGCAAAAGGATGAGAATACTATATCCCATCTTCTCATGCAAATCCATGATACACAATGCCTATATGCTTGAAAGATTTATTTGCGTGTTCGGCATGCTATCGGACACGGCATTAATTGACAAAATTTTCAAAGAACTAATTATATTTACTGCCAGAGCCGCTTAGGCTTGGCTAATTTTTAACGAACTATTGATTATAACACCAGTTTTTTATAGCAAAATGTCATTTCCACCAAATCTTCTTCATCGTGGGCATAATTTAACTTGCGACAGGCACCTATTGCTGTCCGGAACTATCACCGGACCTATTGTTGTTCAGCAATAAAAACATATCTTTGCTTATTGGAAAGCATCCACAACCAAAACAACAGAAAAAGATAATGGCAAAGAGCAAAATAGACTTTATACTACTTCTCCTTGCGACTCTCTGCTGTTCAATGGCTCACGCACAAAAGCAAGTTTCTGCAGAACTGAGAGATTCCACTGAGAGCGGAAGCGACATCATAAAGATAGTTGGAAATCACTCCAGCAAAGGAGCGGTCAATAACGCCCTGGACATATTGAGCGGTCAGGCAGCCGGTGTCAACGTGACATCCAACGGTCTGGATCGGATGGCTATGCTCAATAGCGTGCGGGTGCGTGGTACGACATCCATTATCGGTGGCAATGATCCTTTGGTGCTGATTGACGGAGTTACTTCTGACGTGCTCACCCTTTCAACCATCTACCCTGCAGACATCGAGAGTTTCCGGATATTGAAGAATGCAACGGAGACAGCCATGTACGGTTCACGTGGAGCGTCAGGTGTGATTGAAGTCAAAACGAAAAAAGGAACCGGACGTGGTTTTCAGATATCCTATGAAGGGAATGTAGGTTTCGAGCGGATGTACAAACATCTGGAAATGCTCAATTCCACAGAATATGTTGCCACAGCAAAGGCTTTGGGCGTCTATTGCAATAACGGAGGGTTCAACACGGACACTTATAAGGTCATTACCCGCACAGGACTTGTGAATAATCACTATCTCGCATTCAGCGGGGGCACGTCTCAGTCAAACTATCGTGCCTCATTCGGCTTGATGGACCACAACACAATCATCAAGAAGATGGACTATGGCGTTTTTGTCGCAAAAGTTGACGTGACCCAGAAAGCCTTCAACAATAGACTTACTGGAGAGTTCGGAGTATTCGGATCGTCGTTCAAGAACCATGATATCTTTGACACGCAGATGCTGTTCTATTCCGCAGCATGCCAGAATCCAACTTTCCCTGCCGGAACTGACGAACATGGGAACTGGCTAAAAAACGAATCTGCAACGCACATCAACCCGCCAGGAATAGTGCTTGAAGAGAAAAACGACTCCAAGGATTTGAACTTTGATGCCCACATCAAGCTGAGCTACGATATCAATACTGACTGGCGGGTCTCCGCCTTCGGTTCCTACCTCTACGGTTCTACCGAGAACGGGCAATTCTGCCCGACATGGGTATGGGCGCAAGGCAACGTGTACCGTGGCGAGTTCAAGAAAGAGGAGTGGCTCGGCAACGTATCTCTGGATTACATTAAGCAGTTCGGCTCACATAAGGTCTCTGCCGGAGTAAGCGGCGAATACCGCAAGCAGCGAAAGACGGCTTTCTGGGTATATGCCAAGGGCATACCCACAAATAACTTTCGTTACGACAATCTGGGCGCGGCTGCTGTCAGACCATATGGTGGAACGGAAAGCACTTATGAAGACCAATCTCTGGCTTCGTTAATGGGGAGCATCACATATAGTCTGCTTGACAGATACACTTTGGCGTTGAATGCACGCGGTGACGGATCGTCAATGGTAGGTGCCAGCAATACATGGGGATTCTTCCCTTCCATATCATTTACATGGGATTTGAAAAAGGAAAACTTTCTCATCAATGTAAAGCCGCTGTCCATGCTCAAACTCCGTGCTGGCGCAGGACAGGCAGGCAACCTTGGAGGCATCTCTGCATATACCACCATGAACACCGTAAGGCAGACCGGCATTGTCCCTATCAAAAGTTCGCCGACAGTAACACTTGGCATGGTGAGAAACAACAATCCCGATTTAAAGTGGGAAACGAAGACTACATTCAACATCGGTGCGGACATGGGACTCTTTGCCAACGGTCTTATACTTACGGCGGAGTATTACTTTTCCAAGACTACCGACATGCTCTACACCTACGAAGTCCCGGTTCCGCCATTTGCATACAACACATTGCTCGCAAACATCGGTTCCATGTCAAACAGCGGATTGGAATTCGGCCTGTCCGGTCAGCCGATAAGAAAGAAAGACATAGAACTTAACGTTAATATGAACCTGTCGTTTCAAAGCAACAGACTAATCTCGCTGAGTGGAAAGTACAAAGGAATGAGCATGTCCGCGGCGAATGTCACCGCCATCGGGGCCTTGGACGGAGCGGGACAGAATGGCGGCGACAACAATGTGGTTTATCAGATAGTCGGACAACCACTTGGCGTTTTCTATCTGCCACATTGCAAGGGACTCGTAAAAAACGAGAACGGCAGTTATTTCTACGACATAGAGGATCTGGATCATAACGGCAAGGTAGATATAAGCGACGGCGGCGACCGGTACGTCGCAGGACAAGCCACACCAAAGGTAATCCTCGGCTCAAACATCAGTTTCAGATACAAGAATTTCTATGTCTCCATACAGATGAATGGAGCATTCGGGCACAAGATCTTCAATGGAACGGGATTATCATTTACAAGTATGGCTTGCTTCCCGGACTACAATGTGCTTAAGGATGCCCCTCAGAAGAACATCGTAGATCAGAGAGTCTCCGACTATTGGCTTGAAAAAGGTGACTATCTGAACTTTGAGCATTTGACATTAGGATATAACGTGCCCTTGAAAAGCAAGACGTTACGTTCATTGCGCATATCTGGCAACGTAAGCAACCTTGGAACAATTACGGGCTACAGAGGTTTGACGCCAATGATAAACAGCTACGTGGTGAACAGTACTATGGGTATTGATGACAAACGTAACTATCCTCTGTTCCGCACATATTCGTTGGGGTTGAGCATACAGTTTTAATACGGAAAAGGCATGAAGAAGATTATTGAATACATATTGGCAGTACCGTTGACGCTTTGCTTCTGCAGCTGTCTGGATGAACATCCAAAAGACCAGCTAGACCAAGAGGAAATATACAACAACGCAGATAATATATACAAAAATGCAGTAGCTTCCCTGTACAACTACATTGGGAGCAATCAGGAGTCTGAAGGACTTCAAGGAACCTGTAGGGGCATCTACGACTACAATACCTTGACAACAGATGAGGCAATGATTCCGATCCGTGGAGGAGACTGGTATGATGGCGGCCTGTGGGAAAACATGTATCAGCACAACTGGAACGCCAATGATATCAGTTTATATAATGTATGGAAATACCTCTTCAAGGTAATAGTTATATCCAACCAGTCACTTTCCGTCATTGATGACCACAAGAGTCTGCTTTCGACTGAACAGGCCCGTGATTTCACGGCAGAGGTAAGAGCTGTGCGGGCCTTGTTCTACTACTATGCGATGGATATGTTCGGGCGTGTTCCTATCGTGACATCATACGACGTGAAATTGGAGCAGGTAACGCAAAGCGAGAGACGCGAGGTCTTCGATTTTATTTTCAATGAACTGCGGGATGTCGCGCCGTTGCTTGCTGACGAACATTCCAACAAGGAGGGAGACTACTACGGACGAGTGACACGGCCTGTAGTCAACTTTTTGCTTGCAAAACTGGCGCTTAACGCTGAAATATACACCGATGACAACTGGACAGACGGAAAGCGCTTTGATGGCAATGACATCTTCTTTAATGTGAATGGAGAGAAGATGAACGCTTGGAGTACCTGCATTTGGTATTGCGAGCAACTTGACAAAGAAGGGTATCAGCTGGAAAGCGATTACGCCTCGAACTTCGCCGTTCACAACGAATACTCCATGGAGAACATTTTCACCATACCATTGGACAAGAACTTATATTTGAACGAATACCACTATCTTTTCCGCTCACGCCACTACAAACATGGCGGGGCCTATGGCGGTTCATCCGAAAATGGAACATGTGCGACTATCTCAACCGTCAAGGCTTTCGGTTACGGAACAGACCATGTCGACAATAGATTCAAGACAAACTTCTATGCAGACACCGTTTTTGTTGACGGCAAGAAGATATATCTGGACAACGGAAAGCCATTGGTGTATATGCCAATGGAATTGAAACTGAATCTTAGTGACAGTCCATATAAGCAGACAGCAGGTGCCCGTGCCGGCAAATATGAAGTTGACAGGACCGCATATTCGGACGGCAGACAAGTTGACAACGATATAGTTCTTTTCAGATACGCCGATGCCATATTGATGAAGGCCGAGGCTAAAGTCCGTAATGGAGAAGATGGTTCAAAAGAATTGAATGCAATTAGGGACAGAGCAGGCATGCCGCATGTAAAGGCCAATTTGAGCAACATACTTAAAGAGCGGCTGTTGGAATTGGTATGGGAAGGTTGGAGACGTCAAGATCTCATCCGCTTTGGCGAATACACCAAAGCATACGACCAGAGGACTCCTCTGGAAAACGAGTTCACCGGGTTCACAACTGTTTTCCCGATACCACAAAGATGTCTGGATTTAAACAAAGGGTTAAAACAAAATCCAGGTTATCAATAGAGAGCCGTAATCATCATTCTCGTATCAGAATTACTTTCAGTCATCTCACTCCGAATGTCCCACGCTGCGGTAATCCCACGTGATGTATTTCTGTTTCAGCTTCTGGCGGTCGCCCAGGCTTATGTTGTCCTGACTGACCACCTCCTGCGGCCATCCGTCATTGAAATAACTTATGCGGACATATGAGTTGTACACCCCGTCCGTAGTCACCTGACTGTCAAATTCGGTATCAAGACCTTCCCGAACATCCTTTGCGGCTTCCTCATCAGTGAAATACTCTATGAGATTTCCAAGCAGTACCTTTATGTCCTCTCTTGGAATATACGAATAGACATCTGCGGATATGCCGTATTCATACGTGTCAGGATCAAGCCAGATGTCCGTTTTGGTATCAGAGGCGTATTCGTTTCCCGTCGCATCTTCATGGCTTTCCGTTTCGCCTATCTTGTATTGGCCTCCATGATAATTGAACAGAAGTTCTATCTCTTCCGTATATCCGTCGACCAGATTGTCGGAATCAATCATTGACATCAATTTATCCGGATCAAGCCCGACAGCGCGCAGGGAATCCGCATATGGCATTTTACTGATCGCCTTCGTCAGGACTTCTTTCGCCTGTTTCCTGATATCCTTCAGATTGTAGTATTTGATAATCTTGCCGCACTGGTCGGTACGGAATCTTATAGTCGTGCCTACTGTGGCATCATTGAGAATATCCGCTGCCTGTCCGACAAGATTCTGGGCCTCCGATTTGATTTGGTCGTCGGAAACAAATTCAAGGAAAGTATATTCCATGTCATACCCTTTCCTGGTGGAATCCGTAACCGTAAGCATCACTTTTGCGGCGGCGCCGAGTGTCATCACCGTGTCTTTCCCATTGACCTCCCATTGGTTGTCATGTATCCAGTAGGTCATGGTGTCCCGTTTGCTGAACCAAGCTATAACCGGAAGAATGCTGTCATCCTGGACAGTCACTTCAGAAGAGTCCTGGACTTCAGATGAACGATGATGATGTCGGGCCGGGGCAAATGACATCAATGAGACTAGGAGTGCCGAGATCATCGGAACCAACAAGAGCTTTTTTACGTGTATCATATTTTCATGCATCATGTCAGACAGCAATTTCGGAGCAAATTTAACATATTACGAAAAAAGTTATTCTCAATAAATGAAAAAATCATACATTTGCCACTCATTAACAAAATGACATGATGAAGAACCATAAATTATTCGGAGCAATCGCCTGCTCCGTCATCGCGATGACAATTTCGTCATGCGGGAAAGAAGACAAGACTGAACGGTTTCCTGAGGGAACGTCAATGATAAAGATGATGGATGAGGACAACGGAGGCACCACATTGGGCAATTCCAATGTCTATATGACATCTTCCGGAAACTTCAAGAGTAATAATCTGCCGATTCTCGACTGCGGGAAGAAGAGCGGAATAGGGGACATCGGTCTGCCGGATTTCACTAACATGGCGCCGGAAGTCGCTGTGATACCCGGACACGGTTACGTCATCTGCGATTCTGACAACGTCAAGGAATTCCCGTCCAGAAAAAAAGCAATCCGTGAGGATGCGCTCATGTACAGGGTATATGTCGATTCATGGATTCAGACAGACGGAAAGAATGTCGGGGCCAATGTCTATTTCCTGCTTGGCAGCCCTCTGGAACACGGGCAGATGCCGGAAATGGACAGCGACCTCGGAACACTCTCTTTCGACCTGGTCAGCCATAAGTCCAATTCAATCAGCGTAAAGTTGCCTTCGGAGGACATTGAAGTTATTATCAAGGACAAGACACCTCTGGCCTGCTCCACCAAAGGTAAGACATTGACATTAACATTGACAAGCGCCCCGATGTCATACGAGACCGGCACTTGGTCACTCAGCATCCGCAGCGGAAGGGTCTATACGAAGGCGACAGTCGCAATTGAGTAACGCTACCGGTCACCGTGACAGAATCATAGTGGGCGAAAACGCTAAGGAATGTGCGTTTTCGCCCACTGACTTATTGTTTTCTTGTCATAGATCATATCTGGGACAAGTTATCGGATGGCCGATTATAAAAAAAGTGAATTATTTCTTGTAATTTAGGGGGGGGGCAGTATATTTGTGTCATATAAACCACTAACGACATGAAAAAGTTTTTTTTATTCATCTGTGCCACATTGATGTTTTTCGGTTGTGGCAAGGAAGGGGCCGGGGACGAACTCATAATCGGCCCTGCACCTACAGGAAAGGTAACATGGGCCACTATTGTCAAGACGTATCCATTCCTGGACGGCTTTCCTGTATTTGACGGGGAAGTCGAGAATTGCCAGTACAAAGAGCTCGGCAGCATGAAGACATTGACCTTCTTCGACTACAAGTGTGACAAGTCCGTGTCGACCACCTATTACGCCAAGTTCATACCTGCAGGCTTCACCAAGAGCGAAGGTTCTGAAATCTACCGGAAGACGGTGGACAAGAAGAATTACATTTTCAGCGGCAGCTATGGCGGCGGCAGTTTCGGCTTAAGTTTCTCCGTTGACACCGAATAGGGCATGAAAACGGGAATCATCACCTGCGCTTTGACGGCATTGGCCCTGTCGGCAGGTATCACGTCGCATGCTCAGACAGTCTCCGACAAGAAGGCAAAACGTCAGAAGGAAGAGGTTGTCAATGTCAGGGTATGGCTCAACAAGGGAGAGGACAAAGTCATTGACGGTTATCTCCGTTCGGCTCTTGTCAACCGCCCCGACAATATTGAAATAAGCCTTACCGCCGACGGCAAGAGGATGAGATATATCAATGAAGACGTCGATTCCCTGCTTCTTGACGGTTCGGACAAATATGTGAAGAGACTGGTCAAGATGTACGGAGCATTGGGCGGTCCGGCAAAGGTCGAATGGGTGCGTGAGGAATACCGGGGCAAAGGCATTGACCTGTACTCTCTTTTCACTGTCGAAGCCGAAAGGACAGGAAGGAACATCACGGTCGTGCGCCCGGTCCGCTCGTGGTACCTGAGCATTGCCGGGGACATGGCCATAATGGTCGGGTCTGATACCCGCAACAGCATCTTTGACAAGGCCGAGCCGCCGATGTCCGGGGCAATGCTGAACAAGTATTTCGGAAAGATATATGACTATCCGGAATTTGCCGCAAGGATACGGGAGGGCGAATTCAGCACGTTCATGGATGTCATCCATGCGTGGGAAGCCTCTTACGGAGGCACTGCTCTCCGCGTGGATGGGAAGTTCAAGGACGGGCAGGTCGGTGTCCAGGGAGGAATCGCCTCTTCCGACGCCAATAAGAACGTGGACTGGAAGCGTACCAAATCTGAGATAGTGTTCCCGAAATACACGAGGACAATCCAGGTCGGCGTCTCCCCTGTAATCGCCGAATGGACGAAGGTGATGAAGCATGCCACTGACGGCTCCAAATCCTCATTCAAGATGGATGTCCCTCCGATAATGATATATTCGGACATCTGCTTCCTTGATTTCGGACGTTTCGGAAGCCTGGGCTGGTCAATAGGAGGAGAATACTCCCGCTACAGCTACAACTGGATGCTGGACAACGGCTATGGCGACAAACAACAGGACACGTACTGCAACAGAGTTGACATTGCGGCAGGTCTCAGTTACCACATGACATTATGCAGCCGTCTCGAACTCTACGCGAGGGCGATGGTCGATGCCGGACTGATCGGAGAACACACCACTGACCACGAAAGCGGAGAGAAGGCCAGTTCCACATTCAACAAGATGGACACGAAGATGGGCATACTGGCCACTGCCGGACTCCGCTGGTACTTCTGCAACAAGGCCGGACTCTGGGTGGAGGGCGGCCATGACGTGGGCTACGTGTCGGCAGGATTGTCATTCAAGTTCTGATGAGGTGGCGGGACGAATTCTCGCCTGACTTCATAACGAATTTATATAATACAGCGTGGAATTATGGATTATTCTGTCCGCAATTCCACGCTGTATTAAAATATCGTCTGATTCACTTGAGGATCTTGAGTAATCAAGAGCCCAGTCTGTTTTAGAATCAGTTCGCCATCAGAACTTCTGCATAGTCGTTTGCTGAATTCGGCAAAGTGATATGGGATAGAGATTTCGTGTCGTTCCAAGCAAGATCATAGATTTGCAAGCCATTGGATGCCTCCGAAACGTTCAGAAGAATGTGGCCAGGCTTTTCAGAATTCGACGTGGCGGATATTATCTGGCCGATTTTGCAGGTGTAAATGGCTTGGCCGATAGTTCCGTTTTCAGGATTGACCAGGCGGAACAGACTCAACCCTCCGTATGTGGCAATATAGCCGACGTCACTGCCAGCCCTGAACGGAATCAATGATTCGGCTGCGATATCCTCCATTATATGGAAGCCCTCTTTGTCCAGCATGACCGCAGTCCAGTTGCCATCACCCTTGTTTGCAGAAAGAAGATATGAAGTGGATTCATCCGTTCCGATGGACACTCCTGGATAGTTTCCGAAATATTCAGGCTTCAGGCCATCTGGCATGGCAAATGTCGGCTGCACAGGTCCAGGAGCGTCCGACTTTGTCATATAATCGGCTCCGATTTCAATCGGCAATGTCTGCAAGGCGCAGATTCCATCATGACATACAACAGCCACGGCGGCATTTGACGGAGTCAGGAATAATGCCATGACATCAATAGCGAGAGTCTTGACATCGCCGGTGAAGAAATCGACACATACGGCTGTCCGGTGCTCGTCCTTCCCAGAGATGCCACAAATCCCATATGATCGCGGAACATTGATGACTGAATGGAGATTCTCAGGCAGTGCAACCTCAAGGGATTTCTGGCAGGCATTGTTCATGTCAAGCATGAATCCGTCAATTTTGCAGGACACATGGCTGACTCCATAGAGCCTCAATTCCTTCGGTGACTGTCCGTCCGTGATTCTCAATAATCCGATTCTCTGCAGCTTTCCCTCACGCACTACGCTGACTTCCACATCCGCTGCAGGATACCTATATGGAAGGACGGCGGTTATGCCGACTGGCGTCACATCTTGTTTCTTTGCATAGATACCGGACACCTTGCCTACAGGAATAGTTGCGTCACCGGTCTCCCAAGTAAATGCAAGCATGACATTGTCCGTCTGTTGGCAGCCTATGCCATGAATATGAAAGGCATCGCCAGGCGAAAGTGTCTGCCCAGCCTCCTCAAGTCTTGCGTCCTGTATGAAAGCGACTTTATCTACAGGCTTGAATGCTTCTCTGTTGCAGGAACAGGCTGCCGTCATCATGGTAAGCCAAACAGCAAGTGTCTTACGTAGCTCCATTACAAATTATATTAGAAAGGTAATAAAAGTTAATATACGTCCCTTCAGTCCTTGATTGCGATATAGCCGCTCTCGTCAATCATATCCGCACCACTTTTCGTAAAGATGAACTGGAAAAGTTTGTGTGCTATACTCTCTTGGCTTTCCGTCTCGCGGATTGCAGCATAGATGCTTGATACAAAAGGGTAGGTATTATTTTTCAGAGACTCTTTGCTCGGTACGACGCTATCGATGGACAACATATTCACTTTCATCAAATCACGAACCATCGCCGTGCAATAGAAGAATGGTGTGTAGCCGATGCCGTATTCATCCATCTCAATCTGCAAATATGGCGATGCCATTTGTGAGCCAATGATTTCAGGCATATAAGTACCGTCAATCATAGTCAGCCCAGCCATTACAAGGGTCTCCATTTTTTCCTGGCTTCCGGAATCAGTATCACGGATATAAGGAGTGATGGTGTGGTCAACGCCGCCGACCTCTTTCCAGTTGGTTATCTCGCCAGTGTAAATCTTCCGCACTTGATCCGAACTCAGATTCCTGACTGGATTCTTGGGATTGACGATGAACACCAATGCGTCGATGGCCACAGGCTTGGTTATGATTTTGATTCCCACGTCATTAGCTGATTTCAATTCATTCCTTGAAATATCTCGGCTTGCGATTATCATGTCTGTCTTAGACTCGATAAGGTTCTCATACGCTCCATGAGTCCCACTACAAAGATTCTTTTCCAAATAATCTTTGTATGAGAAAGATGACTTCGTTCCATTAAAGTCGGGCTTAATGATATATGTCGTGCCGCTCAGCCAGTCCTCCTCCCACTTGTATGGTACGCCAAGCACTTTATATGCCACGAGGTCCCGGACCGGCTGTGTGCTTGTCGAGCAGTCGGTAAGCGGCCAGTCTTCAAATTTGACATCCCACCCTGAGGTCCGCCGCTCAGATTTAGCACAAGATGATATTGTCAAAGCAGCAGATAAGCAGGCTATTCCGAATAATCCGTAAAGTTTCATAGCAGTTTGCATTTAAGTGCCCTTGTTATTTATCCTTTTTCAGCTTGAACGTAATGTTCTTTCTCATTGTATGCACAAACACGTAAAGCTCTCTCGTAAGAACTTCCTATTATCAGTCTGTCAACAACCAATTGCTCAGAACAGTTCCAAACATTGAACGTGGATTAGCAAGTTCTGAGCCTATCCCATTTTTTAACGAGTCCCCAAGTGTTACTCTTTAGAAATTATAAAATCTTCACACTCTTGCGAAGCGCCAATTTCAATTATTGGTAAACAATACTTGGCAAATGGAGTATTCTCAGTCTTGACGCAAATTGCACCACGCAATGTTCCTATAGCAATTCTAGCAAGTGCGTCCATGAATTGTTTTGGAAGAGCGACACTTGTCTTGCCGCCATCAGATAAATCATTCCAACAAGCTTCTTCTATTTCATAGTGGCAAAATGCCTCAGCAACCATAAATGGCCTACCAGCTTCAGTGAACTGAATATTCGCACCAACCGCAAGAGCCCTTCCTCCATAATTGGTCTTAATCGGAATCGATATATTTATTTCAACATTGTCACTCGCCGGTTCAAAGACTGTTGCGAACTGATCAATCGTCACGCCTCGTAGCGCATATTTAATTTCTTTCATAATCTAATTATTATGTCTGAATTGTTGAGTAAATACATGGTTATATGAGTATTTTCCCACATCGCATACCCTATACGAATAATTATTAACCGCATAGAGAACGACAGGAGCATCCTGCTTTTTTGTAGTCACATCCGGCACTTCTATTAGTTTCAGACCGAGAATTTTTCCATATCTGATAGCTGTCGAAACTTTAATGTCGCAATCTTGTCCATGAAGAAATTTATTAATATACTGTGGTGAAACGTCGAGTTTTTCCGCCAAATCCTTTTGTGACATATGGTTGTTTTCCATATATCTAATAATTTTGAGAACAATCCTCTTTCCTGCCAGAATTTCGTCTTCGTTATTGATAGCCTCAACGGCATCAGTCATCCACGAAGACACCTTTCTCATGCGTTTGGTCTTTATATTCTCTTCCATATCTCGATTCTTTACATTTTTATAATATAAAATCAATGAACAATTCTTTCGTATCAACCTTATTTTCTGTCAGCTCATTAAGCGCATATTCCAATTTCTCCTTTTCAATTTTTGTATTTGGAGCTTTCCGCATGTCCTTGTGCACCTTTATCGTCGCACCCGTTATCAAATAACATTTTCTTTCTTCAATTTCTATTGCATAGAATCTAAAAGCCAACCTGTGATGAATCCAGCCTTGTTTAAGTTTAACCCTTATGCTTTGGGACAATCGCAAACCTTCTTCTTCCGGAACAAGAGGCTCAACAACGGCATGGAGTCTATGATCAGCAAAAAGATTTATTAGTTCTTTCCGGATATCGTTCAACGATTTTGTGACATCCCGGACAAATTCATCCTCTGTTATTCCAATCCAATATTCTTGTTTAAAATATTCAATATTATCATTGAAGAATTTTCTAAGATAGAATGGCGAATCCCATAATTTGAATGCTTTCTCGAATTCATTATCTTCAACAAACGGGTTCTGAACATCAAATGCCGAATGACTCACTCCAAATGCGATTAACTCTTTGGCTTCAAAATATGATGCCGCAACCACGCAAGGAACACTCCTTATTTGGCCTATATCTGATGGATATATAAGATCGTACTGCATTTTATACTTTTTCAAGATGCAAAGTTATGAAATAAAATATAAATATCAACCCGCAGGTTTATTTATCAGTTACAACACAATATTTGTTTCTCAGAAACATGATATATCTCACATAGTGCAATTCATCTATTCTTCAACTTGAACGTGATGTTGACTTCCCACCCGTAACCCTCGGCGATCTTGTAGATGTTGCTGATGGTGATGTCATCCTTCTTGAACCAGAGCTGTACGGTGTTGCGGATGACGTTCAGCTTCTGCGCCAGCGCCTCGTTGGTGATGGCTGCCGACTTCATGGCTTCACGTATGAAATCCAGCCTCTTGCCGGGAGCCTTGATGGGGCGTGCAGGCTTTTCAATGACCAGCCTGGTGCCTTCTATCTCCCTCATCGGAACGGTGTAGGAAATAATGAAGTCATAGCCGTAATAGTCCGCAGCGGTGATGATCCTGCTGAGGGTGGTGTCGTCCACCATGAACCAGCGTGTGACTGAATTCCTGAGGAGACCCACGCCCTTTGCGATGTCCCCGGTCGTTAGGCCCGTCTGGTTCATGAACTCCGCCAGGAACTTGAGGTTCTTGACCTGCCACTGGCCGTTCACGAATACGCCGCACCATTCCGGGATTTCGAAGCCAAAAGCGTCGCAGATAGTCACCTGATCTCCTACGAACGGAGTGATGAACTTGCGGCGGCCGTCGTGCTCGATGCAGCGGATGGTCTGCATCCCCTCGAGAATGGCCGCCATTGACGGGAAGGCCTTCGTCAGCTCCGGTTT
>JABLTL010056769.1_pt1 | contig 111357 bp, 111 predicted proteins | sample 7160151 | NCBI WGS metagenome assembly JABLTL01 (sample SAMN14651223, study PRJNA627086) | human gut metagenome | isolation source: feces | host: Homo sapiens | reverse complement strand
AGAAAGTAATGATCCAATAATATATCACGTAAATCTTTCAAAAATAAAAGATATGTATTATAATAAAGATAAGTTAAATACATTTGAAAGGGAACTTGCTTTAATGATATTAGATAATAAAAGAGAATTAAAGGAAGTATCAGAAGGTGATGATGTAATGGATAAAGTAAATGAAAAGATATGTAAGTTATCTGATGATGAGATATTACAAGGAATATATGTAAAAGAAGAGATGGACTCTTGGATGAAAAAAGTCGACTTAAAGTATGCTAAAGAAGAAGGCAAGAAAGAAGCCAACATGGAAACTGCTAGGAAATTACTTAAAAAAGGTATGGAAATTAAAGATATAATAGATATCACAGGTATTACTGAAGAACAAATTGAAATTTTACGAAAAAGCCTTTAATAAAGGGCTTTTTCTTTATATTATGATATACTTAAGATATAAGGAGAAAAATATGACATATTATATGAAACTTCAAGATGATCCATTTAAAAAGATAAAAAATAAAACAAAAACAATTGAAATGCGTTTAAATGATGAAAAAAGAAAGAAAATAAAGCAGGATGATTTAATAGAATTTACAAATATAAAAACTAAAGAGAAACTTCTTGTTAGAGTTGTCAACTTATATCATTATGAAAATTTTGAAGAGTTATACAAAAATCACAATAAAATTTCTATTGGATATTTAAAAGAAGATGTTCCAAATCCTAGTGATATGTCAATATATTATAATCAATCTGATATAAAAAAGTATGGAACGCTTGCAATTGAAATAAGACTAGCTAAAGGAGATGAGCTTTTTGAAAACAGTAATTTATAATAATGATAATGTAAAAAAAGAAGAAATAAATAAATACGTATACCGTGCAAGAGGTCTTATTATAAATAGTAAAAATGAGATACTATTAGGCAAGTGTGATGGTAATTATCAATTTCCCGGAGGGCATTTAGAAGCTGGTGAAACAATAGATGAATGTTTAAAAAGGGAGATAAAAGAAGAAACGGGTATTATTTTAAAAGAAAGTTATCCTTTAATATACAAAGTAGAGTATTACAATAGAAATTATCCTTTATTAGGAGACGTAACATATACGGAGTTTAATTATTTTTTAATAAGAACAGATGACTTACCTAATAGAAATAATATGAATTTAGATGAATGGGAAAAAGAGCATAATTATGAATGTGTGTATATAAAATTAGAAGACTTATACGACTTACTAAACACTACAATGAATGATCACCATATGAACAAAATAGTTTATAAAGGGATAAAAGCTACCATAAAAGAATATTATAAATACATAAAGGATGAACGCTAAATGTTCATCCTTTTTTCTAATACGCCATCTATTGTTTTTATTTCTATATAATTATCGTCAAATATTAGGTATGACTTTTGACTGCCTGATCTTGGAAGACCAATACTACCTGGGTTTATATATATCATATTTCTTTCTTTTATGATAGATGGAATATGTGTGTGACCTGATGCAAATATATCTCCATGAAAATCTGGCATAAATCCTCTATAATATCTATTACCATGAGTAAGTGTTATATCATGATTATTCGCTCTTATTGTAATTATGTCGTTAGCATATAACCCTATTTTTTCATAATCTATAAAATAATCACAATTTCCTCTTATTAAAATAAGCTTATCTTTATATTTTTTTAACAACTTAATTATTTCGTTATTATTTAAATCTAATATAAATTTGCCGTATGAAAACAAATCACCCAACACAACTAGTCTATCAAAGCTCTCATTTTTAAGTACTTTTTCTAAAGATTTAAAATCTCCGTGCACGTCAGATACCATTAATAACTTCATTTTATCACCACGTTAATTATAAATTAAAAACATAATATTATAAAGCTTTTTACGTCACTTTACATAGTTTTTTAAAAAGTCATTAAAATTCTTAATTAAGTCTTTTCTTGCTTTAAAATCTTGGTATAATGAGAAAGCCGCTTTAAATTTAAGCGTGAAGGGAAGTGATTATATAGATGAAGAATATAGGTATTTTATCTATTGTAAGAGAAGCCTTATTAGGTAAAGAAAATGGTGGAATATTAATTATAGGAATGATAATTATAATTGTTGTATTAATTATTTATACGTTTAAAAAAAACGTAGCTAACAAATGATGACTTATGAGGCATCTTTTTATTTTACTTAAAAAAATAGACTTAACATTATTTTTAATTTCTGATATAATTGCTTTCGATGATAAAAAGAGGTGTGCCTATGAAGTATAAATCTTGGGTTTTAAGCATATTATCTATTGTTAGGAATGCTGCTAATAATCCTAACAAAAACGGAATTATAATAATAGTATTTATAATAATAATCATCTTTTTGCTTTTGTATATTATAAATAAAAATAATAGTAAATAAGCTTTACGTATATTAAATGTATATTGTATTTTTTAAATATTAATGGTATATTTAAATTGTAAGAAGATATTTAAAATATCTTAGTGTAGTAGAAAAATATTTTAGAAAGGAGGCTTTACTTATGAGCAGATGGAGATGGCTATTTAGATGGTTATAATTAACCAGTAAGCACTTGTTTACAAGTGCTTTTTCTTTTGTTGCAAAAATAATCTTAATTTGGTAAAATTAAAGTAATTATAGGAGGTCTTTATTATGGAAAAAAATAAAGAAAATAAAAATAACTTAAGGTCAATAATGATAATTATACTTTATTTTATATTTCCTTATGTTATGAAGTTTTTATCAGGTGTTAAATGGCTTGTTGTTTTATTTTACATGCTATTTGCATTATTAATACTTTATTTATATAGAAATACTTTTAAAAGGGACTTTAAGGATATCAAAGAAAATAAGAAAAAATATTTAAGTTCAATATTAACTAACGTTGTCTTGATATTTGTTATTATGTTAGTAACAAATGCATTAATAGGTATGATATTTGATATAAAACAAACTTCAGAAAATGATTATTCACTGCTTTCTATGTTTAAAAAATCACCAATTGTTTTAATGCTTTTAACATCACTTTATTATCCAGTTATTGAAGGCGTTATATTTAGAAAATCAGTAAGAGATATAATTGATAATAAATGGATGTTTATAATGTTTTCTTCAGTTTTTTACTTTTTCTTTAACGTAGCTTATACTTCACTTAGTTTTACTAGTATAATAACATCTTTATGCTATTTATTTTCAATGATGTTATTATCTAGCTATTACTATAAAACTAATAACTTTACAGCTAGTGTTTTAGTTATGATGATATATAACATTATTATTTCAATATTAAGCTTTATTTAATAAAGGAAGTGATACGCTTATGAAAAAAATATCTGTTATACTACTTGCTTTTTTAGTCTTTATTTTGCACGTAAGCAGTATCAGTGCTGAAAATAAGGTAAATAAAATAGAAACAAAAGACAAAGTAATATTTACATTTTCGGAAAATGGTAAGTTTTTATATTCTTGGAGTTTTGATAAAAATAGTTATGATAAAAAAGGCTTTGAGTTTGATATGGGAATAAAAAACAAGTCTTTATTTGAAAAAAAGATAAATAAATTAACTGATAAAAATCAAAATAAGGATTTTGTTTCATTTAATTATCATGGTGATCTTCCAAGTGATGCAACCATAAAGCTACCAGTTAATAGTTTCAAAGATGGAGATAGACTTAATCTTTATTACTATAATGATGAAACGGGTAAAATAGAAACTATAAAATCTAACATTATGGTATCAGGCGGCTACGTAACGTTTGATATATCTCACTGCTCAGATTATTTTTTAACCATGTCCGTTGTGAAAAACGCAGAAGGAGCTAACAACAACGGAGTAATTATTATTGGTATGTTAGTTATTATAGTTGGACTTGTTGGATACACAATATTTAAAAACAATAACTAATTAATACTTGAAGGGGGTTAATATGTACATAGATAGTAAGAAAAGAAATTTTGAATTTGATGCAGAATTAGAAGACCATAAAATAGATGATAAAGATTTATACAGGTTATATTTTATGGAGTTTAATAGAATTGGATTACCTTATAGCTCTAAGACAAATATAGAAGTGGTAGATTGCCCTTATAAACCTTTTAAATTGCCAGGTGGTATGACAAAAGAAGATGCATTTAAAGTTTTATCATACTTAACTGACTACATTGAAAAGGATAACAATATAGCGCCGGCTTCTTTTAAAAGTGTGCGTATTTTAGATGGCGTTTTAAATATTGAGAGATTAGGTTTTAAAAGAATAGATACTAATTTAAGTAGTGATTCTTCTGATGTTATAAATTTATTTACTATATCTGGCAGAATAAGGTTATTTAAGAAACATAATTTATATAGTAAATACTTTGAGTGGTATAAAGAAGGTGTAACAAAAGAAGAGGTAGTACAAATATATAAAAATTGTAACGTAGAATTTTATGACTTAGAAAAAGTTTCTAACGCAAAAACTATTAGTTGCAAAAACAATAAGAAACAAAAAAATATTATAAAGTAATTATAAATGGAAATAACTAATTGTTATTTTCTATTTTTTTTGATATAATTAAAAGCGATAATAGGGGACGATTAATATGAAGAATAGTAAGGGACAAGCGTTAGTTGAATTTGTTATTATTTTACCTATTACTTTAATGCTTATGTTTTGCATTATAGACTTTGGAAGGGTAATATCTGTTAAAAGCGATTTAGAAAGTAAGACGGATGATATAGTAACCTTTTATGAATCAGGTAATACTCTAGAAGAAATTAATAGTAAAATGGATAATAAGGATGTTAAGGTTTTGATTGATATAAAAGGTGATTATGCAAATATTACGGTATCTAAAAAAATAAAGCCAATAACACCAGGATTATCATATATTATAAATAAAGTATTTGATGTAGAAGTAACTAGGGTGGTTAAAAATGAGCAAACTTAATAACAGGGGGCAAAGTCTTGCTATATTTGTCATATTTGTTCCTGTTTTTATAATGATGGGAACGTTTGTGGTAGATGTATCATTTGCAAAGTATAACGAAAGAAGATTAGATAACTTAAATAAGCAAGTAATAAATTACGGATTAAAACACATAGATGAAGAACCTTATGATAATATGGTTGATTTAATATATCAAAATGATTCTGATATAGATTCTTATGAAATTAATATTAATAATGAAACAAAAGAAATATCAGTTACTTTATCTAAATCTACTAAAGGCTTTTTTGGCTCTATAGTAGGTAAAGAAATATATAATGAAAAGTCCTCTTTAAAAGGATATATCAAAGATGATAAAAAAATAATAGAAAAGAAGGTAAGCTAATGAAAAAAGATGCAGCAAAAATAATAACTATATTTTCTTGTAAAGGTGGAGTTGGAAAAACTACCACGTTAATTAATTTAGCGGGTATTTATAGTTTAATGGATAAAAAAGTATTAATTATGGATTTAGATTTAAATAGTGGTGGTATAGCTACTAGTTTAAATGTTGACGTTAATAAAACAATATATAACGTTGTTGATGATATAGGTAATAACAGATTTGATGGAATAGAAAATTATGTATCTAAATATAACGATAAAATAGATGTTTTAGCAGCGCCTAAGGATCCTAGATGTGCTTTAAAGGTAGATTCTAAATACATTGATTTAATCATAATGTCTGCAATGTATAAATATGACGTTATATTAATTGATACATCACATAACATTAGCCCAATATCACTTAGTGCATTAGATAAGAGTGATAATACCTTATTTATGGTAACTAATGATCCGGTAGATTTAAAAAACGCAAGAAGTATGGTTGCAATATTTAAAGATACTGAAAAAGAAAACTATAAAGTGGTATTTAACTCATCTAAAGATACTGGTAAAGATTATTTTTCGCTATTTGATGTTAAAAACATAATAAAACATAACATTGACTATACGATAGATAGATCATTTTACATAAAGGACATTGATAAATATGTAATAGATGGAAAAATATTAACTCTTGATAAAAAAATAAGGTTAAGCAGGAAAGGTGATATTATGAAACTTACTAAACTTGCTAGTGCCCTTTTAGATGCAAAGCCAGTTAAAAAGGAGGTAAAAAAAGATGCCTAATTTAATGAAAGCCTTTGACGTAAAAGAAGAAAAAGTATCTGTTAAACCAGTTAAAGACTATGATATATTTAAGGATAAAGAATTACTTGATAGCTTAAGAAATACAATAATTTCTAATTTAATAGATGATAAAGTACCTAATAATAAGCTTTTACATGAATACATAAACGATGAAATAGATAAAGCATTATTAGGATATGATTTAACTAACTTAGAGCGTAGTCATATATTTAACTTAATTGATAATGAAATAAATGGTTATGGTCCGATTACAGAATTACTTGAAGATCCTAACATTACCGAGATAATGGTTAATGGTAAAAACGAAGTATACGTTGAAATAGATGGTCAAATAAGTAAAGATGACTCCGTATCGTTTATTAATGATGAACATATAATAAGAACCGTTCAAAAAATAGTTCAACCACTTGGAAGAACGATTGATACAGCAAACCCTATGGTAGACGCAAGATTAGAAGATGGTTCAAGACTAAATGCTGTAATACCTCCTTTATCGCTTAAGGGACCTGTTGTTACAATAAGAAAATTTAGACGTGATATGGAAAAAATAGATGACTTTTTAAGAACTGGTGCTATGACACCTTACATGGCAAGATTTTTAGATGCAGCTGTAAAAGCAAAACTAAACATCATAATATGTGGTGGTACTGGAGCGGGTAAAACAACACTATTAAATGCGTTATCATCTTTTATCGGAGATCACGAACGTATTATAACAATAGAAGATGCGGCAGAGTTAAAACTTAACCAATCCCACGTAATAAGCCTAGAGACAAGATTAGTTAACTATGAAGGAACTGGAGAAGTTACCATACGTGATTTAGTAATTAATTCTCTACGTATGAGGCCTGACAGAATAATAGTTGGTGAAGTTCGTGGTAAAGAAGCTTTTGATATGCTTCAGGCAATGAATACAGGACATGATGGTTCTCTTACTACAATGCATGCTAATAGTCCACTTGAGGCACTAAACAGGTTAGAAACAATGGTTTTAATGGCAGGTATGGAAATACCTATTAAGGCAATTCGTGAATACATAGAAAACGCAATTGATATAGTAGTTAATGTATCAAGATTATCAGATGGAAGAAGAAAAGTAACTTCAATTTGTGAAGTAGACGGGTTTAAAGATGATATGATTGTATTAAAAGAGATATTTAATTTTAAACAAACTGGTCTTACAGAAAATGGTGAAGTAGACGGAGCATTTGACCTTAAAAAGCGTGTTCCAACCGTTTATAAGAAGATAAAGAGTAGAGGAATTAATGATTTAGACGATATATTTAATTTTAAAAAGTAAAGAAGGTGAATAAAAATGAATATATTTATTGTTCAAACAGTAGTAATGATTTTACTTGCAGTAGTAATATTTTATCTTATTATTTATAATAATAGTTTAAAATTGGAAAAAAGAATAGCTAAATATAGTATTTCATCAATTAAAGATGATTCTATTTCATTTTTTGACCTTTTAGCAAATGAATATAAAAAAATGGTTGCAAAACTAACTAAAGTACTTAAAAAATCAGTATTCCTAAAGAAGTATTCACTTAAATTTAACAAGTACATAACGTATGAAAATGATAAAGATGTATGTGCAATGGATTATGTAAGTAATAAGTTCTACATTTGTATAGCATTTATTTTAATAATAACATTTGCAAGAATAATTGAGGGCACATTTCCTAGTATTTTAGATATTATGGTATCAGCATTACTTGGATTTTTCTTGATAGATATATATTTTAAGTTTTATGATTACGTGAAGAAAAAACAAATTGAGCAAGACTTATTAAACGCTATTATAATTATGAATAATGCGTTTAGATCTGGAAGAAGCACGATGCAGGCAATCGAGATAGTATCAAAAGAACTTAAAGGACCTATCGCTCAGGAATTTAAAAAAATGCACTTAGAAATAAGTTATGGGCTTTCTTTAGACGTTGTTTTTGAACGTTTTTCAAAACGTGTTGAATCAGAAGAAGTAAGTTACATAACATCATCACTTAGTATTTTAAATAAAACAGGTGGTAATATAATAAAAGTATTCTCTTCTATAGAAAAAATGCTATTTAGTAAAAGAAAATTAAAACAAGAAATGAAGTCACTAACATCAAGTGCTACTATGATTAGTAAGATTCTTCTTATAATGCCTTTTTTGTTTGTTGGAATAATAACAATATTAAATCCAAGCTATTTTATGCCATTATTTAATACTAATTTAGGAAATATATTATTATTCTTAATACTTTTAATATACGGACTATATGCTTATATAGTAAATAAGATAATGAAAGTGAGGTTTAACTAATGAAAAATAAAAAATCATTTATAAACCGCATTTATAGAGAAAAAGACATTAAAAAAATAGATGCAAAAATAAATCAGTTTGGGGTATCTAAGAAATTTACTACTGAATATTTTATGAATTTTAGATTATTTACATCAATGATAGTTTTTGTAGTATTATTTATATTCGCTGATTTTGGGGCGTTAATCGCACCAGTTGCAACCGTTTTATGGTATATATTAGTAGGATACTTTATGATAGATAAACCTCTTAAAAAAAGGGAGAGAAAACTAGATAACGAGGCATATTATTATTTTGAAGTATTAACACTTGCACTAGAGTCTGGTAGAAATTTGGAAAACGCAATTAAAATGGCTTGTAAGTACATAGACTCTGAAATATCTAGTGAATTTAAAGAAACTATAAAACAAGTTAACTTTGGTAAATCATTAACAGAAAGTTTATCAGTTATGAGCGCACGAATACCTAGTTTAACGATTAATAACATCATTTTAAATATGGAACAATCTAATCTCTTTGGTAATAGTATAATAGAAACCATGTATAACCAATTAGACTTTCTAAAAGATAAACAAATTATGGATATTAAAGCTCAAATTAATAAAATTCCAAATAAGATAAGTATTTTTTCGGTATTGTTTTTTATACCGCTTATATTACTTATTATATTAGGTCCAGTATTAATTGATTTCTTACTTAAATAACAGGTCTTAAAAAAGACTTGTTTTTTTGTAAGAAGAGTATGTATTGAAATGCTAATTTTGTTTTACACAAATATGCAGACTTGACATCCGGGGGGGGGTATATGATATTATAAGTAAATAGAAAGTAAGCATAAGGAGCTCATATGGAAAATAATATAAGGTATAAAAAAGATGTAAAAAATAGAACTGGATTGATGTTGTTTTTACTATTTACTTGTTTTACATTATGTTTATCGGTTGGTTATGCAGCTCTTAATAGTGATTTAAAGATAAGCGGAGAAGCTAGTTTTAGAGTAGAATCTGACATAAGAATAACAGATGTATCACTTTATGAAACAACTAATCTAGCAGTAGAAAACTATACAAGTAAGTATAGTAAAGATACAGTGACAATAGGAACTAAATTAACACAAGTAAATTCAACAATTTCATATAAAGTAAAAGTACAAAATAGTGGAACCGTCTCTATGTGGATAGATAGTATAGAAGAAGATGCGAAAAATAATAGTAATACAGAGTATGTATTAGAAGGAATAGGATTAAAAGAATTAATAAATCCAGGAGAAGAAAAAGAATTTATAATAAAAATAAAATATAAAAATAACATAACAACATTACCTGATAATACAAACTTAGATACAATACTTAAATTTAACTTCATAAAACCGGAAAGTACTTTAGCAATGGGTAATAAAGGTGTTTCAACATCAACGTTTTTTAATGGAACATTAAAAAAAGAGAAAATAGAAAGTATAGAGTTTAGACCAACACTTGATGTTATAGAAGATGCAATAGGCTCATGGGATGCATCATATGATAAAAACGGAACAGTAATAGCATCATATAAAGATTCTGATGGAAATGGGTTATATGAACTATATATAGGTGGTATAGGAAAAGTTAATACGCCAAGTAATTCATCTAATCTATTTAGAAGTTTTAATAATTTAGTATCTATTAATTTTGATAAATATTTTGATACATCGAACACAGTGAATATGAACAGTATGTTTAATAATTGTGAAAATTTAGCAGCTTTATCAGGAATAAACAATTTTAACACATCAAATGTAACTAATATGTCTCAAATGTTTCAATGCTGTCATATGCTTGAAACTCTTGATTTAGGTTCGTTTAATACAACAAAGGTAACTGATATGCGTTTAATGTTTTTTGATTCTTTAAAAATACAGAAGATTAATTTAAAATCATTTGACACATCAAATGTGATAAATTTTGCTCGAATGTTTTATATGTGCCAAAGTTTGCAAGAAATAGATGTTTCAAATTTTAATACATCGAAAGCAACTGATATGAATGGTATGTTTGCCTATTGTAAAAATGTATCAACACTGGATTTGAGTAATTTTAATACATCAAATGTAACTAATATGGGCGGCATGTTTGTTGGTAATTCTAATTTAATATCAGTAGATGTTTCGGGATTCGATACATCAAATGTTACAATTTTTGGTGGAAATTATTATGGTATGTTTGCAAACTGTGTTAAATTAAAATCTTTAGATGTTTCAAACTTTAATACTTCAAGCGCGATTAATATGATTGCTATGTTTATGGGTTGTGAGGCTCTTAAGGAATTAGATTTATCTAATTTTGATACATCAAACGTAACTGAAATATCATCTTCTGGAAGTTGGAATGGTATGTTTAGTGGATGTAAAGGTTTGGAAAAACTTATCTTAACTAATTTTAATACATCTAATATAACTAATATGGAAAAGTTATTTATATCCTGTTCATCCCTCAAAGAATTAGACTTATCTAGTTTTGATACATCAAATGTAACTAATATGACTGAAATGTTTTTAGATTGCAGATCACTTGAAAAAATCAACTTATCTAGTTTTAATACTTCAAAAGTAACTGATATGCAAAGTATGTTTAAGAATGATTTATTACTGACAAGTCTTGATTTATCAAACTTTGATACATCGAATGTTACAAATATGTATTTTATGTTTCATAGCTGCAACAAATTGATTAATTTGGATTTATCATCATTTGATTTTTCAAGTGTTACTAATTCATCTGGTATGTTTCATGCTGTTCCAAGTGATTCATTAATCTACGTAAAAGATAATATATCAAAGGAATTTATACTTGCAGTTAGAAGTGATTTGACAAATGTACAAATAAAAAACGTTTAAAACGTAATTTTAAAGTGATATTAAATTGATTTTTATCACTTTTTTTTATATAATTGTTGTTAGATTTAGGTGGTGTTATTAATGGATCAAGAATTTTTAATTAGAAAAATGGAAAAGTATGCTGATAGAAAAGGTATTCCTATAATGGAAAAAGATGGAATTACGTTTTTAACTGAGTTCATAAAGTTAAATAACGTTAAGAACATACTTGAAATAGGTAGTGCAATTGGATACTCTGCAATTAACATGGCACTTACTTCTAGTGATGTTTGTGTAACTACGATAGAAAGAGATAAAGATAGATACATAGAAGCCGTTAAAAACATAAAAGAATTTAATTTGGAAGATAGAATTACCCTTATTTTAGCAGATGCACTTGCTTTTAATACGGATGAAGAATTTGACCTTATATTTATTGATGCTGCTAAAAGTCAGTACATAAAGTTTTTTGAAAAATTTTCTAAGAACTTAAAACAAAAAGGTTTTATTGTAACTGATAACATTAATTTTCACGGACTTACGTATTCAGATAAAACAAAGATGTCTAGAAACTTAAGACAACTTATTACCAAACTTGAAAGATACATTAATTTCTTAAAGGATAATGAGGAATTTAAAACAAGGTTCTTTGAGATAGGTGATGGTGTTGCAATATCTAGAAGAAGGAAGAAGAAAGATGAGTAAAATACTTTTAAAAATAAATGACGTAAAAGAATTATCTTATGAAGCAGACGGATACATACTTGGTATAGATAAGTATTCTTTTTTGTTTGGTAAAACATTTAATATAGATGAAATAAAAAAGATAAAAGATGATTTAAAGAAAAAAGAAATATTTGTAAGTTTTAATAGAGTTATATTTAATGATGAGTTAGAAGATTATAAAATGAAATTAAAGGAAGTAGATGACTTAGGTATAAATGGCATTATAGTGGGCGATATAGCGGCTTTAACATATGACATAAAGACTAATGTTATTCTTGATCAAATGCATCTTAATAATAGCTTTTATGCCATTAATCATTATTATAATAATGGTGTTTATGGAACGGTTTTAACTAATGATATAACACTTAGTGAAATAAATGATATAAAGAAAAATACAAAGTCAGTTTTATTTAAACAAGTCTTTGGCTATCCTCATTTATCTACTTCTAAAAGAAAGCTTATAAGTAATTATAAAGAGTATTTTAATATAAATGACACCTCATCTATTTATGAAATAGTTGAAAAAAATAGTAATAATATCTATAAGATTATAGAAGATAATTTCGGAACACATATATTAGGAGATAAAGTACTTAACTTACTTTCTTTTGATATGGATGTAGACTATAAAATAGTAGATGGCTTTATGCTTGGTGATGTAAAAAAAGTATTAGAAATATTTATGAATAATAAGAAAGATAAGAATGACTGGATTAATGATACATATAACGCTAATTATGGGTTTATTAATAAAGAAACTATTTACAGGGTGAAGAAAGATGAAAGATAAAAAAATAGAACTACTTGCTCCTGCAGGTGATTTAGAAAAGCTAAAATGGGCCGTTTTGTATGGAGCGGATGCTGTTTATTTAGGTGGTGTAAATTATAGTTTACGTGCAAATGCTAAAAACTTTACATTAAAAGAAATTAAAGAGGGTGTAAAGTTTGCTCATGAGCATGGCGTAAAGGTTTACGTAACGGTTAACATAGTTTTTCATAATAATGATGTAAATGGTTTTGAAGATTACTTAAAAGAGTTAGATAAAATAGGAGTTGATGCGGTTATATTTAGTGACCCTTTAGTTATTGATATTGCACATAAAAACAATCTTAAACTAGAGCTTCATTTAAGTACCCAGGCATCTATCTTAAATAAAGATGCTGCTAAATACTACGTAAGTCATGGAGTATCTAGAATTGTTTTAGCACGTGAATGCTCTAAAGAAGATATTAAAGATATAATAGAAAATGTAGGATGCGAGGTAGAGTGTTTTATTCATGGAGCGATGTGCACTAATATTTCAGGTAGATGCGTACTTTCCAATTACTTTACAAATAGAGATGCTAATAGAGGTGGATGTTGTCAGGTATGCAGGTTTAATTTTAATTTAATTGGTGATAATAAAGTAATATCTGACGGGGATAATTTTTCGATAGCACCAAAAGACTTATCTTTATTTAACTATGTAAAAGATATGATAGAAATAGGTGTTACATCATTTAAGCTAGAAGGAAGAATGAGATCTGTTTATTATACTTCAAGCTTAATATCAGTTTACAGAAAGTTAATTGATATGTATTTAAGTGGTAATATAAATCAAAATTATATAGAAAATGCAAGAAAAATATTATATCGTGTTGCTAACAGAGAAGTTGCACCGCAGTTTTTTAATAAAATGCCAACAAAAGATGAACAATACTATAAAAATAGACAAGAAGATTCTAATCAAGATTTTTTAGGAATAGTATTAGACTATGACGAAGAAAAAAAAGAAGCTATAATAGAGCAAAGAAATTACTTTAAGCCATTTGATAAGGTGACTATTTTTGGACCAAGAAAAGATGATTATTCGTTTATAATAGAAACTTTAACTGATATTGATGGAAACAAGATAGATAAAGCTTGTCATCCAAGAGAAATAGTTAGAATAAATTGTCCTGTTAAGGTTTCTAAAAATGATTTATTACGTGTCAACTTTTTAGATTGACAAATCATTTTTTTTGTAGTAATATTATACGCAGTTTAATATTTTAGAGGTGATTTTAAATGGGAAAAGAAAAAGAAATTTATTTAACTAGTGAAGGTTTTTTGAAATTAGAAGAAGAATTAAATGAAGCTAAAACTGTTAAACGCCCACAAATCATTAAAGATTTAAAAGAGGCAAGAGCACAAGGTGATTTATCTGAAAACGCTGAGTATTCAGCAGCTAAAGAAATGCAAGGTAGATTAGAGGATAGAATAAAAGAAATAGAATATACTTTAGAGCATGCAACTATTATTGAAGGAAGTAACGATGGTAAGGTATGTGTAGGTTCTGTTATAACTGTTAAATACGATGATGACGATGAGGAAGAAGAATACACGATAGTTGGAACTAATGAAGCTGATCCTTTCTCTAATAAAATATCTAATGAATCTCCAATTGCAAAGGCTGTAATGGGTAAAAAAGTAAATGATAAGGTAACAGTTGAATCTCCGAACGGAAGTTTTGATATAGAAATAGTTAAAGTAGCTTAAATGCTGCTTTTTCTTTTACACGATACAAAAATAAAGACTTGTAAAAGATATTTAAATAAGTTATAATACTAATTGTTTTAGGGAGGAATTATATTTATGGCAGAAAAGAAAGAAAAAAAAGCTAAAAATATCCATGAAATTAAAGTTGAAATAACTGGTAAAGATTGGGAAAAGAAATTAGATGAAACATTTAAGAAAATAATTAAGAAAGTAAAAATAGATGGTTTTAGACCAGGTAAAGCTCCAAGAAATATATATGAGCAAAAATACGGAAAGCAATCAATCGTTGTTGAAGCTGTTGACTCATGCATGAATGAAGCATATGTTAAGGCTTTAAAAGAATTTAAGGGTGAGCCTATCATGCAGCCTACAGTTGGTATAGAAAAAGCAGATGAAACAGGAGTTATATACGTATTTACATTTACTACAAAACCAGAAATTAAAATAAATAAATATACGAATTTAGGTGTTAAAAAAGATTCAGTTAAAGTAACTAAAAAAGACGTTGATAATGAAATAGAAAAAATGAGAAAAGAATATGCTGACTTAACTGTTAAAGATGGTAAAGCTGAAAATGGTGATACTGTTATAATTGATTTTGAAGGTTTTGATGGAGATAAAGCATTTGAAGGTGGTAAGGCTGAAAACTACGCACTTGAATTAGGTAGCAATTCATTTATACCAGGCTTCGAAGAAGCTTTAGTAGGAGTTAAAAAGGGAGATAAAAAAGATGTTAACGTAACTTTCCCTAAGGATTACCACGCTGAAGAATTAAAAGGTAAACCAGTAGTATTTAAGGTTTTAGTTCATGAAGTTAAAACTAAGGTTTATCCAGAATTAGATGAAGATTTCTTTTTAGATTTAGGATTAGAAGACGTTAAAACTAAAGAAGATTTAGAAAAAATGGTTAAAGAAACAATGACTGAACAAAGAGAGTATGAAGCTGAAAATAAATATGTTGATGAATTATTTGAAGCATTACTTAAAGAAACTTCTGTTGAAGTTCCTCATGAATTAATTCACGAAGAATTAGATAGAATGGTAGAGCAATATGCAGAAAAGTTAAAAATGCAAGGTATTACTTTAGAACAATTCTATAAGTTTACTAACTCATCAGAAGAAGCGCTAAAGGCTCAAATGCATGAAGAAGCAGAAAAGAGAGTTAAACTTCGTTTTGCAATCGATGAAATAATTGAATTAGAAAAGATTGATGCAACAGATGAAGAAGCAAATCGTGACGCAGAAGAAAAAGCTAAGAAACATGGTATGGATAAAGATGAATACATTAAAGCTTTTGGTGGACTTGAAATGCTTAAGTATGATATAAAGGTACAAAAAGTATTAGATATATTAAAGAAATAATTAATTTTAGAAAACTAGTTTTAACAAGCTAGTTTTTTTCTTTACATATTTTCTTTTATTACCAGAAATTACTAGTTAAATTAGCTTAATATTGTTGACTTTTAAAGTCTATGGTTTATAATAAAAAGTAAAAATTTATATTTGATTTAAGGAGGAATGTTTTGTGGAAAAAACCAATTTACCAATAATACTTTTAAGAGGGATAATAGTTCTTCCTTACGCTGAACTTAAAATAGATTTAATAGATGAATTAGATACTAAAATAATAGAGCTTGCAAGTAAAAACCACGATGGATACGTACTTTTAGTATCTCCTAATAATTTTTTAGAAGAAAAAATAGAAATAAATAAATTACCTAAACTTGGAGTAGTTGGTAAGATTACTAAGAAAACAACGCTTCCTAATGGTTGTATTAGAGTTACTATTGAAGGAAAAAGACGTGCTGTTATAAATAACTATGTTTCGTATGAGGGTTATGATGATGTTTTTGCAGGAGTTATTTCATCACCTACTAGATATGCAATGGATTTATCAGATGAAGAGGCTTTAGTTAGAAAACTTAAAACTGAACTTGAAAACTACATTAATTTAGTTCCTTATTCATCTAATAGCATACTAGCAGTAATAGATGAAATAAAAACGGTAAGCAAATTGGCAGACGTTGTTGCAAATTATATGCCAACATCTTTTGAACGTAAATATGAAATATTAAATACGGTAAATCCTCATACAAGGGTTATGATGGACTTAGAGGATATCCAAAAAGAATTAGACGTATATGAAATAGAAAAAAGACTTGATACTAAGTTAAAAAAAGAAATGGATAAAAGTCAAAAAGAATACATACTAAGAGAAAAAATAAGATTAATTAAAGAAGAACTTGGAGATATTTCATCTAAGGATGACGAGATAGAAGAGTTAAGAGGTAAAATAAAAAAGTTAAAATGTCCAAAAAACATTACTAAGAAGTTAGAAAGAGAACTTAAAAAATATGAATCTACTCCTCAAGCTTCTCCTGAAATTGGAATAATAAGAAATTATATAGATGTTTTAATTAATTTGCCTTGGAATACTTATACAAAAGATAATACTGATTTAAAGAAAGTAAAAGAAGTACTTGATAAATCTCATTATGGTCTTTCAGAAATAAAAGAAAGAATTATTGAGTATTTAGCAGTTAAAGAAAGAAGCGTATCTAATAAGGCACCAATTATATGTTTAGTAGGGCCTCCAGGAGTTGGTAAAACATCTCTTGCAAAAAGTGTTGCTGAGGCGATGAATAGAAAATTTGTTAAAATATCAGTTGGTGGTGTAAACGATCCCGCAGAAATAATAGGACACAGAAGAACTTACATGGGAGCTAATCCTGGAAGAATTATTAATGCACTTAAAAAGTGTGGTTCTAATAATCCTGTATTTCTAATTGATGAAGTAGATAAAATGACTAAGGATATCAAGGGAGATCCAGCAAGTAGTTTACTTGAGGTGTTAGATCCAGAGCAAAATGATAAATTCTATGATAATTATGTTGAAGAAGCGTATGACTTATCTAAGATTATGTTTATATTAACCGCTAATTATATTGCTCAAATACCAGATGAATTAAAAGACAGATTAGAAATAATTGACTTATCAAGTTATACAGAATACGAAAAACTTCATATAGCAAAAGAACATTTAATTAAACTAGCTCTAGAAGAATACCAATTAAATGAGAAAAATATAAAATTTAGTGATGAAATAATATTTAAGATAATTAGATGTTACACTAAGGAAGCTGGAGTTCGTGAACTTGAAAGAGTAATAAATAAGATAGTTAGAAAAATAGTTAAAAAGATGCTTGAAGATAAAAAAGATACCATAACAGTTAAAATAACTGATAAAAAGTTAGAAGAATTACTTGGAAAACCTAAGTATGAAAATACAAAGGTATTAGAAAGCGCACCAGGCGTTGTAAATGGCCTTGCATACACAAGTTATGGTGGAACAGTTTTACCAATAGAAGTTGTTATGTATCCTTCTAAAGAACCTGTTAAATTAACTGGTAACTTAGGGGATGTCATGAAAGAAAGTGTATCAATTGCACTTGGTTATATTAAAAGTCATGCTAAAGATTTAAAAATAGATGAAAAACTATTTGATTCATCTTGCATTCATATAAATGCAATAGAAGGAGGTATTCCAAAGGATGGTCCATCAGCAGGAACAGCGCTTACTACTGCAATAATAAGTATGTTACTTAAAAAAAGTGTGCCTAATACTGTTGCAATGACAGGTGAAATGACACTTACTGGTAAGGTTCTTCCGATAGGTGGATTAAAAGAAAAATCACTTGGAGCATATCAAGCAGGAGTAAATAAGATGTTTGTTCCAAAACTTAATGAGGCTGATTTAAGCGATATTCCAAAAGAAGTAAAAGATAAAATAGAGATAGTATTGGTTCAAAACTATATGGATATATATAATGATTTATTTAAAAGGAAGAAAAATTAACATTTTCTTCTTTTTTTTGCATACATTTTATTGAATGGAGATGAAGATATGAAACAAATAATACCTTTTGTTAAAGATATTTCTTTAGCGCCTAAGATTTATGAGGTAACAAGTATTGCACTAGAACATAACTTAAAAATGGAAAATAGTGATTCTGTGGTAGGTAGTTTTACCGTAAGTGGTAAATACAGAATAAATGATATAAGCATAAATGAAGAAGTATTTGAAGAAAGCATTCCTTTTGATATAACTCTTGATTCAAAATATGATGCTTCAAAAGTAACTATTGATATTGATGATTTTTATTACGAAATTATAAATGATGAATTTTTAAGAGTTCATATAGATGTATTAGTAGATAACTTAGTTTATGAAAAGAAAAAGGTAGAAAAGCCAGCTGAGATAAAAAAAGAGGAAAGACAAAGTATCATGCCAAATAAAGAGGAAAGGAATGATGATTTAATGAATGATAATGTCATTACTTCTAACAAAAATGAAGATGCTTTAATAAGAGAAGAAAGTGCTAAAAAAGAAGTAAAAGAAGAAGTAAAAAAAGAAGTTCCTGAAGAAAGAGAAAATGATATTACAAGTAAGATAGAAACAGGTTTATTTGATAAAGAAGAAAAATATATTACGTATAAGGTTCATATTGTAAGAGACACAGAAACAATAGATGAAATAACTACTAAATATAATGTAAGTAAAGAAGAACTAGAAAAATATAACGATTTAAATAACATTGTTTTGGGAACTAAGATAATTATTCCGATTTCTAATGAACAATGAACTACTTCTTAGAAAAATAAAAGAAATATGTCCCAAAGCTAAAAAGTATGAATTTTATAAGAATGCGGTCATATATAAAGATGAGAATGATAATAAACACGTTGTAAAAGAAAATAAAGATGATGCACTTAAAATATATAACTATCTTAATTCCAGGGGGTTTTCGTATTTACCAAAACTAGAATATTTAGATAAAGATGTATACATTTATAGGTATGAAGAAGATTTAGAAATGCCAAAAGAGCAGAGGATGAGTGATTTAATTAAAACATCTGCTCTTTTACATAATAAGACCGTTTATTATAAAGATATATCAGTAGATGAGGTCAAAGAATTATATGAATATTTATCTAATAAAATAGTAAATACTTATAATTATTATGATGATATTATGAATATAATAGAATCAAATATTTATATGTCACCTTCTTCTTATATGCTAGCTAGAAATTGCTCTATGATATTTAATTGTCTTGAATTTAGTAAAAACACACTTGATGATTGGTATAAGAAAATGGAGAAAACAAGTAAAAAAAGAATTGTTCTTCTTCATAACAATTTGGATGTTCACCATTTAATTAGAAACGATGAAAACATTTTAATAAGCTGGAATAATGCTAAAAGAGGTCTTCCTATATATGATTTTATAAATTTATATAAGAATAACTTCGCTGATTATGATTTTAATGAATTATACCATGAATATAAAAAAAGATTCCCACTTACTAAGGAAGAGGAAATGCTTATCTTTATATATTTATTTATACCAGATAAACTTGATTTGACTAAAAGTGAAATGGCTAAAACAATTGATGTTGCAAGGCTTTGCAATTATTTAGTTACAACTGATAAATTATTTATGGAACAAGAGGCAGAAAATACCAAAGAACAAAAGACAAATGTCAATGAATAACAAGAAAACTTGAAATCTAGCACATAGTATAAGCGCTATTATAGCTTGATAAAAAGTTATAAAACAAAATGCTATAACAAGTATTAATGCCCAGGAAAAGCCCCCTAAAAACGAATTATTAAAACGCATATTATCACCTTTGTTATATTATATGGATAAATGTCTAATGTGAAACCATATTTGTAAAAAAATATGGTTTTTTCTTTTGAAAAATGTTATCATATTAGAAGAAGATAGGAGCTGATATTTATGCTTAATAACAAGGGATTTGCTGTGTCTAGCGTTTTGTACACACTTTTAATTGCGTTTTTATTATTTTTGGGAGCGGCACTTGCTCAATTTTCTGCTTCAAGCAGTTTAATTGGTAAGGCAAATGATGACTTAGTTAATGGTACATCTTTTGAGGCTTTACAAGTAAAACCTAGTGGAGCTTGCGAAAATGGTAACAAATGGTATCAATATAGTGATGGTAAGACTGATGTTAAGACATCAAACACAATTGTTAGAATAAAAAGCAAGTATGGAACTATGTATTGGCCTAAAGATTTTAAAGGCTCTAATTTTTGGGTTAAAGATGATGGGAACGTTTCAGCTACTACATCAATTAGTAACAATGGTAAAGTAACAGCGGAGGTTAATAACGATACTTCTCGTGAGGCTAAATTAAGACTTAAAATATATTATTCAGATAACAATGTTTTTGCAAAGTACTCTGATGGAAGTTCTAACGCTGATGGGCTTGGTATTTATGATTTGTGCGACTAAACACTTGTTAAATTAAAATAATTTTGTTATACTACTTGTATATTAAAAAAAGCAAAGACCAAGAGGAGTAATTTAACTATTTATTAAAGAGAGTAATTGTATGGTGTAAAATTACATAAATGTTAAGTGAAGGTAGCTTGCGAGCTTAATTATAGAAATCAAGTAAATAATTACGTGTGCTGCGTTAAAGCGTTTAAGAGTATACTTATTAAGTATAAATTAAGGTGGTACCGCGGTTATAATCGTCCTTTATTAAAGGATGATTTTTTGTTTGAAAGAAAGGAATTTTGCAAAATGGAAAATAAGGTTATTATAATATCTCCAACAGAAAATGAACCATATATAAGAAGTGTAGGAGATAGTGTTCATGATGAAATTTTAAAAGCATATTGTGATTCAAAAAAGATAAAGTGGAGTGATAGCTTATCACTTATGAAAAATGGATACATTGTTATATATACAGTTGGAAATTTGTATTGTACATTTGCACCTAAAAATATAAATGAAAATATGTTTATGTGCATAAGTAATATTTTTAATAATTCAAAAGATAAAATTGATATGAGAATGATGGTTGATGGTAAAAGTTATCATGAAAGTATAACATCATATGATGAATTTGTAAGTGCATATGATATGCTATTAAAAAATGAAAAGGAGGAAAAAGAATATGTTAGATAAAAAATATGATCATATAAAAGTAGAGGAAGGAAAATATGCATCCTGGGTTAAACATAACTATTTTAAAGCAGGTGATTTAACAAAAGAAGCTTTTTCGATTGTTATACCACCACCAAATGTAACAGGTAAATTACATTTAGGGCATGCTTGGGATACAACACTTCAAGACATTATAATCCGTTATAAGAAAATGGACGGGTATGATGCTTTATGGCTTCCAGGAATGGATCATGCAGCGATTGCAACCGAAGTAAAGGTAGTAGATAGACTTAAAAAAGAAGGAATAAATAAGCGTGATTTAGGACGTGAGGGGTTCTTATCTAAAGCTTGGGAGTGGAAGGATGAGTATGCAAAAACCATTAGAAGCCAGTGGGCTAAACTTGGTCTTGCACTTGATTACTCAAGGGAGCGCTTTACTCTTGATGAGGGATTAAACGACGCTGTAAACGAAGTATTTGTTAAGTATTATAATGAAGGAATAATATACCGTGGAGAGAGAATAATAAACTGGGATCCAGTTCAAAAGACAGCTCTTTCTAATGAAGAGGTTATATATAAAGATATACCTGGTGCGTTTTATCACATTAAATACTTTATAGAAGGTAGTGATAAATATCTAGAAGTTGCAACAACAAGACCAGAGACATTGTTTGGAGATACTGCGGTTGCAGTTAACCCTGATGATGATAGGTATAATAAATTAATTGGTAAAAACGTTATATTACCTATTGTTAATAAGCCAATTCCAATTGTTGGTGATCCTCATGCTGATATAGAGTTTGGTACAGGGGTTGTTAAAATAACTCCAGCACATGATCCAAATGACTTTGAAGTTGGTAATCGTCATAATTTGGAGAGAATAGTAGTTATGAATGAAGATGCTACAATGAATAGTAATGCCGGTAAATATGCTGGTATGGATAGATTTGAGTGCCGTGATGCTTTAATTCGTGATTTAAAAAAAGAAGGGCTACTTATTAAAATAGAAGAGATGACTCATAGTGTAGGACACTCTGAAAGAACTGGTGTTATGGTTGAACCTTATCTTTCTAAACAATGGTTTGTTAACATGAAGGAATTATCTAAAAACGTACTTGAAAATCAAAAAGATAAGGATAATAAAGTTAACTTTATTCCAGAAAGATTTGAAAAGATATTAACTAACTGGATGAGTGATTGCCATGACTGGTGTATATCAAGGCAGTTATGGTGGGGACATCAAATTCCAGCTTGGTATAAGGGTGATAAAGTATACGTTGGAAAAGAATCTCCTAAAGAAGACGGATGGACGCGTGATGAAGATGTTTTAGATACTTGGTTTTCATCAGCCTTATGGCCATTTAGTACACTTGGTTGGCCAAATAAGACAGATGATTTAGACAGATATTTTCCAAATGACGTTTTAGTAACAGGATATGATATTATTTTCTTCTGGGTATGCAGAATGGTATTTCAATCACTTAAGTTAACAGGCAAAAGACCATTTAAAGACTGCTTAATACATGGTCTTATTCGTGATAAAGAAGGAAGAAAGATGTCTAAATCACTAGGTAATGGAGTAGATCCAATGGATGTTATAGATAATTACGGAGCAGACTCACTTAGATGGTTTATAACAACTAATTCAGCCCCTGGTCAAGATTTAAGATATGATGAGGATAAAGTTAAATCTACATGGAATTTCATTAACAAAATATGGAATGCATCAAGATATGTTTTAATGAATACGGAAGATTTAAAGAAAATTGATTTATCTAACTTAACTTCTAGTGATAAATGGATTTTAACGAAACTTAATAAAACAATTAAAAGCGTAAGAAAAAACATGGATAAATATGACTTTAACGTAGTAGGTAATGAACTTTATAAGTTTATTTGGGAAGATTTCTGTGATACATATATAGAATATAGTAAGGTATCAAGTGATAATATATCTACAAAGTCTTGCTTGATTTTGGTTTTAACAGATATTATAAAAATGCTTCATCCATTCATGCCTTATGTAACTGATGAAATATATAATTCATTACCGGTTAAAGATAGTGAAAACATAATATTATCAAGTTATCCTAAATATAATAAGGATATGATATATAAAGAAGATGAAAAAGAAATTGATATTTTAATAGAAGTGATTTCTAAATTAAGAAATTTAAAAGCTGATAATAACATTCCAAAGGGATTTGGTCTTATTAATAAGTTTGAAGAAGAATATAAAGATATAATTGACAAAAATGCTGAAATATTGACAAGGCAATTAAAGTGTGATATCATATTATCTTCATTTGAAGGAGCAACAGAAAGTAGTGCATTATTCCCATATGGAAGTATCGTGTTATGCTATCAAGGAATAAAAAGTACTAGGGAAGAAAAAGAAGCTTTAGAAAAGGAAAAAGAAAGCTTAATATCAAGTATTGAAAGAAGAAAAAAATTACTTTCAAACGAAGGATATGTTAAGAATGCTCCAGAAAAAATAGTTAACTCAGAAAGAGAAAAACTAAAAGATGAGGAAAATAAGCTTAAAGCTTTAGAAGAAAAATTAAAATAATAAATTAGGAGGTTTTGGTTATGGGATTATTTTGCATGGAACAAAAAGCAAGGGATAATAATATTTCAAACAATCAAGAAGATGCATTGAAATATTTAGAAAGCATTCCTGTGGTAAAAGTTGAAGATGAAATATTATTTTTTGAAACTTTAAAAGATAACATTAATGATAACGTGGAGTTACCATATATTTCTAGAAAATCTTTGGAAAAAGATTATGTTAGTCGTAAAGTATCTTTACTAGCTGAAGAAGATAAAGATAATGAAATAAAGGCGTTTGAATTAATGCAAGAGTTTGATAATATGCTTATGCAGCAAGTTGCAAATGGTCTTTTAGAAGCACCAAGTAAAAATTTAGAAAAACTATACGTTAATGAGCAACAATTTGCAAGAATAAGTTCATACATTAATGGATTCAAAGAAAAAGAAGGCAAATCATACAAAATGGGTTCTAGAAAATAGAACCTTTTTTCTTGCATAAATATTTTATTTATTATATACTTTATTTTGAAAGATGGGAGTTATTATGAAATTAAAAAGTAGTTATTTTTATACGTTAAGGGAAAATGCAAAAGATGAAGAATCTATAAGTGGTAATTTATTAACTAGAAGTGGAATGATAAAGAAATCTTCTAGTGGCGTTTATATGTATTTACCACTAGGATATAAAGTAATGAAAAACATAGAAAAAATAATAAGAGAAGAAATGGAAAATGTTAATGCTGGAGAACTTTTAATGCCAGCTTTAATAAATGAAGAAGTTTATGTGTTATCTAAAAGACGTGATGCTTTTGGTAGTGATATGTTCTCTTTAAAGGATAGATTTGATAAGCCATACGTTTTAGCACCTACTCATGAAGAATTATTTACGATAGCAGCGCAAGCTAAAGTTAAATCATATAAAGACTTACCATTTAGTATTTATCAGATTCAAGATAAGTTTAGAGATGAACCAAGAAGTAGGTATGGCCTTATAAGGGTAAGAGAGTTTTTAATGAAAGATGCATATTCTTTTGATATGGATGAAAAAGGGCTTAATGATTCTTATAATAATATGTATAATGCGTATAAAAAGATTTTTACAAGACTAGGGATTAATTATAAGATAGTAAAATCTGATACTGGTGCAATGGGAGGTTTATTATCTGAGGAATTTCAAGCAATTACTCCTATTGGTGAAGATAAATTAGTTATATGTGATAGTTGTGGTTATGCAGCTAATAGTGATGTTGCAAAATGCACTTTATTAACCAAAAAAAGTGATGATGATATAAAGATAAGAGAACTTGTTAAAACGCCAGATGCAGGAACAATAGATGAGGTATCTAAGTTTTTAGAGGAAGATCCTAGCATGTTTGTTAAAACGCTTATATATAAAGCGGATGACAAATTTTATGCGGCACTAGTTAAAGGTGATATGGAAGTTAATGAAGCTAAATTAAAGAAAGCTTTGAAAGTAAATGATCTTTCTTTAGCGTCAAAAGAGGAAGTAGAAGAAGTAACTGGTGCTAAGTTAGGTTTTGCAGGTCCTATTGGGCTTTCTATTCCGGTCATTATGGACAAAGAGGTTGCAGAATTAAAAAACTTTATAGTGGGAGCTAATAAAACTGACTATCATTATAAAAACGTTAACTTAGAAGACTTCAATTATTTAATGATAGAAGATATAAGATCAATCACTGAAAATGATTGCTGTCCTAAGTGTGGTAAGCCTCTTACTTTTAAAAATGGTATAGAAATAGGTAACACATTTAAGTTAGGAACTAAATATTCTGAAAGTTTAGGATTAACATACTTAAACAAAGACAACGAAAACACACCTGTTTGGATGGGATGTTATGGTATTGGAATTGGAAGATGTATGGCATCTGTTGTAGAGCAAAATAACGATGAAAAAGGAATCATTTGGCCACTTGAAATAGCACCATTTAAGGTAGCTATAGTAGTTGTTAACACTGAAGATGATGCTCAAATGGATGCTGCATTATATTTGTATGAAAACTTACGAAAACAAGGTGTTTCAACAATATTGGATGATAGAGAAGAAAGGGTTGGAGTTAAATTTAACGACATGGACTTAATTGGTATTCCAATTAGAATTACGGTAGGCAATAAAATAAATGATCAAATAGTAGAAATAAAGCAAAGAAAAAAAGATGAGTTTGAAGAAATATCTTTATATGATGCAATTTCAAAAGTAGAAGATATTATGGACGGAGAGTAAAAAACGGCAAGATATGTCGTTTTTTTTGTAAATAAAGTGTAATTATATAAATAAATTGTAAACTTGACAATAATTATCTTAGAATAGTATACTAATTAAGTAATATACTAAAATAAATAAAGAGGAAGTTGAGTGTATGAAAAAAAGAAATGGATTCACGCTAATAGAACTATTAGTTACAATAGCATTAATGTTATCAATATTAGGAATAGCAGTAGTAAGCCTGATAAATATAAGTAATAAAAAGAAAGAAGAAGCATGGCAGCAAGTAAAAGGACAAATAGAGACTGCTGCAACTGAGTATTTTACGGCAAATGAATATTTGTTTGAGGGAATAAGTGATGAGACAGCTGATGCATATGTGGCAGTTGGAATGTTAGTTAAAGAAGATTATTTAAACAAAGTAACAGATCCAAGAAGTGGCAAAAGTGTTAATTACTGCACTAAAATTAAAGTTAATAAAAGTGGTAGCAAATTAACTGCGGAATATTCAGAAGATGTAGAAAAAGTAGAAAAAAATAATGAGTGCAAAGGTACATATACTGTAAACATTGTAGAACCTGGTGCACCATCCATTAATTATAAATTAACGAAAGAAAATGGAACAAAAGCCAATAAGAATACACAAACAGGATGGTATAATAGTGATAGGGATTCTTTAGGAACAGATGGAAATCTAAATGCCTGCGTTGTTTTAGAAAACACAAATAAAAGTGGTAAAATCATTGAAACAACTATAGGAGGAAATAAAACTAACATCAATAATTGCATAACCTATAAGAACGATTCAGGTAAGCATTCAAATGTTGAATTTACTGCGAAGAACACATCTGGTAAGATAGCAAAAATAATTGTAAGTGATATTAATGTTGATTCTGTTTTACCTGTTGGAACTGCAGCTATTACAGATGAAAATGGTACAAATATTGGTCATGATGCTGCTTATGATCAAGTTGGAGTTTATTTGCTATCTAGAAATCCGAAGGTAAAAATATCAGCCTCAGATAGTGTTCCAGGATCAGGAATAGATAAAGTTACTAAGCAAGGTTTTTTAGGATTGGAATTACAATCACAAAATGATAATAATAAATCTTATCTTTTTGGAGTAACTGAGAGTGAATATTTTGGTACTAATGCTGATAAATATACTATAGTAGATAAGGCTGGTAATTCAAGTGAAGTAGATGCATATTATGTTGCTACTACTACTCCTAGTTGTGATGATTTAGCTATGAGTACTTCAGGGACTACAGGAGATGATGGACAAACATTTGTAAGTGATATTTATGTTTCTTTTGATATGGATGATGGCAAATATTTTAATCCAACATTTTTAAATACAACATATAATTATAATTCTGGATATGTAGGAGTTAAAAAGGAAACGTATCGTTTATCAGGAGAAGGAACATATCATGTTTATGGAAACATATACAATAAATACAGATTAGGCGGTGCTTATTGTGATACCTGGGTTACAAAAGATACGATTGGACCGGCATGTCCTACGTTAGCATATGATGTTACAACAAGTAATGGTTCAACAGGTGATGGAAGAGACGGTTTAACTGCAGGAAGTCTTGATGCAATTTGTCCATTCGATGCAAGTGGTAATAGAATTTGTCAAAAAAATATAATGGTTAAAATATGGGCAGATCTTTCTAATACCGATATAGTATCAGCAGATTGGTATACAAATGATTGTCCAGGAAACTATATAGATGATGTTGCAAGCGGTAATATGGCAATTACAAGTTATTGGTCAACGTGGAGCAGAGGATGCCCTTGGGGTGGTTTGAATGGAGCTGCTGGTTGTGGTTCTTGGCCAAAAATGCTTAGATCATCTTCTAAAAATAATGGTTGGAGGCAAGGCTTATTTGTTGTAAAAGATGCGGTAGGCAACGCAAGTTATTGCTTAACTCCTATTTTTAAACTTACTACTAGTAAAAAAGAGGGGCAAACAGGTGCAAATTGCTATTCTGGATTATCATATGAGGGAACAAAAGGAGATAATGGATGGTATAAAAGTAATATAACCGTTAAGAAAAACGATAAAACATTGTGTACAATTACCACTGAGGGTACTAATTCAAAGTGTTCATACACAGTAACAAAAAATAACAAAACTAAAACATGTTATTCGGGTGGTAAAAAGCTAGATAAAACAGCACCAAAAATGAACATAACAAGTGGTCCTAAGAAAGGTTCTTGTAGTGGCAAAAGAGCTATTACAACAACTTGGACTGCAACTGATAATTTATCAGGAATAGCCGTAGAAAAGGATTATTATGGTTTTAATAATACTTATAATTGGCAATTATCTAATAAATTAGTTGATAGAGGCTGCAGTAATGGTACTACAAGTTGTACCTATACACATACATGGGGACCATATTGTAAGTCTTATGGAACGCCTGGAAGTGGGAATAATTATAAATTAAAATGGTATTTAAAGGATAAGGCTGGAAATGTAAATTACGGTATGTCCGGTAGTTATAAATGGTGATAAATCGGTTATTTTACTTAAAAAAACGACAAAATATGTCGTTTTTTTTGTATTTTTTTGAAATTTTTGCTATTTTTTATAATTTTTTTGTGATTTTTAGGGGGTTTTTGAAAAAAATGGAGAATAATTAATATGGGAGGAACTTTTTATGGAGAAAATACCGTATGATGTAATTTTGGATATAAAAAGCAAAGTTAACATAGTAGATGTTATAAGTGAGTATTTGCCAGTAGAACAAAAGGGTAAGAATTATTTTGCGATATGCCCATTTCATGATGACCATAATCCAAGTATGAGTATATCTCCAGAAAAGCAAATATATACCTGTTTCGTATGTGGGGCATCTGGTAACGTATTTAACTTTGTAGCTAACTATGAAAAAGTAAGCTTTGTAAGTGCCGTTAAAAAAGTAGCTCAAAAAGCAGGTATAAATCTAGATATAAACGTAAAAGATGATTATAAGCCCCAAGATACTAAATATGATAAATACTACAAAATGTTTGATATAACAAATAAATATTATCAAAATAATATTAAAAGTGTTTATGGTAAAAAGGCAATTGAATATTTACATAATAGAAAAATCGATGATGACATAATAAATGAGTTTGAAATAGGATTATCAATGAATGATAATAACGTAAGTAAACTGTTAGAGAAAAAAGGCTATGACGTAAATGAATTAATAGATATTGGCCTATGTGGCAAAAAAGATAATTTTATTTATGATATATTTAGAAACCGTATTATGTTTCCTTTATATAACTTAGATGGAAAGCCAGTAGGCTTTTCTGGAAGAATTTATAATGGTGAAAAAGATAGCAAATACGTAAACTCAAAAGAATCAATAATATTTAAAAAAGGAAATCTTTTATATAACTATCATAGAGCGCTATCCCATGCAAGAGAAAAGCACCAAATAATTGTTGTAGAAGGTTTTATGGATGTAATAAGACTTTATACGATAGGGATTAAAAACGTAGTTGCAACAATGGGTACTGCAATTACTAAAGAGCATGCTAACTTACTTATGAAATTATCTAAAAACATAGTTTTATGTTTTGATGGAGATAAAGCAGGAGAAAAAGCAACCATAAGTGCACTTGATGCTTTGGAAAAAATTGGAATAACACCTAAAATAATAAGGCTTGAAGATGATTTGGATCCAGATGATTACATAATAAAAAAAGGCAGTGCTGCTTATCTAACGCATTTAAATAATCCGATGAGTAGTGTTGTATTTAAAATTAACATAGATAAATCTAAAACCAACTTTAATGATTATAATGAAATATCTACGTATTTAAAAAACATTTCTAAAGAACTTGAAAAAATAGATGATAAAGTAGTTTATGAACTAACGGTTAATAAATTATCTAAAGAAACGGGCGTAAGTTGTGATACCATAAATGACATGGTAAAAAGTATGCCTAAAAACGAGATTAAGGTAATTACTAAACGGACAAGCCTAAAAAAAGATAAATATCAGAAAGCAGAGGAATACTTAGTGCATTACATGTTAAGAAATGTAGATGCGGTGCTTATTTATCAAAACAACGTTTCATACTTAAATGATCCTATACTTTCTAAAATAGCGATGCAAATACTTGAATTTTATGAAATAAATAGATATATTAATATAACGGATTTCACTGTTTTTTTAGAAGATAAAACTGATTTAATAGAAAAGAGTTTAATAATAGATGATTTAAGGTTACCAGACGAAGTTAATGTTGATATATTAATGGATTATGTTAAAACTATAGATGAGGGAATACTAAAAAGAGAAATAGAAAAAACTAAAAAGCAAATAAAAGAAGAAATGGATGTTGCTAAAAAGATTTCATTAACAGAAAAGTTAAGAAATTTAAAGAAGAAGGAGTGTAAATAACATGAAAGAAATAAAAACATTTGAACAAAGAAAAGAAGAATTATTAAAAAAAGGTAAAGAAAAGGGAGTATTAACTTATGAAGAGTTAGCAGAAAGCCTAAAAGGTCTTGAACTTGATGCTGACTCACTTGATGAGTTATATAACGCATTTCACGATAATAACATTGAAATTATCTCAGAAAACTTTGAAGATGATGACGATGATGATGATGCAGGTGAAGAAATATCAATTGAAGATGTTGCTTTACCTAAAAACGCTAGCATAAATGACCCAGTTAGAATGTATCTTAAAGAAATTGGTAAGATAAGCTTGCTTAGTCTTGATGAAGAACTTGCTTTATCTAAAAGAGTTGAAGAAGGCGATGAAGAAGCTAAAAGATTACTTGCAGAGTCTAACTTAAGATTAGTCGTATCAATCGCTAAAAGATACGTTGGTAGAAACTTATCATTCCTAGACTTAATTCAAGAAGGAAATATTGGTCTTATGAAAGCCGTAGATAAATTTGATGCATCTAAAGGATATAAATTTTCTACATACGCAACTTGGTGGATAAGACAAGCTATAACACGTGCTATTGCTGACCAAGCTAAAACAATTCGTGTACCAGTTCATATGGTTGAAACAATTAACAAACTTAAGAGAATTCAAAGACAAATGACACTTGAATTAAATAGAGAACCAACAGAAGCTGAACTTGCTAAAAAAATGAATACTACTGAAGAAAAGGTAAGAGAAATATTTAAGATATCTCAAGACCCATTATCTCTTGAAACTCCAATTGGTGAAGAAGATGATTCTCACTTAGGTGATTTCCTTAAGGATGAAAGCTCTATGTCTCCAGAAGAGTATGCAATAAACGAAGTATTAAAAGACGAAATAGAAGAAGTATTATGCACTCTTACTCCTCGTGAAGAAGAAGTATTAAAATTACGTTTTGGTCTTAAAGGCGGAACTTGTCATACGCTAGAAGAAGTTGGTAATATGTTTGGTGTAACAAGAGAAAGAATAAGACAAATAGAAGCTAAAGCGTTAAGAAAATTAAGACATCCTTCAAGATCTAGAAAGTTAAAGGATTACTTAAGTGACTAATATTAAATTATCTAAAAGACTTTCTGTAATAGCATCTTTTGTTTCAAATAATGCTATTATTGCGGATATTGGCTGCGATCACGCCCTACTTGATATTTATTTATCAAAGAACAACATAATTAAAAAATCATTTGCCATTGATATAACAAAGGGAGCTTTAAATCAAGCAGATAAAAATATTAAATTATATAATGTTAAAAATATTGAAACTAGACTATCTGATGGCTTTAAAAAGATAGATATTAAAGATAATGTTGATACTGTTATTATGTCTGGTTTAGGAGATGCTAAAATAATTAGTATTTTAAAAGAAGCAGAAGAAAAATTAGATAAAGTAAATAACATAATCATTCAATCAAATGTTGGAGTTTCAAACATAAGAAAATTTTTAACCAATAATAATTATTATTATTATATAGATAATGAAAAATTAGTTAAAGAAAATAATATTATTTACACCGTAATAAGCTTTAAAAAGGGATATAAAAGGTATACAAAAAAAGAAATTGAATATGGACCCGTGTTATTAAGAAATAAGGATGAGTTATTTAACGAGTTAATAATAAATAAAATAAGTAAAAATAACTACGTTATAAATAAACTTCCTAAAAATAAATTATTAAAAAAAATATCATTAAAAATAAATAATTATAATTTAAAAAAAGAAATGATTCAAATGTAGGTTATCTTGAGTCATTTCTTTTTTATAAATAAAATGTAGGGGTTGGATAATCATTTTGACTATCTGCTATATTGCTTGTTGTTGCCTCATTATTACTACTAATATTAGTTACTGACTCTTGCTGCGTACTCCTATTACTATTTTGGTTGTTATTTTCACTTATTTTAGTAAATTCTTTTCCTATTTTACCAAGTGCTTTTAAGTTTTTAAAAACTGGTTTTACTTGATAATAAAGTGGTATAGCTTGATTTACAACTCCTAGTGTTTTTTGAGCATTAGATAAAAGTGAAGACCAGTTAATTTTACTAAATATAGATGAGCCTGCCTTGGTGGCACTACCTAGTGTTGCTGCATTAGAAGCAGGAATTGCCATACCGGGCATCATATAGGGCATAGAACCATACATATTTATCACCTTCCTATAGTAATATATGAATTATTAGTATTATTGTTTAATTTTAATTGATAAAACACATAAAATTATGATATAATTTTTTTATAGAATAGGAAGGTGTGTTTGATGAATACGTTAGATATAATTCTATTACCTTTTACACTTATATATAGAGGTTTTATAACTATTTTACTATTACCTTATTACTTTGTAGTTGGTATAGGTAAAGTATTTTCTGGGAATAAAGGCTCTAAGCCTAAAGATAAGAAAGTTATTCCAGAAATAAAACCGGGTGAACAAGTAAAGGTTGTTAAAGATGTTAAATCTGCTTATGACGAGCCAGTTAAAGAGCCTAAAGAAACTGATCCTAACGTCTTAAAACAAAAAAAGTTCGAAAATAATATTAAAAAACAAAAAGAATTCGAAAAATTAGTTGCAAAGGCAAGAAAAGAAGAGGAACGAAGGGTAAGAGAACAAGAGAAAATACGTGCTGAAGCTGAAAGAAAAGCTAAAGAAAAGATAGATAAAGAGCTTGCTAGAAGAAAAAAAGAAGAAGAAATGGAAGCTTTAAGACTTAAACGAGAAGAAGAAATGAAAGCTAAAGGTGAACCCGTAACATTTAGTGAAAAATTAAAACACTTCTGGGCAAAAATTACAAAAGATCCAAATGAGGAATTGAAACTAGAAGCTCAAAAAACGGTTTTAGAAGAACAATTTAAAGGAAAAAATGGTGAAACAACACGTTTTGCAAAACCATTATTATTCGATTATACTGCGAGAAATTCTAAAGGTGAACTTGAAAAAGGTCAAATAGAAGCCCTATCTAGGGTGGATGTTAATTCATTTTTACAAGCTGAAGGATATGAAGTATATGAGATAACAGCTGCTAAGGCAAACCTTAACATCTTAAGTTATAAGATGAAAAGAAACAGACTTATATTTTATTTATCACAATTATCAGCTTATTTGAAATCTGGTATTGCTCTTGCAGATGCAGTTAAAATACTTGATGATCAAGCTAAAAATACGAATGAGAAAAAAGCATGGAGAGCGGTATACTATGATCTTTCTATGGGTGATGAATTATCAGTTGCAATGGATAAAAGAAAAGACACTTTCCCAAGACTTTTAATTAATATGATTAAAACAGCAGAAATGACTGGTAATTTACCTGAAACATTAGATGATATGGTTGAATATTACACAGAATCAGAATCTACAAAAAGGCAAATGAAATCTGCCATGATGTATCCGGTTATAGTATCTATTTTTGCAGCGGTTGTTATTACATTTATTTTAATGTGGGTTGTACCGCAATTTGTTGATATATATGCTGATTTAGGTAGTGATATACCAACTATTACAAAAGTGGTAATTGCAATAAGTGACTTTTTAAAAAATTATTTACTAGTTATATTAATAGTTATAATACTTGTTATTGTTGTATATCTTGTATTATTTAAAAATGTAAAATCATTTAGAATGGCCATGCAAGAGTTTGCTATGCACTTTCCTGTATTTGGAAATATTATAATATATAATGAAGTAACAATATTTGCTAAAACATTTGCAAATCTTATAAATCATAACGTATTTATAACTGATTCTATGGATGTTTTAAGTAAGATAACAGATAATGAAATATACAAAAAATTAATATTTGATACTGCTAGAAACCTAACTAAGGGTGAGGCAATATCAAAGGCATTTAAAGATCACTGGGCATTTCCAAACATTGCATATCAAATGCTTATTACTGGTGAAAAAACAGGTAGATTAGGGCCAATGATGGAGAGGGTATCAAACTATTATCAAGAACAACATAGAGCAATTATAAATCAAATGAAATCGCTTATTGAACCAATCATGATTGTTACATTAGCAGTTATAGTAGGTGGTATATTACTTGCAGTTATAATTCCTATGTATGGTATGTATGATGCTTTATAGGAGGTAACTTATGAGTTTAGGTGTTTTAAATGGTATAATGATATTTATAATAGGGCTTGTTTTTGGATCTTTTTATAACGTTGTAGGATATAGATTACCCAATAACATGTCTATAGTATTTCCTGCTTCTCATTGTACTAATTGTAATCATAAATTAAAATTTTATGAACTTATACCTGTTATATCTTATATATTTTTAGGGGGAAAATGTAAGAAATGTAAAGAAAGGATATCAATTTTCTATCCTTTCTTTGAATTATTAACTGGCATCTTGTTTTTGCTTTCTTATATTTCTTTTGGAATTAATTTAAAATTCATAATAGCAATTACGTTTATATCAATTTTGATAATAATAAGTATAAGTGATATTAAGTATTATATTATTCCAGATGAAGTATTAATTGTAGGAAGTATAATGTTAATAATTGAATTTATAATAAATACAATTATAAATAAACTTACGTTATACGAAGGAATAATAAGTCCACTATTAAATGGTCTTGGAGCTTTTGCTCTTCTTTATCTATTTAAATGTTTAGGAGACCTTATGTTTAAAAAAGAAAGCTTGGGTGGTGGTGATATAAAACTATTATTTTTAATAGGAATGGTATTAGGTTTTGATATGTCGATAGTAACTATTTTTATAGCATCTTTTATAGCACTTCCGTTATCCGTAATATTTCTTATTAAAAATGATAATAATGTTTTAGCATTTGGACCATATTTATCAATATCAGCGGTTATAATATTATTAACACATCTTAATTTGGATATGATATTAAATTTTTTTGTAAAATAAAAATATGTTAGAAATGATTTCTAGCATATTTTTTATAAGTCAAGCATTTCCATATCATTATTATTTTGTTGCAAAGGTTTTTCTTCCACTTTAGGCTGTGTGTTAGAATGTGGTGTGTTATTAGTACCAGAAACTATTTTAACTGATTCATCATCTAGTTCAACTAATCTTAATATTTCTTCTATAGTTGTTTTATTTTGTAAAACCTTTTGGAGACCATCTTGTAATAGAGTAGTAGTATTGTCTTTATAAACTAATTTTCTAAGTTCTTCTTTAGGCATACCATTTGATATAGCATCTCTTATTTCTTGGGATATAACAAGTACCTCATGAATTGCTATTCTTCCTTTATAACCACCAACACAATAAGGACATCCTTCTGCATAAGCAAGCTCTGTTATATCAATTCCTAAGTTCTTTTTTACTAACTTTCTTTCATAGTCAATAGCAGGTCTTTTTTTCATACAATGTGGACATATTCTTCTGGCTAATTTTTGAGATATAATACCGTTTAATGAGCTAGCAAGTAAGTATGTTTCAACGTCCATATCTCTTAGACGTTCTATTGTATTAAGCGCATTGTTAGTATGCAATGTAGATAATACTAAGTGTCCAGTAATTGATGCTCTAACAGCTATTTTAGCAGTTTCATCGTCACGGATTTCACCAATCATTATAATATCTGGGTCCTGACGTAAGATTGAACGTAATACCTCAGCAAAGGTAAGACCTATTTCACTATTAACTTGTATTTGGTTCATGCCAGGAATACTCATTTCAACTGGATCTTCAACCGTAACTAAGTTAACCTCGGGAGTATTAAGTGTTTCAAGCATAGCATAAACAGTAGTTGATTTACCACTTCCTGTTGCACCAGTAACTAGTATAATACCATTTGGTTCTTTTATTAATTCTTTTACTTTATTTAAATTATTAGGAGTAAATCCTAAGGCATCCAAGCCTTTCATAGAAGTAGAATAATCAAGAATACGAATAACTATTTTTTCGCCCTCATTAGTAGGAAGAGATGAAACACGCATATCAAGGTTAATATCTTTAATAGTGGTTTTAATAGCGCCGTCTTGTGGTAATCTTGATTCAGTAATATCCATACCAGAAATGATTTTTAATCTTGCAATTAAATTTTTTCTAATAGCTTCTGGAATTATTGTATAATCTATTAAAACACCATCAATTCTAAATCTTACTCTAATAGTTGTTTCGGTTGGATCAAAGTGAATATCACTTGCACCAGCTTGTGCTGCTATGTATATAATTTCATTTACTATTTCTGTAATTGGTAGTTTAGTAAAATCTATTTGTTTTAACATTTTTATCTCTCCCTTAATATTCTTTTTATTCTCTTTATGCTAGATTTTATTATAATAATATTATATAATATATTTTAGAAGATAGCAAGCAAAGAAAAGGTGATAATTTATGAAAAAGAATAACAAGGGTTTCTTTTTAGCAGAGACAATTGTTGTAATCGCGTTGGTTACAACAGTTATGGCTTTTGTTTACCCAAATGTATCAAAATTAAATGAAAATTATAAAAATAGAACAAAATATTATGATCAAACAGAGGATTTATATGCACTAGAAGCTGTTTATGATTCTATGAAGGCAACTAATTCTAATGTCACTAATTATAAAGAATCCGGTGTTCAGACCAACCTTAATATGTTTGATTGTCAAATAACGGATCCAAACACCGAAAATTCAAGAGGAATAAAAAAAATAAATAAGTTACAGGAAATAGAAAATATAGATAGTTTTGGCGCAAAAGACATAAATGGTCTTGATGAGCTTTACATTGCTAGTTATATGGCAAATCTAAGTAATTCCAATTATAATTTTAATAAATATTTAAAAAGATTAAAGAAAACTACAAATGATCCATCAGCATACAGACTTATAGGAGTATTTAAAGAAAATAATGAGACTAGGTATGCTTCTATAAAGATAGACAATCCAAATCCAAATAGAACAAGAAATTTAGGAGAGTAACATTATGAAGAAATTAAATAATAAGGGTGTAACATTGGTTGAATTAATAGTTAGTTTTGCATTAGTAGGAGTAGCTATTATATATTTCTTTCAAACTTTATATACCGTAAAGAAGGTGTATGCAGATGCCAGAAATGAAACCAACAATTATATAAATAGAGATTATACTTTAAGAATTTTAAGTACGTATTTAGACGAACAAGGAGCACTTCCTAATGACATATGTAGTATGTATAATTTAAACTGCGAAAAAGCTATCTTTGATAAGTATTATTACAATGGTTCAAAGAGTGAAAATGAGGCTCAATCAGAAGATAATAGTTATGGCAAATATTATAGAATTAAAATAACAGATAAAAATAATAATTACTATTATCTATACAAACATTGGAAGATACTTGATGATACAGAAAGAACATCATTTAGGCCTTATTATCCTGGATATAGTAATGGTGGGATGAATGGTGGCAGGGAAAATGTAATTACTGCAGCTTATGATTCTAAAGCTAGTTATACTTTTGCTAAAAAATTAAAGGGAAATGTTACAATAAATTATTCAATTGCAACCGATGGAAGAGGTAATTGCACTACAAATACCACGACATTCACTATAGATAATAACCATATGAAAATTGTTGCTGGAAAAAATGTTGCTGGTTGGCAAGACGAAACAGTAACGTTTTATGCTGTGCCAGAAAATTCACATTTAACAGTAGAAGTAAGTGGTAGTAACCCAGATAAATGTACCGCTTATACAGCAATTAATTCTATAACGCTAAATTAATCTAAAAATAAGGTATTTTAAATATCTTATTTTTTTATTTTCTAACATGCTAAATGCTTGCATATGAATGGATAGCCCCCCAAAATTTAACATTATATATGTCATTATTATTTTTAATAGTGTATTTATATTTATTTCTGATACTTTAGTTACTCCTCCTGTCATCTCTAATATGCCATTTATAATTACAGAAAGCGTATTATTTAAGTTTAATATTTCTCTTATTAAAATGGTTAACATATTAAATAGTATTATTATTCCCATTATCGTTAAAAGAGCATAAATAGCTTGTTTGATTGATGAAAAAAAACTATTTATAATAGATCTGTTACATGAAATACTTTTTCTATCTATGTTTTTATAGACTCTAGGCCTTGTTATATAAGCTTTAAATAAATTACTTATCCATAATGTTAAAAGTATGATAAATCCAATTTTAGTGCTTTTAAAAATAACGTTTCCAACCATTCCAACGACGAATAATGGATTAATAAAGTGTGTTGATAAAAGAAGACTTTCGGCTTCATTATTGGTAATTAAACCCTTATCTAGATATTCATTTATATAAAGAGCGTTGCTAGGAGTTCCTGTAATTAGTGAAATTATAAAAATAGATGTCATATAATCATTATAATTAAATACTTTTTTAAATATGTTTTTAATAAATTTAGGGATTATTTCATACACGTTATTTTTAACTAACATAATACCTATTACCATGGTAGGGAAAAGAGATGGAAAAACACTTATTAAAAAAATCTTTATAGAACTACGTACAGCATTTATTACTATATTTGAATTAAGTAAAATTAAAATTTCTATAAGTATTAAAAAATATAAAAAGAAAATATTACTTTTTTTAGTCATTATTATCATGTTCCTTTAGTAAAATTTATTAAAGGAGAATATTTAATATGAATGAAAATGATTCTAAATTAATAGTATTTGATAAAGATATAAACGAAAAAATAGGAGATATCACGTATGTTAAATTCATAAATTCTAATAGTGCTGTTTTTTATAATCCCCTAATTGCTCCTAAGTATTTTGATAATTATATTAAAGAAAATAATATAGAAAAAGCATATGTTATTAATGATGATAATATGTTAGAAAAGTATAGTAATTATGTATATACTTTTACTCCTTCTAAAGGCATTTATAGTGTAAATAAAGGGATAGAAATTATGGAAAAGTATGTTTTATTAGTAGATAATGGGATGGAAATAAACTTAAGTTTACCTATGTATTCATATGTTTTTAAAGATAATAAGTTTTACGTTAAAAAAATAGATAAAAAACCAGGTAAAAAAGGATATTGTTACGTGGGAGATAAAACTTCTATTAATGAAGATTTAAAAAAGATTATGATACCTGTTTATGAAGCGGTTAAGGACGTTTTAAATGTTAATAAATATAATTTTAATTGCTTGATTAAAACAAAGAAATATGAGCCTAAAAAAAGAAAATAATTATCTAAAGTTTAAAGTCATACTTAAGTTGTGGCTTTTTTATTTTACTTATTGTATAATTAACTATAAGGTATTATAACTAAAGGAGTTTGTTATGAAGTTTTTAAAAATATTATTAAAAAGTCTTAAAGGAAAGTTAAAATATGTCTTCTTATTTTTAATTTTCAGTATCTTAAGTATGTATTTTTTAACTTATATACCGGTTATTATAAGTTATGGAATTAACAATTTAACTGGTAATAAAGAAAGTATTTACCTAATTGATTTAATTACTAAATCTGCTACCGATAACAAAACTTATTTAATCTTAATATGCGCTATATTACTAGTAACTCAAGGATTAGTGTGCATTTTTAACTATCTAAAATCCAGATCAAAAGATAAGTTTATACAAAATTTTCAATATAATTTAAAACATAGCTTATTTAATCATATACAGGAGTTAACATATACTTCATTTTATAACAATTCGGTTGCAGATTTAGTACAAAAAGCCTCAACTGACATTAACAAAATAGTTAGTTTTATTGATAAACAGTTAATATTTTTTGTTGATTTAGTGCTGCTTATTTTGTTTGTAGGATTTAGATTATTTGCTATCCATTACGCGTTTTTAATTTTAATAGCGGCAATATCCATCTTAATAATTATAAGAAGTGTTTGGTATTTTAGAAAGTGCGCACCGTATTTAAATAAATTAATAGATGTGTCGAACGATATGTATCAGACTTTGGAAGATAATTATAGAAACATTAATTTTATTAAGTTAAATAACTTAGAAGAAAAGTGTTCCAAATCATTCTTAGATAAAACAAATGAAAATAAAATATATAAAAGAAAAAAGTATTTATACGATGATAAATATTATGCATTTGTAATGTGCATGTCTATGCTAAACAGACCACTTAATTTTATTTTAGGAGGAATACTTCTTTATTGTAATAAAATAACCTTACCAGTTATGCTTGTTGTCTTTGATTATTCATCTAAAATAATTAATATGTTTAGTGAGTTTCACCACGTATTAGAAGAGTTTAACGACTTTTTAATATCATCTAAAAGAATTAATAATCTTGTTAATTTAACAAAAGAAGATGACAAAATAGATTATGTTAAATTGGATAATTATGATGTTTCCTTTAAAAATGTAACAATTAAATTAAATGATAAAGTAATACTTAAAAACTTGAATTTTGATATAAAAGAAAACGAAAAAGTATTTATAGTTGGAAAAACAGGAAGTGGTAAAACAATTTTATTTAAAACGTTAATTGGGTTTTACGAATATGAAGGTAGTATAAAAATAGGCGGCGTAGAAATAAGAAATATGAATAAGAAGAACATAAGAGAATATATATGTATGATTTTACAAGATTCTTATATTTACAGCAAAACAATAAGGGATAATATAAAAGTTCTTGATCAGTATATTCCGGATTCTTACATGGTCGACTTATCAAAAGAATTCATGCTTCATGATGATGTTATGCGTCTTAAAGATGGTTATGAAACCAAGCTTGGAACAAAAGGAATAAAACTTTCTAAAGGTCAAAACCAAAGACTTATCTTAACTAGATGTTTTGTCAAACCAAAAAGCATTATGATATTTGATGATTCTTTTTCCGCGATTGATAACAAGAATAAAAAACAAATATTAAATGATTTATTATCAAGAAAAGATGATTTTACAAAGATTGTAGTTTCTTATGATATAGCGCTTGCTCCCATATTTGACAAGATAATTTATATTAAAAATAACAAGGCATATGTTGGGCCTCATAGCGAGTTAATTAAAATTCCTGAATATAAAAAAATATATGAAATCGGAACTGATAAGGTAGGTGATAGCTATGAATAAAAAAGAAATGCTAAAAACATTATTTTCATTCGGTGGGAATGGTAAAAGAATAATGTTTTGGTACGTACTTAGATTATTACCTAGCGTATTAGTGTTTACGGGTCCATTATTAACTACTTTAATACTCGATAAATACTTTCCATATAAAAAAATAAAAATGGTGTTTTTCTTATCTTTTATATACATTATCTTGGTAATATTAAGAACTATTCAGATTTTTATTTACAATCAAAAAAGAGCAGATTTAATGGTGGATGAAGATAAAAATATTAAAAACAAAATATTTAATAACATAGTTAAATCAAAATCTAAGGAAATAGATTCATATCACGTAGGAGAGTTAATATCCTTAAATACTACCGAGGCAAAAAACGCATCTTTATTATTTTCTTGGTCATACATGAGAATTTATCCAATTCAGTATAAAAATGTATTTTATACCCTTATAATAATGTGTTTTATGGACTTTAGATTATCCTTACTTGTTATTCCAATATTTTTTGCAAGTTATTTTATGTTAAAACCACTATATAATAAAAACAGAAAAATAATTAAAAGACTTCAGGATATAAAATTAGAACTATCTTCTAAATCTAATGAGTTTGTAAATAGTTATTCTACTAACAAAACACTTAGAATAGAAGAGAGCAATCTAAGTGAAATAGATGAATTATTAAAAAAGACAACTAATGAAGTATTAAAATATAATAAATTAATATATGCTCATAAGTATTTATTTAGCTTTATAAGTTTTATATCCACGTTAATTATAGTATACGTATGCGGACTTAATGCGATATCTGGTATAAGTTCTCTTGCACTAGTTATTTTATTTAGAAATTATATTGCAGATTTAGATAATGATATGAATGTAATAGTTGATTTTAAAAATGAAGCTAATAGTGAATATAATGCATATTTAAAAATATATGAATTATGCAATTTAAATAAGGAAGAAAATAGTGGTTCTCTTACTTTAAACAAAGTATCTAACATAGAATTTAGTCACGTAAAGATGAGTTATGACGGTGTAAATGACATTTTAAAGGACATTAATTTCAAATGCGAAAAACCCATTAAAATTGCACTCGTTGGTAAAAGTGGATGTGGTAAATCAACACTAGTTAATTTGTTACCCAGGTTTTATGATATATCTGGTGGCAAGATAAAAATAAATGGTATAAATTATTTAGATTATGATTTAAAGAGTTTAAGAGACAACATTAGTTATGTATTTCAAGAACCAGTTATTTTTAATATGAGTATATTAGATAATATAAAATATGGCTCTAAAAGAAAGATTACCCGTGATGAAGTAGTTGATGTTTGTAAAAAAATAGGATTGCATGATAAGATTTCAAGTCTTGAAAAAGGATATGATACCTTAATTAATATATATACCGATAAGATTTCCTATGGTGAAAAACAACTACTTAACTTTGCAAGAGCAATACTTAAAAACTCAGATATATTAATAATGGATGAGGTAACATCAAATCTTGATTTAGAGTTTGAACAAAAGGTTATGAAAGCAACTCGTGAGGTTTTAAAAAATAAATTTTCTTTTATAATTGCACACAGACTTAAAACGATTAAAAATGCAGACATTATTATATACATTAAAGATGGTGTTATAAAAGAATTAGGAACACATGATGAATTAATAAAGAAAAATGGATATTATAAAGAATTATATTACAGCAAAAAAATAGAAAATAAAGAATAGTTAAAGCTCAAAAAAGTCATTAATTAATGGCTTTTTTTTCCAATTTATTATATAATAAATACCAGGTGATTTAATGTGACTAGAAGTGAAGTAGATAGACAAAAAGTCTCTCCTATGATGAGACAATATTTAGAAACTAAGGATAACTATGAAGATGTTATTTTATTTTATAGAATTGGTGATTTTTATGAAATGTTCTTTGAAGATGCAATAAATGTATCACATGATTTAGAGCTTACCTTAACAGGTAAAAACGCTGGATTAGACGAGAAAATACCAATGTGCGGTGTTCCTCATCATGCAGCTAATATATACATTGATAAATTAATTGATAAGGGATACAAAGTTGCAATATGTGAGCAGGTAGAAGATCCTAAGGATGCTAAAGGAATAGTTAAAAGAGAAGTAATTAGAATAGTATCAAAAGGAACTGTTATGTCAGATGATATGCTAGATGCTAAAAGCAATAACTTTATTGGAGCATTAAAGGACTTAGGACACTGTTTTTCACTTTCCTATGCTGATTTATCTACGGGAGAATTTATAAGTGTATTAGTAGAATACGAACTTGAAAAAATAATAAATGAAATAGTAAATGATAACATAACAGAGTTAATAATAAATGGTAATGTTGATCCTAGAATTATAAATACTTTAAAAAATAATTATTCCATTACAATATCAAAAGAAGATTGTGATATAGAAATAAAAGAATATAAAGATTTATATAAAGATATTAAAGACGTTAGGATAATATCTTCGGTATGCGTTTTATTAAATTATTTAACAAGTACTCAAAAAAGAAGTATTGATCACCTACAAAACGTTAAGGTAAAAGATTATAAAACTTATTTGAAGATGGATATTCATACAAAAAGAAATCTAGAATTAACCGAAAATTTAAGAACAAAAGAGAGAACATACTCACTTTTATGGTTACTTGATAAAACAAAGACTGCAATGGGTTCTAGAATGCTAAAGCAGATGATTGAAAATCCACTTATTGATAAAGAAGAAATAGAAAATAGATATGATATGGTATCTAAATTGCTTGAAGAATTCTTGCTTAAAGATGAATTAAAAGAATTATTAAATGAAGTTTATGACCTTGAAAGACTAGCAGGAAGAGTATCATTTGGTAATGCTAATGCAAGGGATTTACTTCAACTTAAAAGCTCTCTTAAAGTATTACCTAGAATAAAAGAAATTGTAAGTATTCTAGGCTTTAACCTAGTAATAGATGACTTAACTGATTTATATGAATTTTTAGATAAAAGCATTTATGAAAATCCTCCTATTACGTTAAAAGAAGGATACTTAATAAAGTCTGGTTACAATAAAGAATTAGATGATTTAAAACTTGCTAGAAGTGGTGGTAAGGACTTTATTGCAAAACTAGAAGAAAAAGAAAAAGAAAGGACTGGAATCAAAAACCTAAGGGTAGGATATAACAGGGTATTTGGTTATTATATCGAGGTTTCTAAAGGAAATAGTCGTCAGGTTAAAGAAGAGTTTGGTTGGGAGAGAAAACAAACGCTTGCTAATAATGAGAGATTTATTACTCCAGAGTTAAAAGAAAAAGAACAACTTATTTTAGGTGCTGAAGAAAAAATAATAAACTTAGAATATGAACTTTTTACAAACATAAGATGCAAGGTAAAAGAAGTAATACCAACTATTCAATTAACTGCTAAAATGGTAGCAAAATTAGATGTTATGATAGCTTTTGCAACCGTGACAGAAGAAAATAACTACACAAGACCAATTATTACTCTTGATAAAGAAGTTAAAATAATAGAAGGAAGGCATCCAGTAGTTGAAAAAGTATTAAATGGTGAGTTTGTATCAAATGATATAATATTTACTAAAGATAAATATGTAGAACTTATAACAGGGCCTAATATGGCAGGTAAATCAACTTATATGAGACAAATGGCAATGATTGTTATAATGGCTCAAATAGGATGTTTTGTGCCTGCAAAAGAAGCTTATTTACCAATATTTGATAAGATATTTACTCGTATTGGGGCATCTGATGATTTAGTTAGTGGTGAATCTACCTTCATGGTGGAAATGAAAGAGGCTAACCGTGCTATTTTAGGAGCAACAGGGCATTGTTTAATTTTATTTGATGAGTTAGGACGTGGTACTGCAACTTATGATGGTATTTCTCTTGCACAGGCAATTATTGAATACATTCATGATAACATAAAGGCAATTACGTTTTTCTCAACTCACTACCACGAATTAACAAGTCTTGAAGAACATAAAGCCCACATTAAAAACGTACATGTATCCGCTCATGAAGAAAATGGTGTTATTACATTTTTACATAAGGTAAAAGATGGAAGCGTAGATAAAAGTTATGGAATTCATGTTGCAAAATTAGCACAATTACCAGATTCTTTAATAAAAAGGGCAGATGAGATACTTAAAACTTATGAAAATAAAAAGCCTAAAAAAGAAGTAGTAAGCCAAATAAGTATGAATTTAGAAGAAAGTGTTGCACCTATTAATAAATATGATATAATTAAAAAGAAATTGGACGATATAAACCCACTTGAATTATCTCCGATGGAAGCTTTAAACGTATTATACGAACTTAAAAGTGAAATGGATAAAAAGGACTAGGTGATTAAAATGGATGGACAAGAAAAGAAAGATATTAAAATTCCTATAAAAGACATTGTTATGCAAGCGATGACTTCTAATGGAGCTAGATATGAGGAAGATGAGTTTAATTTACTTAGAAAGTATTTTATAGCGTGCCTAAACTTAGGTTATATGGAGCCTAAAGATTTGGTTCCTATGGTTAATAAGTTTGCGTCTAAAATAAAATTTATTTCTCTTATGTTTAACAGAGTTAACAAAATGGATTATTACATGGTAAGCAATGGAGTTTTATATATAAATGGAGCTTTAAAAGAAAGTAATTCTGCATTTTATGAAACAAACTTTTATAAGGCTGTAACTGAAGTTATATTTGAAGCTAATGATAACCATATAGCATTATCAAATGCATTATGTAATATGACTGCAGAAAAAATATACACGATGGATACAATGGGCTCTAGAATCGTTATGCCAAAGACCAGCGAAGAAGAGATAATGGGAAAAAAGATTCAAATAAGAGCAGGTTATACTAATTATAATTTAATAATTTCCCTACTTAAACAATTATTTATTTGTAAGGGAATTAATGAAAATAAATTAATTCACGATATGTATTTTAATGGCTATGAATCTGTTATAAAAAATATTTTTACGGACGATAACACAAAACTATTAATAAACGTTTTAGATAAATTATGCATTATGTATATAAAAAGAATAGTAATGAAACAAACTGATTCAAGCGAACAAGCATTACTTGATAAATATCAAATAATTGTAAACGATATGTTTACTAAAATGGATCAAAATTACTTTGCATTTTGTGCTCTTATTACAACTGATGAATTAAGAGAAAAATGCATGAAGAAATTTGACTCTAAAATATAATAGGGAGGTAAGCTATGAATAGAAATGAATCTAGAAGGATAATTATGACCATTTTATATCAAATATTCTTATATCAAAGAGATAAAATAAGTTATGATGTAAAAGATGTTATAGATGAGAATTTAGAGATAGATAATTTGTTTGTAAGAGAAATGGTAAATGGAGTTTTAGATAAAAAAGATGAACTATATAAAAAGGCTGATCAAAACTTAAAAGACTGGAAGATGTCTCGTTTAGGTCTAACAGATCAAGCAATATTATGTTTAGGTTTATATGAACTTCTTTATACTGATACCCCTGATGTAGTTGCAATTAATGAAGCGGTAGAACTTGCTAAATCATATTCTGATGATAAGGTTAAAAATATGATTAACAAGGTTTTAGATAACGTATATAAAGAAAAGATAAATTAGTTTACCAATTAAGGAGTATTGGGTGTATGAAAATAAATGTTAATTATGATTTACTTGATGCCGCTTCGCAGGCCAATGACGGACTTAGCTTTAAATTATATCAAAAGAATAATTTTAAAAATCCTTTTACGTATGTTAATTTAGGTTTGATGATAACACAAATGACCTTGTTATCAGAATTTAATGAAATTTCTATTCCGTTTTATGGTGCTTTATTTATAACACAAGGAGTGATTTTAAAATATTTTAATAGTAATAGAATGGGTTATATGGCTAGGGAAAATGGATTAATTAAGTTGGACACACTTTCTTTAGAACTTTTAAAATTAGATGTTATAACAACCAAAGAATTACTAAAAGATTCAAAATTTGACTCTAAGAAATTCAGACTTGAATACAAAGATGATGATAGTAGTATAAAAAGTATAAAAGAATATAAATATATTGATGTGCCCCTTACAAATGGATATACTGAAACACTAGTTCAAGAACACTTTTTAGGTAGTGAAGACTATGATTTATCTATAGGTAAAAACATAAAAAGTCAACAATTTAAACCATTAAAAAATGGTATATAAAAATAAAAGTATGTGATATTTTATTTATCATCATACTTTTTTAATATATCTAAAACATGTGATGAAGCTCCTAATAATTCTTTCATTTCACAAGTTTTAAGATGGTATTTAAAATATAATTTAAATGTTTCATCGTCCATCTTATTAATTACTGGTCTTATGTAGTCTGATGGACCATCTTGAGAAATTATCTTAACCCTTTTAAGATTTGCTTTGCACTTTAGGTAGTTTATGTCTTTTATTCTAACCATACTATATAAATCAGTTTCTTTTGGTGTTATATGAAAGTTTTTATCTACGGCACCATTTTTTATTGCAGAGGTTATGTTATTTTCCATAAATCCGTGTTTTATAATAGCATATTCATTCATGTAATAGCTTATTAAAATATAGCCGCCTTCTTTTACAATTCTTTTAGCTTCCATTAAAGCCTTTAGTTTATCTTCCATACTAATTAAATGATATAAAGGCCCAAAAAGAAGTGCCATATCAAATGAATTATCTTTGAATTTAGATAGATTTAAGGCATTACCTTGATATGCTTTAACGTTTTTATTTTTGCTTTTTAAAGTCATTAAATTATGTTTTACAAGTTCAATTGCAGTAACATCATAACCTTTATCACTTAAATAAATAGAGTATTTACCACAACCTGCGCCAACGTCTATTATTTTTGGATTATTCATGTTTTTTAATATCTTATCAATATATTTAATAGTAGTATTAAATTCTATAATACCATGTCTATGAGTTAATCTTTTATCTTCATTAAATTTATTATAATAAGTAATTAGGTTTTCTTCATTCATTTTTATCACCAAAAATATGATACATAAATTGTATTTAATAATCAAGGGTATTTTGATATAATATTGATGCTGATAAAAATAGTAATTGATAGTCATTTATAAAAATGATACAATAGTTTTATAAGAAAAGTAGGTGAATTATGGAAGATAAGTATTTAAGTGTAACTGCACTTACTAGATATATTAAATATAAATTAGATAATGATAAAAACTTACAAGAAGTCTATTTAAGGGGTGAAATATCCAATTTTAAGGCTCATACTAGAGGGCATTACTATTTTACTATAAAAGATGAAAACTCCCGTATAAACGCAATTATGTTTAGTTTTAACGCATCTAAATTAAAGTTTATGCCTGAAGATGGTATGAAAGTTTTAGTTAAGGGAAAAATAAGTGTGTTTGAATCTACCGGGAATTATCAGATATATATATCAGATATGTTAGAAGATGGTGTTGGTAATTTACACATTGCGTTTGAACAGCTAAAGAAAAAATTAGGTGATGAAGGATTATTTGATTTAAAATACAAAAAAGAAATACCTAAAATACCGATGAAGGTAGGAATTATTACAGCTCCAACTGGTGCTGCTGTAAAAGACATACTTTCTACCATTAAAAGAAGGTTTCCAATATGTAAAACAATCCTTTTTCCTTGCTTAGTTCAAGGTGAACTAGCTCGTGATGACATTGTAAAAAAACTTGATATCGCAGATAATTATGGTTTAGATGTTATTATTCTTGGACGCGGCGGAGGATCTATTGAGGATTTATGGCCTTTTAATGAAGAAGTTGTTGCAAGAAAAGTGTTTGCTTGTAAAACACCAATAATAAGTGGTGTAGGACACCAAATTGATTTTACGATATGTGATTTTGTAGCGGATAAAAGAGCAGAAACACCAACAGGAGCAGCAGAACGTGCAGTTCCTATGCTAAGTGATTTATTGTTAGAAATAGATAATTATAAAACCAGATATTTAAATGCTATTAAAAGAGTACTTGACAATAATAAGTTAAGACTTAAAAAATTAACTGATAGTTACGTACTTAAAAATCCACTTAGTATGTATGAAATAAAAGAACAAAAGTTAGATAATTTAATTGATAAATTAAATACTAGTATGAATGCTATTATAAGTAATAATAAGGCAAGGCTAGAGATAGTTAAAAACAGCATTATATTTAAAGATCCAAGCGTACTATATGAAAATAAATTAAAAAAAACTAATCATTTAATTGAAAAACTAGAGATATTAAACCCACTTAGTTCTCTAAAAAGAGGATATGCGATAATAAAAAAAGATGATAAATGCATAACTAGTTTAAAAACAATTAAAAAAGATGATATAATTAATGTGACGCTAAAAGATGGAATAGCAGAAGCTAAAGTAATGGAGGTAAAAAATGGCTAAAGAAGAAGTTAAATTTGAAGATAAGTTAAATAGCTTAGAAAAAATGGTAAATGAACTTGAAAAAGGAAACGTAGACTTAGATGATGCGATAAATAAGTATACGAACGCTATGAAACTTGCTAAAGAATGTTCAGACTCATTAAAAAGCGCTGAAGAAAACGTTAATAAAATTTTAACTGAAAACGGCGAAGAAGACTTTAAAGTGGAGGAATAATGAAAAAAAATAATACTATATTTACGGTAATAATAATACTTATTATAGTTATACTATTATTAATAAAGTTATTACCTAATATATTAAATAAAACAAACTATGATGATTTAGAAGTTTATAAAAATAATATGGTTATTAATATAGCTGATTCTGATAAAAAACAAATAGTTAGTTATTTAAAAAAAGAACGATTTGAAAAAAGTAATTCGTTAAATGAAGTAAATGGAACTTATATGATTAAATATGGTGATATAGAGCTAACATTTAATAGTGACGGCTCATGCTACTATAAAAATAATCATACAATGGAAAATCATAATACAACGTTATCTAATGAATTAGTTAATTTCATTAGTAAATATTAATTATAAAGGAGAGAAAATATGACATTAGTAATTATGGCAGCCGGAATGGGTTCAAGATTTGGCGGCTTAAAACAAGTAGAACCAGTAGGTCCAAATGGAGAGTTCATTTTGGATTATTCGATTTATGATGCGATAAAAGCAGGCTACAAAAAGGTAGTGTTCGTAATAAAAGAAGAAAACTATGAATTATTTAGAGAGACGATAGGAAAGAGAATAGAATCTAAAATAGATGTGTCTTATGCTTTTCAAAAAATAGAAGATGTACCAGATGGCGTTAATATTCCAACATCTAGGGTAAAACCTTGGGGAACATCTCATGCTATTTTATCTGCTAAAAGATATGTAAATGGGCCATTTACCGTTATTAACGCAGATGATTTTTATGGATTTGATCCTTATAAAAAAATGAAGGAATTCTTTGATAGTAATAAAGATCAGAGCAAATATGCAATGATTGGTTATAAAACAATTAATACAATGAGTTTAAATGGCTCTGTAAAACGTGGTGTATGTACAGAAGATGATAAAGGATACCTAACAAAGTTAGTTGAATCATCAATAGAAAAAGTAGAAGATAAAATTATTGCAACACCACTTGAAGATGAAAAAAATTCATTTGAAATAAAAGAAGATACTTTAGTATCAATGAACTTCTTTGGTTTTAATACAAGTATATTTGATTATCTAGAAGATGAAATGAAAGACTTTTTTGAAAAACATAAAAATGATTTAGAAAAATGTGAATTTCTAATACCAAATAGCGTATTTAAAAGAATTAATGAAAACAAAGTGTCTGTTAAAGTGCTTGATACCGATGAAAAATGGTATGGTGTAACTTATAAAGAAGATAAAAAAGATTTAGTTAATGCAATAAATAAAATGATTGAAGAGGGAAAATATCCTAAAAATCTATGGAACTAGTAAATCTAGTTCTTTTTTTCCATTTATTTTCACTTATTAAAAAATATATATTAGGTATAATAATAATGTAATTCGAATTACATTAAGGAGCATAAAAATGTCTTTTAAAAAATTAAAGAGTTTTATAGCAATTTTTTTAGTTGCTACATTTATTATGCCACAATCTTTACTCGCTTATTCTAATTATATAGTAGCAGGCGGGGAAAACATAGGTCTTTCCATTAATAATAAAGGAATAATAATTGCAGGTTTTTACAAAGTAGGAGATAAATATCCTGGATATGATGCTAAATTAAATAAAGGCGATATAATTAAAAGAGCAAATGATAAAGAAGTGTCATCGATAGATGATTTTATAGGTGCCATTAAAGAAAGCGATGGGAAAAGTTTAAAACTGGTTTATCAAAGAGAAAAACAAAACGAGACCACGACTTTAAATTTAACCGATGAAAATGGTACTTTAAAAACAGGATTATACGTAAAAGATATGATATCAGGTATTGGAACACTTACATATATAGATCCAGAAAGTAAGATATATGGTGCGTTAGGTCATGAGGTTTTAGAACAAACAACTGGTACGATGATAAATGTACGTGATGGTAAGATATATAACTCAAACGTAACTTCTATTGAAAAATCAGTAAGAGGTGAGCCAGGAGCTAAAAACGCAAATACTAATAGTAATGATATCTTTGGTGATGTAAAGGAAAATAAAGTATCTGGTATATTTGGAAATTACACAAAAGAAATCAATAAAAACAACTTATACAAAGTAGCAGATTATGAGGATATAAAACTTGGAGAAGCTAAAATAATTACGGTTATAGAAGGCACGTTAAAGAAGGAATATAGCGTTAATATACTTAAAGTAAATAATGATAAAACAGATAATAAAAACATCCTTTTTGAGATAACCGATAGTAATTTAATTGATAAAACAGGCGGTATTGTTCAAGGAATGAGTGGGTCACCAATAATACAAGGAAATAACATAATTGGTGCGGTAACAAACGTGGTAGTAAATAATCCAAAACGAGGTTATGGAATACTTATAACAACTATGCTTAAAGAAGGTGAAAATTAGGAACTTTTGTTCCTTTTTTTCTAATATTGTGATATTATAAGCGTATGGAGATTGGTATTATGAAAAATATAAATTTAAAAGAATTCTTACTTGGTTTAAATTTTTTTGATAATAAATTTTTATGTGAGGAAGAAAAAAATTTTTTAAAGTATATAAATATAAAGAATAGTAAGGATGTATTAATGTATTTAGAAGTAATATGTAAAGATTACTGCAGGAAAAATAAAACTAGTAAAAACTATGCATCATATTTAACGGAAACAATTAAAAGAGCATACATTACAGAGTTTTTAAACATTAATAAATATGATGAAATAATTTTAGAAAACATGAATAAATATTCAGATAAAAAGCTTGAATCAATAGTACTTGCAATAGATGCAATTAACAGTTTTAAAGATGTTGGAATATTAATTTTACCAAATGAGTTTAAATTTAATGATGATAAAATTATAGATTCTATAGAATTAAGATTATCTAAATAGACTCTATTTCCGCAATATTAAGGTTATTTTTATTATAATTTTTAATTACTATATAAAGTCCAATTAACGCTGCAATTATAGATAATATTGCAGTTTTACTTTGCAGTAATAAATCATTTTCATCCGTTTCGTGATATTTATGTGATATTTTATATTGATTATACGTAATATATAAAAATAAAAGTGCTACTATAAATACCAATATAGTCTGCATCAAAGATATTTTTTGTGCTTCTTTATCATTATATAATCTATTACCATTTCTAAGTGATTCCCTTTTATCTACGGACAAAGTAAAAGAAACTACAAGTGCTATAATAAAACCTGTAGTTGCAATTAATTGTAAATTAATATATTTAATTTTTTCCTCGTTTATATCTATATTCATATTAAATTATATTAAATAAAAAAATAAAAAGAATGCTTTCGTTTGCATTCTATCTTGAAAATAGGGGAGAAAGTATCGCTGCAAAAGCAGAACCCACCATTGCTATTAGTGCAACCCATACAAAGAACTTGCTCCAGTTTATTTTAAATTTTTTTCTTTTTTTACTATCCTTATTTTTAGACATTTATCTATTCACCTCATACTAATTATAATATAAAATGTAGAAAAATAAAAGTAATAAAACTTTATTTAGATAATATAGTTAATTAGAACAAGGAGAAAAAAGATATGAAAAAGATAATTAACTACTTATTTGAAACAATAAAAAAAGAAAGAATCTTATTAACTTTTATTATTATACTTTTTATTTTAGGACTTGTTTTTGGGTCTTTATTTATTAATTTTGTAAGTAATGATGATAAAACAATGCTAATAAATCAAGTTACTTCATACTTTAATAATATAAGCAAATTAAATGATAGTGTTTTTGGAATAAATGTGGTATTACCAGAAATATTAAACAATTCACTTCAACTACTTTTAATATTTATATTAGGTATTTCCATGATTGGTTTATTTGCGGTTATTATAATCATTTTCTTTAAAGGATTTACTCTAGGAGTAACACTTGGTACTATTTTGTTAAAATACAAATTAAAAGGTGTTTTAGCAAGTGTTTTATATGTTGCTCCTTGTCTTATTATTAACATGTTAATATACATATTTATGTCATTTTTTGCTCTTAATGCATCCATAAAGTTTCTAAAAGCATTATTTAAGAAAGATAACTTAAATTTTAAAAGTTTTTTAGGTAAGTATTTATTAGCATTTTTATGTTCTTTATTATTAATTGGCATAAATACGGTGATTGATGCATTTTTAACTCCTGTTTTGCTTAAATTATTTACACTTATTATCTAGCGCTTTTTAAAAGCGTTATTTTGTTTTATATGTAGAATTATTGACAAAGTTGTAAAAAAGTGTAAAATTATAAGTATAGTAAATAGAGTAGAGGAGAGATAGTTATGGATAAACTTAACGAAATTTTACAAGAAGTTGGGATTTCTAAAGTTAAATTAGCAAAATATTTGGGAGTTTCTAGGCAAATGATTTACAATTATTTAGAAATGAATGATATCTCTAGATGGCCTAAGGACAAAAAAATGAAATTATTTAACTTACTTGACATTAAGGAAGCATCTGAAATAAATAATATTAAAGTTGATACAGAATTTATTAATAAAGTTGATACGGTTTTAAACGGCGAAAATTCAAACTTGAATTCTTTAAATACAGAAACAATCGAGTTTAAAGAATTAAAACCTCGTGAGCAAGAATTACTTAATGATATTATATTTATAATTAAAGAACGTTTTATAGAAAATTCTTCTGAAGCATACGTTACCTATAAGTACTTATTAAATTTTATTCAGGGATTAGAAAACGTAAAAGAATTAAAATATATGATGGGTTATATTGTTAAATTGTTAGGATTTGTTGATCCAGAAGAATATGCGTTTAACGAAGAAGAACAATTTATTTTTGAAAGCATTATGCATTCTGCTATGATATTATATCGTAATGGTGGTGCATCTAAAACAAAACTTGCTGAGCAACACAAGAAGTTCGTTATGGAAATAGAACATAAAAATGAAGAAAAACTAAGTCGTACGCAAGAAATAAACACTGCTAAAATACAAGCTTTACAAGAACTTGGCTATACTGAAATCAATCAGGATAATGCATCAGAAGTACTTGCTAAGATAGCTGAAATACAGTCTCGTGATGTATAACTTAACTACTACACATTAGTTCATATAATACATATTATGTTAACATTTTATTTTTAAAACATTAGATAGTTAGTTTAATAAAAACTACACTATCTTTTTTAATATATACTAACCTATTTGTTAATACGAATAATAATATAATAATAAGTATAAATTTCCATAAGTTAATAATCATTATTTATTAGTCGTACATATATTTATATTTATTATTTAATATATAACTTATAAATACGTTATATTAGCCTGCTTATCACATTAATGAAAAAGTAAAATGCTTCCTAGAACAAATCGAGGTTGATAATCACCCATTAAAATATTTAAAATGAGCTTAGAATCATCATTAGCTATCAGTAATATATACTAAAACATAAAAAATAGGCATGTATGTCATGCCTTATACCAAACTATACTACCCACCCGATTAGATAGTAGTAGGGGAATCTATAATCTAATTATTGATTATAAAAATATCTATATATTTCACCCCAATTATTAACCGTGACTATATTACTAGATGAAGCAGGCCGTACTGGTCCATCTTTAAAGTAAATAGATGTACAAGCATCTTTTACATATTCACAAATATCTAAATTATCATCTATCATATAATCAATTTTATATTCTAATATTTTATCTAGTTTTTTATTTGATTTATATATTATTTTCTCAAACATATCATATAAATTATACTTTTTTAATAGTGTGTTTGTTAAATCTATTTGTTTTTGACTAAAGAACCCTCTAGCCGTTATAACATATAGTTTGTATCCCCTACTCTTTAAATAACTAAGTACGTAGCTTACTCCTGGCATAATTCCACATCTTTCTTCAATATCATATACGTTTTTAGCGTAGAAGCTTTCTGTAAATTCCTTATCCCAATTATATCTATCCTGAAATCTAACGTTTCTATTATCTACTTTGTTATTTAGGCCATAATTATTAATGTCTTCTATTTCCGATGCCACCCTAAAATATCTTTCAGTATCAAATATTACCCCATCTAAATCAATTGCTATTGTTTTACTCATTATTATACAACCTTTCTTACATGTTATCTAAATCTTCTAAAAACATCATAATAAATAGGACTATGTTCTACTCTCCTACGTACTTTTTATACATGTATTTTAAATATTTTTTATTTAAAACTCCATCTATGCCAATATCTATCATATCACTATATACATTAATTAGCATATCATTTATTTTTGGGTTTATATATGGACGATCTTTTCTTCTTGTAAAATAATTAAATACCGAATCATTTTTCCATTTATCTTTTAAATACGTTTTAGATGCGGCAATATTATCACATATTAATTCTACTACGTATTTATACGGTATAACAGGCGTCTTTAAAGGACTATTAAAATCATACCAGTACTCAAAATGATGTTTATTTCTTCCTTTATGGTGAAGCCATGCCTTAGAATAACCATTTACTTTTTTACAAGTACTAATGGGGCTGAAATTACCATTATAATATTTAACTCCCTCTAAAAACTCAAGTAAACTATACTTAGATAAATCATGAACTAATCCTCTAAATGGTATTCCTGCTTTAACACAGTATTTAAACACTAAAAACCTATGTTTATTAACCGTATTTAAATGCCCAAAAAACTTTTTTAACTTCATACTATCACCACATATATTATAGCATAATTAACATGCTTTTCAATTTTTAACTAATTTATCAAAATGATTATTTTTTAGTAAATTTTTATATGCTCCTTTACCTACTATTCTTCCTTTACTTAATAAAATGATCTCGTCAGATATTTTCATTACTTCTTTTTTATGTGTAATTATAATTACCGTGTGACTATCTTTTAATTCTTTTAAAATACTTATTATTTTATTAGTTGTTTTTATATCTAATGATGATGTTACTTCATCAAATAATAGAATTTTTGAGTCAGTTAAAAGTGTTTTTGCAAGTGATAATAATCTTTTTTGACCACCTGATAAGTTAGCGGCGTTTTCGGTTAAAATAGTATCATATCCTTTAGGCATAGATTGTATTAATTCATGAATTCCAACTTTTTTGCATATTTCAATTTGTTTTTTTTCATCCTTACAAGCCATTTTTAAATTATCTTTTATACTCATATTAAATAGAAAACTTTCTTGGTTAACAACTGCCACGTTCTTATAGTAAGTATCCTTTTTATATTCTTCTATTTTTGTACTATCAATTAAAACGCAGCCACAAGATGGTTTATATAATCTTAACAAAATATTAAATATAGTTGTTTTACCACTTCCTGTCTTTCCAGTAATTACGGTAATTTCACCAGGTTTTGCATCAAAGCTTATGTTTTTAATTGTACTTACACCATTATATGCAAAAGAAACGTTTTTAAATTCTATGTGTCCATTTATATTACCACAATTTATAGAACCAAAAGAATTGGTGCAGTTTTTATCTAACAGGTTATATACTCTTTCTAATGAAATATTATATTCTCTAACCTTTGACATATCTTCTACTAACTTAATAGAATAAGTAAATATATTATCAAAATAATTTATTAATAAAATTATTATTCCAATCGTTACTTTACCATTAAGCAAAAGATACATAGATAAAATATATAGTGCAATTTTGGATAGATACATAATGAATTTTAATAGAACGTTATGTGCTATTACGTATTTTCTTTTTTCCATGTATTTATTAGCCCACATTTTTCTTAATCCATCATATTTTCTATTTAAACTGGGTTTTATATTTGACGTTTTTATTTCTTTTATTCCATTTAAAGTTTGTCCTAACATACCTATTAATTTGTCTAAATACATTCTTTGACCACTAAGGTAGTATGTCTCTTTTTTGGTTAAATAGTTTGCTAAAAAGATATATAAAGCGGTTATTAAAAATAAAAATACTCCAAAAATGAAATAAGTTTTTATAAAAAATATTAGCATGCATATTATAAGTATTAGGTTATGCATAAAATCAAACATGTAATCTGCCATAACTGAAATATTTATAATATCAATATTTACGGTACTTATTATTCTGCCCTTTAAAGTATTTATAAGTTTATCATCATAGTCATAAACACTACTTATAACTTTTTTATGAATGTTTATAAAAGTATTTTTAAAAAATGATGAATATGATTTGCATGCTAAAAAAGAAAAAGTATTTGTAGTTACAAAAAGAGCTAATAAAACAATTAAAAGCTTTGTAAATTCATTTATATTTTTGTTTGTTAACGCATCAATTATTTTAGATTGATAAATAGGCGTTATGAAGTTGAGTGCTCCTAAAACAGATAATATTACTATGAAAATATATAATATCCATTTTGTTTGCTTTGTAATCTTAAAATATTTTTTAATCATTTATACCACCAACATAATTTTAACAAGTTGAAGTATAAAAAAAGAAACATTTTTAATATCAATTATGTTTCTTTTTTTATTGGTACGTATATGAAACAATTATCATTTTTATATACTTCTATTTTTAATTTACTTATAGTATTTATACGTGATGAATTATTCCATATTTTATTTATAAAATTATATGTTTTTATTATATCCTTTTGTTTTAATGAACCAACCTTAAATATAGCGTATTTACCATCTTTAATTTTTAAAACATCACTTTCTTTAATTCTTTTTTTACTTCCTAATAAATAGTAGTATTCTCCATTTTTAAAGTATGATATGGCATATCTTTCATTTTCATTATACATGTCATACGATTTATTTTCCTTAAGTTCTTTATAAAGTATTCTTATTTTATAATGAAAATCTTCTAAGTTTTTAGCAAATACTGTATTTCCGTAAACGTTAAATGTTTTTATATTTTTAATAGAAAATTTTACGATGTTATCATAACTAAAATTATAGCTAAAGTCTATTTTTGGAAACATTTTATATACACTACTTTTATCTTTTCTAACTTTTGATGGAGCTACATTAAACTCTCTTTTAAAACTTCTAGCAAATGAAACGCTTGATTCGTATCCATATTTTACTGCAACATCTATTATCTTATTATCTGTGCTTTTTATTTCTTCATAAGCTAATGAAAGTCTTCTTTTTCTTATGTATTCTTTTATACTAGTATTAGTTACTATGCTAAATACCCTTTCCATTATAAACATATTTAATCCAAGTTTTTTTGCTAAATATTTTAAATTTATTTTTTCTGTTAAATTAGATTCTATATAATCTACTATTTTATTTAATAATTCATAATTCATATATGATCTCCCACAATCTTTTTACACTAAATTATGGTATCACATGTTATATAAATAGTAAATAATTAAAGTTATAAGCTCATAAGTATGTGACTTAATACCATTACCCCAAAGCCTATTAAAAAGTACTTTAAAACGCTTTTTAACGTGCCTTCTTTATATGCACCTGGAATTAATTCATAAACAGATATATGAATCATAATGCCCGCTATAATGGCGTATAATGCTGCCATTACATGATCATTTATTAAAGGGGCTAAAAATAAGTATGCTAATATACTTCCTAAAACTTCACTCATGCCGGATAATAAAGCATATAAAAAAGCTTTTAGTTTGTTATTAGTTGAGTGATATATTGGAACTGCAATAGATATTCCTTCTGGAATATTATGAAGTGCTATTGCAATAGTTAACGTGATTCCTAATTTTAAATTATTATTTGAAGTAATAAAGGTAGCAATTCCTTCTGGAATATTATGCAACACAATAGCTACCATACTTATTATTCCTATTTTATATAAGCTTTTATTATCAGTATTTAAGTTATTATCAGGCAAGTATTTATCTATTAACATTGATATAATGATACCAAATGTCATAAAAATTAAACTTAATATAATTTTAGGAAACAAGTTATTATTATCTAGTATCATTTTAAATGAATTAGGAAGTAAATCTGTTAATGACACACACATCATAACACCAGATGCAAAAGAAAGACTAACTTCTACTATCTTATTATTTTTTCTTTTATCAAAAAAGATAACTAAAGCTCCTATAACAGTTGATATACCAGCTAAAAAAGACAATATAAAAGCATATAAACATCTATTTGGCATAATTATACCTCCTTTTAATTTATATGCTTAAAACGGCTTAAATTTGTTTATTATTTTCTTTATCAGTTACATATTTTTTCATGCAATCAACAAGTCCTTCTATTCCGTTAACATTAGATGAATAAAAGAAGCTATTAGAATCATCTTTATAAAAAGGATTAAACCCATATACGTTTATACTATTACAATTAAGTTCATGGTTTATTAGTTCTATGTTATAAGGATTTAAAAAATCATCAGCAAATATAATATCTTTAACATCATACGTTTTGCTTAAATCTTTAGCATATGCTGCTATTTTATCTTCTTTATAGACCCCTTTATAATTTTCCTTAGTGATGAATCTTCCATCTGATGAAACTTCTAATTCACCTAAAGCAAAAAATTGAAGTCCCAACTTGATATTATCATTTTTAACATATTTATTAAAAAACTTTATGTAATCTTCTAAAAATTCTTTCCTATCGTCCGCAGTTAAAAAAGAAAAGATAATTTTATCAGAATAGTTAGTATCCACTAATTGTTTCATTAACTTCCCAAGTTCATTATATTTATCAAATTTATTTTCTGGATACTTAGTATTACTAAATGTTCCTGATATATCACAGGCAAATAAAATTATTTTCTCTTTATTTTTCATTCTAATCATTCCTTACTGCATTTATTATATTCATTATTTCGTTTTTATGTAAATCTCTTTCTTCTTTCGTTTTTCCTTCAAATCTAACCGTTATATAAGGTCCAGTATTAGATTTTCTAACTAAAGCAAAGCCATTTCCATATTCGATTCTAACACCATCAATGTCTATTATCTCATATTTTTTGGATTTTGCATACTCTAAAACTGCATTAACTATTTTATCTTTATTTTCCTCTCCTACTTCAATATAGCTTTCAGGAGTTGAATAATATGTTGGAACATCTAAAAAATAGTCTGATACATTCATATTAGTATTAGATAGTATTCTAAGTAATCTACCTGCTGCATATAAAGCATCATCATAACCATAAAACTCATCATTAAAACATACGTGACCTGAAAATTCTCCTGCAAAATCATAATTATTTTCTTTAACGGCCTTTTTAAGGTATGAATGCCCAGTTCTGTTAAACTTCGTATTAAGCCCTAGGTTTTCTAGTGATTCTTTTAAGGCTTCAGAACATTTAACATCAAATGATGCGGTTTTATTAAGGCAAGTTTTATATATGCTTTTCCAAATAATTAACATGAACATATCGGTTTTAACGAGATTTCCTTTTTCATCTACTATACCGATTCTATCACCATCACCATCAAATGCTATTCCAACAGATGCACTTGCTTCTTTTACTTTTTCTTGTAATGCTACCATGTTACTTTCTACTGCAGGATCTGGAATGTGGTTTGGAAATGATGCATCTGGCTCGCAATAAAGTGGTACAACACTTACGCCTAAGTCCTTTAATATTTCGGGATTAAAATAACAAGTAGTACCATTACCACAGTCTACTACAGCTTTTATCTTTCTTGGACCTAAAGTAATTTTATTAATTATCATTTTTTTATAGTCAAAAGTTAAATCATACGTACTTACATGCCCTATTCCATCTTTAAAATTACCTGATAATATAAGATTTAAAAAGTCTTTAATTTTATCTCCATACATACTTCCATTGCTATCACATAGCTTAAAGCCGTTATATTCTTTAGCACAGTGAGATGCAGTTATCATAACGGCATAATCTTCTTTAAAAAACTCTCTTGCGTAATAAAGCATAGGAGTAGTACATAAACCTATATCTATTATTTCTGCTCCCGATTTTAAGGCACCTTTAATAAAATTAGTATTAAGGGCGTTAGATGACGTTCTAGCATCGTGTCCAACTATTATTTTTCCTTTTGATATTGTTGCAAAGGCACGTCCAATTAAATATGCTAAATCATTAGTTAATTCCTTTTCATATATTCCCCTAATATCATAACTTCTAAAAATTTCCTTTACTATTTCCATTTTATATTCCCTTTTTATTACGTGGGTGATACCTATCGTAATCCTTTCTTTTTTTATTATTTGATATATGTGTATATATTTGAGTTGTTTTTATATTTTCATGACCTAACATTTCTCCTATACTTCTTAGGTCCGCTCCATTTTCTAGGAGATGTGTTGCAAAAGAATGCCTTAGTGTATGGGGTGAAAAGTCTTTTTCTATCCCTACTTCTTTTGCAGTTTTCTTAAGTATTTTAAAGAAACCTTGCCTTGTTATACCTTTTCCATAACTACTAATAAAAACTTTATCAGTTAAATAGCCTTTGAGTAAAGAATCACGATATATATTAATATAATTATCTAGTAATTCTACTGTGCTAGATGCAATTGGAACTATTCTTTCTTTTTTTCCTTTACCATAAATTCTTACGTAACAATCAGATAAGTTAATATCATTTACTTCTAGATTAACTAGTTCTGATACCCTTAAACCCGCTGCATACATAAGTTCAATCATTGCTTTATCACGCCACTTTTTAGCACTATCTGGTCTTATGCTAAGAAGCATTAAAACTTCCTTTTTATTAAGAGTTTTAGGAAGCGTTTTTTTGATTTTTGGTGATTCTATTTTTTCACAAGGATTAATATTTAGTTTATTAGTTTTCATTAAATAATCAAAAAATGTTTTTACGCTAACTATTTTTCTTGCAATTGTCTTATCCTTTTCATTTATATTATTTAAATGTTCTATATAACTTCTTATATCGTCTGTTTTAACATTAATTATTTTTTTATTATCTAAATATGAAGAAAATTCTTTTAAATCACTAAGGTATGCATCTTTTGTATTACTACTTAGTTTTTTTTCTATATAAACATAATTAATATAATCTTCTATATCTTCAATCATATTACCACCATAACAATTATATAATTAAATAAAAAAAATAACAAGAATTACTTGTTACTTTTCAACCCCATTAATAGCATCCTTTATAGCACTTGGCACAGTGTCATCCGTAAATGCAAGATTAGGTTTATACTCACTTTTTTTATCATTATAACCTAATTTAAAAGCTAGCCTTCGTAAGTTATGTAATAAGCTTAAATAATTTTCACCCTTATGTACAAGCGACTCATTTAAAATATTAAAGTCACTAGAGCTTATTAAAAATACCAAATTTCTTTCATCATAACTTAAGTATAATGGATCAAGTTGATTAATATTTTCTTTTATATAATTAATATAAACTCTTATATTACTTTGATCTTTAGGAATACTTAAAACTTTCTTTATAAATGCATCATTTATAAAATTTAGCATTTTGTTAAATCTTAGGTCATCTAAAGAATACTTATTTAGATTCTTTATATAGCTTTTTAAATACGTTTCATATGAAAACATAATTTGTCTTTTAAAACTATTTCCAAAATCTAATTCATCAACTTTTATTTTCATTTTTTTACTCTGTTGTTCTATAAATTCATTAATGTTATATTCATTTATCATCACAACTTACCACCCCTTTTTATTCTACGCCATGTATAGCGCATCTTATGTTAGAATATTTCACATTGTCTTTATCTTCATCACTATATTTTACTTTATTAACATGATTTTCTATTCCAAGTATGTTAGCTAGAGCATATAATTTTAAATGAAATTTTTTATAATTAAAACATTTAGTAAGACAATATATTTCTCTGTTATATGTATTGTTTACTATTGTTTTTTTTAAGTCCTTTAAATCTGGTTGCTCATCTAATTTGGCAATATTAATATTTTTAATGTTGCCTTTTATATAATTAAAAATAAGTTCATCTCTATCACTATAATATATTAAGGTTGATATGTTTTTCTTAAAATTACTATCAAAAATTTCAAGGGCATCAAACTTTCTAATATTGCAGCTACTATTAGCACCGTTAATTTTTTTTATAAACGATTCTAAATAAGCAATATAAACGTTAGTAATTACTGTTATTTGTTCATTTGTTGCATCAAGTTCCTTTAAAAACTTATTCATATTATTTATGTATGTTTCTTTTTTCATTATACACCAATTCCCTTTTTGATACCTATATACTTTACCAAAAAAACATTTGTTTGTCAAAACATAATTATACTGATATAATTATATAGGTGATTAATTATGAATAACGAACCATTAGCCAACGCTCTAAGACCCAAAAAACTATCTGATGTTATAGGTCAAGAGCACTTAATTGGCAAGGATAAAATACTTACAAATTTAGTTAAAAATAAAAAGATATTTTCATTAATCTTATATGGCCCTCCAGGTGTTGGTAAAACTTCTATTGCAAACGCTATAACAGAAGAGTTAGGCGTAAAACATAGATTTTTAAATGCCACGTTTAACAATAAGAAAGATTTTGAAATAGTGTTTGAAGAAACCAAACTATATGGAAATATAGTTCTTGTAGTAGATGAAATACATAGACTTAATAAAGATAAACAAGACCTTCTTTTACCTATGCTTGAAAATGGATTAATAACGTTAATTGGACTTACAACATCTAATCCTTATCATAAAATAAATCCCGCAATCAGAAGTAGATGTCAAATATTTGAACTTATGCCTTTAAAAAAAGAAGACATTTCAAAAGGACTTTTAAAAGCATCTAAAAGTCTTTCTGAAATAAAGATAGATAAAGATGCGTTAGATTTAATTGCTACTATGTCAAACGGGGACTTTAGATTTGCAATTAACTTACTTGAAGTTGCATATTATAGTAGTAGTGATAAAAAAATAACAACATCACTTATTAAAGAAATTAATAATAAAGCATCAAGTCCAATGGACTCTGATGAAACGGGACACTATGACGTATTATCAGCCTTTCAAAAATCAATTAGGGGATCAGACGTTAATGCTGCACTTCACTATTTAGCAAGGTTAATATCATCTGGTGATTTAGATAGCATATATAGAAGAATGTCTGTCATTGCATATGAAGATATAGGACTTGCTAATCCAAACATGGGTGTTAGAGTTGATGCTTGCATTAATGCTTGTGAAAGAGTTGGCCTTCCAGAAGCTAGAATACCACTTGGTGACATGGTAATAGACTTATGCTTATCTCCAAAATCAAACAGTGGACATACCGCACTTGACTTAGCTTTAAAAGACGTAGAAAATGGTAACATAGGTAAAGTCCCATCACATATAAATGCGCAAGCCTTTGGCTATAAATATCCTCATGATTATCCAGGAAGTTATGTTGTTCAGCAGTATCTTCCAGATGAACTTAAAAATAGAGTCTATTACAAGCCTAAAAACAATAGATATGAAAAAATGCTTAAAATAACGTTAGATAATATAGAAAAAATAAAAAGTAAGGAAAATAAATAATCCTTACTTTTTTTGTTATACTATTCATCATCTTCGTCATCATTTTCATATTCATAATCAAATGATAAACTCTTATTTAATTCTTCATCTATTTTATTTGAAACGTCAGAGCTATCTTCTTCCTCTTTTTGTCTTTTAGCCCTTTCAAGCTCTTCTCTTTCAGCATATGATAATATTCTAGTTTCTTCTTCCTCATCATTATCAATGTGAACCATCTCATCATCTAAATCATCATCATACTCTTCTTCATATGATTCTTTATTATCTTTTTCTTTAGGCTCACTAATAGGAGGCATTTCAATTGTTTTTTCATTTTCAAAGTCTTCGTTATTTTTATTTTCCTTATTTATAGGTTTCTTTTTACCATCAGATTTCTTATCTTTATTATCATCTTTGTCATTATCTTTCTTCTTTTTATTCTTCATAACAACAACTATTATAACAATTATAATTATAAGGATTGCAACACCTATTATATAAGGAATGATATTGGTACTTTCCTTTTGAATTATAATTCTATAAGTATCTGTATCACCATTTTGAGCGGTAACAACTATTTTAACAACGCTGCCGTCTTCTAGATTTTCATTGCCTTCAATATCATAGTTTGCTTTTTTATCTTTTGTGTTAACCATTATATCAAGTTCGGTATCTTCTTTTTTAATGTTTAAATAAAACGTTTTAGAATTCTTGTCAAAGTTTAAATGATATCCTCTTATTTTAATACTTTTAATATCAGTATTAGAAGATTCTTCTTTATCTTTTCTAGTTACTATAACCTTGTAAAACTTAGTTGTATTACTCTCTGATTTTACTGAAATTGTATACTCATTATCTCCTACTTCAAGCACTTTAGGTCCGTCAATTGTGACTGTTGATGCATCATCTTCAGAAGTTGCCTTAATAGTAGCTTTTTTAACTTTATTTTCTACTTCAACAAAGTATTTAGTTTTAGTTTTATCAAAAGATTCTATTTTCTCACCATTAACTGTTATACTTTCTAAGTAATTATTATCTGACTTAGCCTTAGTTGTTGTAGTCGTAGTTTTTGTCGTCGTAGTTTTTTCATTAACTGATATAGTAACAGTTTTATAAGTTGTTTCTCCATCATCACTAATAAGCGATATATCATAATCTCCTGCTTTTGATGCTTTAAATTTTATAGTTCCGTTTTTATCCATTGAAACAGATCCTTCATAAACCTTTAAATCAGTAGATATAGAAACTGGCTTAGCGGTTGTAACAGAACATGCAAAAGGTTCATTTGCATAAGCTTTATCGCATTTAATACCATAAGTATCAGCAGCTTTTACGTTTATACTAAAAATTAACATTCCTAGAATAAACATTAAAAATAATTTTACTTTTTTCATTTTTTTCAACTCCTATTTTATATAAGACATTGTAACATTTTATTTAATTTATTACAAGTACTACTCTTATTTTATTTTTTAGGTTTTGTATTTGCTTTTTTTGTTTTTTTATAGTTTTCTTTTTTATCCAAGTCTTTATAATTATTATCTAAATATATTTTATTTTTGATAAATTCTAAATTACTATTACTTGTAATATCGTTATTTAAATTATGTTTAGCAAGATTTTCTAATTTATATTTATTTAAAAACATTTTTGTTTTATTAAACATTTTCATCACTCCTTATAATATCATTTATAACATAACTTGCAAGAAGTATACCTGCACTATTAGGTACCATAGCCATAGAACCTATTTTTCCAAATTGCTTTATTAAAGGTATTTCTTTTGAACAAACAACAGGAAGTTTATAATCAATATTTTCTTTTCTAAGTGTATACCTTAGTTTTTTTGCTAAAGGATCATACTCTGTTTTCCAAATATTTGATATATATAACTTATCAGGCTTAACTCTATTACCTGTACCACATGAAGATATAATCTTAATATTATGTTTAATTGCATGTTTAACTAACAATACTTTAGCATTTATATCATCACAGGCATCAATTATATAATCAGTTAAAGGAAGTGATAAATTATCATCCACCTTAGCATTAATTGCTTTAACCAAAACATTCGGGTTAATTAATTTTATTCGTTCTTCTGCAATTAATACTTTTGATTTACCAATATTATCAGTTAAACTAAGTATTTGCCTATTTAAGTTGCTTTCTTCAAAGTCATCAAAATCTATTATCGTGATGTAATTAATACCGCTTCTTATTAACATCTCAAGGCAAGAACCACCAACACCACCTACACCTACTAGTAAAACACTTGTGTTTTTTAATTTGTTTATCTTTTCATCATCAACTATTTTTCTTGTTCTTTCAAACATATCCATATTTATCACCTAGTTAAATTATATAAATTTTAATAATTTTTTGCAATAAAAAAATGACCCAGAGAGTCGTTTACTAGCAAGATAAACCTGCAAACTAACGCAGGTGGGCATCCCACAATGATTTTAGACTTCTTAAATAAATTTAAGCATGAACACCATCATTGATTCTGATTCCCTTTAAAATCTTAGCGGGTTAAATGTGCCAGCTTACGATATCTCTAGGTCATTTATATTATATCACTAATTAATGTATTTATACAAGTGTTATAAGTAAACTTTACACTTAAGAATAATTGAAATATGAAATAAATTCTTCCATCAAGTTTATTATGTTTTCTAGTGAATCATCTTCATCACTAGTTTCTAATCTCTTGTTATTTATAACTATCCTCATCGCAGGAATATCACATATCAAGGAAGTTACGTTTATAATTTCATTTTCTTTTTCTTTATTAGGAACGTTATTTTCATCAATTTTTATATTATACTTAACGCCAAGTTCTTTAAGTCTATCAAATAAGTAATCCATTCCTCTTAAAGTTTCCCTGTTATTTGTTACTATATCTATATCTGTATTATCTTTAAACGTACTAGAATGAATATCTAATAATAATTTAATATTATATGAATTGACTAGATTAACAACGGCATTTTTATATGCGTTTTCCTCATCCGTATTAGGATCTGCATGGGTAAATATTTGAAATATAGCATATGATGATGTAGCATTTGCTAAAAATCTTGTAAGTGCTCCGGTATATTTTTCAGCATCTCTTACATCTTCGCCGCGTATTTGATTAACCGAGTGAGGTGCAGAAAGTAAAACAGGCACATTACCAGATAAAACACGATATTTTTCTTCTGTCCACACGTTAGTACCAAAGTATTCATTGTTAGCAAAATCAGATTCTAAAGCTATTATTTCATCGTTCATACTCCCACTCCTATTCTTAATCTAAATTAATTATATATTATTTTTAGTTAAAATACAATAATGAATAAAAAAAGAACTATATAAAAGTTCTTTTAATGTAAACAATGTTAAGGAGTAATTCTATTAGGTCCTCTAAATAAGAACATTGTTTCTTTTAGTGATGGTAATCCTAATAATAACATTGTTAATCTATCAATACCAAGGGCAAATCCTCCGTGTGGTGGACATCCATATTTAAAGAAATCTTTGTAAAATTTGATGTCATCTCCCAATCCTTTTTCCTCTGCTTGTTTTACTAAAATATCATATCTATGTTCCCTTTGAGCCCCTGTAGTTATTTCTGTACCTTTCCATATAAGATCATATCCTTGAGGAACATCATTTTTTCTCATATGATAAAACGCTCTTTTAGTTTTACTGAAATCTGTTACAAAAATAAATTCGTGTCCAAATTCTTCCATAGCATAGCGACTAGTTAGTTTTTCTGCCTCGGCATTCATGTCACCAATATCATGATCAGGGACCTTATAACCATACTTTTCAGTTAGCTTTTCATACAAATCTTGCAATTTGATTCTTGGAAATGGTTTAGTTGGAATTGCAACATCAACACCATATGTTTCTTTAATTAAATCGCCATATTTTTCCTTTACTGCCTTTAATCCTTCTATCAATAAATCCTCTTCCAAATCCATTACATCTTCATATGAGTCTATGTAACTGAATTCTATATCAAACGAAGTAAATTCTGTAGCATGACGATTAGTATTAGAATTTTCCGCTCTAAAACAAGGTGCAACTTCAAATACTCTACCAAATCCTGACGCCATAGCCATTTGTTTATAAAATTGTGGTGATTGTGCTAAATAGGCTTTATTTCCAAAATAATCTACTTCAAACACTTCACTTCCTGATTCAGAAGCCGCTCCAATTAATTTTGGGGTATGTATTTCCGTGAAATCATTATCATACAAATATTTTCTCATCGCTCTTACAAACTCGCTTTGAATCTTAAATATATTCATATTATAGTCGTTTCTTAAATCAATAAATCTATTATCCATTCTAGTATCAATTTGAGCAGCATCTTTATTAGTAATACTAATTGGTAATTCTGGTGCAGCTAAACTTGTTATCTCAAGACTAGTAGGTATTATTTCCATACCACCCATTTTAACGTTTTCATTTTTTACTAATTTGCCTGTTACTTTAATAGTTGATTCATTTGTTAATCCTTCAACCTTTTTAACCATTTCAGCATTCTTTTCTTCTGATTTTTCTATTGTTATTTGAACTCTTTGAGTACCATTTCTAAGTACTATAAATTGAACCCATTTAATGTTTCTAACTTTTTCTGCAAAACCAGAAATTGTTATTTCTTTATCTATGTATTTTTCAAATTCTATCATTTTATTATTCCTTTCATTTTAACTTTTTATTTCCATTTCCCTAGATATAAATCTATCAACATATTTTTCATGTCTATCTTGATTTATTTTTTCTTCGTGTGGGATATAAAAATCATCTAATTCCTCATTTTTTCTTAATATACCAAATAATGTATTTAACTGATCATTAGTTACTTCTTTTTCATTTATAGTTTTATCTGGATATATTATTATAGCTTTTCTAGATTCTGCATCATGTCCATAATATACATAACCATAAAAGTGTACTAATAGATCTTGTTTGTTCTTTAATTTAGAAATTATGTATAACAAACTCCCGTTTGGATTTGCAAGACGTTTTACATAATCTAATTTTTTAGTAACATATTCTTCTGCCCAAGAAATATGAGTTGGATTATGTTTATTTTTAATACTTACTTTATAAAATGATCCATCTGGTGCGATAAAACCATCATACTTTATCATTTCATTTAAATCAGATATTTTATCAAAACTATTTTCATTCATATTAATAACCCCTATTTTTTACAACTACATTCATTCGATTCGTGACTGCACCCACAATTGCAAGATGAATCATCATCTTCTACTATGTTTTCATCTAAGTAATATATTAGTGCATCTAGTGATATTACCTCTTCTTCTTTTGTTTTGTTATTTTTAATTTTAACTTCGTTATTTTTTAATTCGCTACTGTTAAGCACGATTGTAAATTTGCTATTTAATCTATCAGCTTGTTTAAACTGAGCCTTTAAGCTTCTTGATAAGTAATCAGTTTCTACAATAAATCCATTCATTCTAAGTTCATTAGATAAATATGCAGCATACTTTTTCTCATCTTCACTTACGTATAATAAGAATAGATCACAGCTATCTTGAATAGGTATTTTAACGTTTTCCTTTTCAAGTGCAAGCATTAATCTATCAAAGCCAGCCGCAAAACCAATAGCAGGCGTCTTAGGCCCTCCAAGGCTTTCTATCATGCCGTTATATCTTCCTCCACCACCAATAACGTTTTGAGCACCAAAACCTTCTATTTTAGCTTCTACTTCAAATACGGTATGATTATAATAATCAAGACCTCTTACAACTGATGGATTAACTTCAAATTCTACACCCATAACTTCTAAGTATTCTTTAACCTTTTCAAATCTCATCTTAGATTCTTTATTTAAATAATCAATTGTTATAGGAGCATTTTTCATAATTTCTTTATCGGCATCTACTTTACAATCTAGTATTCTAAGTGGATTTTTTTCTAATCTTTCCTTACAATCAGAACATAACTCATCAATATGAGGTTTAAAATGGTTAATTAACGCCGTTCTATAATTTTCTCTTGATTCTTTATCACCAAGTGAATTTATGTTAACCTTTATACCCTTTAATCCAAGTATTTTGTAAATATTAACTGCAAGAGATATAACTTCAGCATCAGATAATGGATCATCTGATCCAATAAGTTCATATCCAAATTGGGTAAGTTCTCTATATCTTCCTGCTTGTGGTCTTTCATAACGATACATTGGACAATTATAATATAGTTTTGTTGGCTTATTGTTATCACCATACATCTTATTTTCAATAAAACTTCTTACAACACCTGCAGTTCCTTCCGGACGAAGAGTAATACGTCTTCCCCCGCGGTCAGTAAAATCATAAGTTTCCTTAGTTACTATGTCAGTTGTTTCTCCAACACCTCTATGAAATAATTCGCTAGATTCAAAAACTGGAACACGTATAAAATTATAGTTATATTTTTCCATTACTTCATCTATTACCTTAGATACGTATTGCCATCTTTTAGCTTCATCTCCATAAATATCCTTAGTTCCTTTTGGTTTTGTTATCATATTTATCCTCCTTTTTACATAAAAAAGAGCCTTTTAGCATAGGGATGAACTTATGTGTCCACGGTGCCACCCTACTTCACTTAAAGTGCTCTTTTGTTTTGATTTAAATTGTCTTGTTTTTATTTGTATTGTAAGCTGTCACTTCTTACTAAAAACTATAATTATTTTATTATTTTTTTTAAACTTTGTCAATATTTAAGATAGTTTGAGAAGGTTTATCTAAAGCCTCCTCCGCCACCACCAGAACCGAAAGAGCCTCCTCCTCCGCCTCCAGAAGAGAATCCACCTCCACCTGATGAATAACTTTCAGCACGCGATTTTGATGATGTAGCGGTAGACATACTACTATAACTTATCATATTTATGAATACAAAGTCATTATAAGTGTATCCATATTCATTATTTTCAATTATTTCCGGATATAACTTTTTAAATTGTTTAGCAACCTTATCTGCAATACCTAATATTTGAGCGAATATTAAATAATATTCCCACATATTAACTTCTATTGCTTCTTTATCATCTATTCTTGAAAATTCTTCTAAGAAATTTTTAAGACCTTTTAATTTAATTCCTTCATCCATCATTGATTGATCGACTTCATAAACGTATGATTTAAATATTTTAAACGTTGTTTTTTCAGTAGATGTAATCTTACCTTCATCTTTTAATTTAAAACTTTCTTTATCTATAACATCATCAAACCAATCTAAGATTTGATTATAATTTGTTTTACACCATTTTTCAAATTCTTTTGACTCTAAAACTCCGTCACGGCTTGCTTCTTTCATCATTTCAAAAAGTTTTCTTTCTAAATCATTATCAAAAATGGTATTAGAAGATAATACTATTACACTTTCTTCTGTTGTTTTAAATAGATTTTTAACTTCTTGTTTTCTTAAAACTATTTTTTTCTCTAACATCCATTTTAATAAGATTGCTCCTAAAAAGTCAGTTTTTTTATTATCAAGTTTGTATGCTTCTGCAACCCAGAATGCTCTAAAAATATCTTTATTAAAAGGAATGTCACGCATATTTGGAACATCTTTAGGAAGCACTCTTCCTCTTTGTCCAAAATCAAGTTCCTTACTTCCTACCATTCTTCCACTTTTTTTAGCACTTTTTATAACAACAAATATCACTATGCCCCAAACTGAAACTTGAAAAAATACCATTATAAAACTAAATAAAAGGGATTCATTTTTGGACATTGTATTTTCTCTATAAGGTGTAGAACCCTTTTTTGCCATATCTTGGTAATATTTAAAATCATGATTAATTGTGTTTTCTGTATCAAATGTACCACTGTCAAATTTTGCTAAAATAACCATGTACTCATCACTATCTAAAGTACCTTCGGAGTTCATTTCTATATAACCATCATATACGTATGCAGTTGCTCCTTTTTTACCATAACCCCATACTGGAACGTTATCACTAAAGTAAGTGTCAGAATATATTTTTATATGAACATCATCCGGTTTGCTTGATAATTCATTAGGAATTAATCTCCAATATATCATATCTGAATCAATAAGCTTTGCAACAAATCCTTCTATATCGTAAGTTAATACATAATTATGATAACCATACTCTGATATACCCCAACATAATTCTAGACCATTGTTAACATAGTTGATACCATTTTTATATGCTTTTTCATCAAAACTTAAATTTGTATCCCAATTATCGGTATATGTATACTCCCTATCTGCTTCGCTAACCTTAAAGTTAGTTATGTTGGCATCACCAATATTGTAATATGGTTTATAACCTTCTGTTCCTTGATTTAAATTAGCACTCCAAGTTTCGGTAACATGAGCTGTTCCTTCTTTATCAACATATATATTCATGTCTATTTTATCAATGGAATTTGCTTTAACAATAAGTGGAAATGCAAATAAAGTCATTAATAAAAGACAGGTTTTAAATATTTTTTTCACTTTCTTTTCTCCCTTCTTAAAGAAAAAAGTCTACTTTATAGTAGACTAAAATTTTACTTGTACATTTTTTCTTTCTTCTTCAGTAGCTTCAAAGAAAGCTTCTGGTTTAAAATTAAACATACCAGCTACTATATTAGATGGAAACATTTCAATTTTATTTTTGTAAGTTAATACTGAATCATTATAAAATTGTCTTGCGTATCTAATTTTTTCTTCTATTTCGTTTAACTTGTTTTGTAAATCTAAGAAATTAGTATTAGCCTTAAGTTCTGGATAACTTTCTGCAAGTGCAAATAGTCTTCCTAAAGCCTGTGTTACTTCACCTGATGCTTTTATTTCATCATCCTTGGTTGTAGCACTTACTGCCTTGCTTCTAGCTTCTATAACAGCATCTAAAGTATCTTTTTCGTGCTTTGCATAACCCTTTACTGTTTCTACAATGTTTGGTATTAAATCATTTCTGTTTTTTAATACAACATCAATTTGTGACCACTGGTCTTTTACTTTGTTTCTTAAACTTACAAGTGTGTTATATGTACTAATAAAATAAAGTGCGATTAGTACAACAATTACTAAAAGTATGATCAATGCTATTTTCATAATATCCTCCTATAATTAAATTATATATTATTATTTAACAAAAAGAAAGATTTTTTTAAACTTTTGTAAAGAAAAAGTGAAAGCTATTAAAAATCACTTTCACTATCTATTATTATTGTAACAGGGCCATCATTTGTTATGTTAACAGTCATATCACTTCCAAAAACACCAGTTTCAACATTTATGTCAAGATTTCTTAATTCTTCGTTAAAATAATCATACAAATCTTTAGCTTCACCATAGTTTAAAGCCTTCGTAAATGATGGCCTTCTACCATTTAATTTAGCATATAAAGTAAACTGTGATATAGATAATATTTTTCCATTAATATCTTTTAATGATAAGTTTAATTTATCATCACTATCTGAAAAAATTCTTAAATTTATTATTTTGTTAATCATTTTATCTACTATTTCTTTAGTATCTCCAAATGTAAAACCTACTAATAAAACAAATCCTTTATCAATTTTTCCATTTACTTTACCATCTATTATTACACTAGATTCTTTGCTTCTTTGAACTACAACCCTCATTATTTGTTACCTCTTTCTATACTAGTTACAAAAGGAAGTTGTCCAATTACGTTCATGTATCTATCCAAAGTTTCCTTATCATCTACTAATATGTCTAAATCATAAGCGTTATAATCAGTATTACTAATCGTATTTACACTTTTAACCCCTACGTTCATTGACGTTGTTTTTGATATTATATCAAGTAGTAAATTATCTTTTTTCTCAGTATATATAATAACGTTAGTTACGTATTTTTTACTTGCGTTATCATTCCAGTGTACGTTAATAATTCTTTCATTCAAATTACATATATTATGACAATTTCTTCTATGAATTGTAATACCATTCCCCTTAGAAATATATCCTACTACATCATCACCCTTAACAGGCGTGCAGCATCCTCCAAAAGACACTTTTAAATCATCCATTCCATCTACTATTATGTCACCAGATGCTTCCATTGTCTTAGATGAATATTTAAGTACTTTTTCAAGTGCTCTTTTTTCATCTTCCTTTTCTCCTAAAATGGTTTTAATTACGCTAGTTGGATTATATTTTCCAATTCCTATCTCATAATATAATTCATTTTCACTATTTAAACCTAAATCATCAAGAGCAATTTTTATCTTTTTATCATCCATAATATCATTAATGGATAATTTTTTTCTTCTAATTGTCTTAATTAACATATCCTTACCATCAGACGTTGTTTTTTCTTTATCTATTTTACTAAAGAATGCCTTTATCTTATTTTTAGCACTTGTTGTAAAACATATATTAATCCATTCTTGTGATGGGCCTTTACTATTTTTATTAGTGTTTATTTTTACGATGTCTCCATCTTTTAATTTATAGTCTAACGAAACTATGTTACCATTAACTATTGCTCCTATCATTTGATGGCCTACGCTCGTGTGAACTCGGTAAGCAAAATCTATTGGAGTGGATCCAATTGGAAGTTCAAAAACATCTCCCTTTGGTGTATAGACGTAAATATTTGTAGGATTAAATACTTCATTTTTAACGGTGTTAACGAATTCTTCCCCTTCTACTTGCTGTTCATTAAGTTCAATAACAGTTCTAAATGACTTTAACTTAAGTTCCATATCATTTACTTTGTTTATACCATGTTCTTTATATGACCAGTGAGATGCAACACCATACTCTGCAACTTTATCCATTTCATAGGTTCTAATTTGTATTTCAAATAACTTTCCATCCACTCCAAATACCGTTGTATGAAGAGACTGATATCCATTTGCCTTAGGGCGTGCTATATAATCCTTAAATCTTTTTGGCATTGGCTTATATTTAGCATGGATTGCACCAAGCGCTAAATAACAATCTGAGACAGTATTTACAAAATAACGTAGTGCTAAAATGTCATATATTTCATTAAAAGTCTTACCTTTTTGCAATTTATTATAAATACTATAAACACTCTTACTTCTACCTTTCATTTCATGAGGTATGTTATTTTCATCCAATATTTTAGATACGCTTTCCATCATTTTATCAACTGATTTATCAAGCTCTGCTCTTGATTCACTAAGCTTTTCTAAAATATCATTATAAACGTCTGGCTTCCAGTATTTTAAGGAAAGATCTTCTAATTCACTTTTAATGTGATTTATACCTAAACGGTGTGCAATAGGTACTAAAATTTCAAGGGTTTCCTTAGCCTTTTCTTTTCTCTTATTTTCAGGAATTGCCCAAAGGGTTCTCATGTTATGAAGTCTATCTGCTATTTTTAAAATTATGATACGTACGTCACCTGATAAGCCAACTAATATTTTCTTATGATATGAAACTAATGCTTCGTTATCAGCAGACAAAGAAAGTTTATTAATTCTAGATATTCCGTCTACTAACGCCTTCATTTCAGGCCCAAACTCTTTTTCTATTTCTTCTATTGTAACGTTTGCAAAATTAATTACATCGTGAAGTAATGCTGCTGAAAGAGTTTGTGCATCAGCATATATTTCAGTAAGAATTAAAGCAACGTTTAAAGGATGAAGCATATAATCATCACCAGTTAATCTAAGCTGCCCCGCATGAGCTTTACTTGCAAAAAGGTAAGCTTTTTTAATTAACTCTATATCTTCATCACTTTTTATATATACTTTTGCTTTTTCTAACAAATCATCAAGTGTATATGCATCTTCTTTTTGCATGTTTTTGCACCTTCTTTTTATTTCTTATTTTTCTTTTTCTTAGCTTTCTTTTTAGTAGTTTTTTTATTATTTTCTTGAACTGTAATATCTTGGTTTTCTTCTATTTTTTTCTTAACAGAAACACGTTCATCAATCGGAAGATTTTTACTTTCTATTTTATACCATAATTGTGGCGCTAAGAAAGATGATGAATAAAAACCTGCGACAAGTCCAATTATAATAGCTATGTTAAATGGTAATATTCCTTTTGACCCAAGAATAATTAAACATACTACCGGTATTAACGTTGTAATTGTCGTATATAAGCTTCTTGTAATAGTATCTGATACGCTATCATTTACTATTTTCTTTAATGATTCTCTAGTAAGTTTACTTTTATATTTACCTTGGTTTTCTCTTATCCTATCAAAAACTACGATAGTATTATTAATTGAGTAACCTATAACGGTTAATATAGCTGCAATAAATATTACATTTACTTCTATTTTAAAGATAGAAAATAAAGCCATTACTAGTAACACATCGTGTAATAACGTAGTTATAGAAGATATTGCATAACTAAACTTAAATCTAAATGAAATATATATAATAATTGCAATAGCAGCTATTACGACTGAATAAAACGCATTTTTTACTAAATCTTGTTTTACTATATCAGTTACAACGTTTATCTCTGTTTTAGCATTATATTTATCTTCAAAATAGTTATTAACTTTATTAATACCATTTTCTTTTAACTCGGTATTTAATCTAACGTATATCTCATCATTTTCTTGTTTTTCTAATGATACTACGTCATATTTTAACTTCTTAAAGTCTTTTTTTACATCACTTACAGTTATTTTATCAGCCTTTATTGTAACATCAGAACCTGATCTAAAATCAATTCCTAAGTTAAATCCATTTACAGCTAAATAAATTACACCAATTACTAAATATATTAATGTTATAGTAAAACATTTCTTAGTAATTTCTACTGCTTTAACGTTTACTTTTTTTCTTTTTTCTTTATTTTTTTTTATGTATTTAACAAATTTATTTGGGTTTTCATCAAAACGCCCAGTTTTAACAAAACCACTTAATATTAATCTATTAATAAATACCATTATAAACATAGTTGCAAATATGGTAATCATAAGCATGGTAGCAAAACCTTTAACAGAACTTTCACCAAATATAAATAATACGATTGCAACTATTAAAGTAGTTACGTTAGCATCAAATATTGAGCTCCAGGACTGTTTATTTCCATCTTTAAATGCTATTTTTAAACTATTGCCTTCTTCTAGTGACTCTTTAATACGTTCATTAGTAATTACACATGAGTCTACAGCCATACCAATACCTAAAACTAATGCTGCAATACCAGGAAGTGTTAAAACTCCTCCTATTAACCAGAACACGCCCATTACTAATAACATGTATAAAAGTAAGTTTATTCCAGATATAAATCCTGCAAATCTATAAAGTATGGTCATAAATAAAATAACAAGTGCCATACCTATTAAGCCTGCTACAAAAGTCTTAGTAAGAACGCCAGCACCATATGATGCATTAACGTTTTGACTTGATATTTCAGTTAATTTAGTTGAAATAGAACCAGCATTAATGTTTGATGCTAAATTTTCTGCTTCTTCTTTTTCAAAGTTACCAGTAATTATAACATCAGAAGAAAATCCTTGAGATACGGTTGCAGCAGATAAACACATGCTATTTTCTAAACCACATGTCTTACCATCTTTGTTGTATGAATTAACTCCCTTTTCAAAGTTATACCATATAACCATTACGTTTTTACCAGTTTCTTTTTGGCTAACCTCTGTTGTAGCCTCTAAGAACTTTTCCTTATCTTTAACAGATAAAGAAATAGCAGGTTTACCATTTTCATCATATGAAAGTTTGGCACCTTTAATTACGCTAGCGTCCATTAAAAGCTTGTCATCTGTATCACGAAATGATACGTTAGCTACGTTAGATAAAGCTTTTCTAGCACCTTCTATATCAGTTACACCAGCAAGCTTTACTCTTATTCTATCATCACCTTCTATTGTTATTTCAGGTTCTGATACTCCAAGTGAATCAACGTTTCTTTTTAAAACGTCATAAGTACTATTTAAATCACCAGATTTTAAACTTTTCCCATCACTTCTTTTTACTTGATATAAAACCTCAAAACCACCTTTTAAATCAAGGCCAAATTTTAAATCATTAAATAATGGTATGTATACTAATGAAAATATTATTATCACAGTAAAAAATACCAATAATCTTTTAATATAATTCTTTTTCATATTTACCTTCCTTTATAATAAATTATATACGTGATATATATCATCACAACATAATTTATTATATAACATATATAAAGTAAAAGCAAAGGTAAAAGAAAAAGATTAGAACATTTTTAAGTTCTAATCATCATATTAATACAAAATACCTCTATAAATAATTTAGATATCTGATTTTGAAATAGTTATAACTGGGCGAAGACCTAGGCTTGGAATATCAAAGATGTAAGTGGTAAGACTAGCACCCTGGGCCGCAAACCACACGCTGTAATTGTCATTCGCGGACGCAGTCCAGGAGTTAACACTATACACCCATGATGGTGCATTTTTACAGGAACTACCTTTACAGCCTAAACTAATTAACTCTTCTTTAGTTATTAATCTTGCTTCTACACTTGTTTTTCCTAATGTATTTTTTAAATACGTTTTATAATTTTCTAGTGGCTTGTAAAGATTTGAATTACTATCAAAGACATTTGCAGGATAACTTGTTCCATACTTACTTAGTAAGTTATGATTAAATGTATTATCTGTCCAGTATCCATAGTAACATCCTATAGACCCAGAACAATCGCTCATTTTCTTTGACTCTTCACCATCTGCAAATGCTATTCCACCTTTTATTGTATTAGTTTTGGGAGCTTCTTCTGTGGTCCATTCGAAATTTGCTGCAATACTATTTTGAAGGCCATAACCTTCTTCAGAAGTTGATATTGGTGTTAACGATGATATGTCACTAAAATCATCATTCAATACTACTGTATTACCAACAAGTAAGTTATACTTAGCAAGTGCTGTTACTGTATCTCCATTATCTTTTATTACATAAAAGTCTTCTGATTTATTAGTTGATGTATTACAAAGTGCTATTACATCTCCTACGTTATATGTGTCTTTTTTATCAAATGACGTGCAAGCTTGCTTAGAAGAATCTGATGTAGTAGCCTTTTCATCTGTTTGTACAAAGTTTAACTTGTATGATAATGAGATTGTACTTGTTTGTTTAGGTAAATCTCCTTTAGTTAAATCTTTTATAAACTCTATTGTTATTGTAAGATTTCTTGTTTCTCCAGCTGATAAGATGTCGCCTTCTGAAACTTCTCTTCCGTCTTTATCAGTTACTTTAAATATTAAATATTTTTGCTGTTCACTTGTTAATACAGTCTTTTCTATCTTATCTATCTTAGCATTAATAGTTCCTTTATTTACTAAGTCTACCGTATACGTAACTTTATCTCCTGGAGTTGATAAACTAACGTTCATTCCTGTTATTTCTGCTGCTTTAGTCTCTTCTATTTTTGCTGTTCCTGTTGTAGTTGCACTACCTATTTTTGTTGGACTAGATAAGTTTTCAAATCTAATCCCCCATTTTGCAGCATCTAGATATGCCGTACCATTTATGTTTAGTGTAGTTGATAGGGCTGCAAACGCTATTGTAAGTCCTGCAATTACTATTAATAACACTACTATAACTAGTGCTTTTGTTCTTCTTTCTTTTTCCATGTTTTCACTCTCCTTAATTTTACTTTTTAACATCTTTGATAGACGCAGAACCGTAAATTGTTCTTGTTGTTTTTCCACATTTTAATTCAATACTCGCTCCAACATATTTATAATTTTCATAACATTTGGTTGAATTTGTACATACCACGCTTGTTTGTCCTGGATTGCTTTCTTTTACACTTTTACATGTATTTTTATCATTGCAAAATGCTGCATGTGTATCTTTCTTTTCAAAATCACTTGGATAACTAAATTTCACCTTAAAAGAAGTTGCATCCTTTTCTTTTGTTACACTTTCACCTACTGCGTAGCAATGATCCTTATTAGCATTAGAAACTGAGAAACTTATTTTCACTTTACTCCAATCGCAAGATTTAGTTGGTTTCTTTTTAGCTGTTGTAGTAGTTTTTGTCGTTGTTGTAGTTACAGCCGGTTGTGTGCAGCTTTTATAATTACAATGCGATGAGTTTGGATAATAATCATTTTCATACCAAGGATCTCCAATATTACCACAAAAAGCGCCAGAATTTTTATCTTTATAATATTTTTGGTAAGTTCTAGTAACAATTTCAGTACCATATGAATTACATACTGAATTATCACAGGAAGTACTTCCTACCATATTTGTTTCTTCTTGCAAATTTTCAGGTAAGCAATTTTTATATTTCTTATAGTCAGTTTTTGCAGTACTTTTATTACCGGCTTTATCATAAACAGTCAAGCTAAGAGAAGTGGTACTTCCATTTAACTCTCCCGGAAAAAACACGTGTTTTTTAGAAATTGTATATATATCTTTTGTTTTATTATTTGATAAATTATCAACCAATAACTCACTTCGTTTATAATATTTAATATTTATATTGTTTAATATATTGTTATTATATTTGATAGCATCATCCACTCTAACTCTTTCGTTTTCATCTCTTGTTTTTGAAAATTTATATAGTATTTTCTTATTCGATGAAGTAGCTTTTTCATAATAATACTTTCCAACAGAAGTATAGGAATTATCTATTATAGAATATTTATCAAACAAGTTAAAACTATCCTCTTTATAATAATAATTAGATTTTGATTCAACCTTATCTATACCAGATGTTTTTTCTTTTATTTCAGTGTTTAAGGTTGCAAGTTTCCCATTTAATTTTCCAACATACTTGTAAATGTTATGAATCTTTATATCATCTAGATCAATTATTTTTTTATCGCGATCATCTTTGTTATATAATGTATCACGTAAGGTTTCTCTAAAATTAATACTCGAAGGCCCATAAACCTTTTTAAGATAAAAACCCTCTAATTTAAAACAATCAACGTTTTCGTTGTTATAATTTCTACAAGCTGTATCTTTTTTATCACCATAATATTCCCAACAATAAACGCAACCATAAACGTTACTGGATTCTTTTACATTACTAGGAAGAGTAACCTGATGCAACACGTAATAGTTATAATCCCCATGATAAAATTTATTGTTAAGTCCTATATTATTTTTTAATTTTCTAATAACTCCACTATCTACTAAATGTTTATAATCAAATTTAAACGCCGTATTGTCATCATAAATAAAATTCTTTTCTATTTCTCTGTCATAAGTTAATTTTTCATTCCTGCTCTTATTTTCATCTATTACTTTATTAAGTTGTTGTACATCAGTCAGCAATGTATATGTATTTTTGTTGTTATTTTTATTGTTATTATTACTTTTATTACTATTCGAATTATTATTGTTATAACCTGTATATAAATCTAGATTTTCGGGCACTTGTGAATCAAGAGAATCACTTCTGATATAGCTATTTTCAGATGTTAACTTTAAAGATTTAATATCAGGTGAATAAGAATCTATTTTAATGCTATTTACTATCAGCTTTGCATATTTTCCAGCTTGATTTTTAACAACAAATTTGATATTTTTAACATCTCCAGAATCTCCAAGATATGTTACACATCTATATTGATTACTATTTAACTTGTCATTTTTTTTAGCAACTTCCTTACCTATCTTTGCCTCTACTATTTTGCCACCAGCAGGACTTATTTTCATACATACATTTAAAGATTTCTTTTCGCCCAAATTTTCAGCATTATACCACTTCGTTCGAGAATTTGCTTTAGCCTCATCACCATTTTCTTTATAATAACTAGGTTCAATAGATGGTGCTCCCGGTTCTATTATGTTTATAGTATATGTTCCATTACAATTAGTGGCCACTTCATCTGAATAATTAGCGTTTAATTTATTACCATTTTTAGTTACCTTTATCTTAGTACAATAATTTACGCTTTTTCCAGTTACGGGATTTGTTATTTTGTTAATGTAATCTTCTTCTACTAATTTTCCAACACTTATATAGGCATCAACATTATCAGACATGTCCTCAAATAAATACTCGTTTGCCGTAAAATACTCTACCGCTGCTGTTTCTACTTGTTGTTTTATTTGCTGCCATGCCTCTTTTTTATTTGCACTACTTATACCAATAAGTGAAACGATAGCTATTCCAAGTATTGATAACATAAGTGCCATAGTAGCTATTAATTCAATTAATGTAAATCCATTTTTCTTTTTCATCATTTACTCCTTATTATATTACATGCTTATAATACCATATACCCCCCCCCGGGTGTCAAGGTATAATTACATGTGCGAAAAAATATACTTTACTATGATTAAATTTAAAAATAATTTACTTATTAAAAACATAATAATTTTATTAGTATCAGGAGCTTTAGCTAAAGTACTTGGAATGTTAGGAAAAATAATATATACAAGAATTGCAGGTGTAAACGTAGTTGGTTTATATACGATGATAACTCCTACATTTATGCTTATTATTTCAATTTGTCAATTTTCATTTCCAATTTCTATTAGTAAGATTAGTGCCGAAGAAAAATACGATAATAAAAGCCTTTTAAAAAGCGCTTACTTTGTTGGCTTTATTATAAGTATAATACTAATTATTATTCTTATTTTAACATCAAATCTAATTGCATTATCACTTCATAACAAGCTTTTAGCGCCCGCTATTTTAAGCATTAGTGCAATTATACCATTTGTTATGATATCAAGCGTACAAAGAGGTTTTTTGCATGGAAAAGAAGATATGCTTCCAGCATCTATTACTAACGTTACAGAAGAAATAATTAAGATAATTTTAATACTATTTTTACTTCCAATTGCAATAAGTAAAGGTGACATAACATCCGTAATATTCTTAATATTATTTAACGTAATTACAGAAAGTTCAAACATATTATTCATGCAAAAAGTAATAAGTAAAAAATACATAAGTAATAAAAAAGGTAAAGTAAATAAAAAAATTATCAAAGAAATACTTTCTATTTCTATTCCAACAACATCGGTTAGATTAATCGCTTCCATAGGATTTTTTCTAGAACCAATTATACTTACTAACACCCTTCTTTCTAGTGGATATTCACCAAATTACATAACGATGGAATATGGTATTATTAATTCGTATATAGTTCCACTTTTATCTATTCCAAGTTTCTTTTCTATATCTATTGCATCCGCTCTTTTGCCTAACATAACGAAAGCATATGCAAATAAAAAATATGATGAGTTTAATAGAAAACTTCTTAAACTAATGTTTTTATCTATGCTAGTTGGAGCTGTCTGCTTAACTATTATATTAATATTTCCAAACGAAATACTAAAGTTAGTATATAACGTTAATTTTGGCATTAATTACATATATTTAATTGGTCCATTCTTTTTAATACTTTACATGCAACCAACACTATCAGTTGCACTTCAAGCAATGGATAAAACGAACAAATTATTTTTAACAAGCACGATTTCTGTAATAATTAAATACAGCACTTTATACGTTCTTGGAAAAATAGGTTTTGGAATGAACGCCTTAATATTTGCTATGATAGCAGGGATTGTTACAACAACTTCTTTAGTATTAATAATAGTTTTAAAAGAACTTAAGAAAAAAACTAGCTAGAAGCTTTTATTTCTTCTTGCTAGTTTTTTTATTTAGTTTAATATCACGGCTATTTTCCACTTTAACAGAAAACGTTAGGATATTACATATGATTAAAGCCACATACGAAATCCAAGTAATCTCTTTTGTAATAAAAATTTGAATGAAAAGCAAAATAATAGCAATTACATCAAGCACTATCATACAAGTTTTAAGTGCTCTCATACTTTTCTTTCTTCTTTTTAATTCTTCATCATTTACTTTAACTTCTTTTTTCATATCATTACTCCTCATTATTATTAGTTATAGAACATTTAAATCCTTTATTAGTGTATGCATCTTTTAAACTATCTATGGTATCAGTAGTTTGGGGTTTAACAAACAATATCGTTTGATTATCGTTAAGTGTTAATCCATCAAAGCCTTGTTTTTTATAATTGGTTTCAACGTTAAAAGTAAAACCTTTATTGTTTTTATCAAACGTTACTCTATTTCCCACTGCTGCAGCATTATTTATAAAAAAGTTTTCATACTGAGTTTTTAAATCACTTACAACGGCCGATTCATTATCAGTTAGCAATTGGGCAACAAAGTTAAATTCTGATTTACTTACCATGTTTTTTTCATAATTTGCCGTATACGTTACAGTTTGTGATTCTGCATCACTTTTAGCCTCATAGTTACAAGTTAACGTTCCCTTAGTGTTATCTTCTGTTTCTTCTATTGTCTTGGTAGTTACTTTAGGTTCAACATCCTTTGTTGTTCTTCCTAAATCTGACTTGTTATTAACATAATACAATACAAGTAATATTATAACCGCAACTATAATACCAACTATCGTATAGTTATGCTTTTTATCAGCAAGCAATATTTCATTATTTGTAATGGGATCAATTACAACCGTATTATTTACCGCTCCATCATATAAATCATCTAAATTAATTTCACGGGTTACATTTTCGGGATCTTCGATTAATTCTTCATCATTATCCAAAACTTCCTCTTCGGAATCAAAAACTTCTGTTTTAGTCTCATCAAAGTTTTCTTCTTTTTTTCCGTCGTCTTTATTTTTTTCTTCCATCTAAATCCCTCCTTATATTAATATAATAACATAATATTTTTAATTAAAAAACACTATTTCTTTTTTTCGCCAATTTTTTCTCCATATTTTACATATGTTTCAAAACCATTTAATGAATTGTTTATTATTTCTTCATCTAAAGTAATTTTATCTTTTTCAAATAGTAGTACAATAGTTGATCCTCCATATTCAAAATAGCCTTTTTCTTCTCCTTTTTTTATCTTTCCAGTTGTTATTATATTTTTAATTTTACCAACTAAAAGAGCTCCTACTTCTACATATGTAACAAGCCCCATATCATTTGTTTTAATACAGGTACATTCTCTTGTATTTTCCTTAAATACTTCGTAATTTTTATATGCTACCGGATTAACAGAATGAAACATTCCTTTAATTTTATAATTAGAAGTAATTACACCATCACATATAAACATATATCTATGATAATCATCAGGTGATAATCTAAAAATAAGTGCTACGCCATCTTTATATTTTTTAGCTAAAGATTCATTCTTTAATATACTATTTATAGTATACGTACTATTTTTTATATTAAAAGTAGTATTTTTATCAATTTTTAAGTAAGTCAGTTTTGAATCACAAGGAGATAATAAATAGTTATTAGATTTAGGTATTGGTCTTTTATTCTTTTTTATTTTTCTTGTAAAAAAATCATTAAAACTATCAAATTTATCTTTTTCATAAATACTTAAATCAATGTTATTTTTCTTAACAAATGAACTTATCATAATCTTTGATAAAGATGAATCCATAAACTTTCCAGATAGATGAGATACAAATTTACTTTTAACTAGCGGTTTTAAAATAATTCTTCCTAAATGGGTATTATATAAAAAGGATAACCCAATATTTGGATTACCTTTATAAACTTTTCTCATTATCTCATTGCTGCTGATATGATAGCTATTTCTATTACCGCTAAAATAGAACAGATAACATACCAAATACCAGTAGGCTTTTTTATTTTAATATTAAGTACAAATAGTATTGCTGTCATAAGCATAACAAGTGGATATGCCTTTAAAAATACACTTGGATGCATAAAGATATTTAAATTATACGTAAATGGTAAAATAATTGCAATACTTGTAACTGGAAGTCCATAATAATATGATACCTTCTCTTTTTTCTTTTTGTTAAATACTGTTTTTTCTTCTGCTAAAACGTTAAAGTAAGCAAGTCTTATAACAGCTGCTAGACCATATATAATGTATATTACCGTATTTAACTTACTAGTAAATCCCATACAAATACCAAGAACTATTGGAAAAACCCCAAAAGATACGGTATCAACAAGTGAATCTATTTGAATCCCAAATTTCTTTTCCGTTTCACTTCTTTTGCAAGCTCTTGCAACAGTTCCATCAAACATATCACAAACTCCTGCCAAAATTAGACACATAACAGCAGCTGGAATATGTCCTAAAAATGCAAGTACCATTCCCGTTACTGAAAATGCAAGACCTATATAAGTAAGTAAGACTGATGCGCCATAAAATCCTATAAACATAATTAATACTCCTTTACTATTTCATAACATTACATATTGTACCATAAATATATTTTTAAATAAAGAAAAAGAAGAACTAATCTTCTTTTTTCTCATTTGGATTTGCAATTTCTGGTTTCATAAGTGGGAATAATACAACGTCCCTAATAGATGGTTGATTATAAATAATCATCATTAATCTATCTATTCCAAAACCTAAACCTGAAATAGGTGGCATACCTTGTTCCATTGCAAGCATAAAGTTTTCATCTAAATCCATTGTCTCATCGTCACCTTGTGCTTTAGCTTTTAATTGGTCTTCAAAAGTTTTTCTTTGAGTAATTGGATTAACTAACTCAGAGTATGCTTTACAAAGCTCACTGCCGCATGCTACTACTTGGAATACATCAATTATCCTATCATCTTTATCATTTCTTCTAGCAAGAGGAATAAGCATAGATGGATAATTATACATAATGGTAGGTTGAACAATTCCTTCACGAATTTTCTTTTTATATACAAAGTCTACTATTTGACTTACTGATTTATATTCTTCTAATTCTTCATATGTAAATAAACCTTTTTCTACAATCTTATCTTTTAATTCTTTAGGATCTTCTACTTCTAGGAAGTCAAAACCAAAGATCTTTCTCATTTCTTCAACATAGTTTATCTTATCCCAAGAATCTTTACCAAAGTCAAGCGTTACACCTTGGTATTCTATCTTTGTAGTACCAACTAACTCCATTAATAGTGATTTAATAAACTTTTGATAAAACTTTACGTTATCTTCAAAATTCCAGTATGATGCATACCATTCTACCTGAGTAAACTCTTGTAAGTGCTGAGTGTCCATTCCTTCGTTTCTAAAACATTTAGCAATTTCGTAAACTCTATCATATCCTGCTGCAACACACTGTTTTAGGTATGTTTCTGGTGCAATTCTTAAGTTGCAATCAATATCTAGTGCGTTATGATGAGTATAAAATGGTTTGGCAGCCGCTCCGCAAACAGCAGTTTGAAGTATTGGTGTTTCAACTTCTAAAAATCCATTTTCCCCTAAAAATTTATGAATGAAAGCATATAGCTTACTTCTTCCTAAAAATACCTGTCTTGATTCTTCATTAGATATTAAATCAACATATCTTTGACGATATTTAAGTTCAGTATCATTAAGTCCATGGAACTTATCTGGAAGCGGTCTTAACGCTTTGCCTAAAAACTCAAAGCTATTTACTCTTAAAGTCTTTTCTCCAGTTTGAGTTGTGAACATCTCACCTTCTGCACCAATAAAGTCTCCGGTGTCTATTTGCTTTTTAAAGAAAGCATAATTATCTTCACCAACAATATCTATTCTAAGTTCTAACTGTATTGAACCTTCCAAATCTCTTATACGGATAAAACTTAATTTACCCATCTTTCTCATAAATACTATTCTACCTGCTAATCTAACGTTTTTTTCTCCGTCTTCTAAATTTCTAGCATCTTTAAGTGAATGAGTTTTTTCATATCTGTCTGGATAAGGATTGCATACCTTTTTAATTTCTTCTAATTTTTCTCTTCTAACTATTTCTTGTTCTGTTAATTCTCTCAAGTTAACTTCCTCCCTTGCTCTTGATATTATATCATACTTTTTATCTTTTTTATATTTTATTTAGTTGTCGTACACTTATATCCTTCTTTTTCTAAATTAGCTTTTAATGTTTTATAAGTCATATCACGGATTATCTTAAAGTAACTAAGCGGCATAGCTTCCTGATTTATCTTTTCTATTTCATCATAATTAAATAATGTAAAGTCTAGATAACCATTTACTTTTACATAATTATCACTAGTTTCATAGGTATAAGTAAAGCCTGGCATACCATTAGAATTTATAACCGCTCTTAACTTATCATCACTTACGTACTTAATTTGTTCTTGATATTCGTCGTTTAAAGCAGTATATGTATAAGTACTTTCTACGTAATTTATCTTGTTTTTCTTATAAGTTATCTTGTATTCATCAGTATATTTATAACCTGTATCTTCTGCCGTTGAAGTACATAATTCTTTTTTTTCTATTCCAAATACAAAGTTAACTAATATAAATACCACTATAAGCCCGAGTATAATGCCAAGCGCTATATATATAATTATTTTTTTATTAAATGATTTATCATCTTTTATAGTATTTGTACTTGTTAAAACATCCTTGCTAGATGATGCTTCATTATTTTCTATTGTTAAATTATTTTCTGGACAACTAGCATTTAAGTTAGTGTTTATTTGATTATTAAAATCATAATTATTATGGTTTATAGCCTCGTTATTACTAATATTAAGTCTTTCTTCATTACTATCTAAAGGCTCATAAGATTTATCAGTGACAGAGTCTAACGTGGGTATATTTACACCATTCTCATTATAATTAAGCTTGCTAGGGCTATCATTCTTGCTACCACTATTATTACTTGTACTACCCATAATATTAAAGTTATCTGCGTGAAAAAGTGGTTTTACTAATTCTTCATTATAATTATTTTCTCCTATCTCATTTAAATTACTATTATCAGTACTAACTTTAAAATCATTTCTTTGAAATGGATCTTCTACACTTTCTGCGTTAGTTTCTGGCATTTGATTTATATTACCTGATGGAGTGCTAACATTAAAACTATCTTCACTAAATAATGGTTTTTCTTTTAACGTATCATTTTTATTTGTATCATCAATTTCAATAAAATCTGTTCCAAATATATCATCTAATGCATTTTCTACCGTTTTATCTTTATTATCCATTATTACCCCTTCTTTCAACGTTAATAATTATAACATAATAGTCTTAAATTAACAATGAAGATAATTTTTAATATAAAAAAAGCAATAATTTCTATTGCTCTTCATTTTTTCTAATTATGTATAATTCATTATTTTTAGTAAAAGCATAAAAAACGTCAGTGGCACTTATGTTTTTTTCTATTAAGGTGTTAAGAAGCCATGTTTTTGTTTTACCAATTGCATATAAATTTTCAAACTCTACTTTTCCGTCTAATATTATTGGAAGAGGGTATGTTTTTTTATCTTTATCATCTTTCTTAAATACGGATAGTTTTCCGTTCGTTTCTAATATTGCGTAATCTACCTCATCTAAACTTCGTACGTCTTTCTCTCTTAATTGAAGCAAAAGATCATCTAACGTATATCTTTGTTCTACCATGTTTTTAAAATTAACGATTCCTTTTTTTATTATGATAACGGGCTTTCCATCAACAAAATTTCTAAATTTTGCGTTTTTTAAAGATATTTTTGCAATTACTATCTGAAGCAAGACAAGAATAATAACGGGAACTAAGTTGATTAAAAATCCATCTTTATGTTCTAATGCAAGTGCTACTAATTCCGCTATTAAAATAAACACAACGAGATCAAAAGTACCTAATTGTCCTACTTCCCTTTTTCCCATAACTCTAAATATTATTGCTACTAAAACATATATAAAAAGAGTTTTAAATATAACAATCATCAAGTTCATTTTATCACCATTAGTATTATGTTTTAAATCATATTTTTATATACAAATAATATAATTAATTAGAGGTGGAATATGAAAAATAAGATATTTCCTTTTATTTATGGTATAGGAATTATATTAATAGGAGCTCTTTTAACTAGCATATTATATTATTTTAACGTAACAACAGACAAGTTAAACTCTATATTTTTATACTCAGTTAGTATATTATCATTTTTTGTAGGTTCCTTAAAATTAGGTAAAGAATTAAAATACAAAGGCCTTGTAACCGGGCTTATATACTTTGCTATTTTATTTATCTTTATGGTATTTTTATCAAACGTTATATTTAAGGAAAGTTTTTCTATAAAAAACGTAATTTATTACTTAGTATTACTTATATTTAGCATATTAGGAGGAGTTATTGGTAAAAATATGAAAGAAGAAATAGACGCTTAAATAAACGTCTATTTTTGTTTTTTATACTTACTTATAAATTCTTCTTTATACTCATCAAAACAGTCATTTCTAATAGCTTCTCTTATCTCTTCCATTTCCTTAATTAAAAATCTAATATTATGAATTGATAAAAGTCTTCCGCCATTTACTTCACCAGACGTTATTAAATGTCTAACATAAGCTTTTGTAAAGTTCTTGCATGTATAACAGTCACAAGTATCTTCAATTGGAGTAAAATCCTCTTTATATTTAGCATTTTTAATATTAATACGGCCATTTCTTGTAAAGCAATTTCCATGTCTTGCAAGACGAGTTGGAAGTACGCAGTCAAACATATCTATACCACGGGATACTCCCTCAAGTAAATCTATTGGTTCACCAACACCCATTAAGTACCTAGGTTTATCTTTTGGTAAATAAAGTGTTGCGTCAGAAATCATTTTATACATAACATCTTTAGGCTCTCCAACAGATGTTCCGCCTATAGAATATCCATCAAAGTCCATCTCAGCCGTCTTGATAGCACTTTTTTTTCTTTGGTCCTCAAACTCACCACCTTGAACGATGCCAAATAAAGATTGATTAGGATTATTAAAAACCTCTTTACCTCTTTTAGCCCAACGAAGTGTTCTTTCTACTGATTTTTCAACATAACTTCTAGTTGCTGGATAAGGTATGCATTCATCAAAACTCATCGCTATATCAGAGTCTAATTTATTTTGAATTTGAATTGATTTTTCCGGAGTTAAAAATAAGTTTTTACCATCTATGTGACTTTTAAACTTAACTCCCTCTTCGGATATATCTTTAGGTTTTGCAAGTGAAAATACCTGAAATCCACCTGAATCAGTAAGGGTTGGTCCATCATAATTCATAAACTTATTAAGGCCTCCAGCTTTTTTTACGATATCTTCACCAGGTCTTAGCCATAAGTGATATGTATTAGAAAGAACAACCGCAGAACCACAAGCCTTTAACTCTTCCGGCATCAACGTTTTTACGTTTGCAAGTGTTCCAACTGGCATGAATAGTGGTGTTTCATAATCACCATGGTTAGTATGTAATATACCCAATCTTACGTTTTCATCATCCTTATTATTTTTTATTAATTCATATTTAATTTTTCCCATAAAATCACCATTTGAAATTATAACATAATAAAAAATATTTAGCAAAAGAACTAAATATTTTTCTTATAATTTCTTTTTAAAGTTTTTGATGCACCTTTTGTTACTTCCTTAAACGTCTTACAAGTAGCATAGATTGCCGCACTACAAACTCTTGATGCAATGTAACTTGGTCTAGATACTGTAATTGTATCATTTTCTTTACTCATATAGTAATTTTGACTATCTTTACTAGTTATGTCTTTATAGCTTAATGTGTTTTCTTTCTTATTCTTTTGAATATTTTCTTCTATGTTTAAAGTTTCTGTTAAAGTATCTAAAAAACTTATTAAATCATCTATTTTAAAGTTTTCTATTTTTTCTTTAGCTTCTAACTCTTTCATTCTTATATTAAGTGCAATAACATCATTCATATATTTAGCTTTCATAGCGCCATCAGATAATAATTCCTTTAAAAGTGATGTGTTTTTATATAATAAAAGTAATACTTCATTTTTGTTTTCACATGAATTTTCTTCAAGCTCATGCATTGCAAAATTAGCCATTCTTAAAGCTGATTCTATTTGATCCTTGTCATTATAATCAAGTCCTGATTCTCTTCTTATGTTATATAACGTTCTTTTGTTTATCATAATTATCCTCCATTTAATTTTATATAATTATTTTTATTTTATGAACATACAGTCTCCAAATGAGAAGAATCTGTATTTTTCTTTTACTGCGTGTTTGTATGCGTTAAGCACATTTTCCTTTCCAGCTAAAGCACTAATTAACATAATAAGTGTTGACTTTGGCAAGTGAAAATTAGTTAAAAGAGCATCTATGCCATGAAATTTATATCCAGGATAAATAAATATCTTGGTATTTCCACTTTGCATTTTAAAGTGACCATTACTATCCGCTACCGTCTCAAGTACCCTAGTTGATGTTGTACCTACCGCAACTATTCTTTTGCCAGCATCTCTTGTTTTATTAAGTAAATCTGCAACTTCACTACTTAATATGTAATACTCAGAATGCATATCATGCTTTGTAACATCTTCAACAACTACTGGTCTAAAAGTTCCAAGCCCAACGTGTAATGTTACGTAAGCTATATTTACACCTTTTTGTTTTACCTTTTCTAGGTATTCCTTAGTAAAATGAAGTCCTGCTGTTGGTGCTGCTGCTGATCCAGGATTTTTAGCATAAACTGTTTGATATCTATTTTTATCATCTAATTTCTCAGTAATATATGGTGGAAGTGGCATTTCTCCTAATCTATCTAATATTTCTAAAAATATTCCATCATAAATGAATTTATAATGTCTTATACCATCATCACCTACAAACGTACACTTACAAGATAACTCATCTGAAAACTTAACAATGGTTCCTTCTTTTATTCTCTTAGCAGGCTTTGTTAAACACTCCCACTCGCCATCCCCTAAATCCTTTAACATTAATACTTCTATTACTGCTCCTGTATCAGGTTTATGTCCTATAAGTCTAGCTGGTATTACTTTTGTATCATTAAGAACCAAAGTATCACCAGGATTTAGATAGTCTATTAAGTCAGTAAAATGTTTGTCAGCATACTCTCCAGTTTCTTTATCAAGCACCATCATACGTGATGCATTTCTGTTTTTTAAAGGAGTTTGTGCAATTAACTCTTTTGGTAAATCATAGTCAAAATCTTCTGTTTTCATAAATTTCCCTCCCAAATAAAAAAATAATAAATACTAAACAAGTATTTATTATAATCTTTTTTTATTAAAATATCAATTACTTACCTTCTTTTGATATATTTAAATGCTTATATGCTAAGTCCGTTACTATCCTACCTCTTGGAGTTCTTTTTAAATAACCTATCTGCAGAAGATAAGGTTCACAAACATCCTCTATCGTTGATACTTCTTCACCAATTGATGCCGCAACCGCTTCAACCCCAACAGGACCACCATTAAATTTGTAAATTATGGTTTTTAATAGTTCATAGTCTACTTCATCTAAACCTAACTTATCAACCTTTAATGAATCAAGAGCATACTTAGTAATATCAATTGTTATTGTACCATCTCCCTTAACTAAAGCAAAATCACTAACGCGTTTAAGTAGTCTATTTGCAATTCTAGGAGTTCTTCTACATCTATTAGCAAGTTCACGGGCCGCATCTTCTTCAATTGTTAAATCAAGAACCCTAGCACTTCTTTTAATAATTTCTGTTATTTCATCTTCCGTATAATAATTAAGTTTTGAAACTATTCCAAATCTATCTCTTAAAGGTGCTGATAAATCTCCTGCACGAGTAGTTGCCCCAATTAAAGTAAAATGTGGTAAATCAATTCTTATATTACGATTAGAGCCTTCTCCTCCTACTATAATGTCAAGCGTAAAATCTTCCATTGCTGAGTATAAAATCTCTTCAACAAATCTTGGAATTCTATGTATTTCATCAATAAACAGTACGTCCCCTTCTTCTAGTGAAGATAAAATAGCAGCTAAATCACCAGATTTTTCAATAGCAGGTCCTGATGCTGTTTTAATGGATGCACCCATCTCATTTGCTATTACGTAAGATAACGTTGTTTTACCAAGCCCTGGAGGGCCATATAACAATACGTGATCTAATGCTTCACCCCTCATTTTAGCCGCAGACATAAATATTTTTATATTCTCTTTTATATCTTTTTGTCCAATATATTCATCAATAGTTTGTGGTCTAATACTAGACTCAAACCCATCTTCCTTTAATTTATCTCCTGTAACTAATCTATTATCCATAATTTAGTCCTTTCTATTTTAATAATAATTTAAGTGCCTCTTTAACTTGTTTTTCCAAAGAAAGAGATGCATCTAATTTAGGCAATACTTTCTTAATATCATTAGGCTTATATCCAAGTGACTTAAGCGTTTCAGTAAGTTCTTCAAAATTATTTAAACTACTTCTTTTATCATCACTAGCAAGTTTACCTTTTAAGTCAAGAATTATTTGCCTTGCAACCTTATCACCAATCTTAGGGAACTTCTTTAAGTAACTTACGTTTCCGGTATCTATCGCATCTAAAATAGCATCTTTATTATCACCTGAAAGCATTGGAAGAGCCATTTTACAACCAAGACCTTTAACACTTATGAGTTTTAAGAATAAGTCTTTATCATCCTTAGTTTTAAAACCATACAAAGTATTTTCATCTTCTCTTATCTGCTGATATAAATATATAATAACCTCTTCATTTTCTTTATATGAATATGGATTTGCAACATATATCATATATCCAATTCCGTTATTTTCTAACACAACATAACTTGTATCAATAATTGTTATAATACCTTTTATATAAGAATACATATTATTTATTCCTTTCTTGCTTTTTACTTCTATTTAATTTTATCACGAACAAATGTTTTTGTAAATATTTAAAAGAAAAAATAGTCAAAAGACCATTTAAATTTATTTTAACTTATTTTTGATGTAAGGATTTTCTTTACTAAATATTTCTTCATCATTACTAAAGCCACAATTCCAAGCCATCTTCATACTACTTAGATTATCATGATGAATTCTAGCTTTTATATAATGTATCATAGGATAATTACTAAATATGTAATCTGTTATTTCATTTAAAAGAAGTGTTCCATATCTTTTTTCTTTATTTCCTCTATATTCCTTAAAAATTGCTTGCCTTATATATACAGCTTTTTCTTCTTCATTAAAATTACTTAAATCGATATAACCAATTAAATTTTCTTCATCCCGAACAAAAAATCCCTTATTAAAAAAATTACTATTTTTATTATTCAAATGCTGCAAAAAGCCATTAAACCTTGATGTTATATCAGAATCCTTAGCAAGTTTTTTTAGTGTCATAAGATGCGTTTTATCATTAGAATTAAAATTAACAAGCGTAAGTTCACCAATAACAATATCTTCCATTTTATTACCTCCTAAAAGTATTATTAATAATTATAATTGTTCATCTAAAACCATTTCAGCGCAATCCCATTTTTCATTATGAAATAAAAATGCATCTTTTATAATGTTAGTAACCTTAAATCCGGCTGCTTTATAGCATTGATAAGCACCTAAATTATTTGTAAAAACACCTAGATTGATTTCTTTTGCACCAATGTTTTCATACAATTTAAATAATTATCATTTATATCAGATGGTTGACAAGGATAATTTTTATATCTATCTGCACTCCATAATCTAAACGCTCTTTCGCTTTTTATCCAACTTAATATTTTAGCTGCATCTTCTTTTTTATATGGTCTAAGATTCATATTTTCTCCCCTTTATATTTAATATCAATAATACCGACTAAATACGTAAAACATAACAAATTTATAATGAATTAAATTGTGTTATTTTTTTCATTAATTTAATACTTTTTTAAACTCATTTCAATTACATTTATCGTAATAATCTTTAAGGCCAAGGTATCTATTGTTCCAAGGCTGCAATCTGCCGTTTAAACTATAACTGTATATTATATAATTATTTTTATTAGTTTCAGTATCTTCAATTGTATAATTTTCTTTTAACTGCATAATTTCATCATATAAAACTAGTGCTGGTCTATTTTCATAATATGTAGTGTCAACTCTAAAGCAATCAAATTTCTTCAGACTATGGCAATAATTTATTGTATCCAATAATACTTTTTTGCCATAGCCTTTTCTTCTGTGTTGAGGCAAAATAGTAAACCAATCAAGCCATATAGTATCTGGATACTTGTTATAGACATCCACACCAGTTATTCCAACTAAAACGTCGCCGTCATAAACCAGAAAAAAACAATTATCATCCTTTTCATTTACGGCTTTATCATAAAGATCATGATAATCTGGGTCATCAGGCCATGTGTCTTTTTGAATTTTAAATGCAATATCCAAGTTTTTTAAATTAAGTGTTTCATATCTTAAATTATATAGTGATTTCATACTTGCCTCCATAGTTAAATATAACTCATAGTTCTAATAAACATTTTATCACAAAATCGAGTTTTCTACTAATTCGCAGTGTTGATAAAAAATAGTCTAACAATTCTTAAGTAAAAGATAATAATAAGTAATAAACCTGCAATTATGTTACGCACGTTATTAAAATAAAAAGAAAGCATTTCAACTTACTTTCTTGCCTTCTTTAATGTTAAAACTTGTTTATCTTTAGATTCTGGCTTAGTTATTCCAGTTTGTGATAATGATGCATAACTTTCTCTTTTGATTTCTTCATCTGATTCTTTAAAGACTATTCCAGTTTGCGCATCAATATATTTTTTTAACTTGACACTGTTTGATTCTTTTATAAAAGGATTCATAACTTTCTCAAAATAGGATAAATCACTATCTTCTGCTTTATTTTTTTCATTTAATATTTCTGATAGCTTAGTAGCATTTTTATTCATTTCCTCAATTAATATTAATTTTTCACCATATGGATTATATGCTAATTTAGTTAAAAGGATTTCATTAGTACCTTTTATATTACATATGATTGAAATTGAAAACGAAGTATTATTGTTTAATCCATTAATAATTTGTTCAGCATCACATTTAATAGCAACTTCCTGATTCGTTCCGTAATTGTATCCTAGTTTTTCCGGAAAAGTTGTAATATTATAATATTTGGTAAAAATTTCATTTAATTCATTTCTCAATCTTTCTAAAAATAATTTATCTTTTCTAGCGAGTTGTTTATTGGTGAAGAAAAAATTAAAATCTAAAAAATCACAATACTTATATTCTTCGGACATCCAAATAAAATCAGTCCTTTCTTGATAAGTTTCAAAGGATGGCTCACGAAATTTTACAGCAAATGCTGCTCCATCTAAAAATAATATATCTTTAGTATCAAAAATACCTCTATCAATACAAACTTGAGTTATTTGATTAATTTGTTGTTGCGTTAAACATGATAAATATTTTTTTATATTTTCACCAAACAGCATTCTAAATTCGGCTTTATCATTTTCATCAAAACCACCATGTTGAAACTCATCTTTACAATAATTTAATAGTTCAAAAGAAAACTCTTCTTCAGTTAATTTCTTTTTAATCTTATCTATAAATCGCATGCAATCACCTCATTAGTAAATATTATATTATAAGTTTTCATTATTTTTTTGGACCGTTATCTCGTTCGTCCCACCTATTAAACATATCTGTAAAATAATTATACATATCTTCGGTAATGTTATTTTTCTTTATGCCAAGAATTTCATAAGAACTAATATTAGTATTGTATTTCAAATATTGTTCAAATGCCTCTTCTCCTTTACCCAATAATAAAGCCATTTTGACTTTAACATATCTATTGTCTATTGTTTGTTTAAATTGTGACATAGAGTCTTGTGATAAAAAAACTTCTCTTATTTTTTCTATTATAAGTGGTTTATCAATATTAGCTATCATACCAAATTCTTTTTGTCTAGCCTTAACAGGTTTCATAGCAGGTAATTCTAACATATGATGAACAAATTCTCCAAAAAGTAAATTTTCTAATGTTTTTCTTATCTGTTTATCATTAGAATATAAAATTGGGGTTAACGGATCATATTCTAATTCATCAGTCACTTCTTCATGAATTTGTTCTTTTTGACTTTTAGTACTACTAATTAATTGGAAGGCAAACATTTCAATCGCTGATAATGTCTCTGGTGATTTTTTTAATTGTTCCATTTTATATTGTTTAAAATTTTGATCATTATTTAACAACTTTATAAATCCATCAAATAAATCTACGGCTTGATCTTCGGTATACATTCCTTTTACGTCAACAAACTTGTTAAATATTCCTTTAGTTCCATATCTTAAAATTTCTTCTAATGCATATATATGTAAAATTGATAATTTGCTTATTTCTTTATTATATAAATTTTGAATATTACTCTTAAATCCTTCATCTGAATTATATTTCATTATAAATTCATAAATTTCTTTTGATTGTTTTTCATTAAAATTCATTTTAATATGCCTCTCTTTTTGTATGATATTATATACTACAGTAACCAAAAAATCAAACACTTTTACTTATTCTGATTAATATGCCAATTTACAAACGTGTTATTAGACTACCAAAATAAAACTGCTTTCAATTTAATTTGAAGTAGTTTTTATGTTATTCCAAAAAATGGATTTTCCATTAATTATGGTGCCTCCTGTAAGAATCGAACTTACAATTCAGCCTTACCATGGCTGCGTTATACCACTTAACTAAGGAGGCATTTCAAATACATTCTATCATATTATATTTAATAGTACAATAAAATGTATTTATTTTTTATTTCTTTCTTAAAATTCTCGTAGTGTTTAAAATAGTAAGTAAAGTAACGCCAGTATCAGCGAAAACAGCCTGCCACATATTAGCTACTCCAATAGCGCCTAAAACTAATACTAATACCTTTATCCCTATAGCAAATATAAGATTTTGTTTTATTATTTTTTTAGTAAATTTTGATATTTTAATAGCTTCTGGTATTTTGCTTAAACTATCATTCATAATAACTACGTCCGAAGCTTCAATCGCAGATGCGCTTCCTCTCATTCCCATTGAAATTCCAACATCAGAAAGTGCAAGCGATGGAGCATCATTTATTCCATCTCCCACAAACGCCGTTTTCTTATCATTTTCTTTTATTATCTTATCAAGCTTTTTATATTTATCATCTGGAAGCATCTCATAAAAAACTTCATCTACGCCGGTTTTTTTAGCTACAGCCTCTGCTGATTTCTTTTTATCTCCAGTAAACATAAACGTTTTAATATTTTGCTTTTTAAGCTCTAAAATAGCAGATATAGAGTCTTTCTTTATATCATCTATTAATTTTAGTTTAGCTGCTACTTTTCCATCAATTTTTAAATAAATATAACTATCTTTATCACTTGCATTAACAAATGAAGATGAACCTATTTTAATTTTTTTACCATCTATTTCGTAAGAGATTCCCTTTCCAGCCGTTTCCTTATAATTTAAAACATCTTTTGTACTTACCTTTTTATTAAACACGTTAAGTACTGATTTTGCAAGTGGATGATTTGATAAAGCCTCACCCTTTACATAATAGTTAATTATATCTTTTTCTTTGTATTTATCATCTAATATTTCTAACTTATAATCATTTGATATACCAGTTGTTATGGTTCCTGTTTTGTCAAATACGATTTTATTTACTGATGAAAGTAATTCTAAATAATCACTTCCCTTAACTAAGATTCCTTCTTTAGATGCTTTTCCTATTCCAGAGAAGTATCCAAGTGGTACACTTATTGCAATTGCACAAGGACAAGATACTACTAAAAATACTAAAGCTCTATAAATAGACACTTTAAAACTTAAACCAAATAATGGAAGAATAAGTGCTATTAAAAGTGCAAGTATCATAATAATTGGGGTATAAACCTTAGCTGCCTTAGATACAAAGTTTTCGCATTTAGCTTTTCTATCACTTGCGTTTTCCGTCAATTCTAGTATTTTAGATACCGTGCTATCTTCATATAAGCTTTCAACTTTTATCTCGATAACAGAAAGTGTATTAATAGAACCAGATAACACTTTATCTCCTTTATTAACATTTTTTAAATCAGACTCACCAGTTAATGCTGCCGTATTCAATTTAGAACTTCCTTTTATAATAATACCATCAAGAGGTATTTCATCACCTTTTTTAACTATTATTACATCCCCTATTTTAACATCTTTTGGATCTACCGTTAATATTTCATCACCCTTTTTTAAGTTAGCAACCTCTGGCTTTATATCCATTAAATCACTTATTGAGCGCCTAGAATTATTAACTGCTACCTCTTCTAATATTTTACCTATTTCGTACAAAATAATAACCATTAACCCTTCATGAGTATTACCAGTTAAATAAGCCCCAACACAAGATATTGTAACAAGCATATTTTCGTTTACTGTTTTAGATTTAAATAGTAATTTTATAGCATTAGTAAACGTTCTATATAAAAGAGTTACATAACTAAGTACTATAAAGACATTTGAAAGTATGCCTTTTTGACTCATACCTATTATCATAAAAATAATTCCAACTAAAAGTCTTATTATATGAAATTTAAACTTACCTTTATTTTCATATGATTCATTTAAATCCATTACTTTACTTTCTGGTTCTACCTTTTTTACGATATCAGAAACTAATTTTTTAGGATTTTGCGCTTTTGTTGTAACCGTTATCATAAGTTTAGAAAAATTGACGCTTGCATAATCTATCTCATCATTTTCATTTAGTTTTTTTTCAATTTCTAAAGCACATCCAGCGCAATCTAAAGAACTTAATTTAAATTTATATTTCATTTATATGTTCACATCCCATCACAAATATTTTTTCTACATGATCATCTGCTAAAAAATAGTATGTTAAGTTTCCTTCTTTTCTATACTTAACAAGTTTTGAATCCTTAAGTATCCTAAGTTGGTGAGATACCGCAGACTGACTTACCTTTATTTTTTCTGATATATCACTAACACACATTTCTCCGTTTATTAAAACGTTCATTATCTTAACTCTTGTTGAGTCACCAAACATTTTAAATAACTCGGATAAATCTATTACTTTATCATCGTCTAATAACTTCATAATAACCTTCTTTCTATTTTTACTTCTTCATTATATGAATATATGTTCATATTGTCAATATCTATTTAATAAAAAAACTTTCGTTTTCACGAAGTTTCTTATTTTTAACCTTTAATTTTGAAAAATAAAAATGTTTATACTTTTCTACTTAAACATCACTTTTATCTGCTTGTCATTTTTCGGTTTGTATTTATTATTTTCATACTTCATTTGTTTCTTTTTAGACGTATGATTAATACCTCTTTTGCTATATTTTAACACTTTATAATCAGAAGAAAAATTTAAATCAGGAGCATTACTAATCATCATCTTATTTGAATCACTATATAATTTTTTTATTAGTTCTAATTTTTCGAATTGCGCCATATCATAAATATCATTATTTAATAATTTTAGTTTATCTATGTCATACAAGAAAAATATAAAATTATCTATATGAAGTTCACAGAATCCATCATCTTTAACGATTACGTAATCCTTATTTATATTATCAAGTTCCATCTTTAGTTCATAAATAAATACATCCAAATTAGAAACTAAAATTTTTTTAAGCTTCATAAAATCACTCCTCTATGTTGTTATCACTATCAAATTTAACATCTATTACTTTGCGGCTTGCTAAATAATCACACATATGAACAAATCTTTGAAATTTAGACTCTGGTTTAGGAAGTACTATATTACTATAATTATTGGTATTCCAAGGCCCCATATGTGATGATATAACGTGACACATAAACTCTATTTCCTTATCGGTAAAGGTTAGTTTATCTTTGTTTTCTTTTATATAGTCGCACACTAAAAGTGGGTGTTCAAACTTTGTATATTGAGATTTTTCAAGACCAGATTTTAATCCATCATGCATAATTAAAGATATTATCATTAAATCTTTTTCGTTTTTAGAATAAGCACCTGTTATACTTTCGTCGTTAAACATTTCGTAAGCAAATCTAACCGCTACTTTTGTATGTCTAACAAGACCACCACTTCCTAATGCAAAACTAGGATGATACTTTCCTGTTGAAGATGCCGGAACTTCAAAAAAGTAGTCAGGAAGCAAACTAATTAGTTTTTGGGCTCCCTCTTTATATCTTGGATTATTTATGTAACTTAGTTCTTTTTCAAATACTTTTGTTTTTTCTTCGTTCATTTTTTCACCTCAAAATTTAATATTTATATTAAATAATCTTGCAATAGCGCAAATACCTGTTAAATCGGTTGTAACACCTTTTATACTTTCTAAATCAGCGTTTATACCATTTAATACCGAGTTAGACAAGTCCATATTATTTAACTTAGTTTTATATATTTCTGCATCAGTAAGATTACACTTATCTATTATAACATTATTAAATTCATTTTCAAATAATCTTGCCCCAGTCATATTAGAGTTCGTAAACGAAACGTTTTTTAATTTAGAAGACATATTCATATAAGAAATGTTAGAATTATAAAATGAAACGTCTTTCAAATTAGATTCTATAACAGAAAAACCTACTAACGATGAATTTATAAACTCACATCTAGAAATAAGCTTTTCACATATATCCATATTAGGTAAATTGCAAGATTCAAATGAACAATTAATAAAATCTATGTTTTTAAGCCTGCAATCACTAAAATCAATATTTTTAAATAAGCAGCCATTAAACTCTATGTCTTTTATATCATTTAAAGATTTTTCTTCACTAAAGGATAGATCACATATAATGTCACTATCTTTTATTTCGTTTAGATATCCTTTATCCAAATTCTTTTTTAGACGTGGCTTTTTAATGTTATTCATATCTTACCTTTCTATTGTTTTAATGTATAAAGCACATAAAAATGCATTTGGAAACATTATTGCTAAATCATTTATTAATCTTTTATTTTCTTTTTCTATTTCATTATGTATGTAGCAGATTAGTTCTTTAGACACAAATGCTTTTTTTAAACTATTATTTTTAATGGCTTTTTTTATGGTATTAAACTTTTTAATTTCACACTTTAAAAATTCTTTTTTAATTAATAAGTTTACAAAAGACGCTCTATATATTTTGGATTCATCTATGTTAAATGCTTTTAGCGTATTTTCTAATACATCATTAAAATACTTAGAATTATCACTTAATGTTATCTTCTTAAACTTTAATTTAGCAACTTTATTTAAGTATAAATCAATGTAATAATTAAATTTATTATGCACTCTTTTATAATTCCTATCAAGACTTCCTTTTTTAAATGTATATATGTTACCATCAAGCATTTTATATACTTTCATAGTATCGTTATAACCAAAACTAATGGCTTTCCTTGAGTAATCTTTTTCAAAAGCAAGGAAGCTGCCTAAATCATTTTTTGGTGTTATATAAGTTATTTTAACGTTTTTATCCTTAACTTCTCTTATCATCCCAACTGCTTTTAAATCTACTGCAATTACTTCATCTGCTCCCATACTAATTGCAAAATTAATCGGCATATTATCATAATATCCACCATCAATATATAAATTTTTGCCTATTTTAGTAGGTTTAAATGCTGGAAAACAAGAAGCAGAAGCTAACATATAACTTTTTGTATCATCTTCTGTAAGATCACCTTTTTTTACTAATTTAGGTCTTAATGAAGGAAAATGAGTAGTAACAAGGCCATAATTAATGTTTGATTTAAAAAATTTATCTTTGTTAAGTACCTTATCTATAACCTGACTTAGTCCGGAAAGTTCAAGTCCTCCTTTTAAAGCACCTTTTGCATACTTTCCTAATATTTCTTCTTTCCCTTTTTTGCTTGCATACTTCTTTTTTATCTCAATATCAATTACCTTGCTATAATCCATGTAATACCACAATTTAAGTGCTTTAAAATAATCTTTTTGAACCATTAATACCCCATTTAATGCCCCAACTGATGTACCACATACTATATCATAATTAATAGAAAGTCTTTTAAGTGCTTTCCAAACCCCTATTTCGTAAGCTCCTTTAGCTCCGCCACCTGATAATACAACTGCTCTTTTCATAAAGTTATTTACTTCTTCCTTGATCTTCTAAATTCTTATTATTTCCAGTTAGAAGTGCCGTTAAATCATTTATGTTAGCACCCTTAAAATTAGACATTGAAACTATTTTATCAGCATTACTCATTATTCTTCCTTCTTTATATTTACTAGTTGCAAGGGAAACAGGCCCTATTTTTCCTCTGTTAGAAGAATTTGTTAATATTTCTTTATTTGTACTATCTAATAAATTTACTCTTTCAAAGTTTTTTAATTCAAGAGGATTATCAAGACTGTCTTTAAATGAAGTTACAGGAAGTGGATACATATGATGAACAACTCCGTCTATTATTTTTTCAGCATCATCTTTAGCTTCAAAAATCTCTGGATACCAGGCATTTCCATTTATAACGGCTTCAATTGGATGTCTAAATCCATGCTTATTAAAAAAGTGTTTTGTATCTGCTGCTGGATTATTTTGCCAAGGTAGTTCATATAAATCATGCATCATAGCTATTCTTAAAGCGATTTCCATTTCAAAAGTAGGCTCATTTCTGTGCTTTTTTGACAATAAATACGTAACAATAGTATCTTCTAAAATATGCTCGCCAAGTGTTATTTCACCGTGATGTGGAAACTCACTAGTCATCCTTTTTTGAAATTCATCATGCAAAAAAATAGATTCTATAACACTATATATCTCATCTTTTTCATCTAATAATAAATTATACTTTTTAAATATCTTATCAAGTTTTTCTTTGTTTTCATCTAGTATCATAAAAATCCCTCCAATATAGATATATTATACCACATCTTTAATTTTTATGTTATAATGTATTTACACGTCCTCGTAGCTCAGCTGGATAGAGCACTCGCCTCCTAAGCGAGGGGTCGCGCGTTCGAATCGCGCCGGGGACGCCACTTTATTTAAAAAAATAAAAATACATAACCATCTTAAGTTTATGTATTTTTTATTATCTTATAAAATTAACTAAGAACACAATCCAAACACCTATTTGTGCTTTAGCACGTGCTACTCCTTCAAAAGCTGCAACTATCTTATCCGATAAGGACACCATCCAAGCTTCTTTAGATTTAGGAGCAATATTTGAAATTGGAAACATATGTGATTCTATTATATTCTGTTCTTTTTCATTTACCCCAAAATATTTAATTGCATTTTCTTTTGCCATTTTTGGATGATCAATTAACATTTTTGTTGATGTCATAATATTTTTATCATCTCTAACCAAGAAGAAATCATGCAAAGCACCCGCTCTAATAACCGCATTTGTATCAAAACCTAACATTTTAGATAATTTAAATGCAGTATATGAAACTCTAACAGAATGATTATATCTAGTATTACCATGATGTACAATTGACTTGGTTTTTAAAAATTCCTTATGACTTAGAATTGGAGATGCAACACTCATAAATTCTTTATCTTTATATATTTTATTCATTAAATTCAATTAAATCAACCTCTTTATCCGATTATATTATATTCAAAATAAATATAACTAATCATTTAAATGTCATACTTTAAGCTGACCTTTTAAGAATACCACAAATGCTTAACATTGTAAAGATACAAATGTTTGGTATATAAAAAAAGAAATAGTAAAAACTATTTTTTGTAATCGCAAGAATTGCACTTTACTATTCCTTCTTTATCAGTAATTAAAAGACTATGGCATTCAGGACATAACTCTCCAGTAGGCTTGTCCCAAACAGCAACTTTACATTTTGGAAAATTATTGCATCCATAAAATACTTTTCCTCTTTTAGTTTTTCTCTCGACTATTTTGCCACCACATTTAGGACAGTCGCAAACTTCAACTTGAGGTGCTTTTTCCTTTGGTTTAATATATTTACATTCCGGATATCCAGAACAAGCTTCAAATTTACCATATCGTCCGTTTTTTATAACCATAGGCTTACCACAGTTAGGGCATACTTCTCCGGTTTCTTCGTCTTCTTTTTTCTCCATTTTATCAAATGCGTTTTCAACTTCTGGTTCAAATTCCTTATAAAATGATTCTAGAATTTTATACCATACTTTCTTACCTTCTGCTACCTTGTCTAAATCCTCTTCCATCTTAGCTGTATATTTAACGTTTATTAAGTCACTAAAGAATTCTTGTAATTTATCCGTCGTTGTAATTCCAACTTCGGTAGGATTAAGTTTTTTTTCTATTATTTTAACATATCCTCTTTGCGTTAAAGTACTAATTGTTGATGCATAAGTAGAAGGACGCCCTATTCCTAACTCTTCCATTGCTTTAATAAGCTTAGCCTCGGTATATCTAGCTGGAGGTTTAGTAAAGTGTTGATCTTTTACTATTTCGTCTGCTATAAGTTCATCATTTACTTTTAATTTAGGAAGAACCTTATCTTCTGATGACTCAAACTTGCCATAAACTTTTAAGTAACCTTCAAATACAAGTACACTTCCTGTTGTTTTAAACGTTGTGTTATTATTATCCAAAGTGATTGTTGTTTGATTTAACTTAGCATCTGCCATTAGGGAAGCAAGTGCTCTTGCATAAATCATTTCATATAATTTAAATTCATCTTTTGTTAGGTATTTCTTTATAGAATCAGGCGTTCTATTTATACTAGATGGACGAATAGCTTCATGAGCATCTTGAACGTTTTCACGTTTTTTAGATTTTTTTACGTGGCCTATATACTCTTCTCCATAAGAATCTCTTATATAAGCATAACTAGATTTAATAAACTCATCAGATAATCTTACAGAATCAGTTCTCATGTAAGTTATTAAACCAATCGTATCATTTTCTATATCTATACCTTCATATAATTTTTGAGCTACTTGCATGGTCTTTTTAGAAGAAAAACCTAGTTTAGAAATTGCTTCTTGCTGCATAGTTGACGTAATAAAAGGATATTTAGAAGCCTTTTTCTTAGACTTTGTTTCATAATTTGATATTACAAATTTACTATCTAAACCATCTATTACTTTATCAGTTTCTTCTTCTGTTTTTAAATCTGCCTTTTTACCATCTACAGTATCTAAGGAAGCTTCCATATCAGTAAATTTAGCAGTTACGGTCCAGTATTCTTCTTCTTTAAAACTTTCTATTTCTCTTTCACGATCTACTATTAATTTAAGTGCAACAGACTGAACTCTGCCTGCTGATTTACCACCTGTTTTAGACTGCATTAATTTGCTTAACCTAAAGCCTATTATTCTATCTAGTATTCTTCTAGTTTCCTGACTATGAACTAAATCATCATCTATTTTTCTGGTATGATTAAATGCATCTTTTACAACATTTTTAGTAATTTCATTAAAAACAACTCTTTCATACTCTTCATCTTTAAGTTGTAATGCATCTTTTAAATGCCAAGAAATAGCTTCTCCCTCACGGTCAGGGTCGGTTGCAAGATAAACCATTTTAGCCTTTTCTGAATCTTTTTTTAGAGCTGTAATATCTTTTTTCTTGCCTTTTATTGCAACATAATTAGGTTCAAAATGATTTTCTAAGTCAACGCCAAATCCAAACTTACCTGATGTTGCAAGATCTCTTATGTGACCTTTACTAGATACTACTTTATAATCACTGCCTAAATATTTTTCTATTGCTTTAGTCTTAGTAGGAGATTCCACTATTACTAAGTTTTTACTCATAATTTATGCCTCCTTATTTGTTTTATGTTCCTCAATGTATTTTTTAACAGGTCCATATGTACGCCTATATCCGTCAATTATACCATACTTTTCTATTAGTTCAAGGTGTTTTTTTGTCGGATAACCCTTATGTTTTTTAAATTCGTATTCTGGATGTACTTTATCTATTTCATACATTATTCTATCACGGGTTACTTTTGCTATTACTGATGCTGCCGCAATCGTTATACTTTTAGCATCACCTTTTATTATGGCCTCATGTGGCACACTTGTAAATCCATCAAGTGGCATAGCGTCCGTTATTATGTAATCAGGCTTTACTTTTAAAGAGTTAGTCGCTCTTAGCATTCCTTGTCTTGATGCTTCATATATGTTTATTTTATCTATTTCGTCTGCTTCTACTATAGAAACTGAAACTGCAAGTGCTTTTTCCATTATGATAGGATAGTATTTTTCTCTTTTCTTTTCGGATAACTTTTTAGAATCATTTAAACCTTCTAAAACAAAATCATGAGGAAGTATTACTGATGCTGCAACAACAGGTCCAAAAAGTGGCCCACGGCCTGCCTCATCACATCCTGCGATATTTTCGTAGCCTAAGTTCCATAATCTTTTTTCGTTGCTATATAGATCTACTTCCATTTTGCATTTCCTTTTTCTTTCTTAATAAGTCTAAATACCACTTTAAAGAAGTCTGTGATAAATATTCATTTAAGTGTTTTTCTTTGTTTTTTATTCCTTCATCTTTAAACCACAATGATAACAGATTTTCATAACTAGGATAAAAAGATTTTCCATTCAAAAATCCAAAGTAATCATCCTGAAAATTTTTGTCACCCATAACAAGTGCATTAAACGATATTGGGGAATTTTTCATCCTTATAGAGGTATTCAAATATTCATTACGTAAAAAAGTTCTATTTATATTTTCTGCGTTGATACTTCTTTTTTTATCTTCAACATCAAATAAAACACCCGTTTTATTCCATACATAAGCTATTTTTATTATTTCTAAGTCACTTTTATTTAATAATCCAGGATTATTAACAATTAATTTATTAATTGTATAATCGGTTATGTTTGCAAACTCAAAAATCTTATATATTGACTCATATTTTTTAATGTTAGTATAAGAATCATTTTCCATAGACTTTCTCTCTAACATAACTATCTCTTCGGCTTCAAATCCTTTATTTTCTAAATATTCAATTAAGCTTAATTCCATTTTAGTTCACCTCATCAAAAGTTACTTTACCTAACTTCCCCTCTCTTAAATCCTTTATTATTATACTAGATACTTTATCATAGTCAATATCTCCGCCTGATACTATGCATCCTCTTTTCTTGCCAATTGTCTCATATGCCAAAATGACATCATCATTATCATAATTTATGTTTCCATATCTATTAAATAAATTATCTGGGTATTTTTTATCCATCGTATCAAGAATGTAGCATGCAACCTTACCAAGCGGTAAAATCTCTTCTTTTATTGCAGAAAATGATGCTAAGTTATAAGCTTGATTTTCATCATCTATTTTAGGCCACAATATACCAGGAGAATCTAAAAGTTCTAAATCTTTATTTATTCTAATCCAAGAAAGCTTTTTAGTAACACCAGGTTTATCTCCTGTTATAGTAGCTTTTTTACCTACTAATCTGTTTATTAACGTAGACTTCCCAACGTTCGGTATTCCAATTATTAAGGCTCTATAAGCACGTTTTTTAAGCCCTTTTGCTTCTCTTTTGTCATCTAAACTTTTTAGCAAAAGACTAGTTGCACTATATATATCAGATAATCCTTTGTTATTAATTAAATCTACCATTACAACTTTATAACCTTCTTTTTCATACATTTTAGCACACATACTAGTTTTATTTATGTCACATAAATCAGTTTTAGTCATAATCATAATCTTAGGTTTATCTTTTATTAAGTCATCTACATCCTTTATCTTAGATGAAAAAGGTATCCTTGCGTCTACTACTTCATAGATAATGTCTACCTTGTTAATGTTTTCTTTTATAAGCCTTCTTGTTTTAGCCATATGGCCTGGATACCAGTTAATTCCGACTGATGGAAAACTTTTTGGACTATCATCTTTTTTCTTTTCTGCTCTAATTTT
>JABLTL010173637.1_pt1 | contig 112930 bp, 129 predicted proteins | sample 7160151 | NCBI WGS metagenome assembly JABLTL01 (sample SAMN14651223, study PRJNA627086) | human gut metagenome | isolation source: feces | host: Homo sapiens | reverse complement strand
AATTAATAAGCTTATTAGTAAAGGTCTAAGCGACAAAGATATTGGAAATTTGCTTGATATTAGTCCTAAACAACTTACTAAGTTTAAAAGAGTGGCATAATGGTTGGACAGGCTACGAAACATAGCCTGTTTTTTTATTGTTTATAAAATTGGTATTTCTCTCCCCTATTGCTTCTTGGTATGATTTTGGTTTAAGCAGAGAATTTTTACCTATAATTTTTATAAAAGAAAAAGAAGATATTTAATTGGGGTTGTGATGAATTGGATCCCCCGATAGGGCCAAGAAAAAAAATTAATTTTTTTCGTGTAGCCTATTGACTACAAAGGCAATATCGTGTATAATCTATTTTGAGGTGAAAAAATGGGAAGACATATTAGTTTTGGTGTTGTAACGAAGATTGAAGTGAGAAATAAGTACGGTTTAAAGGAATGTAAGGGGGATTTGCTGAACAGAATTGATAAAGTTTTTAATTTAAAATATTATGAAGAAGGGGTTAGTGATAGTGATGATTTTATGTGTTTATATTTAAAAGAAGATGTATTTAATAAGGATTTTAAAGACTTATTATTAGAACTAGCGGATATGGAGTTATTAATGGATTATTTCTATTATAATATTAAAAATACTAGTGACTATACCTCTTCTAATGGTAAGAAAAAGGCATTAATTGATTATTTGGAGAACCATTTTGATTTAAAAATAAAAAGAGAATATGAGGAGCGTTATGATTATAGGAGTCACAAAAAGATAATTGATAAGAATAACTTTGTATATTTATTAGATAATGTTTCAGAGTTTGATAATGACTTTGCTCTTTCTTGGGAAAATTATTTTAATTGTACAGATATGTGCGATAAAACACAATTTAATGATAATTTAGCTAATTTATATAATTTTCGTATTCGTTTGAATCATATACCTTTATATTATGATTATGATAAAACTGATAGTGAAGATATTACATTTACATTGAGGTGTTTAAATTACTTTTTGCGAAAAGCTTTAAAGTGTGAAGCAAAAAAAACGTTAATTTTTGGATTAACTGATTAGAGGGAGAATAATGAAAAAATTTGAAGAAGAAATAGATGTAATGGATCTAGAATATAACTTAATATGTGATTTTATTAAATTGAGAAATGAGATGGGGCTTACACAAAAACAAATGGCGGAAGAGGCACACGTTGTAAGAGAAATGATTGCAGTTATAGAGAATAGGAAAAAGCATCCACAAATTAATACGTTGATTAAGATATTAAAGCCATTTGGTTATACTTTATCAATAACCAAGATTGATAAAAATAAATAAATTGATAAATATTTTTAATTGCATAAGTTGTGTACTAGATTGTGAGTGGTAACCTGCTTTTAAGGGTAATAAGGATATTCATTATAAGAATTAATTTATGTAATAATATTATATTATATTATATTATATTATATTATTTAATTGAATTTAAGCGATTTTGGAATTCCTCGATAAAGCCTTAGTGTTTTGGCTTAAAAATTAGGGCGAGGAAGAAGGCTGACACTATGGCGATTGATATTCCAGCGGCGGTGAGGTCAAATACTCCGAGGGCTAGGCCTAGTACTCCTTGGTCATCCGCAGCAGTCATTGCACCGTGAATGAGGAGGTGACCAAATGATGTTATGGGGACAAGGGCTCCGGCTCCAGCATAGAGAACGATTTTGTCATATATTCCGAAGATGTCGAGAAGAGCACCTAGTACGACAAAGATGCTAGTTACGTGGCCAGGTGTTAGTTTGGTATTATCAAGAATGATTTGGCTTAGCATACAGATAGTACCACAGAATAGAAATGCGTATATGTATATCATAATTCCATCCTTTCTAGTTCTACGGCGTGACTTATTGCGGGGATACTTTCTTTTTCGAGTAACATAGTAGGAGAAAATATGGCTCCGGTTGGAACAAATAGAACTTTATTTAATTTCTTTGTTTTTAGTTTATTTAAAACGTAAGTTGACATTACAAGGGCACTAGTTACGGGTCCTGAGGCACCAGCTAGGACGGGTTGTTTTTTGGTATCGTAGAGAATGAGGCCACAATCATTATAGTTTTTACCAAGTGATATTTGATAGTTCTTTTTCATATATTCTGTGAGGATGCTTTTTCCATAGTGGCCGAGGTCTCCGGTTAGTATTAGGTCGTAGTCTTCAGGAGTTGTGCCGGTATTTTGGAGATGCCGATAGATTGTGTCTGCTGCAGCGGGGGCCATTACTGCTCCCATATTGTTGGCATCTTTTATACCGAGGTCCACTACTCTACCAATGGTGGTACTTGATACTTTGATGTTGGTTTTGGTATTTGTTAATAGTATTGCAGCGGAGCCGGTAGCGGTAAAGGTAGCTGTAGCTGGTTTAAGAGTGCCATATTCGTTAGGACCACGGAATTGTTTTTCACTTACAGCGTTATGGGATGAGGTTGAGGCGATGATCTTTTTGGCAAGGCCATTTTCTAAAAAGGAAGATGCTATACTTATGGCTTCGGAGATAGTGGAACAAGCACTAAATACACCAAGGTATGGAATGTTGTAATCTCTTAGGGCATAGTCGGAAGATGCTAATTGATTTTGGAGATCACCAGACACTACAAGGTCGATATGGTCTTCTTTATTACCCGTCTTATTGAGTAATCCCTCTATGGCGAGGGATAAGAGTTTACTTTCGGCTTTTTCAAAGGTTTTTTCACCAAAATAGAGATCTTTATCAAATATTTTGTCAAAGTATTTGTCGAGGGGACCAGCAGATTCGTACACTCCGCCTATTGTATAGGTACTATCTATATAGACGTTTTGGTATTTTATGGTCATATTGTACCTCCTAATAGAAGTCTTATGAGACCGAAGATGTAGACAGCAACTATTCCACATACAATAACGGTTCCAGCTAATTTAAAGATGTTTGCACCTATCCCGAGGACTATCCCCTCGCCTCTATATTCGAGGGCGGATGAGGTTATTGAATGAGCAAAGCCGGTTATAGGGATAATGAGTGCACTTTTTAGTTTTGTTACGAGAATATCGAAAATGCCAAGAGCGGTTAAGATTGAGGATATTATTATTAGGGTAAGGATGACGAGGAGGCCAGCTTCTTTGGTAGGAAGATGAAATATAGAAGCGTATGATTCAAGAAGTAGTTCAGAAAGGAGACCTATTAGTCCACCGCAAAAAAAGGTTGTTAAGGCATTTTCTAATTTTTTGGGTTGGGGAGTGTGTTTATCTACTATTTTTTGATATTCTTCATTTGTCATTTTTATCACCAATAGTAGTATGGTGTTTTTATGGTCTTTTATGTAAATAATTGTTAATAATTTAAAAAAATATAAAATGATTAATTTTATGTTATGGAATTATTTGGTTACTTTTAGCATAGATGTTATGTTTATTATTATTAATAGGGCTACAAGGAGATCGGTTATATTCCAAAGAAAGCTGGGATTAATAAAGCAGGATATGAATGTTATGATAAGGATTATTATTTTGAAGATTTTTTTAGAGAGATAATGAAGATTTAGTTCACCAAAAATGCTTAATGATATAATGGTTGTATAGGCAAACATTATAATAGTTATGGTTAGAAAGATACTACCGAAAGTACCTAAGTGATAGGTAAAGGCAAAGAGGGTTATTTCAATGCCGTTTGGATTAGTGAGAGGGAGGGTTTCATAGGGAGATGTTAGGATTATTAATGCGGTGGAAAGGCAGACAATGAAGACTGTGAGATAGATCGTGAATATGGATGAAAGGCCTTGTTTGTGGGGGTTTTCGGGAGCAAGGGATGCGGATATGGCGGTAGTGCCAATTCCTACTTCAGTCATAAATATGGTTCTTTGAAGGGAATATATGATTATGTATATTAGAGATGAAAGGCCTGCCTTAGGGGTTAGTGCTGAGGAGATGATTTTGTTTAATACTTTGGGGATAAGGGGGAGATTGGTGATAAGGATATAGATAGAGACTAAGAAATAGGCTAATATCATTAGAGGCATTAGGTAGGATGAGAGACGAGTTATGGTTTTTAGGGATTTGGATATTAGAATTAGTACGGATATTGTTAGGATTATGGATGTTATTTGAGGAGAAAGTGGTAGAACTTTGGTAATGGTATTGGCTTGAACAGCTAGAAAGAGACCACTGTAAGCTACAATTAAAAGAAGACTATATAGAGAACTTAGTCGAGGACTGTTTTTTTGGATATAAGATGTGGGTCCGTGGAAGTTGGGGCTTTTATGAGTTATAGCGAGGTGAGTTTCGGTATAGCTTAGGACAGAGGCTATAAGAGTAAAGATGAGGATGTAGAGAATTGAGCCTGGGCCACCAAAATAGAGGGCAAGGGCTACTCCAGAGAGAGAGCCAACACCGATTTTTTCGGAGAGAGTCATTGTTATGGTTTCAAGAGAAGTGATATTGTTTTTGGAATGGGTTGTTACTTTAAGGGATTTGATAATGGGAAAAAGGTGGATTTGAGGAGCGTGATATTTTTTGGTGTAATGGATGCTGGAGAGGATGATTAGAACTGTGGTAAAAGCCCAAGTTACGGAGAAGATTATGGGGAAGGCCGCGGGAGCAAAGAGGATGGACAAAAGGCTTAAAGTGATGATTGTGATGACTGCTATATATATTTTATTTGTTTTCATAGTTAATTTTATGTAACTTAATTACAATATAGGTATTTGTTGTGATGTTTTTTTAATTTTAATCATAATTTATATTGAAACTAATAAAGGGGTGGAATATATGTGTAATAATAATGAGCGTAATGGGTGCAATAATTGTATTGCCGATATTCTTAAAGTGATTCTTCTTCTTCAACAGAGTGTTTGTCAGAATGACTGTTGCTTGGAGACTTGCGATAAGGGATATTTGGGACAGAATTGTAGTTCCTACTTTAATACAAGACCGGTAGTTTTGTATACTTGTGGTAATGGTAATACACCTGTTACAATGCCTATTAGTAAAAATCCGAATGAAACGGTTGTGTCTTCGGTATGCAGATTAGAAAAGCTTGATGATTGTTGTGCTACTTTTAGAGTGCTAGCTAATAATACAGATGATACTAGTGTTAATTCTTATGTCAGTACAAATTCTTTCTTTACTATTAATTTGAACTGTGTATGTATGCTTAGATGTTTGGATGACACTTTTGTTGATACTTTATAGGAGTAGTTATATAGTACCCATGCCTATTGGTTGGGTGCTTTTTTAGATATTGTTAATATTTTTAAAGAAAAAGATTATGAGATAGAAAAAATCGTCTCTTGAAAAGGCGATTTTGTTTTAATAATCTTGTCTATCTCTTATAAATGGTGGAATATCGATATCGTTATCTATGTTGTTATTTACATTTCTATACATATCTTCCCTTCTAGTGGTGGTGAAACTATGGTATAGTGGTTCTGATTGTTCTTCGAAACCAGTTGCTATTACGGTAACGATTACTTCATCATTGAGGTTTTCGTTGATAACGGCTCCGAATATGGTATTGATATCGGTATTAGCAGCTGTTCTGATTATTTCTGCTGCTTCTTCTACCTCGAATAGGGTTAGTGATGTTCCACCGGTTACGTTGATGATGGCATCAGTTGCCCCGTTTATTGATGTTTCTAGTAGTGGTGATGATACGGCTTGTTTAGCGGCCTCAGCTGCTCTGCCTTCTCCTGATCCTACTCCTATTCCGATTAGAGCATTTCCTCTGTCTTTCATTACAGCCTTGACGTCAGCAAAGTCTAGGTTTACTAAACCGGCAACAGCGATAAGGTCAGAGATGGATTGTACTCCACGATGAAGTATGTTATCTACTTCTCTAAATGCTTCTAACATTGGTGTTGACTTGTCTATTAGTTCTCTTAGTCTATCGTTTGGTATTACGATTAATGTATCTACGTGTTTTTTTAATTCTTCAAGGCCTTTTACGGCGTGTTCCATTCTCTTTTTTCCTTCAAAACTGAATGGTTTTGTTACTATGCCTACGGTTAGGGCTCCTAGTTCTTGGGCTATCTCAGCTACTACTGGTGAAGCTCCAGTTCCGGTTCCACCACCCATACCACAGGTTACAAAAACCATATCGGCACCTTTTAATACTTCTTCTATTTCAGCTTTGCTTTCAAGGGCAGCTTCTCTTCCTATTTCGGGATTTGCTCCGGCTCCTAGTCCGTCAGTTAATTCTGATCCTAGTTGGAGTTTTATTGGAGCTAAGGAATTGTTTAGGACTTGAAGGTCGGTATTGGCGACGATAAAGTCCACTCCTTTTAATCCTGAATCTATCATTCTATTAACGGCGTTGCATCCGCCACCGCCGATTCCTATTACTTTTATTTTGGCTAATTGATCCATTTCCAACCCAAACATATTATTCATTATTTCTCCTCCTTACCTTTAAAAATGTTACCCCATAGTTTAGTTATTCCTTGCACTTCGTTTTCGCTTCGTTCTTCTGGCTTTGGTTTGTTTTTTCGAGGGTTCACTAATCTATTTTCGTCTTCGTCTGTTATCATTGAATAATCTTTCCCCCTAGACTTCATTTTTCTTATATAGTATTTTATCATACCGAGTGCCGTCGCGTACTTATTATCACGAACTCCTAAGGTGCTTTCTGTATATATTATAACATCTTTCCCCATATTTTCATAGACTAAATTTTTAAATGATTTTATTTCTGTCATTCCTCCGGTTATTATTATGTAGTTTATGGGGTGCTTTGTTAATATCATTATTTGTTTTTTGGCATAATCTAATATTTGATTTAATCTACTCATTACTACTTCTGATACTTCTAATTGATTTAATCTTATTATTTCTCCATAATTGTTTTTTATTGGGAATAAATCCCCTACTCCGGTAAATCTTTTATGTGCGGATGCGAATTTTTCTTTGATACTGCGTCCATCAAAAACGTTTATTCCGAAAATGTAGGATAGGTCTTTGTCAACATTTACTCCACCTATTTGCAGAGTTTCGGTATTCATTAGTTTTCCTTTGCTGAATACGGATACATTTGTTGTTTCGTGGCCGATATTTACTATTGCTCCTACTTTTTTATCCATTATATCTGTTTGGACTTCAGCATAATCAGCAAGGGCCGATAGGCATATTTCCACTACTTCAAGACCAGCATTTTCAACTGTTTCTATTACTGAGTAGATATTTTTCTTGGGAACGCTTATCATTATTCCGTTTACATCTAGTTTATTTGCGGTTTTATTTATGATACTTCCTTCGACTTTTTCGCCATCAATTAGGTATTCTAGGGGTTCTACTGTTACTAGTTCGTAATTTTCTTCAAGTTTGCCATATACTGATGCTTTTATTGCGGTTGCTAGGTTATCTGGTGTTATTGCTCCTTCTACTCGGCTAGTTCCAGTTACATACATAAACTTGGCATTGTAGTCTGGAACAGACACTATTACTTTTTTTATGTTAAATCCTAGTTTTTCGCTTACGACCTTAATTCCATCTTTTATAGCATTTATAGCTAAATTAGAATCTACCACTAACCCCTTTCTAATTCCTTTTGCTTTTATACTATGGGACGCAAGAACATATATTTTTTTGTTATAATATTCTGCTGTCACTATCTTAATAGAATCAGATCCAATATCAATACTTGTGTATATTTTTTTCATCGATATTTTCACCTTCCCTAAATGATACAAACTAATTATACAATAAATCTGTGGCATTTGCAACAAATTATGACATATTTTTTTGTTTTTTGTACTTTTAGACAAGAGAAAAGATGCAAATCCTTGCACCTTTATCTATCATTAGTTAATCTAATGACATTATATTTTATGTTTTATTTTTTCTTTTTATTACTTGAAGTTTTGTCATTTATGATTGTGTCTACTATATCCTCTACTTTGTCGATGTCTTTTTCACGGGGGTCTTTTATCTCTGATTTTTTATATTTGGTTTTGGGTTTCTTCTTTCTATTTACTATGGTAGTTATTATTTTAGTTATGAATAGGACAAGGATGATTACACTTATTACTGTACCTACTACTATGAGATAATCTAGGTATGTTTTAGCCTGATCTTTATATATTTTGGCGGTTTCTTCGGTATATCGTTGAACGGTTTTTTCTTTGTTATCGTAGAGGTATAGACTTTCTTTTCCGTTTTCAACATTCATTGCATAGAAAATATAGTAATCGCTATTTGGAGATAAATGATAGGCGGTTATGTTAGATTCTTTGTATTTAATTGTCTGTTTGGTATAGTTTTTGGGAATTTTATTTTTGTTATCTATTATATAAAGAGTTATGTTACCGAAATCATACTCGTTATATGGGGTGTATTTTCCATCTTTATATATATAGTATGAGGATTGACCTTTTTTGTCTTTGAGACCGATGAGGGTAATGTTGGTTTTTTTGTTGGTGTAGGCAAGGACGTCTTCATTATCTATTTTAATGGTTGTTTTTTCGTAGTAAGCACTGGGCGGGGTTAAGACGTCTTCTTTTCTTATGATTGTGTATTCTTTATTATTTACTTTGACGTTTATTGGTTTTAGTTCTTTTACGGTTACGTTTATTGTATAGGTCTTAGTATTACCGTTTTCGGCTGTTACTACTACTTCTAATTTATTGGCTCCTTCTTTTACTTCTCTTTCACCTATTCCATCGACTCTGGCTTTAGTATCTTCGGTAGATGCATCTATTTTTACTTTATTTACATTGTTTTCTACTTCGATATTGTATTCGAGAGTGTCTTTATTAAAATCGATTTTAGCTCCTTCGACTGAGAGGCTTTTTAGATTGTTATTTGTAGAATATTTTTTGGGAGCTACTGCTGTCTGAGAACCTACATTAATGGTAACAGAGGCATTGTTTAGACCTATCCAATTATCTGATGACATATTGGTTATTCTAGTTCCACTTGTAGAGCAAGTTATGGTTCCGGTGGCGGTTGGCCTTACAGCAAGACTATAATTTTTGCTCTTAACACTGTTTGATGAATCATCGTATCTTAGGTCGAGTCCTGTTGAAACACCAGCACCACTACAAGACATACTTCCTTCGATACTTACAAGTGGTGTATTAGAATTTACAGTTACATATATGGTAGCTGTTTGGCCTTTGGTTATACTGCGACTTGATGCACTTATTCCTACCCCGTCGGCAAAAGCACTAGGGGTTAGAATTAATAGCGTTAATATTATAAATAGGGTTTGTTTTATCTTTTTATTCATTTTGGTCCTCCTAATATTGATTTATTTTTGAATATCCGTAATATTCTCTTAATATAGCAAGGTAATCTAATTTATCAACTTTACCGTCTCTATTGGCATCAGCTGCTTTATAATATGCACCGCCATAAGTTGTATAGCCGTAATACATTCTGAGTACAGCAAGGTAATCTAGTTTATCAATGTTACCATCACCATTTACATCTCCGTATAGTACTACTTGGTATTTTTTATTTTCGGCTCCGTTTGATACTTCTAGCGTGTCGCCTGTTTTTAGTGTTCCGGTATTTTTGGTATTACCGTTTTTGTCATAGATATTGGCACTGGCCATAGAACTTTTGTTTTTGATATTTGTTATTAAATCGCTTGCCGAAGAGTTTGTGGTGATGCCGTATATGTTTTCGTTGTTGTATTTTACTCCACTTGAATTCATTAATTCTGATATACTTGGTCTTTGAGCTGTTCCTTCGTATTTTATATTTATGGTATAGGTTCTTCTTTTTGTATTACCGCTTGTTGCTATAATGGTTATTTTATCTGTGTTGTTTAGGGTAATAGTACCTACTCCCGATAGAGTTGTTTTGGAATAGGCTGGTGTTGCTCCAACATTTAGTCTACTTGTTCCTTTGGGTAGAGTTATTTCGTAGTTGGTTGTATCGTAGGAAAAACCGGAGATGGTAGTACCGTTTATTGTTAAGTCTTTAAGATAGTTATTTGGATTGCCTTTTTTGGGACTTGTTACGGCGTAAGCTGGCATATTTTGGTATACGGGAATTGTGAATGTTATAGCACTTTCGAGGTATACGGGAAGATATTTGGCGTAGGTTTTGAAGGCAGTGTTAGTTTCTCCTATTGGAGCTTGAAGGTTACTCATATATTGATGAGTATAGTTGCCGTCATTTGTGGATACGTCAAATCTTTCGTAATAAAGGGTAGTTTGACCGACGTCGACGTAGCCTTTGAGGAACTGAATACCACCAGCAATTGCTTTACTTGGGGTATTCCAACCTTTATTCATTGCATATAGCATACCGTTTAGAATTTTGTTATTTCCAGCAACAGCAATGTTATAGAAATTGTAATATCCGGAATAGTTTTGGCCATTATAGTTAAATGTGCCTCCTAGTCTTGGGTCGGTGGTTGGCACAGTGTTCATTTCTTGGAAAATTCGGCTAGCAATATGGACGGAGTCTATTCCAAGGGATGTACTGGCGTTAACTACATCGGTTCCTACATTGGTTCCACCATAACTTGCATATACTGTGTTCCATACGCCCATAGGGTTTAGGATTTTATTTATTAGGTTCAAATCTTGGGGTCCTGTTTGTTTGAGACTTTTTAAGGCAAATATGTACTTTTCGTTTAGATAGTTACGGGGGTCCATATAGAATGCTATGGCTTCGGTTGAAGCATTATACCAGCCAGCTTCATTATCTGCAACTTTGAAAGTGTTTGTTAAATAGTTATAGTGTTCAAATCTTGTTGAAAGGTAGTTTTCGTCGAAGGCTAATTTTTGGAGGAGGCTTCGTTCTGAATATGATTCTTGTGCTACGGCTTCACCAAAATCTATATTTAGGTTTTGGGCTTCAAAAATCCAGTTAGGATGACGGGCGTGAATTTCGGCTAAATATGGAAGATAACTTTCGGGAAAGCCTTTATTTTTAAGGGATGTGTAATAGTTATTGAGGTTCTCTTTGGTATTGTAATATGCTTGAGCAGTACTTGATAGTTTATTGGTGCTTACATAATAACCACAGAGCCACCCTGATGCTCCATCTTTATTAGTGAGATTGTACCAGTATCTGCAAGTTCCTGATGAGTATTCTTTTACTTTATTTATTTTTACGACATCTCCGCATTTGGCACGTACACCGGTAGTGGCTCCTCCTCCTGGATTTTGGTAATATATCCAATCGGCTGTGTCTTCGTAACAAGCTATGGTTCCATCTCCATCAACGTAATTATCGTAGTTTGATTTTACATAAGTGTTATCACTAGTGGTTTGATTTGGAGTATTTTCTAGAGTTATGAATTCTCCACAAAGGTATCCGGTATAATTTTTTCCTCCTTTAGTTAAGCTTACTTGATACCACATTGAGCAGGCGTTATTGGAACCGGCATTGGTGTTTAGTACTGTTACTTTGTCACCTAAGGCGAGAGATGTTAGGATATTGTTAGTTGAAGAAGTATCTATGCTTGTCCTTACTCTAAGTCCGTCAGTACAGTTTACTATTCCTAGTGCAGATGCGTAAGATATATTTGGTATAAGTACTAGTAGTAAAAGCGTTAATAGTATTTTTTTTGTAATTTTATTCATCCCTATCACTTCCTATATTAGTATTATAGCAAATTTCGATGTTTTTTGCAATTGATATGTGAAACTTTTTTATTTTGCCCTACAGGGGTTGGTACTTATGAATATTTTATATTAAAAAGACTAACCGTTATTTAGTTAGTTTATAATTATTTATAAAATTAGTAAAATCTTCTAAAAGTTTTTTTTCACCATTACTATTTATGTAATCTTCGTTTGGATCTTGATGATCTGTTGGAAATATTTCTACTCCTCTATAGTTTATAATTCCGTATTTGTATTTCAGGTTTTTACTTCCTTTAATAGCTTTGCATACTAAATAATTTTCGTTATCTAGTTTTTTTATGAAATGATACTCTGGTTTTATTACTATATAACCACTAGCATTTTTCATTCCCATATTATTTAGATTTATATTTATATCTCTATAGAGTTCTACTTTTTTATTTTTATTTGCAAATATTTCATTTATTTCTGTAACACATATTCTTAATTCTTCGGGAGTTAGATATTTTCGAGAACGATAGAATTGTGTAAATTTTATTATATCTATTACAATGGGATATGTTTCACCGGTAAAGATATCAACATAAAAACCATTATCATTTTTTATAAATAGTCTTTTGTTGAATTCTTTGGGTACTTGAGCAATATATATTCTATCTATATCCACACTATAGCCTTCTTCCAATTATTAGTAAGAGAACAGCTATTTGATTTACGTATTTGTAATGACAGAAAAATGTCATACCAAACTCATAAGTAGCTACTACTTTATCAACCATTGATACGAGCCAACTTTCTAAATACTTGGGTACGTATACAGGCATAAGTGGAAACATATGGGATAGTATTATATCTTTTTCTGTATCATTTAGGTTAAATAACTTTGTTGAATTGTTAAGTGCAGTTTTAGGATGAATAAAGATGTTACGGTGCTTTTCTTTTGAAGTTGCATTTATATCTATGAAGTAATCGTGAAGAAGACCGCCACGAGCGACACTTTGGTAATCTAATTTTAGTTTTTTGGCTATTTTGTATGAGAAGTATGCTACTCTTTTAGAGTGAAGCATTCTTGAAATACCGTGATGACGACATTCTTCTAATTTTTTGAATTCTTCATTATCCATAAGTTCAGAAATTAGATTTTGAAATTCACGATCATTTTCTTTTATAGTCATTTTAACACTTCTTTCTTTTTATTTTTTTCATAAAAAATAGAATAACTAAAGTTACCCTACTTTTCCATCATGTTTAGAAGATTTATTTTAAACATATCTTTATCAGCGTGTGATTTTGATACCATTACACCTTTATAAGTTGTTAACTCTTTTTGGTGTCCTTCGTTTAATATTTCTTCTGGAGTTATTGTATCTAGCATAACTATTTTTTGATTTTTATATACAGAATAGTGAAGAACGATATCTCCGTGTACTTTTGAGAACATTACATCTGTTGGTAACTTTAATTCATATTTATCTATTTTTTCTTTGGTGTTTTTTGATACTATTACTCCTTTAAATTCTCCTTCACGAAGTGATGGATAATATTCGAATATTAGTTTCTTATAAGCAAGCATATTGTATTTTTTTACTGCTCTTTCTTTCTTTCTGAATTCGTTTTCATTTAGATACTCCATTACATAATTTTTCATATATAATCCCCCCTTATATATTTTGTATCAACCAAATGTACATTAATTATACCATATTTTCACGGTTTTGTCAAATTTGGATGATAAAATTTATTATTTCTGTGAAAGTAACTCCTGATATATTCATTAAAATTGCTGACATACATAGAAAGGGACCGAAGGGGATAAGATTATCCTTACTACTAAATAGAACGTATATTGCAATGGGAAATGCTATGAATGTTGCAAGAAAGATTGTTAATACGGCTATTGGGTATCCTAAAACAAGGCCAAAGAGAAACATTAGTTTTATATCTCCGCCACCAAGTGATTCTTTTTTAAAGAGTGCATCACCTACTAATTTAACAGCGTACATTGTTAGAAATGCTAAACAACCATAACCGATGTGTTCAAAGGTAGGAAATAGTCCTATGGAAAATATCATCGTTATTATTATTAGAATTACTCCCGTTATAAGTACTTCATCTAATATTATCATATACTCTATATCACTTATTATTACTGTGATTAAAGTTGATATAAAAATTAGAGATATTATTCCTTGTAAGGTAAGTCCAAAAACATGATAATTCACAGCATACAGGATACCTGTTATTATTTCAATAAGAAGATAACTTACAGGTAGGCGATGATGACAATAATGGCATTTTCCTTTAAAGGAAATATAGGATACGATTGGGATTAGTTCATACCAGGATAATTTATGGTTACAATAAGTACAGTGAGATGGCGGAGATATTATTGATTGTCCAGTTGAGAGTCTAGTTGCTACGACGTGGAAAAATGATGCCATAATGGCTCCAAAAATGAAGTATATTATTATAAATACTATGTCCATAGTTTACACCATTTCCTTATATATACTAAACATTGGAAGAACGACAGCTAAAAGTATTACTCCAACTATTATAGCAAGAAGTATTATCATAATTGGTTCAATTAGGCTTTTTAATCTTGTTATAATATTTGTTTGTTCTTCACTATAATATTTGGATACGTGTTCCATCATAGGGCCGAGTTTACCGGTTTTTTCTCCTGTTAATAACATCTCGTAGGCTGGAACGGGGAATGCCCATTGGCCTTTAAAGGCTGGAGCAAGACCAGCTCCATTACTTAGATTTAAAACAGCATTTTTTATCATCTTTTTATATATTTCATTATTGCTTACTTTTCCTAGTATCTCCATACTATCAGTTATAAAGACGTCATATTTTAAAAGTGATGCAAAAGTTGAGGTAAATATTACTAGTTCATTATATATTATGATTTCTTTTATAACTGGTATGTGCATAAGAGTATATTGAACCGCGTAGCGAAATGATGTTATATTTTTATACATTACATTTAGAAATAGTACAACTGCAATTATACCAAAAAGTATTATGAATTTATATGCCACAACGAAGTCACTAAATGCAACTACGGCTTGGGTTAATTTTGGTAATTCACTGTTTAATTGCCCATACATATCTGTAAATTCAGGAACGATATACATAATAACGAAGGCCAGAATACAGACGGCAAATATTAGTATTACAGTCGGGTATGTTAAAGCACTGATAATCTGCTTCCTATTTGTATCTTTTCTCTTATAGTATTCGGTCATTTCATCTAATACCTCTGTTAAATTTCCGGTAAGCTCACTTGTTTGGGCCATGTTTATTAGCATTTTAGGGAAGACTTTCCCTTCATTAGCAAGGCATTTACTAAATGGTACCCCCTTATTTAGTTCATACACTATTTTAGAGAATACTTTTTGGGTATTTTTCTTCTTTGTTTGTCTACTTAGTATAGCCATTGCATCTGTTAATGGGATGCCGGACTTAATATAAGTTGAAAGTTGAGTTAAGAAGAAAACTAATTCTCCGGTTTTCATTGGTTTAGACGTACCACCTATTCTGACGGTGCTAGCTAATTTATCTTCTTTGATTTTGATTATTTGAAAACCGTTTGACAGCAAATAGTTTTTGGCATCTTCTAAAGAACTTGCTTCTACTGTGTCATTAATTACTTTACCTGCCTTACCTCTGGCTTTATAAGTAAAAGTCTTATTTTTTTCCTCTACTATTGGTACTACTTTGGGCTTATCCATATTAACAATATTCCCTTGGTTAGGGGTGTTGGTTTGTACATTATTATTCATTTTTCTCCCTCACTATCTTTATCTATATGTTTATTGTATCATATTTTAAATATTGATAAAAGGGTTTTTGAATATTTTTTGAAAATTCCCTATAAGGGTGTTAATAAGAAGTATTGAATGACTAAATAGCTATATGGATTTTCTGCTTCATAGAAATTATTTATAATTTCGTCCACAGACATAAATTCCGATAGGTGCTACCGTACATATTTTATATTATTAATTATGGGAACTGGTCTTTTAAATAGATTTTTAGTCCCTCAAACATTATATTAATGCTAGCATTAATATCTCTATCAAGAGTATTTTGACAATAACTGCATTCATACACTCTTTTAGTTAAGTCTTTATACTCTTTGGCTCTGTTTTCACAAATGCTGCATAATTGGCTTGATGGGTAATATGCTTTTATTTTATAGAGATATTTACCTTTTTCTTTGGATTTATATTCTAGTTCTCTTATTATTTCACTGAATGTTGCATCTGCTATATTCTTTGATAGGTTACTATCTTTGTTCATTATCATTTTCTTTGTGGTTAAAGTTTCTGTAACTATGATATCATAATTATCGGTTATTTCCTTAGTTATTTTGTGAGTTGTATATTTTCGGGCATTTCTGAGTTTGGCATAAAGAATATTTAATCTATTTATATTTTTATAATAATTTTTACTGCCTTTTTGTTTCTTAGAGAGTTTGTATTGTTCTCTTTTTATTTTGGTTTCATATTGATTTATATATTTATTATTGGTATATACTAGGCCGTCTGAGGTTGTTACTAGTTTTTTTATACCTATATCAAGGCCGATAATGGTGTTTGGGTTTACTTTTGGGAAATTTGGGATGTTGCAAAGAATGATGATGTAATATTTACCTGTTTTTTCTCTGGTAATGGTAACATTTTTTATTTCACCAATTATTTTGAGTTTATTCTTATAGCCTCGTATTTTTAGAGAACCAATTTGTGGTAATTCAAGAGTTTGATTGGGCAAATTTGGAATTATATTACATTTTTTGACTTTTAAATCTTTATTATAAGTGTAGGATGCGGGAATTGTATAGCTATTTTTTTCATACTTGCTTTTGTATTTTATAGTACTTATTCCCTTATATTGATTTTTTTTATAGTTATCGTCTAATCTATAAAGAACCTTTTTAATAAGATTTTTTTCTGTTTGTTCTAGAAATGGATACTTATGTAGTAATTCTTTTTCGCAATCATTGTAATTGTTATAGACTGATTTATAACCTTGGGTTGTAATTTTGTTTGCATAATAGTTATATATGAAACGTAAATTACCGAATGTTTGATTTATTGTGTTTTTTTGATTGTTAGTTGGATATAATCTAAATTTGTATGCTTTATACATTTTTATCACCCCCTATAATGGTTTATTTTTTTTGAAGTTGCCGGTCAAGTTCATTTGCATTTTATCACACTATTATTAATTGTGTCAAGTGTTTTTTTGTTATTTTTTTGATATTTATAATGCTTAATTTTGATACAATAGATAATATTATACATCTATATTATTTGGTTATATTTTTAATAATGGAATTAGCATAGATAATATAAGGAATAGTAAGATATTGGAAGAAAAATAGTGATTTTTTTTATACATTTATATTATTGAAAAATAGTGCGTATAATTTTTTGAAGATAGTCAAAAAAACTAGGTTTTATTTTTTGGGCTTTCATACTTGAAAAACTTCAATAAGACCTAGTTATTAATTGAAAATTGTTTATGACTTAGTTTTTAGTTTTTTTATACATATTATTACTTTTTATATTGTTTATATTCGAAATGGAGTTTATATCATATACTACCTTTTATAACTTTTTTTGATATTTAATTTTGATTATTATTGTTAGGCATTGATGTTGGCTATTATTATTAAATATTTATTCTTGGATATTGATTTTGGATTAAAGAAATTGAAGAAAGAAAAGTTTTTTCTTTAAAAGATATATTTATATTCCAAAATTTTCTTTTTTATTATAGGTAGAAGGACCAATGAGGATTATATCATCCCCTATTTTTATTATTTGATTCCATTTTACTTCGTATTCTTCTTTAATGGAAAATTTTTTGCGAGTTTTTTCTTCGAGAAGAAGGGATTTTATTTGGCCATCTTCACTTACTATCACATCTATAATAGTGCCTATTTTTTTGCCAGTATCGATATTTATTATTTCTTTTTTCTGGATTTCTGATAAGTACATAGTATCACCTATTTAAGTATATTACTTTATATTCTTTCTTAGGACTTTTATGGAATTATTTTCTATTCTTGATATTTGGGCTTGGGATATTCCTAGTTCGCTAGCAAGTTCCATTTGGGTTTTGCCTACTATATATCTTTCATTTAGGATATGGATTTCTCTATCTTTTAGTTTATCCATTGCTTTATTTAGAGCAAGGTGATAATCGAGATCGTAGTCTTTTTCTTTTTCTTTTAGTTGATCGTAAAGATAGATAGTGTCCCCGCCGTCGTTGTATATTGGTTCATACATACTAACGGGTTCCCGTAGGGCCTCAAGGGCACTTGTGACTTCGTATTCGGTAACATCAAGGGCTGCTGCTATGTCTTTGTCAGGCATCTCTTTGCCAGTGGTGAGGATGTGTTCGTTTTTTAGTTTTAGGGCCTTGTAAGCGATATCTTTGAGACTGCGGGAAATTCTTAGGGAGGAGTTATCGCGAAGGTAGCGTTTTATTTCGCCACAAATCATTGGAATAGCGTTCGACTGGTCTAAATTTCTTATAAAAAATATACTACTTTAGATATTGTAGTATATTTGTATTTCATTATCATTTACTACTACTTTATCAATTACTTCTAACACTATATTTCTTTGTTCTTCAAAAGTCATTGTTTTCCAAGCTGTATTCAAATCAGATATTACTACCTTTAAATTTTCACTTTTTCTTTCTTTTGCTTTTTCATCAGACAATTCCTTTTGAATTTTTTCTTTTTCTTCTTGTAATTTTCTTATTTTTTCTTTAGTTTCTTCTACTGCTATTCCTTCTGAAATGTAATCAAGTAAATTAACTACTTGTTTATCAATCTGTGCTATCCTATCAATTCTTGCTTGTGAAACATTTATATCGTTCATATTCATATTATGCCTAAATTTACTTTCATCTAAAGACATAGAAATTAAATCTTTAATAACATAATCTTCTATTTCATAATCATAATATCTTCTGTTATCACAATTTGCATCTTTAATTAAATTTTTTTTCGAAGTTTGTTGTGAGTAGCAATACAGTCTAATACTTGATGTTCCAGCCTTTTGATATCTGTATTTTGCTCCACATTTTCCACAAACAATCTTTCCAGCCAATAAATAATTAGCGTGTTTATAAGTTACTGCTCTTTCCTTCATTTTTTGTTGCAATTTATCATAAGTTTCTTGTGTCATAATCGGTTCATGTTGTCCCTCAAAAATTTCATCTTTATAAGGTATCTTTCCTAATCCAACGGGAGAAGTGAATATACTTCTAACAGTTTGGTCTTGTAGTCCAAATAATGCACCGACTTGTGTCATTGGCATTCCTTGCAAATATAACTCTACCATTTTATTTACAATTTCTACCTTTTCTTTATTCGGAACTAAAATACCTTTTTTTTCATCATAATCATATGCAAACGGCAAGTTACCTGTACCATACCACAATCCTTCTTCTGCTCGTTTTTTTCTACCTATTCTAGTTCTTTCTAATATTGTTTCTCTTTCAAGTTGAGCAAATACTGATAAAATACCTACCATCGCCTTACCAAAAGGTGTATTTGTATCAAAATTTTCCTTTATTGAAACAAAGCCACAATCGTTAGAATTAAAAACTTCTTCTATTAAATATAATGTATCTTTTTGACTTCTTGATAATCTATCTAGTTTAAAGACAACCACTATATCAATTTTATGATCCTCAACATCTTCAATTAATCGTTGCATATCTGGTCTATTAATATTACTTCCAGAATATCCGCCATCAATATAAAACTCATAATTATCTATTTCGTGCATTTTGCAATAACTTTTCAAAAAATCCTTTTGCGCATCAATTGAATAACCTTCCATTTGAATGTCAGTTGAAACTCTACAGTATAGACCAGCTTTCTTCATTTTTCCTCCTTCTTGCTATATCTAACTGCAAAATAAATAAAATTACATCAAATTTAAATTATTGCATATTAAATATAACATATTTTTGGCTAAATTAGTATGTTTAGGCATTAAATTATAAAAAAAAGTAGTATCTTTATACTACACTATACTTTCACAAGAACTTTGTCAGTATTTGTTGTTGTTTTAGAAATAATTGGTTTTTGTATATATTTTTTTAAAATTTTATATACATTATCATTTAACAACATCGTTTCTTTAGTTTTTATTTCTTCGCCATTTTTATTATAACTTGTTACTCTCATTACAGACATATTATCATCTCCTATCTTAATAATGTTTATTTTTCTGATTTTTTATTCAAAATACAATAAAAAAAAGAACTATTTCTAGTTCCACTCACCACTTTTATGAAATTTAATTTTATTTTTGCAATACTGACACTGAAAAACATCATTCAATATTTCATAGTCAGTTAATTCTCTTAACTTTTTTCTGCAATTATGACACAAATATTTTGGGGAAAATTTATTTTCACCCTCCTTGAGAGTAAAAAGAAATCGTGAATACATATATTTACAAGTATCACATATCATTATTTTATGTCCATAATTTTCTAGCAATTCACAATTTTTTCTTTCTAATATTTGTCTTAATTCTTCTTTTCTATTTTTCTCATTAAATAAATTTAATAAATTTAAATCACTATTTAAATCTAATAGTTTGCTAATATTATAGATTTTTGAAATACCAACATCAAAATTATAAATTCTATTGCATTCACGACATTCAGCAGTATATATTCTTCCCATATCACACCTCAATATTATAATGTTCCAATAGTTTATTATTTAATCATTTTTCAAACTCTTTATTCGTTTAGCAATAGCATATCCGTTAGAAGTAGAATCAAACATTGGAATAACTATATTTGATTTAAAGTATGTTTCATTATCACATCTTATAATAATCTCACTGAAAATATCTAATTTTTCATTGAAACCCAACTTTTCAAATTTAGCCAACAATGTTTTTTCTTCAGATGAATAGGCAACTCCTATTATATTTCCTGTATCTTCATAAATATCTTTAGTATTTGTTATACCATTGTACAACATCACAAAGTATTGTAATAATACAGTACAAGCATTAAAAGGCAAACCTATACTTTCTAAATTAAATATTTTAACATTATTATCTTCCATTAAATCTGGATTTGCTTCGTTTTTATCATTTATTTGGTTATTATTTAATAATCCAAATATATAAATCAAAAATTTTAATTTACTTATATCTTCTTGATGTTCAATTTCTTCCATTAATTTTCTGACATTATCTGTCGTCTCAGTAATATACATAATATCATTCCTCCCTTACATATTACTTTTAAGTTCTTCAAGAACTACTTCTATCAATTCATCTCCAAGTATTTTTGACAATTCTACCGAACCATCATAATTAATTTTGTTTAGCATTTCGTTTACCGCAATAAACTTTGGCATTTTTTCTGGTGAATCTTCAATTTTATTAGTAATTAAATCTAGCACCATTTCATTTAAATAAGCAATAAATTCGTGATTAATATTCACTTGCTCTTTCATAAATTATTCCTCCTTTTAAAGAAATGAATTAAAGCCATTTTAAGAGTTTTTATTTTTTTACACTTATAACTACCTATAGCCTTATACAATGTTTGACATGGCTTAAATTAATAGCATTTAATGGCTTTTTTTCCTTCATTCCATTTATCACTTAAAAAAAGAAATTTTGCAAGTGTTTTTCGCAAAAAAATTATATAATTTTATCTTTCCAATTCTTGAGTTTGAATCAAATTATTCTCTTGAATTTCATCTTTCATAAAGTCATCATTACAAGTATCTGATTTTTTTGATTCAGTAGCATAATAGTTTTGTTCATTATTAGAAAAAATATTGTCAAATGCTTTCTTTCTAGGTATGTCATACTCAAAATCAATTAAATCATGGTATTTGCTACTTTGAAGAATAAAATTTTTAAATGTTTGGTAAATACTATCACTATCACATTTTATATAAGTTCTTTCTTCAGCATTATCAAAAAATTCATGCACAGATTCATAGTAAGTATCATTTTTACTATTATATAAACAAATAACATTTTCTCGATCACAAAATATTATCTTTTTAACTTTCCTCTCGCTATCTTTAAATTCATCATCCAGTAATTTTGATATATCTATCATTCCTTTTTGCGATTTCTCGGTTAGTTCCTTTATAGTAGTACAATCGGTAGTCATAAAAGCACTTTTAACTTCTCCCTTAATATTGCAAGATAATATATAGTCGTACTCTGGTGTTCCATATTTCTTTAATTTATCTGCTAATTTATTTAATAATCTATCCTTTAATTTCATAATCATCTCTCCATTTCTTCTTCGTTATTTTCTTCTATACTTTTTGTATTTTCTTGTTTATCTAAATCCAATTCACTATCAATTCTTGCTTTTTCTTTTTGCAATTCTCTTATTCTTTCTTGATTAGTAAATGGTTTATCTAATTCCTCCTTTATATCAATAAGTTGTTTTTCAGTGTAGGCGATTTGTTCTTTTACTGTGTCAATTTTATTGCTAAAACTTTTGAGCATATTTTCTAATTTTAAAATATTACCAATCTCATCAATATTGCTCGTTTCAACTTTATATTTTCCAACACCTTTAATATATATAACTGGCTTATACCATAAACTATCTTTTAATCCAACTATATCAAATCCACTTATTTCACCTATTTTCGTTTCTTCATCAATCTTTAATGTTGAAAGACTTTTATAAAACATTGTACTAGCATCTTTTCTTGAGGTATATATTTTATCTCTAATTGTAATTTCAAAGTTATCAGCAGACAAATCTCTTACATTTTTTATATCTTCATTTAAACCATTTAAATACTGCTTTTGATATTTTAATTGTCTTGGCAATTCTGTATTATATTTTGATTCCAATTCAATATGTGATTTATCATACCTACTTTTAGATAAGTATAATTGTTTCAATTCATTTTCAACTTTAAACTTTTCTAATATTAATGGATTACCACTGGCAAGAGCTTTAACTTCTGCATAAGTAAGTGTATCTCTATCCAAATCTTCTGCTGTTCTACCACCGCCATTTGAGTTAGCCATTATTTGATTAATAAAAGTAGCCTTTGTTTGAATTAACTGGTATGAATAAGCATCAAAACTACCTTCAGTAACATATCTATATATTTCTACTTCTTCATTTTGATTTCCTTGTCTTAATATTCTACCTTCTCTTTGCTCTATATCCGATGGTCGCCACGGGCAATCAAGATGATGTAATGCAATTAATTTATCTTGAACATTCATTCCTGCTCCCATCTTTGAAGTTGAACCTATAAGAATTCGTTTTGTACCATTTCTCATATCTTCAAAAAGTTTTAATTTTTGAGGATTAGTTTTAGCATTATGAATAAACTCTATTTCTTCTTCTGGTACACCTCTTGCAATTAATTTATTTTTAATATCATCATAGACATTAAATTCACCATCACTTCTAGGTGTTGATAAATCACAAAAGACAAGTTGAGTTAACCTGTCTTCTTTATTTTCTAACCATATTCTATAAATATTTTCTACTGCCATATTTATTTTTGAGTCTGGTAAATCTGGCATACTTGGATCAATCATCCTTAAATCTAATGCTGCTTTTCTACCATCATTAGTAACAAGCAACATATTATCAATTCTAGGATCACAACCATTTCTAATTATTTCACTTCTTTCAGCCAATTTTTCTACATATTCTCCTAATGCTTCACTTTTAGGAGCAACCACTGTTTTATAATCTCCACCCTTTAATTTAGGAACTGGTAAATTAAGCATTTTTGAAGTTTTTATATCAGCAACTTCTTTAAATAAAGTCATAAGTTCTGGTATATTAAAAAATTGAGCAAATCTTGCTTTTGTTCTAAAGCCACTACCATCTGGTGCTATTTCAAAACTATTAACTATTTCTCCAAAGGTTGAAGCCCATTCATCAAAATGTTCAAGCCCCATTTCTCTCAATCTATCAATTTGTAAATATTTTTGCATAGCATATAATTCACCCATTGAATTTGATATTGGAGTACCAGTAGCAAATATTGTTCCTTTTCCTCCATTATTTTCTAATATATAACTAATCTTCATAAACAAATCAGTTGCTTTTTTACTTTCACTATTGTTTATTCCAGCAACATTTCTTATCTTGGAGAACATAGGAAGATTTTTAAACATATGTGCTTCATCTACAATTAATTCATCTACACCTAGTTCTTCAAAATTCACAACATTATCTTTTGGTGTATCTAATAATACCTTCAGTTTAGTTTCTATGCTAGTTTTAATTTGTTCTAGTTTTTTTACACTTAAACCATCTCCAGATTCTTCTTTAATTCTTTCAATAGCACTAGATACTTCTTCAATTTGGTTTTCTAAATGTTTTTGTTCATATTCTTTACTCATTGGAATAAGTCCAAAACTTGAATGTGCGATTAATACTGCGTCCCATTCACCAGTAGCAATTCTTCCCATCAGTTTTCTTCTTCTTGTTTTTTCAAAATCTTTTTGAGTAGCAACAAGAACATTTGCTGTTGGATATAACTTTAAAATTTCATTAGCCCATTGTCCTAACAAATGATTAGGAACAACAAACATTGGTTTACTAACTATTCCTAATCTTTTAAGTTCCATAGCACCTGCAATACATTCATAAGTTTTACCAGCACCTACTGCATGAGCAAGTAAAGTATTTCCACCATAGATTATTCGTGCAACTGCATCTTTTTGGTGTGATCTAAGTTCAATGTTAGGATTCATTCCATCAAAAGTAAGATGAGAACCATCATATTCTCTTTCTTTCATACAATTAAAATTCTCATTATATAACTTCACAAGTCTATTTCTTCTATCCTCATCTTTCCAAATCCATTCTTTAAATTCCTGTTTTATTAATTCTTGTTTTTCTCTAGCGTTAGCAGTTTCCACAGGATTTACTACTCTTCTATCATCTTCAAGTTTATCATACACAGTTACGCTTTGAAGATTTAAAGTATTTTTAATTATAGATAAAGCATCTGCCCTTTGAGTTCCCCAAGTAGTAGTATTTTTAACTCCATAACCATATAAACCACTTGCCTGAAAAAGCCATGTATTAACCTCTTTCGCATACTTTATTTTTAAAACACTTTTATTATAATTTGGTATATCTAATAATTCACAACAAAAATCGTGGTAAACATCTTCTGGAATCCATGTTGAGCCTAATTTGACACTTATTTCATCATATTCTAACGGTGTTGGTTGTACTCTTTCAAGTGCCTCAATGTTTTTATCATATTTACCATTTTCATTTATAGTTTTTACATAATTTAATTTTTGCTTAACATTTCCACTTAAATACTCACTTGTTATAACCCAACCGTTGTTAAAATCATTTATTTTTGCTGGATCTTGATATATTAAACCATCTAATTCTTCAATTATTTCATTCTCATTTTTAGGGTATAATGTTTTCATATATTCAAAATCAACACTTCCTCTATTATTAAGCGAATATCGAAGTGCATCTTCTACATTATCGGCTTTTGTTATAACTTTACTTTTTCTAATAGTTCTTTTAGTGAATACATCACCTTTTGAATATTTAGGTTTGTCATCTTCTTCATCTTTACTTATTTTATTTTCTATTGAAGTAAGCAAATAATAATCTGGATCATTATCAAAAGCACGTGCATTAACACTATCATTAATATATCCGTACTTTTTGTAAAAATCATCATATTCTTGATTCAGTTTTTCTTGAGCCGTTTTAAGTTCTGTATCATCCCCATCTCGAAGTTGTATATCAAATACCTTTCTCAAAGCATTTTTAACTTTGCATAAACCAATTATTCTTTTTGCAGTCATTCCATCTTGTATAGAATAAGGGACTAAACTTGAAAATACTCTTTGATAGATGACATCTTTTCCATCCTTATTTATAATTGTAAAAGCATTATTTTTAATACTATCATCTGTGTCTAAAACTTCATGGTCATTATTTTCATCAGCAATATACATTGATTTCTCATATACATTGATAGGCAAATTATCTATCGCTTTATTCATTAACACATTAATATTTTCATCTATGGGACTTAATGTATTATCATATCCATAAGATGTTGAATGTAGTTCCATTTTTCCTAACATCATATCAGGATTATCGATATAGTAATTATTAATTACTATTCCATCATCATATTCACTTGTATAAATCCATCTTTCATCTAATATATCTTGCTTTAATTCATCTCTTTTTTTTAGAAAAATAATGTCCGATGTAACTTTAGCATTAGCATTACTTTTAAAAGTATTATTTGGCAGTCTAATTGCACCTAAAAACTCTGCTCTCTTTGCAATATACTCTCTGACTCTTGTATCTCTTTTATCAAGAGTACCATCGGTAGTAATAAAAGCAATTATTCCACCACTTCTAACCTTATCAAGAGTTTTTTGAAAAAAGTAATCGTGTATCAAAAATTTATCTTTGTATCTTCTATCATATATTGTATTACTACCAAAAGGTACATTACCAATAGCAATATCAAATAGTTCATCAGATACTTTAGAATTTTCAAATCCAGTTATTTCTATTTTAGCAGTTGGATATAACTTTTTAGCAATTCTACCACTAATACTATCTAACTCTATACCATATAATTTTGATTTTTCAAATTCTTCTGGTATTCTTCCAAAAAAATTTCCGATTCCACAAGATGGTTCTAAAATATTACCTTTCTCAAATCCAAATCTTTTTAAAGTTTTATATATCCCATCTATAGCAACATTTGGTGTATAAAACGAAGACAAAGTTGAATGTGCAGCTGCTTTATATTCCTCATCATTTAAAAGCAGTTTTAACTTTTCTCTTTCTTCTTTCCAATTATCCTTTCTTTCATCAAAAGCATCAGCAATTCCACCCCAACCTACATAATGAGATAATATTTCTTGTTCATCAACTGTCGCATTTCTGTCCTCATTTTCTATCTTCTTTAACAATTCTATTGCTTTAATATTATCTTCAAATCTAGATTTAGCACCAAATGTGTTGTCAATCTTATCATCACTAATATGATAATTAATTGGTGAATATATCTCCTTACCATCTATATCATAATTATGTTCTTCTATTATATTAGTTTTTATTTCTTCATAAGTTGGAATTATTTCTGCAGTAGTAACCCTATATTCAATTTTTGTATTATTAATGTTTGATATTTCATCATCAATCTTTTCTAATTCTTCTTGTTCAATCTCATCTTGATTAATCATTTTGGTACTTGATATATTCATATCAAATTGTTTATCATCAAAATTATGCCAAAATATATGAATTATACTCGGTGTAAAACTAATAGAAAAATCTTTGTCTTTGTATAATTGCTGTAAAAAATAATTATTTACTATACCATCATTTAATTTTTTTTCATCAGTTTTATCTTCATTAAAGTATGTAAAACTGTCTTCTCCAAAGTTTTCTGCTAAAGGACTTGTAATACAGATTGATAAATTTCGTTTTTTGGATTTTATTTGTTCCCATCTTTGTAATTCTACATTATGAACTTCAAAAGTACTCTTATATTTAGTATCAAAAGAATTAAATATATCACATATCTTATTTGCAAGTTCTTCTTCTCTTGGAGTAAATAATGATAATTGTTCCTTAACATTATCAGAACTATGTTCTTCAATTAAATTATCTTCTATAACTTTCTCTTTTTCATTTTTTGGCTTAAAAGGTTCGTTTTTTCTGTTAAATGACTTTTCATACTTATTGTAATAGTTGTCATAAATATTTTCTAATATATCATAATTAAATACACTATTGTTATCTATGCCAGAAATAATATCTTGCTTTTCACTTTCACTAATCACACCATTTTCCTTAAGCAAAAAAAGTATTCTTGTTTGAATATAATTTTGAATATTTTCAAGATTATTAACATCGTTTATAAAATCATTATACAAGATTGTTGTTTCCCTATTTGATATTTGCATACATTTTAATATATCTTCATTTTCCATTAGATTCAGTTCTTCATAAACATTTGGCAAAGTATATATATTAAAATTTGATTTTGACAAAAAAAGTGAAGTCATTGTTTTAGCAATAAACTTCACTTCTTCAGCAGTTGTTTCCTTGTAATCATCTACTATTTTTAAAAGAGATGTTTTATAGATAATATCATAAAAGTTCTCATTAAAACTTTTAGAATTGTCATTTTTAACATTCAATTCTGTTTGATAGTATTTAAGAATTGCATTATCAACATAATGACTATAATTCCACTTATTATAATCTCTACCATAAGTTTGCTTTATATCAAACACATATATTTTTTTATTATCTACAAGTATTGGTATCCCTTTACTTTTAGGTTTTATCCTTCTAGCAATTTGCTCACTATTCCACTCATCAAAAGTCATAAAAGTTTTGCCATTAGAATTATAAGAATATAAGTTAAGTACATTATCAATACTATACTTATCTAATATATTAGCCCAATATGTGATAAACTTATTCCAATTGTATAAACTTGTTTTTATTTCATTTAAAGTATCATCTCTCGTTGATATAAACTCATCTAAAAAATCTTTATTCAATTTCTACACCTTCTTTCTTATATCATCTTTATCAACTAAAAAAATCTCTATTAAAGAGTTTCTGTTTTTTCTATTAACTTTTTCTTTATCAGAAATAGCATTATATCCAAATTTTAATTTAGCACTTAATTCCTCTAATGCTTTAATATCATTTGTAGATAGTGGTGGTGCTAAATATAACTGTGCAACCATACCATTATCATTTTTAAAATACTCAACATTAAAATCTATCTTTCCAAAAATTCTTATTACTTCATTTATTATTATAATTAATTTATTTCTTTCCTGTGCTTCAGCAGTATTAACTTTAGGTTCTTCAGTTTTAGACTCTAATTTAATCTGATCAACTGTATAATACCTATCAGTAAATCTTTGCAATACTCTTTTCTTTCTATTTATACAACCAGATTTATAACAACTAAATTTATTGTATAAAATTGTATCTCTGATTATAGGATGACCTACAGAAGAAAAAATTATTGTCTTGTAAACTAATTGTTTTATTTCATCAGCAGTCATAAGTTTTCTAGAAATTAAACTTGTACCTTTACTTCCATTATTATTTGTAAAACTCATTGAATAATTTAATGATGTTGTTTCAACACCATGTGTTCCCAATCTATTGCTTATTTGTTCGGCAGTGTCTTGAGAATTAGTTTTTAAAAATTGTAAACCACAGTTATCTTGTACTATTTGACTTGTTTCTTTACCATACAAATCATCTAATTGCTGAATACTCTGCAAATAATAGACAAAATACATTCCCCTACTTCTACCTACGGACACCATTGATTTTAGATCTTTTAAAGGAGCAGTATTACCAAATTCATCAAGTAAAAAAACTATTTCACAAGGTAATTTTTTATCTTCTTGTTCATTACATAAAATAACTAATGTCTTATATATTAATGACACAATTATAGATACCAAAGTATAATATATTTGTGATTCATCTGGGATACAACAATATAATACTGTTGGCTTTTTACCTAAACTATCAAAGTCAAAGTCTGATTCAGATGTAACATTTTCGACATTTATATCATCATATAATGACATTCTTTCACTAAATGTTGAGGTAATTGATCTATAGGTTGTTTCAGAAGTATTTAATAAACTAAACAACTTATCTTTACTTTTCATATCATAAGATTTTCGTTCCATATATTTTTTTAATTTCTTGTTATTGGTATCAGACATAGAACTACTTTGAAATTTCTTGACCGAAGTTAAAGTAATTTGATTTCTTTTAATTTTTCCCTCAACATAATCTTCGAGAAATAAAAATATAATTCCATATAATAAATCCGAAGATGAGTTATTCCAAAACTTTTCTTTGGCAGTTACATCATCCATAATCATACTAGAAATATCACTAACTAATTGATTACAACTAGCATAATGAACAATTGATTTATTTTTATATTCTACATATTTATCTTCGTCTTTCTCATTCTCACTTAACTTCAAATATTTATAATATAACTCATATTCTTTAATAACTGGTTCTAACAAGTTTAAATGACTTGAATATTCTGGATTTCTAAAATCAATACACAAAACATCATAACCATTATCTTTAAACATTTGACTAGTTGCATTTAATATTTCGCCTTTAGGATCTGTAATAAATACACTTTTCTTCTTTTTAGCAGTCGCTATGAAGCTACAATATGGAATTACGGAAGTTACAGATTTACCACTTCCTGTTGAACCAAGACATATCCAGTGAGGAGTTTTATTATCAAACCATACTTTTTTATTATCTTTACTAAAATAAATAGGAAAACCGCTTTCATTTATATTATCTATTTGTTCTTCCCTAAAATTCTTTTTTATTTCATTAATAGTTGACCATCTAGCACTACCATGTTCTTTATTATCTTTTATTTTTTGTCTAGTTATAATTGGTTCTATAAAATATAAAAAAGCAATTATTAATGATACAATAACTAAAACAACAATATATAATTCTGGCATGATTATCTTTCAACTTCGTTCTGCTCTAGCTTATTTTTTAAATCCTCTAACTTATCTTCATCAATAACTTTATATTCTTTTTCGTTTATTTCTCCCATCAACAAGCTATTAAGTCTATCAATTATATCTTTTCTAACGTCAGGATTACAGGTATTTAGATATGGTCCGAAAGTTGTAAGAATAGGTCCATCTTCTGGACTTTTAAAATCGTACATACTTATATCAGTAGAACCATATTTGTTATAATTTATATCAGTAATAATATCTGGAATATCTTCATATCTAGCAACAAATTCTTCAATACCAAGATCAACGTAAACTAACCTTGTTTCTTTTTTCAATAAATCCACTATTTCATCCGAAGAATAAAATATGTTGTCAGATTCTTCAGATTGTTTGATTGTTTTTTTCATTTGTTTTTTCCTCCTCAATTAACTTCTTTAAAAAGTCTGTTTCTTTTTTTAATACACTAATTATTAACTTACTACATTCATTTTCTACAATGTCTTTATTGTTTTTTATTTTCGTATTATATTTACTTATATCTTTTAAATTATTTTTAATTCTGTTTTTAATTTCATTTTGTATATTATTATATTTTGTAATTGTATTTTGCATATTAGCAAATTCGATATTTAATTTTGTAAAATCCATCATTGCACCCTACCTTTCTAAATCTTCTTCTTGTTCTTTAATCAATTCAATACAATCTTCATCAATTGCAGAATATAAATCAGCATAATCAGCATCTTGTAATTCTTCTAATGTAATATTGTTATCCAAATAGTTATTAATAATAAAGTCAGTAATAGAAGTAATGGATAATTTGCCACAACAATCATCAAGATAAAAATCATAAGCTAATTCTTTTATATCTAATATTTTTTCATCATCTAAGTCTTTTTTATGTTCTCTACAATTATCTTCAATACTTCTATAAATTAAATATTCAGTTAACTCTCTTTTATTTTCTTTTGATAATTTTCTATAATTAATTAAACTATTCATCTATAAGTCCCTCCTTTTTTTCAATATAAATTGTTTTATGGTAGATAAGAAATTCACATATTTCTTTATCACCATCTTTCAATATATAAGTGCTACCCCAAAACTTAATCCACTTTTTTCTTAAACTTTTTAAAAATTTTTTCATAAAATATTCCTTTCATAAAATTTTTTATTTTATTAAATATTGATTTTATTCGATCTATAAATAAATCTTTTTTATTAATTGATTGTTCAATAATATATTTATTTAAACTTGTTCTTACAATAGTTATAACTTTATCTATTTCACCTTCAAAAAAATAATCTGATTTATTTAAATCACTTCTTATTTTCTTTATAATTTTTTCTTTCATTATCTTCCTCCATTCTTGAACATCTACTTGAAATTCTTAACCCACAATATAAAAAAAGAGATAGCCCTAAGACTATCACTATAAAAACTATAAAAATTAACCATTTCCACCATTGCATCATTATCCCTCCTTTTATCAAATAAAAAGATTAGTTTGAAAACTAACCTCACTAGTAAATCATAATTTATCTTATATTAAAAATTATCAATATTATCTAATACAAATTTTTCAAAAATAATATATCTATCGTTGTATATATTTTTTTCTTCAGAGCTAATCATATGTTCACTTTTAGAATTGTTATATATCATTCTATTATCTTCAATTTTATGATTTGAAAAATATTTACTAGACTTTGCCTTTTTACACATCTTCCCAATTAATTTTAAAAAATCCTTATACGCTGATTCAGTATCATGATATTGCTTTAACAATACATATTTAAATTCTCTGTTGCATTTCAATTTATTATAATCAAAAATTCCACATTCTAAATCTTTTAATATAATAATTACTTTTAATTCATCTTTCTGAATTATCGAATAACTACAGCCAATATTATTATCATCTCTCATTGATACATATACAATTGATTTTTCCATAATATCATATCTCCAATCTTTTATAAAAATTGCTATTTATCATTTTATGTTGATTATTCTATTACCGTTATCTATTAATGTTTCATTATAAATTGTATAGTTATTTAATAGTTCATCAATAGTATTATATTTTGAAGGTCTGCTACTATAAATATCTGCATAAATAATCACTACATTATTATCAATTTGTTTAATAGTATAATCTAAACTAAATAATTTAAAATGTACTTCTTTGTTTGCAACAAATAATTCTTTAATTCTATTTACGTTCATAATGCAAACCACCCTCTGTATTAATTATATCATTTTTTAGTTAGTTTTAAAATCAATTTGACTTAATTTACATTTAAACTAATTATAATTAATGATTTTTAGAATCGTAATTAAATAATTTACTAAACTCTTGAGATGCTTTTTCCATTTCATAATTTATATTTTTAAGTGCTTTTTCAACTTTGTATTTATTAGGAAATCTAGTAATACTATCTGTTCCTTCAAAATAATTATCTAATATCTGCTTTCGTCTTTTTTTATCATCTAATAATTTTTTCTCTCTATTTTGATAAGCAAGTTCTTGAATTAAATCTTCAATAGAAATAATATCTTTTTTACTTTTATTTTTTACTATTAATGATATTTGATTATATTTATATAGTGAATGATTAACTATAGAATTAAAAATATAATTATCAATATACTCTTGTTTTTTATTTACTATACTATTATTTTGAATAAGTTCTTCAATGTTATTATTTTGATTTAACATATCAAAATAATCATTTAATTTTTGTAAATCATTATTAATATCTTTTTTACCAGAATATAAAATTGAGGTAGAATCGTTAAATAAATATTTTTTAATTCTTTTAGTTAAAGTTTTAATCTCCTGTCCTAATCTATCATTTTTTATTGAATTGTATTTAATTCTACCTGAAGATTGATTATACCTTTCTCTATATTCTTTTAATAGCTCTCCAAGTTTTAATATATCTTCTTCAACATATATTTCACTAATATTTTTCAAAATAAAATTCTTTTCTTTTGGATTAAAATATGATTTCAAATAATCTATATCTTCATTTGTTTTCTTCAAAAGAGGTGTATAATATTTTTCTCTTTCAATAACTAATTCAACTAATCTTTTTAAATATCTTTGTTCATCTAAAGTTATCTTACCTTTTCTTCTATAATTAATTTTATTATTACAATATAAATAATTAGGCTTTTTTTCAATAAAAGCAAAATGAATGTGTGGTTGATGTTTTCTATTGGTATGAATTGAAAATACATAACTCATATTTTTAATATCTTTAAATCCACAGTATTTTAAAAATTGAGGCATCACCTCTTTTGCAATTTTTCGCTCTAGAGTTTTAATATCTATATTTTCATCAAGATATTCTTTCTTAAAACTTAAAATACCTTTCCATAGATTAGAATTCTCTATATATTTTTTATAATCTTCTTTTATTTTTTTAACATCCTTTTTTGTAGCATAATTTCCATTTTCCAATATAAGATTGTATTTTTCTCCTCTAGTATGTCCCATATAATATTCAAACATTCCAACTGTTTTTTTCTTTTCATTAGAAAAATAATCAATCATATCATCAACATCTTTTAATCTATCTTCTTTATAATTAAAATAAGTATTTTTATTATCTCTTGAATTAAGTGCTAAACAATACTTACTTTTGAAAATTACATTAGGACTTTTTTTACTCATTAAAATTATCCTTATTATTTAGTATATCATTTAAACATTTATCTTCTTTAATATCAGCATTTGATAAATAACCAAAATTAGCAAAGTGTTGTTGAGATAATTTAAAATGTTTATATTGTCTTTTAGAAATTCTATCAAGTTGATTATATATCATCTGCAATTTATTATCTATTTCAGATAAATGATTTATTTCTTTTGGCTCGTTGATATATTTTTCAAGTATTGCATTTATAACTTTATTTGTGGATGTAGAATTATCTTTTGCTACGAGAAATAATCTATCATAAATATAATCATCAACTCTAACTGTTATTTTTTTCATTTTGTTCCTTCCTTATAATTCTATAATCAAAAGTTCCATCATCCTTTTTTTGAATTACAAAAGCAATAAAATTTGGATCATTGAAAGTTTTACTTAAAAAAGGATATTCTTTTTTAGTCATAGCTTTATAAGAATATTTATTTTTATCAGTAAAATAATCTTCACCAAACATTCTATATTTTTTCATCCAAGAACATAATCTTCTTTGTGGAGTTCTATCATCTAATATATTCATATCAAAACCACCAGTTACAAAAATTTCTCTTGCAGTTTTTTCCGGATATAATGTTTTTTCTTTTACAGCCCAAAGTTTAAAACTATTTTTATAAACAATATGACTTTTATTTCTAACAGATTCAACATTAGAGTTAAGTGATATTTTTTGCAATTCTTCATCATTATAAATTCTAATTTTATTCATTCATATCACGATCCTTTTTTATCTTTTTATTTTGTTCTTCATAATATTTATCGAATTTTTCAATATAAGAATTATACCCAAGTTCAATCAGATAAGTTATCATCTTATTAAAACTAAAATTATTTTTTATTGCCAATAATTCTATTCTAGTTTTTAAATTATTATCAATTCTCAATGTAGTTCTTACTAAACTTTTTATCAACTTTTGTTCTCCTTTCTCATTTTATAAGTAGCCACTTTCACTATTTTCAAGGTGTTTTTTTAATAAAAATATTGCATATTTTTAATGGGCATAAGAAGAACGACACCATAAAACTAACTTTTCCTTATAAAACAAGGATAATTTAGTGGTGTCTTACTATTTTTGCACTTGCAAAAAAGACCACTTCTCATAGTGAAAGTGGCTACTTCATATTAAAAACACCTTAATTTACAAGAATTTTTTTGACTACTATTTTATTTTAAAGTGGCTACCTCACAAAATTAATATCATAAAGAGTGCTTCCTTATGATTTTAAAAATAAGTTTATTGAATTATATATTCTTCATTAGAAAAATTATTTGCTGGTAATGTTGGTTCAAAACGAACATTAGGATTCTGCATAGTAAAATCTATAAACTTCATACCATCTATTTTTTCTCTGTTAAAATTTTCTACTTGATAATGAAGATGATTTCCTGTTGAATGTCCAGTTGTTCCTACACTAGCAACTTCAGTCCAATGAGTAACTTTATCTCCAACTTTTACCTTTGCACTATTTGGATAAAGATGAGCAAATACTACATAATATGTATCTTCATAATCTTCATCACATTTTATTGTTATAAGATTTCCAATCTTATTTCCACTTTGATCGTACGGTATATTTTCATTTTGAGTGAATGTAACTTTTTCAACTGTACCATTACAAACTGAATAAACTGGAGTCTGGGCTGGTACTGCCAAATCCCATCCACTATGAACATTACTTTCACCATAAATTATTCTTTGTTCATTAAAAAAACTTGTTACAGTAAAATCTTTATCTAGTGGAAGATTAAAATGTCCTGTGCTTACTATTAAATAATCTGAATTTTCTTCTATGTTATTTTCGGAGCAAGCAGTCATATTTTTTACTCTTTGATCTTCACATACTTCATTAATTTCTTTAGCAGTTTTTTGTTCTTCATTCTGATTCATTTTATATAAAGCATCTAATGTTAAACTTGTATCTTCAAGATGAAAATATAAAAGTCTTTGTAATGGAACATAACCATCTTTTAAATATTTATTTACTGCATTTGTATAAGCATCAGCATATTCAGCATTATCTTGTATTTTTTCTTTTGTGAGTTTTGCTCCAAAAAAATCAAACAACATTAATACACATATTAAAATTACCATAACAAATGCAATGGTTAAGATAGAACTACCACCAATAACTTTTAGTATTATATTTTTCTTTTTCTTTTCCATCTTTATTTATATTTATAGAAAAGAGAATAATAATATTTATTCCCTTTATCTATAATCTCCTTCAATACTTCACTTGGAATTAAATCTAATAAAAAATCCATAAATGATTCATTTGGATCTTCAAATTCATCAAGATACATTTTTTTAAACTTTTTTCTTAACTGCTTTAATGTTAATGTTTTCATTATTTAACTTTCTCCCATCAATTCTAACTCTAAAGGCGTTGCTAAAATTTTTACTCTAATTCTATTTTTAGAATTAATAGTAAGCAAAAATTCTCCCATTTCTGCTTGCATTAAAAATTCTTTTTGAGTATCTGTTAGTGGGTTTTGATAAAACAATTTCAAGTATGTTGTTAAGTCATCTTCTTTAAGCATTCCTACCAATTGATACTGACAATTGTTAAATATAGCTGTAGCACTTCTAACACTATCATCATCACCTAAAAAGTCGTGGATGCTCTGTGTTGCTGGAATAAATGCTCCATGATACTTTCTAATTCTACGAGCGATTTGTTCAAATGTTAAAAGAACTTCACTGTCAGTATTTTTTAAATACAAATGGAATTCATCAACTATTACTGCTATATTTTTAATTCTTTTTTTATCATTTTCTTTATCATTTATAATTTTATTTCTAACAATAATATTATTCAAATAAGTTAATAGATTTACTAACTGTGTTGTTATAATTCTTTTGTTTTTACTGTATAATAAATCCTTTACATTAAATGCAATTAAATTTGATTCTAGGTTTACTGAAGTATAACCATTAAATAGCATTGCATCAGTTCCAACCTTAAATCTATCTAATAATATTTCGAGTTTATCTACTATTTTTAATTGTTCTGGATTTGTAATCATCTTACGATAATCTGGTAAGAAATTAATTAAATCAGTAAAAATAGGATAATCTGTATTTTCATATTTTTCTAAAGTAGATATTTTAGTATTCTTTGTTATACCAAATACTTTATACAATTTTTCTATCATATCAAGCATTACTACAACTTCACTTTCTTTTATTTCTTCAAAAGCACACTTAATAAATGTTTCAAGTGAACCTAAATGCTTTGCTAAAGGACAGTCTTCATAATTAATTGATTTAACATCACTATCTTCTTTTTCTTCTTTATCACTTGGAAGAAATCTAACTTGTAGTGGATTTATTATTCCACCACTTGCAGAATACATATCAATATATTCTCCTTTATTTTTCCTAATTAATTTTTCATATTCTCCTTCAGCATCAAATAAAAAACATTTATTTCCACGATTAATTTCATTAATAATCATTTTCTTTAAAGTAAAACTTTTACCTCCTCCAGTTGATGCAATTATTGCTAAATTACTTGAAGGTCTTGTTGCATCTTTATGAAATAAATCAAATATTGTAGGCAATGCAGTATGTATATCTGATCCTATCATATACCCTGTTTCATCATTAAAATGTGTTATTGTCAAAGGGAATGATGCTGCTAATGTTAAGCTTGGAAGATAATTATGATAATCTTCAAAACCATTTTTAGTTATATCAAATGATTGCCAACCTTCCATTTGCCTCATACGAGGAGCATCTAATTTAATGTGAAAAACATCAGCGATTTTTTTTAGTTCTTTTATTTTTTCTTCTCTTTGTTTTTTATCACCATTAATTATAATAATGAAATCTACTTCCTTTATTTTTTCATCACCGTTTTTAATTTGAGTCATTAATGCTTGAAAGTTTTCTCTTTCAGTATCCATTTGCGTTGCATCAGACAATTTTCTAGTTGTACTTCTTTCTGATATTAAAAACTCATAATTACTATCAAGTCTTCTTACTAATTCTTCTGTAGGAATTGTATCTTTTATATGAATGCAACACCTAGTATCTGGTACATTAAATAATTCTTCAAAGAACAATTCATCTATAAACGGTGGTATTCTTTTAATGGTTATAATTTGTATTTCTTCTTCATCTGTTTTAATATATCCCATATTTTCTTGAACAAAAAAAGGAGTGATTAATTCAACCAAATCACTCCACATCAATTGTTCTATACTGGCAGTAGACATATATAAATTTACTAAAAATTGATATATTTCTAATTTATTTGTTATAGTTTTAACATTTAATCTAGGTGTCATATTATAGCAATGTATTTTTAATTCCTCTGATATATGTTCTAATGCTTTATCATTATCATTTACTAATACAAAATAATATCTACTTGTTGTTGTTAAATCTTGCTCTTCTAATAATTCTAATCTATCATATCTCTCTTTTAAAAATTCCACTTTTTCTTCTTCATTAGAATATTCCTCAATCAGTCTTGTATAATAATCCTTATTTGCATTAAGATCTATCTTATCATCTAGCTTATATATTCTTAAGTTCAAATCTTTCAGTTGATATAAATACTTTAATTGGTTAAAAAAATTATGTTTTTGAGTATTAGATGTCAAAGATAAATCTATTGCATCTACAGAAAAGACTTTAGCATAACTATTATTACGAAGTTTTATAATTCCATTGTCATTTACAAACTCTGAATTGGTAAATGCTTGTGAATTTTTATATTTGGAATTTAAAATACTTTTTGTTATATATTCATTTTTTATTTTATCTTTTTTTAAAATAAATTTTTCAATAGTTTTATGTTCTTTATCTTTTCTTTTCTGTTCTTTACTAACTTGATTCTTTTTCAAATTTATTCACCCTACCTTCCTTTTGATAAACAAATATTTTCTCTCTAAATAAAAATTTAAATATCAAGCCTACAACTTTATACATTCTATTTTTTTTACTGACATTAATAGGAAGTAAGCAAAATATTCCTATCATCAATCCTATTACTGATAATATTTTTAGTGACGTAAAACAAAACAGAATTATAAATAAAATTATCATTGGAAAAGCAATGATAATATCTGATATTTCTATTCCTTTAAAACCTAAATTTCTTTTAATTGATTTTAGTGTTATATACATTTTTACCTCCTACATCATATTTTTTCTTCTTCTATAATAAGAAGCATTATAACTTGAGCGTGGCATTACTTTTCTTACTGCATCATTCAAACTATTTGCTCCTGCATTAATAAAGGCATCACTTGCACTAAACTTATTTCCATCTGGTTTTCTATTCATCCTTTGACCTGTTGCATACATCTTACATCCCATTGTTTGGGCAAATTGTTGCATTCTTGATGGTGTTTGTCCTTCACCAGTTGTTCCCATAGTTCCTAAAGCTATCCCTGCTTGTGATAGTATTTGTGAGCCAATTGCTTTTCCACCTTTCATCGCACTACCAGTTGCCACAAGTCCAGCACCTACTGTCGCTCCTGCTCCAATTGTTGCACCAATACCAGCCATTTTTCCATATCCCATTAAAGACATTAATTGCTCTCTACCACTTGCTGCACTTACATTAGCACCAATAAATCGATTTATAACCTGACTTCCTGTTAAAATAAATGTCGCACATCCTAAATAAAGTAATGACTTTGTAGTTAAATTTAAAAAGTTATTAGTAAAGAAAATTGTTGCATTTATTTCTTGCATAACCATTACTGTTAGACTTACTATTAACATAACTACTGCACTTTGAAGTGCTAATGATACCAGTTGTTCTATTACTGCTCCTCTTCTTTGCTTATTGCATACACTTGTCGCAAATACTATAGGAGAAATTGAAAACAAAAACAAAAACTCTATTTGCCTACGACCTAACATTATTCCAGCAAAAAACAAACTATAAAGGAAGAAACCTCCACTTATTACTGCCATTAGCCAATTAATATCATATTTATAGTCTTTTTTGTCTGACAATATCACTCTTGATTTTGTTACATATTTATCTAGATACAATTCATCATTATCAAAAGAACCATCTTTAACTAAATCTTCTATACTCTTTTTTTCATCAAATTTATCACTATTTTTATAAGCATCTTTATAAGAAATAAACATAGTAAGCATATTATCACTCATTTTTGTATTATTACTACTTTCAAATATACTACCAGTATAATTAGAAAGTGTTATTGAAAAATTTGATACTTGAACAAATAAAAATGTTGACATCATTATAAGTGTTCCACACTTAACTATTTCCATCATTATATTTTTAAATGTATTTTCTTCATCTGGATCTAAAAGTTTATTTACAAATTTCCAAATTATGAAAAGTGCAAATAAAGTTACTGCTATTGCCATAATTCCAGTATAGAAGTTTTTAAATGTTTGATTATTGGATAATGAATTAATTATATCAAAAGCATTTAATTTTTTTATTATTTCTAAAAGTCCATCTATTAAATCATATATAAAACTTATTATATACCAACCTAGACTTCTTAACAAATCAAAAACTTTTATCATATATGTAACCTACTATGTAAATAACCTAATTATGATATTAACTAATGATATTGCTAGAATAATTCCAAAAATCCCTAATAATGTTTGAACTATTCTTGTTTTTACTCTTGGCTTTTGATCTACATCTACAACAGCATACATTATAAAACTTATTACTAAGGCAATTCCTGCAAGTGCTATACCTACTGCCAATGCCCAATCGGTAATTTGTTTTATTACTTTTAATACAGTATCAACAGTGTATGTGCCACCTTCTAATTGACTAATTGCTAATACATTAAATAAATTTTTCATTATAATCACCCTTTCTTTAAACTATGTCAACAAAAAAAGAACTGTGTAATTATCAATAAACTTGATTAATAACTACACAGTTCCAAGAAAGGGAATGTTCTTTAAAAATAACACTACACCATATCTCAAATAGTGCAGTTATCAATCTAATTTTCAAAGAACTTCAGTTTATTTTATTTTGACATTTCTATATTATCCTTTTCTAATCTATCTATTAAAGATTTATTCATATAAGAATTAACTATTTCTTTATTACAAATAATATCTTCTACATCAACTCTATCATCATTACCAGCAACAAAATGCTTACCATCAAATGAATTATCTTTATCGCTAAAATTCCTTTCAAATATTAATGGTACAGTACTTTCACAATTAGAATGATATATTGCAAAAAAGCCTTTTTGCTTTGTCTTTAATTCATTGTCTACATAAATATTATTATCAACTAGAAAGCCTATTACTTCATAATATTGATTAAACTCTTTACTATATGCTTGACCTCTTACTAATGGACCTATTTCAGTAGGTTTTATTTTTAACTCTCTTGTATTAGAGTTATCAATTATATCCAAGCATCTTTTGATTTTATCTTCCATACTGGCATTATCTAATTCCCTCATAGATTGATAATACCAAGTACAATTTTCTATGATATCTGATTTTTCTTCTAATACTTCCTTAATAAAAATATTATTTTTAGTCATATATCCCTGCTCTTTATCACTCCATAAATCTAAAGTAGTAAAGAAAATTTGATCATCATAATCAAAACCCAAAAAATAATATTTATTATCATCAACACCTAGAAATGCTTGACCTTTTTTTAATTTATCTTTCAAGCTCATCACTTTCCTTTCTTCTGTCATCATTAAACATTGTTTGTAAACAGCCATAACCACATATCTTATATTCTCCATCATCTAATGTTATATAGTCATACAAAGCATAATCATCTACTTCTTGGTTTAAAGTTTCAAAATCTTCATCAGTAAAATCTTGTTCTTCTTTCAGTTCTTCCCAATCATTATAATCAATATGACACATATTAGATTCACTCTCACAAACAAAATCATAAACATATTTTAATAACGGACTTAATTTACTTACTTTTGGTAATGTTAACTCTTTACCTTTACCTTGCTCTATAAGTCTATATAATGAGTTTTCAATTTCTTCCATAGATGCCATATTATAATTACAATCCAAATCTGAAACATCATAATAATTTATTACATTTGCTTGATCACCTGTTTCCAAGTTTTTAATTATATAGTTAACATATAAATCATCTTGATCGTTCCAATAGTTTAATATTTTATATTTCATAGCTATCTTTCTATTTCAGTATTTTCTTTGTTAGAAGTTTTAGTATGAATTTGTCCATCAGAAGTATAAACTTTATTATTTTTTCTATCCGTAACTTCAAAACCTAAAATATCAATTGCTTTATCTTTATATGTTTTTCCATCTTTTACAACATCTTTTTGATATGTGGATATTCTACCCTTTACAGAAATCCAATCACCTTTTTGTATTTCATTTCCATAAGAATTAACTAAATCACCTCTTAAAATAATTGGCACATATTGAGTATTGCCATTGTTATTTTGTGCTAAATCAAACCTTAATATTTTTTTACCATTTTGATTAGTATAAATATCATTAATATTAGCAACATTTCCTTCCAATTCAAAACTATTTCTTGAATTTCTCATTTCTTTTTCATTATTGTTCATCTTATTTTCTCCTCCTTTTTTCTGTTAAAATGTTCAACAATTCTTTTATATAAAAACAAATCAGTTCCATCTATACATTCAATTTTACAATTGTTGTCTTCTAAAAACTGTAAAAAAGAGATGTTATCATAAATATTTCTTGATAAATGTGTAACATCTCTTATAATTAACTTTGAATACTTATGTTTTTTTATATCGTTCATTAATCTATTTAGTTCTTTTCTATCTAAACTTAAACGATTTTCTACTTCATCTAAATAAATTTCATAATTATATTTTTTTAGATTACAATATTTTTTTACTAGTGAAATAATACTATTTTTTACATAACTATTACTATTTTTTAAACTAATATAAACTGCAACTTCTTCCATTTTTTCACTACCTTTCTAAATCTTCCTCAATTTTTTTAGATTCACTATTAAAACTTGATAAGGCACTATCTAAATCATCCCCATAATAATGTCCATTTAACCAACTACCTGTTGTCTTATCTAAATAAGATGCAACTATAAATTGCTTACTTTCTATTGCATATATTAAAGAATAATATGTTTCATTTTCTTTAAGTACAATACATTTTCCCATACCGCTATTATTAAATATCATTTTAATAATTCTCCTTATCAACTAAATTACCAACATAAACAACTTGTTTGTTAGTTCCACTTATACAAGTAATAAGTGTTATATCTGATTTGTTAGTGATTTTTAAATCAGTTGTTCCAGTTTTTTCTATCTCATATCTATTAGACACTTCATAAATATATTTAACGCCTTTGTAATAAAAGTTTATTTTATCTTTCATATCTAACTTCTTTAGATTTTTAAAAAAAGATATATAACTATTACCAGAATGACCTGCCAAAATTATATGACTATTTATTTGTTCATCTGGTAGGGTTGTTTCCTTTAAAGTATAAATATTTTTATTAACATTATTACTTGCACTTGTTTTATCTACTATACCTTTTTTTAAATTAATTTTTGGTATTTCTAAAACACCAATATAATTATCAGTTTCTTCTTTAACTGTTGGAGTTTCAACACTTACTTCTTCATCAGAGTCTTTTTCTTCTTTAATTTCAAAAAACTCCTCTACCTTCTCATTATCAACACTATCTTGTTTCTTTTGCTGATAATGATTATATATGTTATATGAAATACCTAGAAGAAGTAAAAAGATACCCAAAAATATTATTAATGAGTATCTTTTATTTTTTATTGGATTTTCTTTTTTTAATAGTTCCATAAGTTATCACTCCTATACCTAATGCAGATATTCCTAGCATAATAAATGGCATATAATCATTTTTTAAAGTATTAGGTACTTCAACAATGATTTTTTCATCAGATAATTCTGATTTAACTATTTTCCCATCCTCAAGTATTTCAAACCACATCTTCTCATCATTAATTTGATATCCTTCAGGAGCTTCTTTTTCAATAAAATAGTATTTTCCATATCTTAAATTTTCAATTAAAATCTTGCCTTCTTCATTAGTTCTTCCACTAAACACTAATTCATCATTCTCATTATAAACTTCTATTAGTGTATTAGGTAAAACTTCACCAGTAGAAATATCTACTTTTGTTATTTCTACACTTCCAATAATAGGTTTGTTTTGCATTTCTGCTTTAACAATTTCTCCATTATCTTTAACTTCAAAATAAACTTTTTCAGTAGTAATTACATATCCAGTAGATGCTTCCTTTTCCAAAATATAATACTTACCAACTTTCAAATCATCAATAATAATTTTACCTTCTTCATTAGTTGTTCCAGTATATATTAATTCATCTTTATCTGTATAAATTTCAAGAATTGTATTTGGTATAACATCTCCTGTTATTAAGTCTTTTTTAGTTATTTCAACTTTTCCTTTTTTATAATAATTATTTAAAGTCATATCTTTTATAATTAAACTTGCATATTGATCTTTAAATGTTAGTTCAAATGAATATTTTGTTTCATCAAGAACATAATCTTTTAATGTTGAAATTTCCTTTATATAATATTTTCCAAGTTCCAAGTTATCAATACTTACTTTACCATTCTTTGTTTTTACTTCTTTAATTAATTCATCTTTTGAATATATTTTTTTACTACCAATATAGATATCCTCATCAGCATATAATCCTAGTACAACATCATCTAATAAAGTTTTTTCGTAATGGTAAGTTCCATCTTCTATGACAAACTTTTCGCCATTTTTAACAATATCAACTTTTCCTTTAACTCTTTCATTTGCAAAATCAACTAATAATAATGCACCATAATTTTCATCTAAAATTATTTCACTACCATCACCTATATGAACGCTTAATGGTTTATCATTCCAAACATAACCTTCAACTCTTTGATCTTCAACTTCTTCTAAAAGAAAATCACCAACTAAAGTAGAAGGTGTGATAATTATTCCATTTGAATCAGTTTCATATACACATACTTTTTGTGCAGTAGGATATGTAATAGTTTGACATACATATTCATTAGTTTTTGCATTTTTAATTTTAAACTTAATACCTTTTCTAGTAATAGTTTCACCTGTTTCCTTATCAACTTTTACTATTTTTATTTTTGCTTCAATAGGAGCATTAGATATTAACTTATATATATCCTTTTCGCTATTTTCATCAATAACAACTTCAAAATCTTTAACCTTTTCATAATTAGGTGTTGATGTTACTTGTTTAAAAGTATAAGAACCATAAGGTAATTTTATTTCTGCAAATCCTTTTTTATCTGTGGTAATCTTTCCAACCATACAAATATTACCAGTAGTTGATTTTAGTAGATTTTTTTGAGTACAATTATTTAAATATATTTCAAATGTAATGTTTGGCTCACCCTTGAGTATTCCAGTAGAACCATTAGCAAATGTTTTAAACAATTTTACATCTGCTTCTATTACTTTTTCATACACCTCTAACTCTGCAAGTAAATTATCTTTATCAACAGTAAAAGTGTATTTATTTTTATCAAGTGTGTAACCCTTGCTTGGTGTGATTTCTTTAACAGTAAAATCACCTAAATTTGGTAAATAATCACTTATTCCATAACCATATTCATCAGTTATAATTTCACCAATTTTTTCATTGTTTAAATTATAAATACCATACACTGCTCCTTTTAAACTAGCATTACCTTGTGCATTACTTTCTTTTGTATCACTATCAACTTTATAAATTTTCAATCTTCCACCTACTGATGTTATTTCAACATTTGCTGGTACTGGATCATAATTTCCTACTCGCATCACATTTTGCGAATGGTTAGAAAAATATACTATTGGATTAGTAGAATATTTAGTAGCATTTTTTGCTAATTTAACTTTAACTTGACCAACTGATGTAGGTGTTATTGTTAAAGTATTACCATTAATAGTTGCAGTTCCATTTTCAGCAGATACTACTTTAAAATTACTTAATACTCCATTTTGATCTACCAAATCTTGACTTTTACCAATCGGTACTTTTATGTCAGTATTAAAACTTGGTCTTTTATAATGATTAGCAACTAGGCTTTCCATTTCTGCAATCTCACTAGCAAATTTATTTGGTAAGTCATTACCATTTAATGTATCAGTAAACACTATTCTTGAAGTTGGCTCTGCTATTCGCCAAATTAATACTTGAGTAATTACATACCACTTGTTATTTGAATGGTCATAACCATTTTCATTGTATTGATAACCATAATATGCCAGTAATGAAATTCTATCCCATTGTTCTTGAGTCATGTTAAGATATGTTGCATAATCACTTCTTGCAATATTGTAATAAGGCAAATTGTTATCTATATCAACATATGGTTGAAGACAGTAGACAAATGCATTATCTTCACTTCGTCTAATAAAAGATCCTTGTTGATATTTTATATAACCATCTGCCCTATATTTTCGTATAAAAATATTGGCTATCTTTTCAGCTGGCCAAATTGCTTGTCCTGTATATTCTTCAGCATTTGCTTTTGAAATACCAAAAAATAAAGACAAAAAAAGTATGCCTAAAATTGCATACAATGATTTTCTTTTTTTCATTTCATTAAATTCCTCTCTTTCACAAAAAAAGACACTTCAAAGTGCCTAAAATAATTTTAACATTTCTCCCAAATATCGACCAGAAAAACTATTTATAGTGGAACAAGAATATCCCATACCTGTTGATTCGCCATATTCAATACAAGCATTTAAGCATTCTTCTTGACTACCATATTTTTCAATCGCAAAATCGACTTTTGCCCAACTCCACGCAGGAGAATTGTAATATTCATCTTCTGTTATACCGAGTTCATCCCAAGCAGTAATATCTTTTTTTGTATCTGTATCTACTTTTGGAATTTCACTTGATGGTTGTTTTTCTTCTTGCTTTGTTTCTGATTTAGGAGTTTTATTTTTTGCTTCAACTTTCTGTTCGCTTTTAGATGTTGAATTATCATTTGATTCAATTAATTCATTACTATCTTTTTCTTTTACTTCTTCTATTAATGTTTCATTATCTTGATTATTATTAGTTTCATTAATCACATCTGTCTTTTTATCTTTATTGGAAACTTTTATATTTTGTCTATTGTATAAACTAAAGAAAATTATCAAAACTAAAGATAGTCCAATCAAAACACCTAAAATAAGCCTTATTTTGTGAGATTTATTTTCTCCTCTCATAGCATATCATACCTCACTTTCAAACTTCTTATATTGACTAAAAACAGATAAATACAAGTATATATCTATATAATATTAATCACTCAAAAAGTTAAAATTTGCAAGAGTTTTTTCTCATCTTTTTTAATTACTATGGAATTTTTAATTTTTCCTGCATAATATACATTTATATTTCACTCCTTTCATTCAATTTAGTTTTTTGTTTACGAGATCACTATAAACTCAAAATTAAAATAAAAAAGAGTCATATTTCCTGACTCCTATGGTTACTATTTTAATTTTATTATTTATAAACTATTAAATTAAATGCTATTCCAAATCTAACAATAGCACTACATTTTATTGTATTAAATGTCTCTCTGCCTAAAACAAATTTTGCTTTTATTGATGCTTCTGATTTCCCACATAATAAACAATCATTAATATAAGCATTTTCTTCTTTAGACATTATAGAATACAACTTATTAAGTTGAATATTAAATTCATTATATTTTTGTTCATTATCCAATTTATATTCAATTGCAATGCCAACAGGATCAGAAATATTATTTGTAAATTGTTCTAATCTTGGTCTATAATTTGGTGTCAATCGAACATGATAACCATTAATAAACTTATTTCTTGCTATTTTTAATTCTCGTAATTTATCTACAACCTTTTCAAATGTTGCTGGTATATCATATATAACCATTTCATCTTTTGTTAATGTAAAGTTATCAGCATATTCTTCTTGTAGATTTTGTTCTAATTTAAAATCCATAGTAACCACCTTCCTTAAAACAAAAGAGAGAAAATTAGGGGAAGTTAATCCTTAATTTTCTCTCTTAACATAACTTAACATATCTTTTTTAGAGGCACTTAAAACTTGCGAATTTTCGTAAAAGTTATTATTTACAAAATAATAATTTGAATAATAAACATTTTTAACAAAATTCATATCATCAACCTCTTTCAATAAAAAAGGGGAGAAAAAGCTAGTAGTTGTTTCATAATAGAAATTGATACTGCTTCTTCTACCCTAACAATTAAATATTAAATTTGTTACAAATAGCACTGGCTATCAATAACTTTTAAATTAAATTAATTGTTTTCTATTCTAATATTTTTATCAAAATATGTCAATAGGATTTTTTTAAAATAAATAAAAAATACAAAGAAATTAAACTATCTCTCTGCACAATTTGTTTATTTTACTATATTATAACACTTGACAAAACGAAGTCAAGTTTATTATGTGTCTAATTTATGTCGTTTTATGCTGTTTTTATGTCGTTTTAAAAAAAGCATTTATTTGGTGTTTAATTCGTCTAAAATGTACCTTTCCAATTTATCTAACAATTCTTCTTCTGTCATTCTATTTATTTCGTCTTGTAAACTCTTGTACTTGATTTCTGCAAGTTCTTTTGTATCTTCAATTCCACTGAAAGCATTTTCAATGGCATATTGTCCAGATACATCTTCAAATGTTATAACAGCACCATATTCATAAATAGTTTTTTCTTTTAAAGGCAATGGTTTATATTCTTCATCAAGTGCTGGTGGTGAAATATGCTTAAACTTAATTAAATATAAACTAATTAATAAACTTTCCTTTTCCATAACATCCTTAAAAAGGACTGCATCTTTATAGTGATTATTTTTAATATAAGAATCTTGCCTATCATCTTTTAATTTAGCAACATAATCTTCGAAACTTCCAATCTCATTATTAAAACTTAAAAGTTCTGTATATTCTTTTTTATAATCTCTTAATTGTCTTTTTTCAACAAGTTCATAAATTTTTTTAAATTTGTTATTCATAATACACTATCCTCTTTTCATTAATTTAAATATTTTAAATTATTAATTTGGATTTGTTTAATTAATTGTACCATACAAAAGTACAATTTGTAACAAATAATTATAAATTAACTATAAAACTTCTAGTTTTTTCATAAAATGATGTTTTCATAATCTTTTGAAAAAGATATACAAATAAAACAATTTCCATAGTTGACATTAATATAACTATATTATTCACAAAACCTGCACTCATTACACTGATAGACATATCGCTAGGAATGCCAGTTATATTGCTAATATAATTAGCAAATTTCAAATTAATTCTAATAACATATAAAATCCCTAAAGATAGAATAACTATCATTGAAGTTTGCAAAAAGGATTTTATAAAACATAAAATATAATCTTTTACACTCATTTTAATATTCGCTCTCCTTTAATACCTTAATTTATTAAAAGGTTATTTATTAAATTTAATTTTTCTGTATTTTCGCCCTCATCATTGTTAAAAATTATTTCTAAATACCAATTGTCTAAATTATTAACAACCTTTTTAGGAAACAATTCATCATATCCTACATTTTCAATGCTTATTCCTTGTGGTAGTGAATCAGATTTAACGATTAACCTATTTTCGGACATCAAAGCCACACTGGTAATCTTAATATTTTTATCTTTAGATGTTAAATCACCATAAACATAGATGTTTTTATTATTTGAAGATATAAAAAGTGCATTACTATAATAAAAGTTTTTACTTTCTCCACTAATGGCATACACTTTGGTTTTATTATTATTCAAAATAATAAATGATAAAACTAAAATAATAAATAATATTAAAACTATAAAGCTTAATACAATGATGTTACTTTTTTTCATTTTTAACATTACTCTATTACTGCTCCTTTCTTAACTATTCACTATTATATCACATTTTAGGTAAATACCCGACACTTTTTAAAAATTCATTTTTTAAATGAGAAAATTGTATATAGTGAGGTGATTCTTATGAATTATGAGAGAATGAAAGAGATTAGAACCTATTTTGACAATACTCAAAAGCAATTGGCAGATTATTTAAATGTCAGTAGATCTACCTACGCTGGATGGGAAAATGGAATTGACTCAATCCCATTATTAAAATTAAATGAATTTTGTAATTATTATAAAATTAGTTTGGATTATATTTGTGGACTATCAAATCAAAAGAAGATTGACTTGATAAATGATAAAATCGATAAATTTGTTTTAGGTAAAAATTTAAAAGAAATAAGATTAAAAAATAATAATACTCAAAAACAAATAGCAAAAATCATTAAAGTAGATCAATCAAATTATTCAAAATACGAATCGGGAAAAGCATTAATTCAAACTTATTCAATTATAGAATTTGCAAAGTACTATAATGTATCTATAGACTGGATATGTGGAAAAACTAAATAACCTAGTGTTTAATGCACATAGGTTATTTTTTGTGTTTAAAAATTTTTTTAAAAATATTAAACTTTAATTTAAGTGATGACAATCTAACTTTAAGAGTTTTAATTTCTAAATCTTGATGCATATTTTCAATTTCTTTATTCAATAATTCTTTTTCCATGTCTTTATATGTATCTTTGTGTACAACTGTATAATTTTTATATGGATCATATTCCTTAGGACCAAAAATTAATAATAGTAAAAACATAAGAGCCATTACAAATAACAATACAAACAACATAATGAATAATACTTTATTTATGCCAGTCATTTGAGAATATGCAAATGGTTTATCTCTATTTAATACCAAAAAATAAAATTCAAGTATTCCACTTAATCCAAAACTTATAGCCAATATAATTGTAATTATATAACTTATCTTTTCTCTAAAACTATCTTCTTTCATTACTTACTCCTTTTTATTCTTAATACACTATTCTTCTATTACAGTAATATTTCTTTCAAATTTAGTATTATCATTGCTATTTTCACTTAAATACATTGCAAATTGAAGACTCTCATCATCTTTATTTTCAAGTACATAATTTCCTTCATTATCATAAATATATGTTACATCTTTTTCAAAATTATGAACATTAACTTTTTTAAAAATTATACCATTTTTTAAAAATGTCAATAAATCATAGTAACTAAAAATATCATCAGATACTAGTTCTACTTTATTTTCTCCATTTATAATTGCAGTTTTTAATTTATTTAGCATACTTACCTCTTCCTTAATTTTAGTATATTGATTTGATATTTTTTCATCAATTTCTTCTATTTCCATTTTAACTTTGTTTTTTTGTGATTTGAAAATACAATCATCAAGCTGTTCAAGTAATTGTTTTCGATATTCTTTAAAAATTTCCAATTGACTTTCTAATATTCTTATCCAACCATTAGAATCTTCAATTTGATGGAAAATACATAAATTTAATACTTTTGTAATTAAATCTTCATCTTTAACTTCATTAATATCCTTCTTTTCTTCTTCTTTTTTTTTCATAAAATTTCCTCCGTTATTGTACTGCTATAACTATTATATCACATTTTTCTCGCTATTCCCCACCAAATTCAAATATTCCCACAAAAAATGGGAAAATTATTTTTGAAGGTGGTATTATGAAATTCGAAAAAATGAAAGAAATAAGAGAAACAAAAGAATTAAAGCAATGGCAAATAGCAAATGAATTAAAAGTTGATAGAAGCACATATGCTGGATGGGAGACAGGTAAAGATACTATTCCTTTAAGAAAACTCTATGAATTGAGTAATTACTATAAAATAAGTATTGATTATATAACTGGTTTGTCTAAAAAAAATAATTATATTTATTCTGGTGATTCAATTGATTTGAATAGAGTTGCAAAAAATTTGAAGAAATTGAGAATTGATAATAATTTAAAACAAAGAGATATATTTAATATGTTAAACATTGCTTCATCAAGTTATTCAGTATATGAAACTGGGCAAACACTAATACAAACATCTTTTATATATCAAATAGCCAAAAAATACAATTCATCCATTGATGAAATTATAAAAAGCAATGACTAAATTTCATTGCTTTTTAGTTCTATGTAATACTGTTTTTTTATCATTTGATAAGTTATCATCATCTCTTAAGTTTATTAAGCCCACTCTTGCAAAATCTTTATATGCAGAAATTTGTAATTGTGAAAATTTACAGTTTTTTTCAGCAAGTAATTGTTCGAATATTGTAGTGTATTCCATCAGACTTGGAATTTTTTCAAATTTATTTAATACTGTCAATAAATCTTCGGATAAGTTTTCATTAAAGTTACCCTCTATTTGATAACCTATATCATCCCTTAAAAACAAACTATAGAAACTATAATCATCTGTAATTAATCTTCCAAATTTAAAACCATATTCTTGACTCGTTCTTGTATATCCTATATTTTCTGATGTTAACAAAAACTTTTTTGCCAATGAAATATCATAAGTTTTTTCATCAGTATTTGATATTTTTGTGATTTTTAACCAGTCTTTTCTGTCTGTTGAATCTGCATAAAATAGAAACATATTGTTTTCTTCATCAGTACAACATAACAAAATTTTTTCATTCTCATCATCACTTATGATATCAAATAATTCTACATCGGTCCTTTTGCTAAATTTTCCTAACAAACTTAATGAAGTAATAATTCTTGAATATATTTTGGGTTTAGACTTTAAATTTAATAATAATGAGTTTATTCTTTCATCTTCAGAATGTAAGTCAAACTTATTTTTTACTTTTTTCTTTTCCATTATTTATTCCCCCTGTAATTTTTTTACTTTATCCATTATTTTCTGTAATGCTTCAATGTTTATTGCTTGATTTTTATCACACAATGACTCATCTGGTTTATCGTGAACTTCAATTATTAATCCATCACAACCAGCAATAACAGACGCCAATGACATAGGTTCAATCATATAACGATTTCCAGAAGCGTGACTTGGATCAACAAAGATTTGATGTTTTGTGTTATTCTTAATATACGGAACCGCTTGAATATCTAGGACATTTCTTGTCGTTGTGTCAAAACTTCTTATTCCTCTTTCGCATAAAATAACTTTTTCTTCATTATTTATATATTTTGCAGCATTAATCCACTCATTATATGTTGCACTTAAACCTCTTTTTAATAATACAGGTTTTGAATAATGACTTAATTCCTTTAATAATTCATAATTATACATATTTCTACTACCTATTTGTATAATATCAATTTTATCTGCATATTTTCTTACCTGTTCTATTGTCATTAATTCTGTAACAATTGGTAAACCCGTTATTTCTTTAGCTTTTAAAAGATATTCTATTCCCAAATCTCCCAATCCTTGAAAACTATCTGGGTTAGTTCGTGGTTTAAATACACCACCTCTTAAATAATCAACACCAATTTGTTTTAGTTTTATGGCAATTCTTACTATTTGTTCTTCAGATTCAACTGCACACGGTCCTGCAATGATTGTAACCTTTTTCATCATTTGACCCCCTATCAAATTTTTTTATTACATTTTATTATTTTTAAACCATTCAGCAAAATCATATTTAGCAGTACCCCAAAATTTTGCTTCATAGTCTCTATCTTTTTCTCTTAATTCACTTAATGTTTCTGTTTCACCATCTGGAATATAAAATTTATCGTGCCATCTTCCCAAATTACCTCTTGCTTCTGTTGCTATTGTACCAGTTCCACCACCAGTAAATATAACAGGTTCTTGTCCCGGCTCACAATAAGCAAAACAATCTTCTAATCTTGCTTTTCTATTAGTTTCGTTTTTGAATAATTCCAAAAACTTATCAACACCAATTTGTTTATCAAAATAAGCATTATAAGGTCCTGGTAAACCTCCTAAAGCATCTATATATAAACCAGAATCTGATTTAATACAAGGTCTGCCTAATTTTTCACAAGCATATTTTACACTAAATGCAACTACTTCTTTGCAACTTTTTGCTTGTATTTCAATGATTTCAAAATCTGGATTTTTAATCTCGATATCAAATCCATACATATCTTTAAAAATATGTTGTGCCTCCTCAAATTTCCCCTTATTACCAGTTAAATATATTGGTTTTTCCATTTTATCATCCTCCAACTCTATTATACCATATATTTTTATTATCTTATTAATTTTCTGCAATTTGCATAAGGAATATCATTATCTGTCATTCCCCATGGATTTTCTAGAAACTTTTCCCACACTTCTGCATATGGTTCTTCATCAAAGTGTTTTGCTAAATTTTCCAAATTATAGTATGGTAATATTTCTAATGGATTAATAGTATTTTCTTCTCCAGAATGACTAGTATCAAATTTTCTCACTTCAAAATGTAAATGAGGTATTCTTGATCCACCAGAACAACCACTTAAACCAATTATTTGGCTTTGTTCTATTTGTTGACCAATTTGAACTAAAACTTCTCTTAAGTGTGCATAAACTAATCTTCTACCATTTCTATCCAATATTTCAACTTTGTTGCCATATCTTTCATTCCATTTTGCACTTCCAGATATAATCTTTTCATCTAATCCTGCTGATACAACAATTCCTTCAATTGATGCTTTTACTGGAGTAAGAGTTTGTGCAGTAATATCAAACCCAGAATGAAATCTAGGCTTTCCAAGTATCATATGCACTTGTCTTAAACCATATCTGTCATGTTCCAAGACTTTATATTGTGGTTCAATAGGCCAAATATAATTATTTTCCATTTTTAGGCTCCTTTCTTAATTTTTTTATCTCACAATTAGTTAAATGGCTATCTATTTTTTCTTCAAAGCTATCATCATTACTGAATCGGTAATAATAATCAATCATTTCACCATTTAGTGCCATTTCCCTTAATTTTGTAAGCCCACTATTTAATTCATTTTGTAAATAGTTTTTAAAATCTTCAAATGAAATATTTTTCTTCTCTCTTGCTAAATAATTTTGATATAACAATTCTTGCGTTGCATCTACATATAAAATACTAAAATCTTCTATATTTAAGTGTTGAATAGTAAATGCTATTCCTTCTAATGTTCTAAATCCAATTAAGATAAATTTATCGCACTCATCATTAGACATTATTTTACCTATTTTATTTGAAATCAATTGAGAAGTAATATCCTTTCCATACTGAACTTCTAATTTTTTTACCCAATCTCCCATTGAAATATCTGGATCCATTTCTTTATGTATTCTTCTCATAATTGGTCCAGTATCAATCATTCCAATATTTTTATTTTTTGCAATATACTCTCTTGATGAGTATGTTTTTCCACTTGCGTGTGGTCCAACCAAAAACAATACTTTTTTCACTAAAACCTCCTATTTTTTTTAATATATTTTTTTGCTTCCGAAAATTCATTGATTCTATACATATTGTCGCATAGTACTCTGTCAATATTGTATTCGTTAGTCATCAATAGACTCTTTATTCCATACTGATTAGCTTTTGAACAATTATCAAAAGAATCATCTATTAAATATTCAATTCCATTTTCAAAACAAAATTTTCCTTTATTACTAACTTGCATAAATATTTTGTCATAAGGCAAATTATTTTTCACTAACAATTCTATAATTTTCTTTTCCAAATCAGCATATGTATCTTCTGTCTTTGCAGTAATAAAATATATTAAATATCCCAATTCTTTAAAATATTGTAAAGTATCAACTACTCCCTTTTTTACTGGTGATGAAAATGTTATTTCTTGTCCATAACACTCCCAAAATTCTTCCTTTTCCTCTTTAGACCAGCCATATATGTCTTCTGGCAAATATAAATGTTTTTCCTCACTCGGTTTATTATTTGAATGTTCTAGGTTGAATTGTTTTGCTTTTTTTATTAAAGAAGGCCAAACATCTATAATAGTATCCGCTATATCAATCCCAATCTTACTCATTTACATCCATCTTTACTTCATCATATTTGTTATATAATTCCAATAAATAATCACATACTTCTTTGTTTTTAGTAATTACATTTTTAGCAATCATATTACAATATCCACACGAGTTACAATTGCCTGTACACTTATTATCTATAAAGAATGTTATAAAATTATCAAGTTTTTTATTATCAATATATATATGTCTCTCACATTCTCTTTGTCTTCCTAATCCTCTAACTCGTCTAATTTCTTCATATATATCTTTTCTACTATTAACACTTTGCCTTTGTAATTTCAAATCATCTTTTGCTACTACGCCGTGTCCTTGTATTAAATCTAACAAATTACCTTCATATTTTCTATCAGTATAGGCTTTCACTCTTTTCACCAATTCCTCAGTTGGAAAACCTCTTTCAGTAATTTTAAAATGTTCTATACCAATATTTTCGTAAAATTTAATATCCTCAGGTCTAACCCACGGTGATCTAATATATTCTTCAATATTTTCTAATTCTTTTTTTTGACAATAAAACAAACTCCAATCTTCATAAGAATTACTATTTTTATCTTTATTCGAAGCGTGAGATAAGCCAGTTGTATGTGTATATATCATAGGGCAATTTTTTAAACAACTATTTGTTACTAAAATCTCTATTTTAGCTGTTTTTAAATTATCAACCATATATTTTAGTGTCTTAAAATCTCTATTTACTTTTACAAAATCTACACATAAGTAATCTGCACCAAGATCTTCCCAGTATTTTGCTTTTGTGTAAGAGTCAATACAAGCAAATGTGGAAACTCTAACTTTAAAATCTTCTTTAAAATATTTTTTTACAAACATTAAAATGTACGGATTAGTTATTGTCAAAGCATTAACGCCTATATCTTTTAAATATTCTAAAAACCTTTTGAATTCAGATTGCCACACTGGATCTTGCTCATTATTGGATAAACAACTACCATTCAGTAAATAATTAAATCTAATACCTGCTTCTCTTACCTTTTTAACGTGAGATTCAAATAATTCTTTATCTATATTGGACAAAGTGTTATCTGGTCTTCCTCCACCAATATAATCGTGTTTCATTTTTCCATAAATTTCATACACAGGATAATCTTTAATTTGATCAATTAATTTATTATCAAAATTTGTTGCTAACGATATTTTCATTTTTTACCTCCATCTTCTAATACTTGATATTCGCTCATTATTTTTACTAAAATATCTACAAACTTTTTATTTGTGATTTCATCTTGAATTGCAATTCTTATATGCAATTTATTATTTTCATCATATACTGGAACAACTGATATATTATTTTGTTCAAGTAGTTTTAAAAATTCGTTTTTAAAAACGCTGTCTGTCATTATAGTGTTTGAATCACTTAAAATACATTTAATTCCTATTTTATCAAGTTTTTTAATTATTACTTTTTTCTCTTTGGTTATAGATTTAATATTATTCGTTATATTTTCTTTTCCATTTTTCAACAACTCGTTCGCAACTATACAAGACAACCCAGAAAATTCGTTTGTCGTTATATTTTCAAGATAACTTTGCTTAAATTCGGGGTTACACACAAGATAACCAAGTCTAAAATTTGCAATACCATAGGCTTTAGAAAATGATCTTACAATTAATAAATTTTTAGGAATATTTTTATAACTCAATAAACTTTTTTTATTTGTAAATTCTATTCCAGACTCATCAACGACAACAGGAACATTTATACTTTTGGCAAAATCTATAATATTTTCACAATTTTCATATAGACCAGTTGGATTGTTAGGATTACAAATATAAACCATTCTCGTTTTTCTATTAATAGCTTTTTTCATTTTATTAAAATTAATTTTATAATTATCAGTAAAAACTCTATATGTTTTACCATTAAAAGATGTAACTCCAAACTCAACTTGATTAAATGTATAAAATGGTGTAACCAAATTTCCTCTTTTAACAAAAAACAGTTTTATGATATTTTGTAAAATGCCATTTGCTCCTGCACCTAAAATTATTTCTTGTTGTATGTTTTCGTGATTTTTAATTTCTTGCTCTAACTTATTAATCTCATCGTGTGATGGATATTTATCAAATTCCTTTGAATTTATTTTTAATTTACCATAATTAGATAAAAATTTTCCAGACAATGTCATATCTATTTTTTTAGATTCAATTCTTGAATAATCTGATAGAAAATTTCTTTTAGAAACAACATAATTACTATTTTTTAATAAGGATTGTATAAACATTTCTTTCTCCACTTCCAACATCAGTTATATGTTCATCAACTATTTTAATTATTGTAAATCCAACCTCAGACACATAATCTTGTATTTGTTTTTTACTCAATAATACCATTGGCGGTCTATCTTTAATTAAATAAGTATTTTCCCCAGTTTTTATCAAATCACTAGTAATAACATCATTTGTAAATGTCGATAATATCGCATATCCATCTTTATTAAGAATTCTATAAATTTCTTTTAATGAATTTTTATATTCTTCAATTGTTATGGCATTGTGTATTACTCCAATAGATAATGCTAAATAATATGAATTTTCAACCACAGGAATATTATCCATTTTACATTGAACAAAGTTTATATTTGAACTATGATCAAACATCTCTTGATATTTATCAATTGCTAATACATTTGCTTTCATTTGATGTAAATATTTGGAATATCTTCCACCACCACATCCTATATCGATACACTTTTTATCAGACACATTTAAAGCATCAATTTGATCCGTAATATATTTTGATGGCTTTCGTGTTCTGAATGACTCTCCAACATTTTCGTTTTCCCAAAAACATTGTGCATTAGAAAATTTAGAAACTATATATTTGGTATTACAAACAGATGATTCAATTACTTTTAAATCTAATTTTTCCATAAATTCTTTACATTTCTTTTTTTGATTTTCATTCTTCACTAATGCAAAGAATGCAGGACCAACAGAAGACAATGCCAAAAATTCACAGTAATTATTTTCATAAAGTTTTCTTATTTTATCACTAATATTCATTAATCCGTCGTAAACAAATGAACAATTTTCATTACTTCCCATATTAAATCTATAATCAAATACAACATCAGCCAATTCTTTTATATTACCATTAGCCATATCTGGTAATGCTTTGTGTAGTAAATCGTATGCTATTTTTTCAGCATATTCTTCGCCAGTCTTTTTAAACTTCCATAAATTTTTTTCTTCTAATTCCATTAATACTTTAGCATCTTTTTGAACGAAATCATTTGGAAAGCCTATTAATACTTCCGATTCGTATTTCATTTTAGCAATGGCAGTTGATTTACCAGCGATAATTATAATTCCTTCTTCAGTTAGTCCATTAGTAGCACCACCGCCAATACATTGAACTACTTTTAAATTTTCTTCATCATTGTCAGAAATTTCTTCTCCGTGGTTGGATGCTAAATATTTAATTAAATCTTTATCATTAATTGGACAGGAATATAATTCATTAATGGCAGAAGCAACAGCAGATATTGTAGAACTGCTTGAACCAAAGCCACAATGTTTTGGTATATCATTATCATCAACATCAATATCTAATGAAGGAAAAACATTTAAAGCATTACACATTAATAAGTAAGAATGCTTTACTAAAACTTTTCTTTTTGTTCGGTTGGAAATATTTATTTGTCCTCCACTTTCATTTTTTACAGTTATTTTTACCTTTATAAACTTTTTTAAAGATATTACTACCTCACCCGGAGTAAAAACCATACTATCATTATAACAAACTGCGGCTGGGTTTATAGCCATCGCATCTAGTCTACATGGGTATTCAATTTCAACTTCTTGTTTATTTAATATTACTGGCATATTTACTTTAGCATTAAATCTATTAAATATGTATCCAGCCTTTATAATTGGAAATTTTTCTTCTTTCATTTTTATCACCTTAAACCTTTACATTTGAAAAAAAGAGTATCAAAAGCTAAAATTGTTAACTAATTGATACTCTTTAAATATTTTTTTAGGGGACAACAAAATAATTCATTTTTTGATGAATAAACGCTATCTTTTAATTTATATTTTATTTTAATAACAAATTTACTCATAATTGTCCTCCTTATATTATCTAGTTTTTTTTCTTTGAATTCCACTTTCTAATTCTTTTTCAGAAATTTTTGATATAATTTCTACATTGAAAACTCTACTTTCAACTTTATAACTTGCCTTTTCTCCAACTTTTTTATGGTAAACTGATTTACCCAATGGACTATTGATTGAAACTTCTTGAATACCACTCTTATCAGAAGTGTGTGCTCCTACAGAACCAACTAATTTAAATTCTAGTTCTTCACTATCATCAGGTCCAAAAATCATATCCACAGTAACAATATCATTGACATCAACCAATGTATCATCATCGTGTTTTTCTACAATTTCGGCTCTCTCTAATTTTAGATAACATTCACGAAGTTGACCTAAAATCATTCTTTCTTGCATATTTGCTTCATCAAAAGCAAAATTATCGTGCCATCCATCACCTACTGCACCAGAATAGGCCTCTCCTTTTTCTTTTCCATTTTTTGTAAGTTTTGCCTTTAATAAATCTATTTCTTCAAGTAATCTCTGATAGCCATCATTATCTAAATATAACTTTTCTTCATTATTTTTCATTTATTTATTCCCCCCTTCAAAGATTATTATTAAATAGATATTTGGTCTTACCGATTATTTATTATATAGTTTTAAAAAGAAATGTCAATAGATTTTAGTAAAAAAAGTGGGATATTTTGGATTTTTTTGTTATTTTTTTTAATTTTTTGTTGCATTATGACTAATTTTATGTTATCATTGACTTATCAGATAGCACAAGTAGTATCGTGTTGATTTGATTCAGTTGATGTAGTAATATAGTATTTTCAACTGAGTAGTAGGATCGTCTGCTAGTATAGAGACGATTTTTTTTTGTGCTTATCTTTCCATACTGGAATTATATAAATTTTCTAGTTCTTCCTCACTCCATAAATCTTCTATGTTCATGTTAAGCTTATTTATATTACTAATAATTGCATTTTTAAAATATCCAAACTTATTTTCTATTATATTACCATCTTCATCTTTAAAATCCCTTTTTATAACTCTTGGAACAATATAATGAATTATTTTTATTAAATCTTTATAAGAATTACCATCCTGTAATAATTGTTCAAATAAACTATCATAATAGAAAATTTGAATATCGTCTTCTTTAATAAAACCTCTATTAATTAATTCTAAAGTTAAAATATTATGTTCTTCTGGTATAAAAAAAGATGATATTTTGGTTTTATCATCTTTATCTATTTTTTTATTAGTATTTATTTTATTAGTATTTATTTGTGTTGTACTTTCCACACTTGGACTATCCAGATATGGATTTTCCATATCTGGATTATTTTCATCATGTTCATGTTCTTCAAAATGAGGTATTTCATATATAAAATAATTATAATAGAAATATCCTTTTGCACCCCTAACTTTTTCAATTTTTACATAATGATATTCTTCTAACTCTCTAATTATTGATCTTATACCATCTCTACTTTCTTTGCTAATTGCACAAAGACCATCCATAGAATAGTCCCAATCGTCTGGTAATGACAACATAAAAGATAACATTCCTTTTGCTTTATATGATAAATTTCTGTCTCTTAAGTGATAATTACTCATAACAGTATAATTTTTATTCTTTTCTATTCTAAAAACTGACATCTTATTTCACCTCCACAAAAAAAAGAATCATATTAGACTCTTTTCATTTTTTTAAAAATATTATTCTTAAATACCCTAATAAAAGGCTCTATAAATATTTCCCAATTTTCAGGATATTCATCATATCCACCCCTTGAATAAGTTTGTTCATTGTTAAATAAAATATAAATGTTCCATTTTATGTTATAATTAAAATAATTTTTTTCTTTTAATGGTTCCCAATTTAATAATCTTGATTTATCAATTCCATATTGGATTTTTCTTTTTCGTGCTGGAGTTAATATTGATTCACACTCTTTAGTAAAATAATTGTGTTCAACATTATAATATGAATTATCTTCATCAAATATTATTTCATATTTCCATCTATCTGAATTAGAATCAATTATAAATGTTAATCTTACTATATCTCCAACTATCAAATTAGATAAATAATAAAATGGCTTATGACAATTCATACAATATCTATCATAGCTTTTTCTTTTAACAGCAGTACCATCATAATTCATTGAATAATGTTGGTTAATATTAGACAATATTGCGGTACTATTTTTTATTCTATTATAATTACATTTGTCTGTGTATGATGACATTGTTGATTTTTTACAATCAGTACATACTATTTTTAAATTATTTAAACTATTACAGTAAGGACAATATACTTGCATTTTTGACTCCTCCATATCATTAAAATATAACAATAATTCAAAATTTAATGCAATACTTATTTTTTATAAATACCTCTAATCCCTTTATTTATCGGCATTTGTGCAGTTTTGATATACATTTTAGACTAGTCGAGTGCTATTGGGCAGGCATAAGTTGAGAGTTTTACATCGTAATTGGTGTTGAAATTATCAATGGCTTTGACGAGGCCGAGGCAACCTACTTGGAAGAGATCATCAAGGTTATCTACTTTCCCATAGAATTTTTTGAGACAGCTTAGTACTAGTTTGAGGTTGCCATTTATGAGATCCTCACGAGCAAATGGGTCACCTTCTTTGATTTTTTGGAAGAGGTTTTTGGTCTCTTCATCAGTTAATACTTTTATATTTGATGTGTTTAGATTGCTTATTTCTACTTTATTTCGTGCCATATTTTCTCCTTTCTTTTTATTTTGTTATTGAAAGTTATTTTTTATACAGATGGGTAAGGTGTAATAAAAGTAAGCCTTGATTGGCTTACTTTTATTACATCATATCTTCTAAGTCTTCGATGGCTTTGGTTTTGGCTTTATTCATATTTCTTACCCATTTTTTTACATTTCCGTTTTTGACATTTTGATATAGTAGAGTTCCCCCTACTCCAAGGGCAACCATAGCCATACTGGTTTTTGCATTCACATTATCACCCCTTTTAGAGTCTATGACTGGTACTTTTGGTACCGTTTTTAGTATGGTTTGTTTTTATTTTTTTATACTTTTTAATTGTTCTTTTAGGTTTGTTTTACGATTTCCGTAATTGTTATTTACGCCATAGATGAAGGCTTCTTTGTCTCCGACGAGAATGAGTGTTTTTTTGGCTCTGGTTACGGCGGTATAGACTAGTTTGTTATAGAGCATTCTTTTGAAGGATTTACTGAATGGGATTATGACTATGGGGAATTCTCCGCCTTGGGATTTATGAATAGAAATGGCGTATCCGTGTGTGAAGTTGGGATAGTCTTTGGGTGTATATGTTATGGTATTTCCATCGTAGTCTATGGTTATTTCGGTGGTTTTGGTGGTTTTATGGATTGTTTTTATATAACCGAGATCACCGTTATAGATGTTTTTATCGGAGTCGTTTACTAGTTGGAGGACTCTATCGCCTTCGCGGTAGGTTATATCACCGGTGGTTACTTCGTTTTTGTGGGGACTTGGTGGATTCATTATTGATTGGGTTTGTTTATTTAGGTTATCGATACCGCAAATGGTTTTATACATTGGGGCAAGGATTTGGATATCTTCTTTTTTGAAGCCTTTACTTAGTGCTTTTTGGATTACTGTTGTTATGACACCGGAGATATAGTCGGATGGGCATTCGATGAAGTTGTAATCGTCTTTTATGGTTGTAAAATGGGGGTTTAGGTTTTTGTTTCGTATTTCGTCAGCTAAATCGATTATATAGGATCCTTCGTTTTGTCGATAGAGACAGTTTAGTTTTACGACTTTTATTGTTTGGGAAGCGATTAGGTCTCTTAGGATTTGGCCTTCACCTACGCTGGGGAGTTGGTGGTGGTCGCCTACGAATATGTATTTGGCGTCTTTTTTTGTTCCGTCAAAAAGGGATGAGAGGAGGATGGTGTCTATCATACTGGATTCGTCTACTATTATGTATTTTTCTTTATTGGGATTATTGATATTGGCTTCGAAGTGGCCGGTGTCTTTATCCCAACCTAGGTATCTATGGATTGTTTGGGCAGGAAGGTTGGTACTTTCGGTTAGTCTTTTACTGGCACGGCCTGTGGGAGCGAGGAGAGCAATTTCATCGTTACTTGCTTTGTATAGTTCTTTTAGGAGATATATTATGGCTTTGACGATGGTGGTTTTTCCGGTTCCAGGGCCACCAGTTATGATTATTATATTGTTATTGAGGGCTCCTAATATGGCATCTTTTTGGCTAGTATCATAAGTTATTTTGTTTTTTATTTCTAGATAGTTTATTTGGGTATTTATGTTTTTTTGGGGTTTGGTTTTTTGGTTTAGGAGATGGGCTACTCTACTACTTATATTTTTTTCGGCCTCATAGAATTTTTTTAGTTGTATTTCTTTTTCGTTGATGTTTATTTTTTGTTTTTTTTCGAGATAAAGGAGATTGTATTCTATGTCATCTTCGTTTAATGTGGGTATGGTGAGGAGGAGATTTTTTATTAGGTCTTCTAGGGATACGTAAGTGTCTCCGGTATTAAAGGTTATTTCGGATATTATATGAGTAATGGTGCTTTGGATGCGTCTTGGGTCGGTGGCTTCGATTTTTAGGCCTTGTAGAGCGATTTGGTCAATGGTATTGAAAGGGAGTTCGAGTTTTTCGCCGACTTCGTAGATGTTTTCGTTCACTTTTTCGAGGGCACGGGTGTCGTAGTGTTTAATTATTGTAAATGTTTCCGTGGTGGTGAAGCCGAGTTTGCCAAGATCTAGGGCGATTTGATTTGTGGCGTCGTATTGGAGCATTTTTTCGTGGATTTTCTTGGCTTTGGCGAGGCTTATTCCTTTTATTTGGGTTAGGGCATCGGGGTCATTTTTGATTGTTTCTATGGTTTCGGAGGTAAATCTTTCTACTATTTTTTGAGCGGTTTTGATGCCGATAGGGAAAATGTCACTGGATAGGTATTCGACTAGTTCATCTTTTTGAGTGGGAAGGATGTTTTCGGTAGTTTCGACAACAAATTGTTTTCCGTATTTGGTATGGTTATTATATTCGCCAATAAACTTATGTGTTTCTTTTTCTTTGATTTGGGGAAAACTTCCAACAAAATTTAGGGTTGTATTGGTCACCGAAAGGTCTGTTTCTTTGATTTTTAGGACGCCTACGGTATAGCCACTTATTTCGTTTCGGAAGATTATATGGGTTACTTTGCCTATTATGTAATTCATTGTATCACCTGCTTTGTTCTTTTTTCATTATAGCATATTTTGGATACAAACGAAAGGGTAAGTTTGGTTATTTTTTTCTTTTTTTTGGGCCCTAAGGGGGGTACATAAGGGGATTGGTTCTTTGCATGGAAATTGAACTGGTAAAAGGAAAAAGACTTAGATGTCTTTGGTTTTGTTTATGATGATATGATTTAGGGGTTTGTTTGTTTTTAAGAATGGTATTAGTTCTTGGGGTTTTATGTTATAGTTATCTAGTTTTTCTATTTCAAGCCAAAATAGGTTCTGTGTTATTTCGAAGCCGTGATCTATTTCTGTGTGGGTAAAGTTTTCATTGGGAAGGTTTTGGGATGAGGCTTCATAATAGAAGGATAATTCGTGAATGTTTTTGTGTTTGTTATTTTGGAAAAAATTTTCGATAAGGCCTTGATAGGTTTCTACTTTTATTAACTCTCCTATTTCTTCTTGTAATTCTCGTTCGAGGGCCTCCTTAGTGGTTTCACCGAGAGAGGCATAGCCACCTGGTAGGCAGTAAAAATCGTTGTTGTTCATCTTGGTAAATAGTATTTTATTGTTTTTTTTGATAATGGCTGCTACACGCATTTTGAAATTTTGATGGGGTGTTTCAATCTTAATATCTTGGTTCATAGTTTTTTCCTTTCTTTTTATATAATAAAAACCCTTATATGCTAAGGGATAATAATCTTAAATGGTGCGAGTGAAGGGACTTGAACCCCCACGGATATACCACTAGATCCTAAGTCTAGCGCGTCTGCCAATTCCGCCACACTCGCATAGATGGTGGACCCTATAGGACTCGAACCTATGACCGCACGGTTATGAGCCGCGTGCTCTAACCAACTGAGCTAAGGGTCCAAATGCTCATTGCTAATTAAATATATCATATTTTTTTTAGAAATGCAAGTATTAATTAGCAATTTTTTGAATTTTTTTTAGTTTTGGTCTAAAAAATCTAAATTTGTGTGTTCTTCGAGGTTTATTATGTCTTCGGGACGCATAAAACAGATGTCTTTATACTGGCAATATTCGCATCCTAAATTGTTCTTTCCTATTTTTTTGGGATTGATTTGGAAATGACCGGCTTGGATATTGTCTTTGACTTCAAGTATTTTTTGTTCAGTTATGTCTATGATTTTATTTATTTGTTCTTCACTTAATACTTTGGAATAGTGATAGAAGCCTTTATCGGTTGTTTTTAGAGAGGCTACTACCTTACTATTATTATAGCTTGTGTCGAATTTTTCTAGTATATTTTCTTTATTTAGGGAATATCCTCCTAATTTGAGGCTTTCTTCTTTTAGTTCTTGATATGTTTTTTTGTCACTGCGGGAAATTTCATTATGGAGTATTTTTTGGAGATAGAAGCCAACGATGAGGGGATTTTTTAATTTGGTCCCGTGTTTGGTTAAGTATAGGTATACGGGAAGTTGAAGGCTAAGGCCGTAAATGATATTGTTGAGATTTAATTTTAGATTGCCGGTTTTGTAATCTATGATAGCGACAAGAGTTTCATTCTCTTCTTCTTTATAAAGGAGCTTATCTATTATTCCTTTAAAGGTTACGTTTTCGGCAAGGGGAATGGTTATTTCTTCCTCGTATAGGGCTTTATTAAATGTTGTATAAGTGTATTGTTTGTTTATGATTTTTATGATGTATTTTAGCTCATCTTTTAGTTTATTTATGAAATGGAGTTCTTTGGCTGTAAAGATGCGGGTATGGCTATGGATATAGTCTTCGTATTCTTTATCAAATGCAAAATTTTCGGTAAAGGCTTGGGATAGTACGTAATGATAAAGGGATCCGATATAGGTCATAAAAGTGTCTTCGTAGATGCTTAACTTGAGGACATTATTTATGTAGTATCTGAAAGCACACTTATTGTATGTATCCACTGTAGTATATGAAAGGGTTAGATTATCTTGGTGATATGGTACTTTTGTAAATGTATTGTTATAGGTTAGGTAGTTTATATTTTTATAATGGGATAGTAAGGGGATTAGACCGATTGTTTTTTCGCTATATTTTATATAAGTGTCTAGTTTACTGGCTAGTTTTAGATTATTATATGTATTTGAATAGGTATAGTCTTCGTTTGGATATTTTGTTTCTAAGGAAAGGATACTGGTGAGAACGGATGGGTATGATTCGGTGGTTCCGTCTTTCTTTTTATTTGTTATGATTAGATTTTTGATGCTTTTTATTTTATTTATAGTGGCTTCTTTTTCTAATTTATTTAATTTTGTAGTGGTACTCTTCCCTACTTTGGAAGCGATATTATCGGTTATGTATTCCTCATCTTTATGGATGGTGGGGATGTTGTCGGTATTGAAGGAAAGAAGAAATACGTGATCTTCATCTTGGGGAACGTAAGTGTTTAGGTTTACAACTTGGATAGTATTTTTGTATTTTTGGGGAGTATATGATGTGGTTTTGAAATCGTTTATAAGGAGTTCTTGGACTTCTTTGGGAGAGGACCAAGTGTAATTGTTTAGGATATTTACTACTTTGCTTTTGACAAGGGTATCTTTTATATCGGATAGATTAAAGGTTTGTAGATATTTTTTTACTTCGGGGATATCATAGAGGGTTACTTCTGATGTTATACTTGTTTTTATGTTGAAAAAGTTCATTATGCGTTGCATCCTTATTTTATAGTTATCGGGAAGGTTGGTTATTATTATGTTTTGTAGTGGTGTTCCTTCTTTTATTAGTTTGCATATATTTGTGGCAACAAAGGCTAATTCGTCTTCGGGGGTATTGAATGTATATAATGTTGTTGGAGTGTATTTTGGGGATTGGGGGTCATTTACTTTTACTGTAGTGTATTTTTGTAAGTTATTTATTAGTTTATGGTCTTCTTCGGTTAGATATGGGTAGCCTTCTATTATTATTTCTTTTCCTTGTAATAGTTTTGGGAAGTATTTATCGTATATTAGTAGTTTTTCGGCTTCGAGTGTTTTTTTTATGGCAACTAGTTTATTTAATTTGTTATTTTGATAGTCTTTATCTTCGATATAGTGAAGATTTTTTAGGTATATTTGGGCAACTTCGCATTTGATATGGTATTTATTCATTATGTGATATACTGCTTTTTGGTCATAAGTGAAATAGATACTTTTATATACTTCACTTAGAGTTAGGTATTTTATGTTTTGGGTATAGTCGGTGGTGTGTTTTAATTTATAGTTTTTGGTTTCGTTTGGGCATATTATTATCTTTGGTTTCATTTGTTATCCTTTCTGTTATCTTTGTTTTGAGTTGCTGGTTGGGTAAAATTCTTGATCTATTTCGCTTAATGGTATCTCGTGGTAGTGTTTATCGAGACTAAGGAGTAGATGAGAGGGGTTGTTTGATGTTAATTCAAGAATTTTAGTTTTGGTTTCACCGTGATATATGGTTAATATATATATTGGTCCTTTTTTAGTGATTTCGATAGATGGGTTATATAGTTTTATTATGGTATCAATAGCACAGTATGGGGCGTGTTTATCGTTTTCGGGCATATATTTGGGGTTTAGTGAAGATATAGAGGCGGTTATATTTTTCTTAGCACGAGCAAGATTGTTAGGGCTTTTTTTGTTTCTTTCGATATTGGTGGTTACACGAAAGGCAGCTCTATTTATTTTGACAATGTCCCCTACTTTAAGTGTTGTCTCCACTACTTCATCAAAGTATTTATTGGGGCATTTTATAAGGGGAAGGTCTTCAATGTTTAGATTGGATGTGGCCTTTTGATAAAATGTTTCAAGGGAAGAGATGGATGGATGTGCCAATAGGGCCTCTTTATATTCTTCATACACTTCGTTATTTATTCCTTTATAGTCAAATATTATTTTTAGGTTGTCGCAAGTACTTATAATGATAGCAAGGCTTGTGTTTAGTTCTTTTTGGTAATCGGCACTTCTATCTATGTGGTCTCTTACGTATTTTTCGAGGTATTTTTCTTTGAGTTCTGATTGGATTTTGGAGTTTAGACCGAATGCTATTACTTGTTTTTCGATGGCAGTTAATTTTTCTGTGTATAGGGTTAGTTTGATATTATTTAGTTCAAGGGTCATTATTATAACTAGATTTGTTAGGGATATTTCGCCTTTTAGTACTCTTGTGAATTGTTTTTCTCTTAGGGTATTTAGGCTTTGATCAAGGGAATCTGAATTGATTAGGGACTTGTTTTCTTCGATAAAGGTATCTATTATTTTGTCTAAAATGTAGGTAGTATTTTCTTCTATTTTGGTATAGCAAAGGTCGTATGCAACCCAAAGATTAAGGGTGCTTTTTTCTTTACTGGGATTAGTTATGCTTAAAAGGACTCTATTTAAAAGATTGTTTTGGTTAAATAGTATTCTTTTTATTTCTTTATCGGATATTTTTCCGACGGGTTCGATATATTTTCTTATTTTATTTATTAGTTCTTCCCCAGTTTGGTAACTTAGGGAAGTTATGTATTTTTTGTATGTTTCATAGGCTTCGGTTATTTCGCTATTATGCTCTATTTTTGAGTAGGTTTCTTCTAACAGAGGAAGGGTTGTGAGTCCTTTATCTAATCCGAGAATTTGTTTTGCTTCTATTATTTTCATACTATTACCACCTTTTCTTTTTGGCCCTACTAGGGGTTAATACTTGTTTTTTATTTGTTAATTTTATTATACCATAGATTAGGAGAAATGGGTTAGAAAAGTTTTTGATTTGATATTTATATTGGTCTTAATAGAAATTAAAAAAAGAAAGAGATTATTTTCTACTATCTGCTTTCTTTCTTGCTTCAGTATTTAATACTTCTTTTCTAAGACGAATGGATTCTGGTGTTACTTCTACGAGTTCGTCTCTGTTTATATAATCAAGGGCATATTCAAGGGTAATTTGACGTGGTCTTTTTAGTACAACTGTGTGATCCGAACCTGATGCACGAGTGTTTGTTAGTTGTTTTCCTTTAACAGGGTTTACGGCAAGATCATTTTCACGATTGCATTCTCCTATAATCATTCCTTCGTAGACTTCAGTTCCTGGTAAAATGAACATTATTCCTCTATCTTCGAGGTTACCAATACTGTATGCGGTAGCTTTTCCGTTGTCCATTGATACGAGAACACCTAATTTTCTTTCTCCGATATTTATATTTTCAACTGGTTTAAATTCACTGAATGTATGGTTTAGAATACCGTATCCTTTTGTCATAGTCATAAAATCGGTAGAGAAACCGATAAGGCCTCTTGATGGAATGGTATAGTTTAGTCTAACTAGGTTATTTATATTAGTCATATTTTCCATAGTTGCTCCACGTAATCCTAGGGCTTCTATTACAGGGCCGACAGATTCTTCGGGAACTTCAATTTGTAAGGCTTCATAGGGTTCACATTTTACGCCATCTATTTCTTTTATGATTACTTCTGGTTTTGATATTTGTAATTCAAAGCCTTCTCTACGCATATTTTCTATAAGTATACCTAAGTGTAGTTCACCACGGCCAGATACTGTCCAAGATTCGTTTGAGGCTTTTTCTACTTTGAGACTTACATCTTTTTGGGTTTCTTTATTTAATCTTTCTTCTATTTTAGAAGCTGTTATGAATTTTCCTTCCCGACCTGCAAATGGTGAATTGTTAGTCATAAAAGTCATTTTTAGAGTTGGTTCATCTATTCTAAGAATTGGAAGGGCTTCTTCCTTACCAGGAGTGCAGATAGTCTCCCCTACTGATATATCGGCAAGTCCTGCAACGGCTACTATGTCACCGGCAGATGCTTCTTCTATTTCGACTTTTTTTAGGCCTATAAATCCGAATAGTTTTTGAACTCTAAATTGTTTAATACTTCCATCTAATCTTACGCAAGATACCATTTCATTTACTTTGATTTTTCCGTCTTTAATGCGTCCTATTCCTATACGTCCCACATAATCGTTATAGTCTAAAAGAGCGGGTTGAAACTTTAATGGGGCACTAGGATCTACCTTAGGAGCGGGTACTTCGTCTATTATTAGTTTAAATATTTTGTCATAGTCTTCACTTTGTGTAGATACGTCTGGATCCATACTGCAAGTTCCGTTTAGAGCTGATACATAACATACTTTGAAATCTAATTGTGAATCGTCGGCTCCAAGCTCAATGAATAAATCTAATACTTCATCTAATACTTCGTTTACTCTACTAGTTGGCTTGTCTACTTTATTTATTACTACTATTGGTTTTACGCCAGCTTCAAGGGCTTTTTTTAATACAAATCTTGTTTGAGGCATTGTTCCTTCGTAAGCATCTACTAAAAGCATTACTCCGTCAACCATATTCATTATTCTTTCTACTTCACCACCAAAGTCAGCGTGTCCTGGGGTGTCTAATATATTTATTTTATATCCGTCATATTTTATTGCTGTTGTTTTGGCAAGGATTGTTATTCCTCTTTCTTTTTCTATATCGTTATAGTCCATTGCTCTTTCGTCGACGTTTTCGTTATCTCTAAATGTGTGTGATTTTTGTAATAGTTTATCGACAAACGTTGTTTTTCCGTGGTCTACGTGAGCAATGATAGCTACATTTCTTATTTTGTTATCCATAATATTACCTCTTCTTTCTGCATACCTAGCATATTATAGCATACTTGTTTTAAAAATGCAAACATTTTTTCCTATATTTTTTATTTTTTTGAAAGAGAGATTTTGAAAATTTTTGGTAAGGTAATTATGGTTTAAAAAGCCTATTTTTGGGGAACTTATCTAGTTCGTATTATGCAGTTTTTGAAAAACTGCAAGGGTTATATTACGATTTTTATCTTGATTTTGCTCTCTTCTTTTGGGGTAGGATACTGTAATTGTTTTAATTCACGAGGAGTAAAGAAATCTTTTGTATCTACTTCGTTTGTTTTACTTATGGTACTTCTTATTTTATTTATAATTTTGTTCATATTTTGTTCCTCATAATTAATATATGTATATATTTCTTATAATATTAGTAAAAAGTCCTTGGACACTATTGTCAAGGACTTTGTTTTTAATCTTTATTTTTTACGGCTTTGAACATTTTTTTCCACAAGTTGGATGATGAGTAGTTTAGTATTCCTACTTTATATATTCTTAGTCCGTATTTTATTAATAGCCATATTACTAATATCATTAATCCGAGGGATATTAAGACATCTATATATGTTATTTGACCTAGGAATAGTAATACTGGAGAAAGTAATGCTGATATGAATGGGACATAGGAAGCTACTTTTATGAAGATTGATCCTTCAAAGACAGAAGCCATCATTGACATATAGTATCCGACAAGGGAAATTATGACAATTGGGGTTTGGAGTTGTTGATAATCTTCTTGGTTAGTAGTCATTGATGCGAGTATTCCGGCTAGAAGTGAATATCCTATAAAGGTTAATATCATTAGGATAAGGGTTGTTGGTAGGATTATTCCTATTTTACTCATTATTCCGCTTTGGGTTATGACATTTACCATTTCTTTGGCTTCACTTGGAATAGTGCTTAATAGGTTTGGTCCTGATATAAGCATTCTTATTACTAATCCAACAAGGGCGTAGAATACGAGTAATACTCCTTGAATAAGAACAAAGAGGTTTCCGGCTATTACCTTGGAGAAAAAGTGAACTTTTGGAGATACGTTTGATATTATGATTTCCATACTTTTGCTGGTTTTCTCCTCATTTACTTCAGCCCCTATCATACCTACTAAGAACATACTTAACATAAAGAATGGTAATATTATAAGAGGAAATACTACTCCTGTTATTTGTTCGGTATATTTATCGGTGTCTTTTTTATCTAATCTTACTTTATTTATATCGACTTTGGTGTTTAATTCTTCTAATAGTTTTGGAGATGTATTGTATTTATCTAGTACTAGGGAACCTTTTACTTCATTTAATGTACTTGTTATGGCGGTTTCGGTTAAGGCATCAACACCGTTATAACTTATTAAATCGACTTTGAGATAGTTGTTTTTGTCTTTATCTAAGACAAGTAGTATTTTGTCATTGTCTTCTTCGACTTCTTTTTCGCCGTCTTTTTTGGTTTTGGTATATTTTTCTATTTTCGTGTTTGATAGATTTTCTATGTATTTGCTGGCATTTTTATAGGTTGCACTGAAGGTATCATATACACCAACTTCATCAAGGACCATTATATGTGTTGTTTCTTCAAAATCGCCACCAAAGAATTTTACTACATTGTCTATATTTACAAGGCCGGCAATAGCTATGAAGAAGATGACATTGGCTACTATAAACCACTTGGTTTTAATTTTTTTATCAAGGGACATTTTGATTAGATATTTTAGTTTATTTTTCATACACTTCACCTACTTTCTCGATAAATATTTCATTAAGGGAAGCGTCTTCGACATTGAAGGCCGTTATATTGGGATATTTGGCAATTTTTTGGAATATTTTACTTACATAGCTATCGTCTTTGATTTTGATTTGGTAAGTATCTTTTTCCTTAGTTATACTTACAACGCCTGCTTCTTTTTCTAATTCTTCCTTATTTATATCGCCTTTTACAATGATATTTTTCTTCTTATAAGAGGATTTGATATCTTTTAGATATCCTTCAAGAACACTTTTTCCTTTGACAAGAACGACTAGTTTTTCGCAAAATAGTTCGACGTGTTCCATTCGATGGGAAGAGAATATTATGCTGGTTCCTTCTTTTTGTAGTTCGAGGATTATTTTTTTAAATAGTTCGACGTTTATGGGATCTAAACCGGAAAATGGTTCATCTAATATGAGTAGTTTGGGCTTATGGATTATTGCTGATATGAATTGTACTTTTTGTTGATTTCCTTTGGATAGTTCTTTTATTTTTTTGGTTTTATATTCGGTAATTCCAAATTTACTTAGAAGTTTATCTAATTCTTTTTCGATTGTTTCTTCTTTCATTCCTTTTAGAACTCCATATAGTTTTATTTGTTCTATAACGGTTAATTTGGTAAGAAGGCTTCGTTCCTCAGTTAAGAAGCCGATTTTATCAGTCACATTATAGTCTATCTTTTTACAGTCCATAGTTATTTGGCCTTGATAGTCATCGATGAGGCCCAGAATCATACGAAAAGTGGTAGTTTTACCGGCCCCGTTTAGGCCCAAAAGTCCAAATATTTCTCCATCTTCAACTGTAAAGCTTAGATCATTTACAGCGGTTAGGGTTCCGTATTTTTTGGTTACGTGTTCAACTTTTAACATTTTTATCACCGCTTTCATTATACAGGACTTTTTTTATTTTTTCAACATAATTGTATATTTTATTTGCTTTTTTGGTGTATAATAGTTATATGGTTGGTGATATTATGAAGAATATGAGTATTAGGAAATGTTTTATTTTGCTTTTGGTCCTTATTGGCATTACGGGCGGATATATTTATGTTTATAATAGTGGTAAACTTAGTGAATTTTACTTGGAGGGGATTGGATACTCAAAGGGGAGTGCCAATTATATTACGGATAGGAATCTGGCAAAGAGTGTTAATGGGTATTCGGATACTTTAGAGAGGGCTATTAGTAATAATTTGTATAAGGGCGTTTACCTTGATGATTATCTTAATATTAGTTATGTTAAGAGGGATAATTTTAATAAAGAGGTTAATTTTTTTCTGGATAATGGATACAGTGATGGGGATATTAATTTGTTTTATAGGGTTGGTAGTAGTAAGGATATTGAATATCTTCTTAGTAGTAAGTATAATGAGAATTTTAGTAGGATTATGAATTGTAAGTATTATATTAGTGGTTATTTGGAGAGGTATATTAATTATGCTAATATGCATCCGGAAAATGGGCTTATTGATAATGTTACTTTTGTTAATATTGGTCTTGATAATGATTATTATACGAATGTAATGGATGTTAATAATCCGAATGATATTTTAGTGTATGTTAATAAGTATCATAAGCTTGATAGTGGTTTTGTTCCTGAAGGTCTTGTTAGTGTTAGTCTTAGTTATGGTGTTAAAAATCAGTATATGAGAAGTGATAGTTATGAGGCTTTTAAGGTTATGGCTGATGATGCTAAGAAAGAGGGAGTTAATATTTTTATTGGTAGTGGTTATAGGAGTTATGACTATCAGAATAATTTGTATAATAGGTATGTATTAATGGATGGGTTTGATAAGGCTGAGACTTATTCGGCAAGAGCGGGATATAGTGAACATCAGACAGGGCTTGCGGTTGATATTTTGAATGGTACTTTTTCTTATATTGAGGATGGAGAGATGGAATATTCTTGGCTTATTAGTAATTCTTATAAGTATGGGTTTATTTTGAGATATCCTAAGGATAAGGAATATATTACTGGTTATATGTATGAACCTTGGCATTATAGATACGTTGGTAAGGTTTATGCTAAGGAAATTTATGATAGTGGGGAGACTTTTGAACAGTGGATGGCGAAAAGATAGTAAAACTTTGTAAAAAGGGATTGACAAACGCTTTAATTTGGGTTAAAATTAGTATGTAAGTGTTTTTGGAGACATACTCAAGAGGCTGAAGAGGCGCCCCTGCTAAGGGTGTAGACTGGGAAACTGGTGCGAGAGTTCAAATCTCTCTGTCTCCGCCATTAATGTTTATTAAACCCGAAAGGGTTTTTTTTATATTTAAAAAATGGTAGTTAGTAATACTAACCACCATTTACGCATTTTTGAATAGCTTCATATACAAGTTTGTATGTTTCATTATCATAATGTACTCCATCACTTGTTTTTATTTTTCCATCTATTTGACTATATGTGTCACAATATTGTACATTACTATTTAATTTACTTTTCAATGTAACGTTGAATGATATAGCATGATTATTAGTTACAGAATATTTTGTAGCCTTTGAATCTATTATTGGATTTATTGATGTTACTATTATTTTTACATTCTTATTATAATTGGCATATTGATTATAGAAATCGGCATAATTTAAGGCTGCCCTAGAAGAATTGCAGTCATTTACTCCCATACTAAACACTACAACATTATATGGATTTGTTGTTTGACTAGAACTTGTTTTTCTTTTTATGTCAGCATTTTTAGTTTTAAGCCAAGATAATCCTTTTCCTTCTTCGGCAATACAATCACTTGTTATTTTCATTGCATTACACATTCCAACAGTACGAGAGTCACCAACATATAAAACTTTTTTAGTTCCATCACTATTATCGCCTCTCGTTCCACCTGTTCCGCCTCCTGATGCACCGTCGCCACCGCTTTCAGAAGTGCTTCCACCTGAACCGGAAGAATTGTTATCTTCCTTATGTCCTTTTAGATTGGAAAAACCGTTATCTCTATTTACTGTTCCTCCTGATGATGGTTTATCTTCTTTATTATTATTGATAGTATTATTTATTTGATTATTTAGGCTCTCTTGATATGCTTTATAGTTTACTTTGGCTTTGGCTATTCCGTCTTTGGTTGCATTAGTTAAGCAAGAAGCATAGTCAACACCAAGTGAACCAAGCATATTATTTACAGCCATTACTATAGTTGGAACTAGAAATACTGCTACTCCCATTAGTATTCTTTTTATAGCAAGTTTTGTATTCCCTTCTATATCTTTTTCACTTGATGCTATTACATTTTTGACAAAATCAATTGTTACAAAAATGAAAACGCATATTGGTATTACAATACATATTATTTTCATTATTGTTTTTATAATTCTTATTATTTGTAGTACATCGGGTTGCTGACAAGGGCTTAATGCTAAAAATAAGTCTATCATATTTCCTCCTTCTATCCTTTACAGGTATTGTCTTTTGTTATTCGATAAACACTTGTATCTAAATATTTACCGTATTTATATTTATAGTTTGCATTATAAGGACTTTGTCCTCCACAAGTATCATCACCTTCAAAGAATAATCTTGCTTCACAATCACGGCGGGCTACATAAGCACAAGTTGGGTTCATTCTTTTTCTTTTAAAGTATTCCCAAAAAAGGGCATCGTTTCCGTTTTTTCCTGATTTAACTGCTGAACAGTACTTTTTAAATGATTCGGTAGCGTGACCTATTCCACTATTGGCTTCATCCATAATGGCTATCCACTGATTTTCAGTAAATTTTACATCACTGCCACAATTTTTTTTAATGGTGTTAACAATACTAGATGCTTGAGAGTCGTATATGCAATCAGCTGCTTTATCCATAATATTTTTTGATATACAGGCATTTGTTACAAAATTAGAATCAGAAAAGTATTTTTTTTCACTGTCTGATAGTCTACTACAACTACGAATTGTATTCATAGTATACTTTTTTGTTATACCGTAAGCTGTGGTTTCACTTTTAGCGATAGTGTCATACGTTACTTTATAGCCAGTATTGTTATTACAGGTAGTATCTGTTGTTCCTTCCATTTTATGGATGAATCTTCTTACTTTATTTCCATCTACTTCACTCCAAGATATTTTGTTACCTGAGTATGTAGATGATCCTGTTTGTGAGGGGGTATCTGATGATGGATTGTCAGATGATTCTTCAGTGTTATGGCCTTTTATTTCACCAAAACCATTACTTCTATCAACTGTTTCTCCTGATGATGGTTTTTCTTGCTTAGATGCTTCTAGTGTTTTTTGGATTGATAGTTCTAATGTTTTTTGATAAGCACTGTAATTTATTCTAGCTCGTCCTATTCCATCTTCAGTAGCATTGGTTAAACAGTCTGTATAATTTACACCAAGAGAACCTAGTATGTTATTTACTGTCATAACAATAGTTGGAACTAGAAATACTGCTACTCCCATTAGTATCCTTTTAAGAGCTAATTTTTTATTTACTTCTATATCTTTTTCTTCAGAAGCAATGACATTTTTAGCAAAGTCAATGGTTACAAATATGAAAACGCATATTGGTATTACAATACATATTATTTTCATTATTGTTTTTATAATTCTTATTATTTGTAATACATCGGGTTGTTCACAGGGGGTTAGAGCTAGTAAAAAACTTAACATACTTCCCTCTCCTTTACTTATATTATTATTATACACTTTAAATTTATAAAAGTAAAGAAAAATTAGTGTTTATTTTTCGAGATAAACACTAACTTTTTTTCTATCTTTTCCATAATGTTCATATTTTACATATCCAGATGTTTTTGCATAAAGAGTATCATCAGTTCCTCTTCCTACGTTTTCTCCGGGATGTATTTTAGTTCCTCTTTGACGATAAATTATAGATCCTGCGGAAATGTATTCACCGTCTGCGGCTTTTGCTCCAAGTCTACGACCTGCTGAATCTCTACCGTTTGATGTAGATGATTGTCCTTTTTTATGAGCAAATAATTGTATATCTAATTCTAAGAACTTAGCCATATTATTCCTCCTTAACTTTTATATTTTTTGGATAATTTTTTTCTACTGATTTTAAACAATTAATCATATTTTCTAATAGTTTTGTTACTATAAGGGAATTTTTTAGAATAATTATCTCCGTATAACCTTCCTTTACAACACTTTTTATTGCACCTTCTTCAAGGTTATTTATAGCATTAATTGTAGTCATTACAATGCTACTTACAGAAGAACAAACTATATCTTGTCCTTTCTCATTATAACTCGCGTGACCACTTATGGTTATTTTGTCTTTATAATTATATACTTTTATCATAATTCACCTATTTTACTGATTTAATAGTAACTTTGGTATATGGTTGACGGTGACCTTGTTTTTTTCTTGTAGATCTTTTCTTTTGTTTATATCTAAATATTGTTATCTTCTTGGCTTTTCCTTGTTTTTCTACAACTCCAACAACTTTTGCACCTTTTACATAAGGGTTTCCTACTACTCCATCTGCCATAAGAACTTTGTCAAATACAACTTCTTTTCCTTCTTCGGCATCTAGTTTTTCGATATAAATTACATCGCCTTCACTAACGTAGTATTGTTTTCCACCTGTTTCGATAATAGCTTTCATTTCTTACCTCCTTACATTTTATTATAAGACTCGCCTTGAAGGTACCTATATGGTTTATACCTTTTTAGTGCGGTTGTATGAACAACTAAGAGGTCTTACAAACATATCCAATTTTACCATATATTATGGGCTTTGTCAAATAGTTTTTTTAAAAACTTGGCCTCAGGAAGGTATTTTTGAGCAGTTTTTATGATATGGGTTGTGTTTTTGTGCATTTTTTCTTTTTTTGTTATTACTTTAATGTCATTATAGGTTATGTTATAGAGATATCTTTCAAGGAGAAAACGGTAAAAGAGGTATTCTCTTTTCTTATAAAAGGTATATATATTTATTGATAGGGTTATTAATACTAATATATAGGTATAGTTTAATTTGTAATAGCCTATAATCATCATTATGAGTAAGGTTATAAGGGAAATGTATATGGTTATGTTATTGGATAGTTTATAACTTAGTTTCTTGGATAAGAGGAGATTTAGGATTTTGGCTCCGTCTAAGGGATAGATTGGTAATATATTAAATACAAGGATACTATAATTGTAGATTTTGTAAATATCATAGATGTATTCTCTTACTATTGTGTGTATATACAGATAATGGATAATTAAAAAATATAGAGACTGGAATATTATACCCATAGTTGCTAATAGTAATTCGTCATCTATATCTCTATTTATAAATTCTTCTATTTTTAAGAGGCCCCCAAAGGGATAAATTGTTAGGTTTTTTACTGGATATTTTTTGATTAAACAGATGATGTAATGTCCTAGTTCGTGGACTAGTATTATATTAAGGAGAATTAGAAGGTTTACGAAGTATCCTGTTAAAACAAAGCCGAGGGCCATTATTAGGAAAGTGGAATGGAACTTAATCGAGATATTTTTCATAGTTTAGTATTTCGGAGTCTTTGCTAAAAACTAGATATAGAGTGCTAGTGGTGGTTTCACCGAGGAATGTTCCTTTTTCAATGTAGTCATATAGTTTTACGGCAGGGTTATTTATGCCTGCATACCATATATCGATGCCGTCTTCTCCTTTTATTATAATGGTTTTGCCGTAGTCTTCTTTATCTCCAATAAAGGCTACCATTCCTGAATTTATAGTGGGTACTAAATAGTTGTTATCGACTTCTAATTTGACACCGTCTTTATAGGGCTCCTTTGATATATATTTTAGTTTTTCACTGAATACGGTTTCGGTTTTAGTGGGAAATTTTTCAAGAGGAAAGATACCTCCTAAGTATTTGTTATATAGTTTTTTTACTTTGGCAAAGTTTATATTTTTATAGAATGTTTTGGTAAAGTTTTCTTGAAAAGTTGGGCTTGTTTTATAGAGTATGGAAATAGAGAGGAAGAGAACTAGACAAACAAGGATTTTGGTTAGTATTCTTGTTAAAAGGGGGGGCTTTGTTTTGGGTGTATTGTTAATTTTTTTTATGTACTTTTCTATATCTTTTTTGTCCATTATTATCACCGATATATTATATGTTATGGGGAAGAAATTATGCTCTACGAGTGGTTAAAATAAAGAAAAAAGGTAAGTGTTAGTTACCTTTTTTATAGTTATATTTAATTTTTATTAGTGTTTTTCTCCATAGATTTGTCCGTTGCTATCAGCTTGTATTCCAGCTACATCGATAGATGCTGTTGCTGAGAATTCTTTTCCTTGTTCTTCATCTTGGGCTGAATCCATATTAAATAGATATATAACTACATCGTATTTTTTAGTAGTTGAAGCTGGTATGGTTTCTTGTTTTAATTGTCCTCCACTTGTTAAACCAAAGATAGATACTGTTTGTGATGCTTGAGCTGATAATGGAGAAGTTGCTACTACTTCGGTTGGGGTTCCGGCTGTTACATCATATACCATATATTTTAGGTTTGTGAATTCGTTTTTTACAATAGTGAAGTTACCTGTAATTGATGTTTCTGTTCCTTGGTTTTCTACTTCAAAGTGGTATACACTACATACTTGTCTGCCATGTTTATCTAAGCACTGAGTTGTTTCATCACTTTCATCTAAGTTATATTGATATGCTGTTTTGGCTACGTCTTCAGAGGCAGGGATAAGTGAATCGGCTTTTACTACTTGGCTATCTGAGTATTTAATGGCAACTGCTGCTGCTTTTGCACTTACGGCTCCTTCTTCACTTTTGGCTGTTGCTGTAAAGTATGCTAGGGTTGCTCCTATCATTGCTATTATTAGAGTAGCTACTCCTATTACTCCAAAAAATATTCCTTGTCCGTTTTCTCTTCTTTCTTCTTTGTTCATTTTATATCCTCCTATTCTTTATGATTTAATGATATCAAAAATTGAAATAAAAATCAATAGTTTTTGTGTATTTTGTATAGAATGTTATTTTTATTACCCCCGATAGGGTAATTTTATATTAACTTATATAATTTAATATGATGGGTCCTAAAATGATTAGAAGTAATAATGGGATGAAAAATAGGACCGAGATAATGCTTATTTTAATGGGCATTTTAGATATTTGGGCTTTGACTTCCATTTTGCGTTTTTCTCTTAGATAGCTTACTTGATTATTTAGGGTTTCAATAATGCTACTTCCGAATTGACCGGCTTCGGTTAGGGTTAATATAATGTTATTGATGCTTTCGCTTGGTATTCGTTCGGGCATACTGTTTAGGCTTTCCGTGAGGCTTTTGCCATAGTCTACTTCACGAATGGCTTCTTTGAATTCGTTTGCTAAATCGGTATCCATACTGCGAACGGTTACACTTAGGCCTTCTTTGAGATTTCTTCCGGTTTCGATAGATAGGGTTAGGACTTCAAAGAAATGGATAGCTTCACTTTCTAGTTTGATTTCTCTTTGTTTTATTTTGTTATCTAAGAGGATTTTTTCAAAGAGATAGAAGTATATAAAGGTAAATATGGGAGCAAATATATAGCCTAAATCGAGGATATATAGAAATATAAAGAATATTATGATAGAGGTGAATAGTTTTAGATTGAGAAATGTATAGGTATCCATTGTGGCTGTTAGTCCGAGGGTTTTTATTTTTTTGCTGGTTCTATCTACTATTTTCTTGGTATATATTTTTTTGGCAAATGTATTTTCTTTCATAACTACACCTTTACTTTCAATATTTTTCTTAGTAATATTACATAGATTATAAACATTATAAGCATTATTCCGAGAACTAGGTAACCGAGAATGCTATTAAATAGGACACTGAAATAGTCAGGACTTAATAGATAGATAATTCCTACGAATATTATGGGAAGGCAAAAGAGGACTTTTACGACCATATCACTGCTTACGATGAGGCTCTTTTGTTCTTCTCTTAGTTTCTTTTTATCATAGAGGGTTCGTTCTATGGAAGAAAAGACGTTTATTATATTTCCTCCGGTTTTATTTAGTATTATAAGAGAAGATGATATGTATTTGGCTTCTTCAAGATCTACTCTTTTGGCAAAACGGTCAAAGACTACTTCAACGGAGAGGCCATAACACATTTCTTTATACATTTTACTGAACTCACCTTTTATGGGTTCGGGTAGTTCATCACAAGCTATTTTTAGGGCTTGAATAGTGCTATTACCGGCTTTGAAAGCGTTATTCATTATTATTATTCCTCTTAGTAGTTGGTTTTCGATTTTCTTTTTATCGTTTTTTTCTTTTCGATTTAGGATGATATCAAAGATATAAAAGCCGAATATTAGGTATATTATTAGTTCAAAAAGGGACATTACCCTACTTTGGAGAACGAGGGCAAAGGTAGTGAGGAGGGCAAAGCTTATGCTTATTATTATTTTTGTTGTTACGTAGTCGACAGCTTTAATGTCTTTGCTTGCTACTTCGTATTTTTCGTATCTTTTTAAGTGTCTTTTGAATATTTTACTTACAAGGGGACGTAGTTTTTTTTGGAAACTTGTGTATTTATGGGCAATCTTGTCATAGATGCTCTCGCTATTTACTTTAATGGGTTCGATGGAATACTTACCTATTCTTCGTTCGTTTTTGAGAGAGATATTGTATTTTAGCATATATATTATTAAACTGAATAGTATTAGTATGATTATTACTTGGATAATAAAGAGCATAAGTTACCTCCTTTCTTTATTCTGGGAATATATCACCCAAAATTATTCCTTTTCGTTTCATTTTGTCATATACTTTTGGAGTGTATTTATACATTATGAATTCACCTATTGCGGAACCGTCAGAAGCAACGCCTTTTTGTTTAAAAGCGAATATTTCTTTTAGTTCTATTTCGTCTTTTTTCATTCCTACGACCTCGGATATGGAGGTTATTTTTCTTTTTCCATCGTTCATTCTATCTATTTGGACAATTAAGTTTATGGCTCCGTTGATGTAACCTCTTACTGCGGATACGGGGAGTTCCATTTCGTTCATTAGGATTAGGGTTTCTAATCTGTTTATGGCATCGATGGGGTTATTGGAATGGATTGTTGTAAGGGATCCTTCGTGACCGGTATTCATTGCTTGCATCATATCGAAGGCTTCTTTACCACGTACTTCCCCTACTATTATTCTATCGGGTCTCATTCTAAGGGAGTTTCTTACGAGGTCTCTAATGGTTACTTCTCCTTCTTTTTCGTAGTTAGTTAGACGGGTTTCGAGACTTATAACGTGATTTTGGTGGAGTTTTAGTTCGGCAGCATCTTCGATAGTGATTATTCTTTCTTCGCTACCGATAAAACTACTTAATATGTTTAATAGTGTGGTTTTTCCGGTACCGGTTCCTCCGCTTATTATTATGTTTAGTTTAGCCTCAACGGCTGCTTCTAAAAAGCGGGCCATATAGGTTGTAAGGGTTCCTTTGCGAAGTAGATCTTCGATTGTTTCGAGATTTTTATTGAACTTTCTTATGGTAAGTACGGGGCCTTTTAGGGATAAGGGGGGAATGATGGCATTTAGACGGGATCCATCTCTTAGTCTAGCATCAACCATTGGGTTAGCGGCATCGATTGTTCTTCCTAGGGGTTCAACTATTCTTTGGATGGTTCTTACTATATGGGTATCGTTTATAAAGGATACAGATTCTTCTTTGACTATTTTTCCGTCTATTTCTATATATATTTCATTACATCCGTTAACCATTATTTCTGTTATTTCGTCATTTTCTAAGAGGTCAGTAATGGGACCGTAACCGTTTATTTCGTTTTGTATGAGATTAAAGATATGGCTTCTTTCTAAGTATGTTAGATCATAGCCTTCTAGGACGGTATCTATTTCATCGTTTATGTATTGTTCTAATTGTTTATCAGAGGGGATGTTATCATCGATTAGGTTTTGGATTATTTTGGTTCTTAATTTATCAAGAAGGCTTTTATCGGGAAAGATGTCATAGTCTTTTATATTTTTGGTATCTACAGTAGTTTGTTTTACTTCAAAAGCGTCTGTTAGGGTTTTTTTAGTCATCTTTCTTTCCTCCTTTATGGGTATCACTTATTAGGTCTGTGGCCATTTTTTTCATATTGGATATGTCACCGGAATGGAATTTTATTATAGCTGAATTTAGGGTTAGTATTTCTCCTTTTAGTACGTATTTATCGATGTTTTTTATATAGAAGTTTTTGGATATTGTGTAATCGATATTGGTTTTTATTATGTTACGGATATCGAACTTTGTTAGGTAATCTTTACCTGTATCACGGGAATTGTTTAAAAGGGTTAGATAGTTTTCTTTATCTGTATCTTTGAAGATACTCATTAGGCTTTTCATATTTTTTAGATCTGCAACATCGTTAGTTATGACAAAAAGGGTCATATAGGAGTTATCAAGAATGGCTAAGTTTACGGCGTCTAAGATATGGTTAGTATCAACGAGTACTATATCGTACTGTCTTTTAGCTATATCGAGAATGAGGGGTATATACTTGCTTTCTATTTTTAGTGCCCCACGGGGGTCTTTGGGAGCTGGCAAGATATCTATTCCTTTGTTATATGGTGTTACATAGTCTTTTAATTCGAGGGAGCGGTTATTACTTAGGGCATCAATCATCATAAAGATATCTTTTTTATTTTGGATATCGAGTAGTACTCCTATACTTCCGGAATATAGATCCATATCGATGATAAGGACTTTTTTCTTCATTTGGAAATATAGTCCTGCAAGCATTGTTGTTATAGTGCTTTTCCCTACTCCTCCTTTTACTGAAGAAATGCTTATTATTTTACCGTTATTCATTTGTTATCCTCCTTATTTTATTGTTTTCTATTTTATAGCTGCAATTTACTGCAAAGATATTTAAGTCATACATTTTGATTACGCCTTTTACTTCGAGAGTTGATGTTATGGTATTATCTTGGATAGTGGCTTTTATATTGGGGTTATTTTCTTTAATTAGATCTAGTACTTGTTTTTCTTCTTTTCCGTCTTTTAGATAGGTAATGGCATCTCTGGTAATGGAACATAGTTCTTGTTTTTTTAGATAGGTATTACCGATATCAACGACAATAAATAGTATGAATATTATTATGGGAAGGAGAATTATAAAGAGTACGAGGACTTGCCCTTTGTTATTTAATTTAGTCATTTAGGATAGTCCTTTCGACTGTTATTTTATAGGGATTGGGCAAGACTCTACTTGCTCCTGGGGTTATTAGTTTTCTTTCCGTAGTTAGTTTTATTTTTTTGTACTTTGCGTCTTCGATGGTATCTATGGTTAGGTCTTTATGGTTTTCTCTTACTTCTTCGATGGGTATACCTGCCTTTATTTCATCGACTATATCAGTAGAAGTGTTTTCGAGAGTACTTTTGGTACTAAATATGAGGCCAAAGTCTACAACGGCAAAGATAAGGAAAAGGAATATGGGTAGTATGAGAATGAACTCTACGAGGGCTTGTCCTTTATTATTCATATATGCACCTTCTATCTATCTTACTATGTTAATGATACCACAAGTGGGGTTAAATTGCAATAAATTTTTGAAAATAGATACAAGTTTGTGCTTGTATCTATTGGACAATATGGGAATCTAGTAATTATAAGTAAGGATTAGATTTTAGTTCTTCTTTAAGGGTGGTTTTTGGACCGTGACCTGGGTAAATAGTTGTATTTTCGGGATAGTTTTTTATCTTGGAGAGGCTTTGATTCATTTCTTCTATGTTTCCACCTTGCATATCGGTTCTTCCTATTGTGTGATAAAAGAGGAAATCTCCTGTGAACATTATTTGGTCTTTGGGAAAATAATAGGTTATGCTATCTGGTGTATGTCCTTTGGTTTTGATTAGTTCAAAGTTAAAGGGTCCTATTGTGTATTCTTTTTCTTTGCTTGTGTAATCTATAATGGGAATTTTTCTTTGTAAAAACTCCTGTAGGGCCCCTATATGGTCGGGATGATAATGGGTTATGAGTACAGATAGGAGTTGTTTTTCACCTACTTTTTTCATTATGGCGGGGTAATTTTCAGCTGGATCGATTATGATAGCAGTATTATTTTGAGTTAATATATAGCAATTTGTTTGCAAATTTCCTAGTACTAATGTTTCTATTTTCATTGGTTCTCCTTTCATTGTCGAATGGTTTTTTGTATATTTGGGGGGATTTTTTACTAATATAATAGTGGTGATAATATGAATATGGTTCCAATTGTGATTGAGAGAAGTAATGCAGGAGAGAGAAGCTATGATATTTATAGCAGACTCCTACAAGACAGGATTGTTATGCTTAATGGGGAGATTGATGATGTTAGTAGTAATTCAATAGTGGCACAACTTTTGTATTTGGATAGTGTTAATCATAATGATATTTCTTTGTATATTAATTCTCCTGGGGGTAGTATTAGTGCGGGTATGGCTATTTATGATACGATGAATTTTATTAAGAGTGATGTTAAGACGATTTGTATTGGAATGGCAGCATCGATGGGAGCATTTCTTCTTGCTAGTGGTTGTAAGGGTAAGAGAATGGGTCTTAAGAATTGTGAGGTTATGATACATCAGCCTTTGGGTGGTGTTAAGGGGCAAGCAACGGAGATTAAGATTGTAGCGGAGCATATTATTAAGATTAGAAAGAGAATGAATAGAATTCTTGCTGAGAGAACGGGGCAAGATATTGAGAGAATTGAAATGGATACGGAAAGGGATAATTATCTTGATAGTGAAGAGGCCCTTAGATATGGTATTATTGATAAGATTGTTGAAAGGGATGAATAGTGACTAGTGTTTTAACTTGCTAGTTTTTCTTTTTCATTTTGGTCTTCAAACATTTTTCTTACGGTAGGGCTATTGGTAGTTAATTTTTTTATGGTAAGGTCCTCGGCTTTATTATTGGCTAATCTTAGGTTATCGTTAGTTTTTAGCAGGTGTTCCTTGGTTTTTTGGAGGTGATCGATGGTTTTATCTATTTCTTCGATGGCTTTAGTAAATCGTTCAGAGGCTAGGCGGTAGTTACGGCCGAAAGCGTCCTTGAATTTTAGTATATTTTCTTCAAAATGGGTTATATCGATATTTTGGTTTTTGATTGTTTCTAGTTCTTTCTTATAGGTTGTTGTTTTTTGGGCAAGATTTCTTATAAGGGTTATGAGGGGGATAAAGAACTGCGGACGGATTACATACATTTTATCGTAGTAATGGGAAACATCGACTATTCCATCGTTATAGTATTCGTTTTCTATTTCTAGGAGAGAGACGAGAACGGCATATTCGCAGTTTTTTTCTCTTCTATCTTTATCTAGTTCTTTGAGAAAGTCTTCATTTTTGTGTTTAGTAGCAGTTGCATCGGCTTCGTTTTTCATTTCAAACATTATGGACACGATTTCATTTCCTTCTTCGTCATAGTCTCTAAATATGAAATCGCCTTTGGATCCGGTTTTGGCATCGTTATCTTTTTCAAAGTAGGAGTTTGTGAAAAGGGGTCTTAGGCGATTAAAGGATGCTAGGCAATGTTGTTCAAGACTCTCTCCTATCATCTTGGTTGACTGACGGGCTTTGAAATCTTTATAGTAAGCGATTTGCTCATCTTTGTCTTTTAGTTTGCTTTCATATTTTTCTTTGACGTTTTTTTCTTTTAGTTCGTATTCTTTGGTTGTTATATCTAATTTACTGGTTAATTCTTGTATTTCTTTGTCTTTCTTGGTAGTGGTTTCTTCTACTTTTAATTTATTTTCGGCATCTTTTTTGGATAGTTCTCCTTTTAGTTTTTCTATCTCTATTTTTAGATTGTTTATGGTACTTGTGTATTCTTTATCTAGTTTATTTTTGGTTTCGGTTTCTTTTATTTCTACTTCTTGTTTTAGTTTGGTTATTTGTATTTCTTTTTGGTTTAGTTCTTGAGTTAGTTGTTCTTTGATTTGGGTTTTTACTTTTAATACTTCGTTTTCTTTATCTAACTTATATTCTTTTTCTCTTATTGTTAGTTCTTTTTCGAATTCTTTATTTTTGATTTGTTTTACTATTTTCTCATATTCGCTTTCATTTATTTGAAATGTGGTTCCACAATTGGGGCATTTTATTTCGTTCATAGTTCCTCCTTATGTAGAAAAAGACTGGGTAGTCTTTTTATAGATGTATATAATATTTTAGATAGGTGCACCCTTCTTCAGGGACATATACTTTACTATCGTAAATTCCTCCTAATGTTTTTATTAGTTGTGAAGAAGCGATATTGGTTTCCATACAGGTTATAAGTACCTTATCTAATTTTCCTTTTACTTTGGTATCTAATAATTCTTTTAGCATTTCTTTTCCATAGCCTTTTCTTCTTTCACTTGGTCTAACTAGATAACCTATATTGCCTCCATAGAATTCTAATATGGGTACTAGTTCCCACCTTATTGTTATTACTCCTACGAGGTTATTTTCTTTAAAGGCTAAATAATTTATTTGAGGTGAGTAGTCATCAGGTAAGTTTTTCTTATCTTTTTTTAGTTCAAGGTCGGCAAGCCAATCTTTATAGGTTGTGTTTTTTAGGGTAGATAATTCACGGAAGCCTTCGAAAGTGTTTTCTTTGGTGTTTTCTACTACTTCATTATATAGTTCATTTAATAATTCTTCATCTTTTATAGTTATTTCTCTTAGGTTCATTATTAACTCTTCTTTCTAGTTATGGATAGTAGTTCCTATTTTATTTCCTTTAAAGTATGATAGTATTTCTTCTTTGTTATTTATATTCATAACTACTATGGTTTTATTTTGTTCCATACATTTTTCAATGGCGTATAAATCCATTACTTCTAGTTTTTGGTTTAAGACTTCGTTAAAGGTTATATCGGTAAATTTCTTGGCATCTTTATTTTTATGGGGATCACTATCGTATACACCGTCAACATTAGTTAGTTTTATTATGGTTTTGGCATCACTTATAATGGAAGCATTCACCACGGCAGAGTCAGTTGAATAACCGCTTTTTCCGATCCCACCCCCAAAAATTACAACGTCACTGGTATTTTTTATTTCTTCACTTGTGTAATTTTTTAGTAACTCTGGAAATGTAAAGGGAGTTGTAACAATGGCTGGGATATTTATTCTTCTTAGGGCATCTTTTAGATAAAGGCTATTCATAACGGTTCCGAGCATACCGATTGTGTCTCCAGTTACAGCGTCTAGTTTATTGTTTTGACGACCGCGGAAGTAGTTTCCTCCGCCTATTACAACGGATACGTGAATATTTTGGTCTTTTAAGTCTTTGATGAGGGATGCTACATAGTTTATTTTATCATCTGCTACGTTCTCTTCGTTTTCTTTTAGGAATTCTCCACTTATTTTTAATACGACTTTATTCATTGTTTCTCCTTTCAAAAAGTACAAATTTGTACTTTACTTCCTCTTCTAATTCTTTTATTATAGTAATATTCCAGTCTTCTTTATTTATTTTAGGAAAATATGTATCAGCGGGTTTGGTATCTTCGATTAGGGTTAGATACATTTTATCTGCTAGGGAGATGTAATGGTTATATAGACTGGCTCCTCCTATTATAAAGACTTCTTCTTTGGTATTGGATAAATCGTTTGTTAATTTATTTATATTTGTATATAGTTTTACTTCCTTAGGTAGATTTACTTCTTTATTTGATAGGACTATATTTTCTCTATTGGGAAGGGGACGAGCAATTGATTTATAGGTATTTAGTCCCATTACTACTTTATGGTTTATTGTTTTTTCTTTAAAGAACTTCATATCTTCTTTTAGGTTCCACAGTAAATGATTATTGATTCCTAGTTCATTATTTTTGCCGATAGCGGCTATTATTGTTATCATTGGGTTATGTTAAAACTTAGTTTTCCGTGGTGTTTATAGTCTATTAGTTTGACGTCTTTTAGTTCTTGGGAATTGTCATAATCATAAAAGTGTTTTACTTTGGGATTTAACCATAGTTTTGGGGCTGGTAAATCTTCAAGGGTTTCATATCTTTTTATTTGTTCTTTGATTTGGTCTAATTGATCTTTATAGATATGAGCGTTCTTTATACTCCAATTTATAGTACCGGCTTTTAGGTTATTTGTCTTAGCAATCATTGCTAAGAGACATGCATACTGGGTTACGTTAAATGGTAATCCAAGGGGGACATCACAACTTCTTTGATGAACCATTAGGTTTAGTTTTCCGTCCGTTACATCCCATTCTGTACTCCATACACAAGATGGGAGAACGGCTTCTTTTAGATCGGCATCTTGCCAAAGGCTTTTGACCATTCTTCTATCGGTAGGATTGTTTTTTATGGTATCTAGAAGGGTATCCATTAGTTTGTATTTTTTTACGATATATCCGTAAGCAGCTCCTATTGTATAGGCGTATTTTCGACCAAAGTATTTGGCTGTTTTTATATTTTTGCCTTCGATTAGGCCTTTAGTGTAATGGAGTACTCCTCTCTTTATACCGTGGACATTATTTAGATTTAATACGGGTACTTCTTTATCTTTGTTGTATTTTTCGTCTTTGGTATAGGTACGGTATATGCCGTCTTTATCAACCATCCATTCATTCCAAATATTGACATTTCTTTCTTGAAGCCATCTTACATCATTGGATTGGACTTGCCATATCCAAAGCATTTCTAATACGGCTTGTCTTATGTATACTTGTTTAGTGGTTAAGATTGGGAATTCTTCTTCTAAATTGAATTCTAAATTATAACTTGGTATCATTATGGTATCGTTTCCAGTACGGTTATGGGCCCAAGTACCTTCATTTATTATTTTTTTACACAATTCTATATAGTCTTTATCGAATTTGGCCATTATTCCTCCTTAATATGGTAGCGGGTACTTTTTGGTTAGGGTTAGTACCTCGTTCTCTACTTCTTTTAATTTTTCTTCTTTGTCTTTATTTGTTAGGGCTTTATCTATTAGTCTAGCTATTTGTCTAAAATCGTCTTCATTTAGACCACGAGTTGTCATTGCTGGAGATCCGATACGGATACCACTTGATATGGTTGCTTTCTCGGTTTCATTTGGGATTGTGTTTTTGTTTACTGTTATATGGACTTTGTCTAATAGTTCTTCGGCTTCTTTTCCGGTAAGCCCGCGACTGGTTTTTACATCAAGTAGTATTAAGTGATTATCTGTGCCATTACTTACTACTTTATATCCTAATTTTTGAAATTCTTCACTCATTGCTCCTATATTTTTGAGGACATTTTCTATATAGGTAGTGAATTCTGGTTTTAGGGCTTCATAGAAACACTGGGCTTTTGCTGCTATGACGTGCATTAGGGGTCCTCCTTGAATACCTGGGAAAATGGTTTTATTTATTTTCTTTGCTATTTCTTCGTTATTGGTTAGGATTAATCCGCCTCTTGGTCCTCGTAATGTTTTATGGGTTGTTGTTGTAACGACATCAGCAAATGGTAATGGTGATGGGTGGTATCCTGCTCCGACAAGGCCAGCAATATGGGCCATATCGACCATTAGGTAGGCGCCAACAGTGTCAGCTATTTCTCTAAATTTTTGGAAATCGATAGTTCTTGAATAGGCACTAGCTCCAGCGATTATCATCTTTGGTTTTTCTTTTAGGGCAAGTTTTTTTAGTTCATCGTAGTTTATTTCTTCGGTTTTATTATCGAGGTCATAACTTACTATTTCATAGTCTTGACCGGAGAAATTTAGTTTATAGCCGTGAGTTAAGTGACCACCGTGACTTAGATTCATTCCCATTACTTTATCACCGTGATTTAATAGGGCTTTATATACTGCCATATTGGCTGATGAACCGCTATGAGGCTGAACGTTTGCATACTTGCAATTGAATAGTTTGCAAGCGTATTCTATGGCTTTTTTTTCAAAGATATCAATATACTGACATCCGCCATAGTATCTTTTATCGGGATATCCTTCGGCGTATTTATTGGTTAAAATGCTTCCTTGAAGGGTTAGTATTTCTTTAGAAACGTAGTTTTCTGATGCTATTAATTCGATATTTTGTTCTTGTCTTTCTCTTTCTAATTTTAATGCTCTTTGTAATTCTTTATCCATTATTATTCCTTCTTTCTAATTTGTTTTTATGGTTATGTTCCCTACTCCTCCTTCTATTTCGAGGGGTATTTCTCCATTTGTTTGGTATTCTTCTTGGGTTAGTTTTTCATCATTTAGGGTTATTTCTCCAATTCCTTTTTCGATATCAAGGGCATATTTTGTTAATGATTCTGGTATGGTAAGGTTAAGAGATCCGAGGCCACAATCTATTTTGGATTCGGCTCCTAATAGGCCTAATAGGGTTGTGTTTCCTACTCCTAAGTCTAAATCTAGTTTGTTTATGTAGTAATTGGTCATACTGAGGTTTCCGGCTCCGGCATCGATATCGGCTTCGTTTGTTACTTTTATGTTATTTATGTTTACTTTGCCGGTTCCTAAATCTAAATCTAGATACTGGGTTGTTACATTATTTAGGTAAATGGCACCGGCTCCGGAATTTATTTTTATTGTATTTAGTGCTATGTTTTGGGGGAGCCTTAAAAGGATGGTATTTTCTTTGGTAATGTTTAGGCCTTTTTCGGTTATTTTTAGTACTCCATTTTTTTCGGTATATTTGATATTTTTATTTTCTATACTTATTTGGGGACGGGAAGTTGGTATTGTTTCTATATTTAATTTGCCCCTATTTAGTTCTATTTCTATGTTATTTATATTGGATAATTGTATTAATTCTTGGGTATCAGATGGGGTTATTATGGTTTCTTTTTCGGGAAGGAAGTAACTTACTATATTGATGATACTTGATATGATACCGCTTATTATGGCTATGGCAAGGATGATAGCAAAGGCTTTGATTATTTTTTGAGTGGTTGTCATTTTACGTCAATGCCTCCAAACATACAGGTTGCGTTTATGGTTATGGTATATTTATTGGTATCGTCATTTTCTTTTTTTATATTGGTTCCACCAAAAATTGCGGTTCCTTTGGAAACTATATTTGTGTTTTCGGGAACAAGGATATCTATTCCTCCGAAGATAGCACTTGCTTCTATTATGGCGTCTTCCTTAATAATTGTTTCTCTTAAATCGAGGGTTATGCCTCCAAAAATGGCATCTACTTTACAGCCGGTAAATTTTTCTTTGGGAAGAGATATTTTTTGTCCGGAAAGGGTAGCACAGTAATGGTTATTGGTAGTAGCTTTTGTTTTGTTTTTTGCTGTAAATGTTCCTTTTAGCATTATTGATAGGCCTATTATTATTAGTAGACTTGGTAATATTAGTTTTAATATTAGGTCAATTTTTACTATTCCTCTTACGGATAGTAATAGGGATACTCCTACTAATAGGCCGATGATACTTCCGGTTTTATCTTTATCTTTTATGAGTCCGATAAGACTTGGTATGATGATAAAGAGAGTCCACCAACCTGTAAATAGGAGATTTATGTTTATGATGTTTAAGGCATTTAACATAATGATTATTCCTATTAGGACAAGGGCTAGGCCCCATACTAGATTGTTTTTTTGCATTTTTCACACTCCTTTCTTTCATTATATCACAGTTTTTGTTTATTTGTTTGATTATTTACTATTTGTTAATGATATTTTTTGTTTTGATAATTTTGGGTATTTGCCCCCGATAGGGTCAGTGTTAAAGTGTAAATTTTTTGTAAACTTTTGCATTTTCTCTTGTATTTTGAAGGGAATGTGTGCTATAATGTGTTTAGTCAGGTCCTTGTAACTCAGCAGGATAGAGTATCCGCCTCCTAAGCGGAAAGTCGGCAGTTCGAATCTGCCCAAGGACGCCATTTTTAAATCCGTTAGGGATTTTTTTTTAGGAGGATTATGAAATATAGTTTAATTTGTGTGAACAGTAGTTTGGGTGTTAGTGTTATGGGAACAGAGATGGGACCGAGAGTGATTAGGGAGAGACTGGATTTGGAGAGGTTTGCGAAGATTTATGATGTTAACTCTATGGGTTCTAAGAATGATATTGCCGGAATCAATGGGGTTAATGGGGATTTATATAGGGATGTTGGGGAGTCTTTTAGAAATGGTAATTTTCCGATTATTTTGGGCGGGGATCATAGTTTAGGGATTGGGTCTGGGTTAGCTGCTTTGGATTTTTATGGAGATGTTGGGATTATATGGATAGATGCTCACGCTGATTTTAATACTTTTGAGAGCAGTGAAACGGGGAACATTCACGGGATGCCTCTAGCTACACTCTGTGGATATGGAAATGGTGTTCTTAGAAATGGTATTAGTGATAATTTTATTAAGAGAGAGAATGTGGTGATGGTTGGGACGAGAAGTATTGATGAGAAGGAACTTGTTAATATTAGGGATGCGGGAATAATGGTTATTAGTGATGAGGAGATTAGAGAGATTGGGATTGTAAAGGCTATGTTTAAGGCTTTTGATTATCTTAAATGTAAATTTATTCATATTAGCTTTGATATGGATGTTATTGATCCGGATATTGCTATGGGGGTGTCTATTCCAGAAGATAGGGGGATTGATTTAGAGAGTGCCCGTAGGGTAATGGATATAATACAAGCAAAAAAGGAAGTTGTGTCGCTAGACATAGTTGAATTTAATCCTCTTTTAGATATAGATAATAGGACGCGAGACATTTGCGTGGAACTGATTGGGATTTTTATGAATGGCACACTAAAAAGGCACCCTTGATTAGGGGTGTCTTAATTTATTTCTTGAATTTTTAGGAAGTTGGTGTGGGCTTCTTTTGGAAAACCTCCGACTACAACAACGAGGTCCTTTGGTTCTAAATCGAGGAGGGTTTTGGCAGCGTCTACTCCTTGTTTTACTATGTTATCAGTAGTGCTAGCGAGGGGAACGATATATGAATATACACCCCATTTTAGGGAAAGAAGGCGAGCTACTTTTTCGCTAGTTACGGTAGCAACGATAAAAGATGAGGGGCGAAGGGATGAGATGTCGAGAGCTGTTTTGCCGGTTAGGGTACTTGCAACAATGGCTTTAATATTTAGTTCAGTAGTAGCCTTAGTTGCACATTTGGCAATGGTATTATGGATATCTGTTCCTCTTAATTTGTAATCTTCGAGATTGTATTTGGTTATTTCTTCAACGTTTTCACAGATGGAAGTCATTGTTTTGACGGTTTCAACGGGGTATGAACCGATTGTTGTTTCGTCACTGGTCATAATGGCATCACATCCAGCCATTACGGCTCCGGCTACATCGGTTACTTCGGCGTTTGTTGGTCTGATATTGGTCTTCATTGAGTACATCATTTGGGTAGCTACGATTACGCCTTTGCCGTAGTCGTGACACATATCTATCATTCGTGCTTGATAGAGAGGGAGGTTTTCGACACCGGTTTCGATTGATAAATCTCCGCGAGCTACCATTATGTAATCGCTTTCTTGAACGATTTCTTCGAGATTGTCTACACCAAATTGGGTTTCGACTTTGGCTATTATTTGCATATCTTCACGACCGTACTTTTTGCATAGTTCTCTTACTTCTCTTAATTCGGCAGCTGTATTTACGAAGGATACGGCTAAGAAGTCACCGTCTTTTTCACAAGCATACTTGATGTCTTCTTCGTCTTCTTTGGATATAAAGGGAATATTTAAGTGCATTCCTGGCATACATACACCTCTTCGGGATTTTATGGTACCGGAATTTTGGATAAGGCACTCTACTCCACTTTCTTCTATTCCTGTTACTATTAGTTTATAGAAGCCATCATCAAGAAGTATTGTTTGGCCTAATTTTATATCTTTTAGGACATTTTTATAGTTTAGGTATATTTCTTTATTGGTTCCTAATTTTTCTTCTTCGGGCTTTTCATATATTTTTATGGTATTTCCTTTTACGAGATCGATTTTTCCGCCTTCAAAGTCTCCTGTTCTTAGATCAGGTCCTTTGGTATCATATAGGGTAGCAATGGGTATTTTTAGTTCTTCCCTTGCTCTTTTTATTAGTTTTTCTACGGTTTCTCTTTCTTCTAGGCTAGCGTGAGAGAAATTTATACGTGCAACATTCATTCCGGCAAGGACTAGGGATTTGAATGTTTCCCAGTTAGTGCTTGATGGGCCAATGCTACATATTATTTTGGTTTTTTTCATTGTTATCTTCCTTTCTTTTGTGTAGTTATAATGATACCACAATTTTTTTGGTTTGTAAACTGCAATAAAAAGCCCCGTTTTATGGGGCTTTATAACTCTTAATTGGTACCAGCCAAGGGACTCGAACCCTCACACCAAATTGATAATAGATTTTGAGTCTATCGCGTCTACCAATTCCGCCAGGCTGGCACTACAAGTTAATTATATCATATTTTTTTTTAATTGCCAATATTTTTTTCAATATTTTCATATAATTTCATAACCATTAGTTTTCCGTAATCATAAGTTATACTTCCTTGTTGGTAAGCTATGTATGGTGGTCTTAGGGGGCCATCAGCAGAAAGTTCTATGGATGATCCTTGTGTAAAGGAACCACTAGCCATTATTACTTTATCTGTATATCCTGGCATTGGAGAGGGCTCTGGAGTTACAAAGGAGTCTATGGGACTTGATGCTTGAACTAACTTGCAATATTTTATTAGTTTACTGACGTCTTCAAAGATTATATTTTGTACTATATCTACTCTCTCATCGGTACTTTTTGGAGAGGTTTTATAGCCTTTTTCTTCCATCACTAGGGATGTTAAGAGGGCTGTTTTTAGAGCTGATGCTACGACATTTGGGGAAAGGAACAGTCCTTGTAATACCCCTTTGTTGGCACCAAGTGATGGTCCTACTTCTTTGCCTTGTCCAGGGGGATTTAATCTTTCTGATACTAGATTTACTAGGTCTTCTCTTCCTACAACATAGCCTCCGTTTGAGGCAAGAGCACCACCTAAATTTTTGATTAGGGAACCAACGGCTATATCAGCACCTACTTCAATTGGTTCTTTGGTTGTTACGAACTCACAATAGCAATTATCAATCATAATTATTACATCTTTATCGATATTTTTTATGTATTTTATGACTTTTTCTATTTTTTCAATACTTAGGCTTTCTCTTGTGGAATAGCCTTTACTTCTTTGGATTTCAATTAGTTTTATTTTATTATGGGTAAGGACTTCTTTTATTTTTTCGTAATTGAAATCGTTTTCTATTAAATCTATTTCCATATATTTTATACCGTAACTTTTAAGGGAGGAAGGGTTTTCTTTTAATCCTATTATTTCATCGAGAGTGTCATAAGGTTTACCGGAAATTGATAGCATTATATCATTTGGTCTTAATAGGGCAAAAAGGGTTGTGGATATGGCGTGAGTTCCGGAGATGAACTGTGTTCTAACAAGGGCATCCTCAGCTGCAAATATGTCTTTGTATACTTTTTCAATGATATCTCTTCCTTCATCGTTATAACCATAACCGGTTGTTCCGTTAAAATGGGATTCTGAAACTTTATTTTTTTGAAAAGCTGATAATACTTTATTACTATTGTATAGACTTATATTATCTATTTCTTGATATTTTTTTTGTAATTTTTCTTCACATTTTTGAATGTATTCTAGGGTATTTTTATTCATATTTGACCTCCAATTTTTTGTTTTTTATGTCTACTATTATATTGGTTCCTGATTTTAGGGTGTTTTCTTTTATTATGTTATATAGTATTTGTGATAGTTCTGTGGGTTCTATTAGTCTAGTTTGACCGGATTTTTTTAGTTCTTCTTTAAGATAGAATGGTGATAATTCCTTAGTAGTTTGGGTATTTATCCAATTGGGCGTTATGGTATATAATTTTATGTTGGGTAAACTTTGACTAAGGGCTTTGGTTAGGGTTATTAGTCCGGCTTTGGAACTGGCATAATCGAAATTTATTTCGTTGTATGTATTTATGGCATCAGTTGATGATATGTTTATGATATGGCCTTTTTGCATATTTGGGGATAGGTATTTTATTAATAGGAAGGGAGCTATGAGATTTACTTCGAGTGTATCTATAAAATTGGCTTTGGTTTTTTCTTCGAGGGAGCAATCGTGATATGTACAGGCATTATTTATTAGTACATCTATGTCACTTATGGTGGTACATAAATATTTAATCTCTTCTTCGCTTGTTAAATCTACTTTATATAGTTCTATTTTGTCTTTTATTTCTTCTTTTATAGCAAGGGCTTTGTTTTGGTTATTATGGTATGTACCTACAATAGTGTACCCTTCCTCAACTAGTTTTCGTGCAAAGGCAAGACCAAGATCGGATGTTATTCCGGTTATTAGGGCTTTCATTTTTGAATGACCTCCTCACGAAGTTCATAAAGGGTATTTAGGGCTTGCATTGGCGTCATATCGAGGATGTTTAGAGTCTTGATTTTTTCTTCAATATTATTTTTCTCTTCTTTGAAATCGAGGGGAAGGGTTGTTTGAATGATTACATCACGGCCTTCTTCTTTGGCTTCGTATATTTTTAGTATTTCGTTAGCTCGTTCTATTACTTCGGGTGGTAATCCGGCAAGACGGGCTACATTTATACCGTAGCTTTTATCGACACATCCTTTTTTGACTTTATGGAGAAAGGTTAGATTGCCGTCTTTTTCGATGCAAGATACGTGGTAGTTTTTTAAATTGGTTAAATTCTCTTCGAGGTCAGTTAATTCGTGATAATGGGTTGAGAACATTGTTTTGCATTTGACTTTTTTGGAAATGTATTCGAGAATGGATTGGGCAAGACTCATTCCGTCAAAGGTCGCTGTTCCACGGCCTAATTCATCAAATAGTATAAGACTATTTTGAGTAGCATTGGTGATGGCATTAGCAGATTCTAGCATTTCGACCATAAAGGTTGATTGACCACTTACTAAGTCATCGGAAGCTCCTATACGGGTAAAGATTTGGTCAAAGATCGGTAATGTTGCTTCTTTAGCAGGAATGAAACATCCTATTTGGGCCATTATGACTATTATTCCTAATTGTCTCATATAGGTACTTTTTCCGGCCATATTTGGTCCTGTTATTAGTATTATATTTGTGTCTTTATCCATTAGAATATCGTTATCTACATACTGGTCTTTGATTACTTGTTCAACAACGGGATGACGTGATGATTTTATATTTATTATGTGATCTTTAGTTAGAGTTGGTCTTACATATTTGTACTTTTCACTTACTTTGGCAAAACTTTGTAAAACATCTATTTCACTTATTATTTGGGATGCTTCTTGGAGAGACTGTATGTAACTTGCACATTGTTTTCTTATTTTTGTAAATAGTTCATACTCTAGGGTTATTATTTTTTCTTCCGCAGAAAGAACAAGGGCTTCTTTTTCTTTGAGGGTATTGTTTATGTATCTTTCGCAGTTAGCAAGTGTTTGTTTTCTTACATAACCATATTCTTCTTTTACTAAAGATGTATTTGCTTTGGATACTTCTATATAATAGCCAAAGACTTTGTTATAACCTACTTTGAGATTTTTTATACCTGTTTTTTCTCTTTCGGAAGTTTCAAAAGAGGCGATGAAGTTTTTTCCACCATTGCGGAGACTTTTTAATTCGTCTAGTTCTTTATTATAGCCTTCTTTTATTAGGTATCCTTCTTTTATGGTGGTTGGTGGTTCTTCATATATAGAAGTATTTAATAGATTGTATAACTCTTCTAAATTGGGAAGGGTTTGATAATTTAATTCTTTTAGGAGGCTATTTATTTGGGGAAGAATACTTAGAGAATTTCTTAATTGAATTAAGTCTTTGCCATTGGCGGTTTCAAGGGCTATTTTTCCTGATAAGCGTTCTAAGTCATATACTTTGTATAGGTATTCTCTTAATTCTTCACTTATTAAGAACTGTGTCATCAGTGTACTTACAACATTATATCTTTCATTTATTTTATTTATATCGACAAGAGGGGTTTCAATATATTTTTTTAACATTCTACTTCCCATTGCGGTTTTGGTATTATCTAAGAGCCAAAGTAATGAATAGGTCTTTTCTTTTAATCTAAGGTTTTCGGTTAGTTCAAGATTTCTCTTAGTATGAATATCCATTTTTAGAGTGGAAGATGCTTCTATTATTTTGGGGAGTCTTAAATGGGCAAGGTTACGCTTTCCTACTACAACTAAGTAATATAAGAGGTGTTTTATGGAGGTAATTATTTCCTTTTTTTCTATGTTTTGAAAGAGATAATTATAGTCTTCTTTTTCATAAATGTTATCTAACACAGTTACGGTTAACTTTTGAACTTCTTTTAGATTTGCTTTGACTTCACTTTCTACTTTGGTATCTAATATTATTTCTTCAAGGTCTAAAAATTGGACTTCACTTAATAGTTTTTCACTATCTTTTAATATGGTCTTGGTATAGAGTTCTCCTGTTGTTATATCGCTATATGTTAAAATATAGTTATTATCAGTGGTTATAATACTTCCTATATAATTGTTCTCTTTTTCGTTTAAACTTGAAGAATCGGTTATGGTTCCCCTACTTATTACTTCGGTTACTTCTCTTTTTACTATTCCTTTGGCACTTTTGGGGTCTTCTACTTGCTCACATATTGCTATTTTATATCCTAGTTTTACTAATCTATCTATATATATATCTTTGGCGTGATAAGGAATGCCACACATTGGTACTCTTTCGTCTAATCCGGCATTCCTTCCGGTTAGAGTTAATTCAAGAGTGTGAGATACTTCTTCAGCATCTTCAAAAAACATTTCATAGAAATCTCCTAATCTATAAAAGAGTACTTCATCTTTGTATTCTTGTTTTAATTCTATATAGTGTCTCATCATTGGTGAGACTTTATTTATGTCTACTTCACTTAATTTCATTGGGCATTTTCTTCCTTTCTTTTTCATATATTATAGCAGATATTTTCTTAAAAATAAAGGGATAAGAGAAATAAAAAAAGAACTAACCATTGTTACTACGGTTTTGTTCTCTCTTTAATATATCATTTAGTCCCATCCACTCTTCCTTAGTGAATGATATCTCTATATTGTTACTTTTATGTAAAGAATTGTTTGGGACAGCTTCATATTTGTACGTTGGTAATTCGTTTATTAGATTAGAACTATGAGGTGCTATATTATTTGTATTATTAGTAATATTATTATACACTGTGTTTTCGGAATTACTAGTTTCTAAATTCATAACTGGAGTTGGTACTTCTTCGGCGTTATTTACAAATTTTTCTACGGGAGAAGTATTTTCTATTACAGGAACAGTACTTTCCACTACTTCTTTTTTACCAAACTTAGTTACGGCTTTTATTATTATTCTTACTACTATCCAAGTTATGAATATTATCATACTTATTTGTAATAGAGCAAAAAGGGTTTCATTTGAATATACATCTAATTCTGAATATACATCTATTTTGTCTTTTGTTATTACATCTAGGGTTAAGAAGGTCATATATCCTATTACACTATAAAATATTACATTAATTATTTTTACTAATTTAGGTGTTTTTTCTTTTAATAATCCTGTTAAAAGGAGAATATTACTTGTTATTATCATACCAGTATATACGGCAATGTTTGGAAATACTAGTAGATAAAATACGTTATTTATAAAGTAGTCTACTAATTTATAAAGACTTACATTATAGCCTGCTATAAGAGCTATTAGTATGAGGATATAAGAAATAATGAATGTTTTTAGGTATTTGGATTTGTTTTTTTTGGAAAAGGCAAATAATAGAATACCTAATATCATAAAGAATGCAAATACTAATATTAACTCTTTTTGTCCTGCTATCATATCTTTAACTAAATTTAATTTTTCTATTATGCTTGTTCTTGTCATATTTCTCCCCCCTTTTCTAATATGATTCTGTTTTATCTAAGTAAGCAATATATATTGTTTGTGATGTTTCATCACCATAAGTACAGGTTATAAGCGTTAGGGTATTTTTACTAGTATCTCTGTATATAGTTGCTTTCCCTACTTTTGGTACGTTATATATATTGTCTATTATATATGTATATTTTATATTATTATAATAGACATAGGCTGTGTCGCCTTCTTCTAGTTTATATAAATTACGGAAGTAAGCATTATAGCTTGTTCCTGAGTGAGCGGATATTATGAAGTTTCCGCCACTAACATCTGGAAATGATGAGGCTTTATTTATTTCAATGTTAACACTTATATCATTTCCCTTAGTATTTGGGTCTACAAACCCACGATAGAATGATATTCTTGGTATCTCTAAGTAACCTATATAGTAATATTTTGGTTCTTCTTTTTTGGCAGTTGCAATACCTGCTCCTGCATCTCTTTCCACTTTTTCTTCTTCTTGGTTTTCTTCGGTAGTTTCACCGTTTTGAAATAATTTTTGGTTTTTCATATCATACGCAATATCTATTTTTTCGTTTAAATAGTGGTTTGATATGAGGAAGAGTCCTCCAACAGTAAGGAGAACTCCTAGTAGTGCTATTATTTTATCTTTGTGCATTTTTATATCTGTATACTAGTGCTATTCCCGCTAAAACTACTAAAGAGCATACTGTATAGAATAAAGTGGCACTTGAATCTGTTTTCTTTACTTCAATTACTTCTTCTGGTGTTTCTACTGGTTTCTTTTCATTGAACATTACTATATTTTCGGTTACTTTTCCGTCTTTTACTTCAAAGGTTATTGTTTCCGTTGATAGTTTATATCCATCAGGAGCCCCTATTTCTGTTAGGGTATATGTTCCGTCTTTTAAGTTGTAGATATAATGTGGTTCATTTCCACTTACCCATTTGTCTATTTCATTTCCGTTTTCATCTTTTACTATTAGTGTTGCTCCTGGTAGTTCTTCTTTACTTGTTATATCTTGTTTTGATATTTTAATTACATTTGATGATGCTGTTACAGTAATGTTATCTGAAAGTGGTGTATTTTCGGGATATATTGCTGCCTCAGACATATCTTGATATGAGTTTCCTGATAGGTATAGATATGCTTTTTCTACTACACCTGTTGTAGCTAGGGATAAACCGAAACTTATGGTTTTGCCTTTTACACTTGATGCAGGTACTTTTACATAAAAGCCATCTGTTACGGCAATGTTATTGGTTTTGGTTCCGTTAGAACTTGTTATTATTGTTCCATCGGGAGCATCATTTGTAGCTACTGTAAATGTACCTATTGTATTTGAACTTGTTACTTTTACTAATTCTGATACATAGTAATCTCCGTCAAGTGTTAGGTTTAAGTTTTTTGTATTAGCACTGAAACTTGGCTTTACATATCCAGCACTTTTGGCTTTTAGAGCACCGTTATATAGGTTCATAATTTGTTTTGCCATTGCTGTTCCAGTTGCATCTCCTGTATAGGTTCCGTTTTTTACTTTTGTTGCTAAATTTGATATTTTGTGACCGCTATCACTTTGGTATATCCAAATTGCCATTTGGGTAATATAGTAATCTTTCATACTATCGCCTGTAAAGGATTTTTTTGGATATCCGTTTGCTAGTATGTATGTTAGACCTGCATCTAACGCACTACCTAACTTGAAGCTCATACCGTTTTCTGGTGATGTTCTTTCGTAAGTCATACAGTAAATGATGTTTCCGTTAGTTGCTTTCCTATATAATACTCCTGTTCCTTTTCCACCTGTTAAGTAGGCACTTGTTCTTTGTTGCTCCTGTACTGTGATTGTACTTGGTATGTTTGAAGCTGCACCTATGCTTGGTGCAACGGTTAAGAATGCAAGACATATTGTGAATAATTTCATTAGTGTTTTTTTCATAATAATTCCCCCTTAAAAGTTTAACGATTTCTATAATAGCACAAAAAAAGAGAAAAAGCAAATATTTTCTTGTTTTTTTCTTTAATTTCGTAAATTTTGGCGAATTTTCTTATAGTTTGGGCAATATTTTGCTACCTGATTCCAGAATTCTTGGGAATGATTGAAGTGTATGAAATGGCTTAATTCGTGAATTATGACGTAGTCTAAGCATTCTATATTGTATTTTATTAGTTCGCTATTTAGGGTTACGTTATTGTTTTTTATATTGCATACTCCCCATCTTGATTTCATTTTCCTTATTTTTAAATTGGGAAGGGGGATTTTTTCTTCGTATTTATTATACCAGTAATCTAGGTGATTTTGGTAAGTGATTTTGAGGTAGTTATCTATGTATTTGGTTAGTTCTTTTTCGCTTGATGTGTATATTTTATTACCTAAGATAGAGAACTTATGAGAATTTTCTATTACGACTTTATATTTTTTTCCGAAAATGGTTATAGTGCCGGATTCGGGAGTGTTCTGGGCCTCTTTTTCTATCCACTTTATTATTGTTTTTTCGTTATTTTTGATTATTTTTTCTATTTCGAAGGTGGTTACGTAAGGGGGAGATGTTACGTTTATGGTACCATTTGTGTATCTTAGATAGGTGTTTTTGTTATTTTTTTTGGTTATTTTAACGGGGTAAGTTCTGTTATTATAGGTAAAATTCATTGTATCACTTCCTCTTTTTGCTTTCTATATTATTATAGAAGAAAAGAGCCTTAATGGCAAGGGTTATTCTTCTATATATTCGAGAAGGCTTATAAACATTGTTATGAATTTGCTTTCGAGGCCTTTTCTTTTTAGTTTACGAATGGCTATTCTTTTCTTTTTTATGGAAAGGTTACTAAATATGATGCTATCTATTTTTTCTTTAAGACTTGTTTCTATTTCTAGATCTTCGAGAATGCTTTCTATTTCTTCGTTTATTACTCTTTCGGTTGTTATTTCGATGTTTTCACCCGTGATAACGACATTTAATATGGATGTTCCAGAAATTTCTTTTATTTTTATGAGTAAATCGTTATGATCGGCTTCAGGAGTGAATCCTATGGATGTACCTGAGGATGTTACAGTGATGCCTGTGGTTAGTTTTATGTTTTTGAAGCGAAGGGTATAATTTCTTTTGCCAATGATGGCAGGCATTCCTTCTTTGGGGCTTAGGTTGAGGGTGTATTTATTTTTTTCGTAGGTGTATGTGATGATGGTTAAAAGATGGCGTCCTTCTACTTCTTCGTATAGTTCATAAGTGTTTGAGGCTCCTGGGAAAATGGTTATTTCCATATTTTGGGGAAGGCTAGTGGTGTTATCTAGGGACAGGGGCAGGATGGTGCCGGCTTTACAGAAAACGGGATAATCTTCGTCTTTATAGAAACTGCTATAGTATTTATCGCCGTGGTATTTTTTTCCGGTAAAAAAGTCGTACCATAGTCCATTTGGTATATATAGTTTTTGCACTACTCTATTCATAATGGGGTTTTTCTTTTTTGTTATTGGAGAGACAAGAATTTGGTCAGTGAAGTAGTACTGGGATTTGTAATTGGGTTCGTCATAGATTTTGGGATTTTCGTAGTAAAGGGGTTTAATTAGGGTTATGCCTTTGGTTGTGTACTTGTGTCCTTCGGAAAAGAGATATGGAACGAGGCTATTTCTTAGAATCATATATTTTTTTATAACGCTTTGAATGAGGCTATTCCATTTCCATGGTTCTCTTTTGTAGTATTTACCGGTTTCGCTTGCTAAAAGGAAGATGGGACTGAAGACACCGAACTGAATATATCTTATGTATAATTCGGGATTTTCTATTCCATTATGAAACCCACCAATGGCGTGAGCGATCCAAGAAAGTCCGATGTTTGCACAGGATAGGTTGTAATATGGCAGGATACTTAGGGTATTCCAGCTGATTTTGGTTTTTCCTGTGTATGTAATGGGATAGCGATGGGGAGCGATGCCGGCGTTACGGGTTAGAATGAGATGGGATTTTTGATAATGGTAATGGTCTAAAAGCCAAAGGGTATTTTTATCTTTCTCATTATTGTAATCGATATTGAAGAAACTTACACCTATTTTTTGGAGGGGAGATATAATATTATTTATGTATAGGGTTAGTTTTGTCATATCCATTGGGGTTAAGTTGATGGGACCAGATGTTTGAATGTATTTGTTTATTTCAGCGTAATTTGGGTCTTCGGGTGTTAGGGGAAGAGATGGATCTATGGTAAGTCCAAGGGCTATATTGTTTTGTTTCAAATATTTTGCTACTTCAATACCGCTACCTAGAATAGTTGGATCTATTTGATAGTTATTGGGAGCGGTATGCCACTTATCACCTAATAGAAATACAGAAATGGGAAGCTTTTCATCACTGAACTTTTTGACAACATCTGCTATATCGGGAGCGGTATAGCGATCGTTTTTATACCACCATGGTCCGAGAGCATATCTTGGAATACTTGCTGGGTAACCTGTTAGGTGGTAATAGTCATCGAGGCATAATCCGAAATCGCGTTTATACATAAAGAGATAGATATCGGTACCTCCTTCGGGTCTTTTGATATACGAACCGTTTTCTAAAATTAGGGTGTTAGAGTCGTCAATACTGGCAAAACCGTCGAGGGAATATAAGCCTTTATCTAGTTTTAGGGGACCTTCTTTTTCAAGGTCATAAGTGCAGGCTCCGAAATTTCGGGCTTCGGGATGATCATAGTACCACTCTCTATCGGTATCGTTTAGAACTACTTTTAGGGTAGAAGATCCGGCTATTTTTCCTACTTTGAAGGGTTTATTTTTTACATAGGTTAGTGTAAAATACTGGGTTTTTATTTCGAGAAGTATATTGCTTTCGGTAACGTTATAGTTATTTATGCCTAGATTTCTATTTATTGCAAGACTAGAGGGGTTATCTATAAAGTATCCGTCTTTGTTATATTCTAGTCTTACTAGTCTTGGTGTTAATATGGTAAAGCGGTATTTGTCCCCTTTTACTATATTTTGAGTGGGAGAAAGTCCTTTTTGTTCCTCTACTTGATTTTGATTATTGGTATTATTCATACGTATCACCTATCCTTACTTTAATATCATTTTATCATAGTATGGGGATATTTTCAATAGTTTTTTGGTGGGCCCTACGGGAAGTGGTAATTAAAAAATTTTCCCTTATTGAGAAAATTCTTTGTTATTTGGTTGTTTTTTTATAATAGTCGTATAATTCTTTAAATCTATTGAAGTGTATTACTTCTCTTTGCCTTAGAAATAGGAGTGGTCCGACGATATCGGGGTCGTTTGTTAGATTTATTAGGCTTTCGTATACGGCTCGAGCTTTTTGTTCAGCAGCCATATCTTCGGATAGGTCAGCAATGGGATCACCAGTAGTTGCAAAATATGATACTGTGAATGGAACTCCATTTGCATCGGTTGGATATAGTGATGTTCGATGTTCAGCGTAGTTACTTCCAAGACCGGCTTCTTCTAATTCTTTGGGGGTTGCTCCTTGTAATAGTTGATATTCCATTGCTGATATCATTTCAACATGGCCTAATTCTTCTGTTCCTATATCTGTAAGTAGTGCTTTTCCCCTACTATCTGGCATTGTATATCTTTGATTTAGGTATCTTAGGGCTGCTGCTAGTTCACCATTACTGCCTCCGTATTGCAATAGGGACTTAAATTTATTTGCTATATGTAATAATTTTTTAAAATAAATTATACTAAAAAAGAAACTTAAAATATACTTATACATATTAGGTTTCCTTGTGATTTTTATCAAACCAAACAATATAAAAATACTCACCATTTCGGTATCCTATTATTCTAAACTTTTGCCCTGCTCTCAGTGCTGTTGCATCAGTAATTCCATTACAATTTTGAGGTAATTTTAAATTTTTTATAATCTCATAATTTAAACTTTTATCGCTAAATTTTATCTCCTTCCAAGTTAGATTTTCTATTTTTTTTGCAAATATAATAAAACTTTTTATCTCTTTTGAGTTCAGTTTCTCCATTGGATATTTGTTATCGCAACTTGCAAAACGTAATCGACATTGTTTGTCATCATCTGTTTCTTTTTTTTCATCTAACTTATAATCATTACGATATGGTTGCTTAGGAATTTGCATTTTCATTTAATTTATTTGTAAAAAATTCTTTCATTGAAGACTTTGTAATTATCTCGTTACAAGGATCTCCATCTTTGCAATTTCCTCTTTGTCTTGCTTCTAACCAAGGCTTTTCTTTATGTGTTAAATCTTCTAAATATTTACCATCGTATATACCATATGTATTCCAAATTGTGTACAAAAAGTCCAAATTATCTTGCGAAATTTTTGGATATGCTTTTGGGAGATCTATTGAGTTATATCCGTATATTTTATATTTATTATATATTGCTGGATTTGCTGGGCCGTGTGCCCAAGCCTGAAATTCTTCGTTAAATAATGGACGTTTATTTATTGCTAAATACCACCCCTGAGCATAATAGAGCAGTTTTTGAAGTTTTAATGGAGTTATTGTACTTCCTGCTTCTCTTTCAACTATTTTCAAAAAACATACTGCAATATCATTTATTGATACTTTATTTTTAGCACTTTTTTTTATCATTCCTTTCTTCCCTCCTCACCATTAATTTTAACATTAAGTTTTTATTAATACAATACTTTTTATAGAAAAAAATACTTTTTTTAATAACGATTTCGATATATTATATGTAATCCATAAAAATGTTATAATAAAAAAAGAACAGAGCAAGTATTCATTTACTTGCTCTTTAATTCATTATACATCTTTTTGGCTCCACCTAACCAATTAACATTAAGGTTGTTAGGATCATTTTCAGCACCAATTGGGCAATATTTTGGTTGGATTTTTTCTAAGGTATCAAGGCCTATATCAAAGTAATTGTATTTAAGATTACTTAGAAATGCTATGATGCCTTCTTCGAGAGAACCATAAGTTATAAGTCCACTACTACACATCATACCACCAACGTTGTTTTTACTTCTAAATGCGACACTAGTGTAGTTGCCAGTTTCCCATTTGCTTATTGCTATGCTCATTAGTGTTTGGTCCTCATTTAAACCTAATTCTTTGGCTTTATCGTAAATTAAACAACTTGTGCTATCAAACTTACATTCTTGTGTTTTTTCTCCCTCTACGTTAAAATTTACCTGTTCAGAATCAAGATGTATTACTTCTAATGATAAAGGATTGATTAGTTCTATATTATGGTTACTGCTTACAAGAATTATGTTTGTAACCATATTGATTACCATAGCATAAATAAACGCTACTCTTATTAATCTAGGTATCTTCATAAATAGTTTTGCTATTAGATTATTGAATCCTTTTACCAATATGTAAATAATATATAGTAATGCTACTAAAATGTAAATAATACTCATTACTACGTTTTTAGGAAGTGCCTTTAAGTTTCGCTTTATTCTTCTTTTTAATCTGTTCTTTCTTGAATATTTTTGTACCCTACTCTCCATACTAACACACCTCCCTCTTACAATAAGTAATTAACTCATCTCCACTGTATATAGGAATGTAGTTAGAGTTATTAGACTTATAGTAGTTAATTATCAACTCTACCCCTTTTATTAGTTTTTTCATTTGACTTTGTAATGAACTAATGATATAATCAGTGTAGGAAAAGGATTTAATCCTTTCCTACTACAATTACATTTTTATATTTAATAAAGATGTAACCTTGATTTGCCAATTCGTATAAGTCGTCCAAACTTAGTGTACGGATTGGTTTTTTCTTTATGTTGTTCATTACTTCTCCTTTCCGTAAGATATGTTTTCTCTTTATCTTACATACTTAGTATAACACATTTAGTACTATATGTCAATAGTTTTTGTTGTTTTTTAGTACTAAATGTGTTATAATTATAATGAAAGGAGTATGATTATGAAAGAATTTAACCAAAAAGACTATATAAAAGAATGGAAAAAAGACAATTATAAGCAATTTAAAGTAGAATTGAAGAAAGAAGAAAAAGAAGAACTTACGGAGTTATTAAAGGATAATGATCTGAGTGGAAGTGATTTTGTAAGACTAGCAATGATCAGCTTAAAAAATGGAACATTAAAAAAAGAGGACAAGCAATAAAAAGCCTGCCCTTTTCTTATTTCATTTGTATACCTATAATAGCGTGTCCAACTATACCCGCATATTCATAGTATCTATCACCAAAACCTCTAACCCAAGGCAACCATCCATCTTCGCGTGTTTTAACTCTGTAATCTACGTATCCCTTTGTAGATTTAATTCTGATTAGGTCAATTGCTTGGCTTGGTATTCCTGCGTAAGAATTAATGGAATTACTACTATAATCTCTGCTATTAACTGCACCATACCATCCACCGCCTAGTTTATGAGCCTCGTATATAATCTCACCGTAAGCGGGTTTACATCTAAACGCTGTAATTGGTTCATTGCCTATTCCTGCAAACCCATTAGCGGTATTATCACATTTTCTTACTGCTGGGAGCCATTTATTGGTATATGCTTGGTATGTAATAACACCAGTATAGTTAGGTTCAGATGAAGAAGTCCCCATATTTATCTTATTAGCCTCTGCAATTATATAGTCCATTTTTTCTAGCAAATACCATCCTGGACAATCGGTACTAGCAAACATACTATGCCAAGTGACATTTTCCCCCTTAACTAAGATACCTAGACTATTTCTTCTTGCAATATCTGCAACCAAAACAATCAAACTATTTAATGTTGTGTCATTGACATACCAAGTGCTATCATTATCCGATGTCTCAATAGTAACACTTTTGCAATTACTATCCCAATCTGAATTAGTCCACGCTGTATTTTCTTCACCTACATAACAAGCAATCTCTCCTCCTACACCTACCCCATAATGACTTGATCCACGTCTACCAACAGTTTGAAATATACTTCCACATTGTTTAGCAGACAATCTTCCGGCCATGTGATGTATAGTAATAGCCTCTATCTTTCTTCCACTTCTTCCTACTGTATAGTTTCCTTGATAAGCAGGATAGATTGCCTGTGCTAATGATGACTTAATCATTTTCATCACCCTTTCCATTGCTTAACTCTTCACTCATTTCTTTTGTTAGATTTAATTCTTCCATTATTAATTACCCTCTTTCTTGCTATTATTATAATTGATACTAGATAAACCTGTTATTGCTCCTACGAATGTAGTTAATGCACTTATCGTTAATATAATAGTTTCTGTATCAAACTTATATATTTTGCCTAGTGTTCCTATTAATGTTATTAGTGCAGGTATAAATATAAATAAACTATATTTTAACTTGTCATATACTTTATTACTCATTTTCATTATATATTACCTCTCTCTCTTTGCTTTTCCCACTTGTCGTGGATGTAACTATTTTTGTGTAAGTCATTGGTGTAGTGCTCATAAACTTCATAAGCACGTGTTATTTGGACATCATCTTTTTTTACGCCATTTTCTAAATCTGCTAAAAAATCTACTAGAAAGTTTCGGCATTGATTTTCGTCTATTTTCTCTATCTTTTCATTAATAGGTGCTAACTGTTTGCTCATTACTTTCTTAAAACCAATAAGAACAGTACCTACTATACCGACAAATTCTGCTATAAATTTTGTTGTTTCAAAGACTTGTCCAAGGGTGATGTTTTCCATTATATTCTCCTTTCTTTTAACTATATATTATTTTAAGTCCTCTGACTCTTGTTATCGCAATATGATTGACACTTGCTGATGCTATTACTGGTGCAACTTGTGTGTCAGAATATTTGTTGCTTACATTTAATATTTTGTTACTACTTAGTTTTACTATTTTCATTTTTATATTTAGTAGATTTCCATCAGTGAACCAATAATTTAAACAAGGCATCTTATTCTCCTCGCAGGTTACTATTTGACTATTTTGGTAATCCTTTCCATCATTTGTAATGTAATCAATAATTAAATAGTCATAATTGGTTATTTTTTCAGATAGTGTTATATCGCTGTATGATCCATTTGCGTTTTCATACAGATTTACTAATTTTATTTTCTTTATTTTTCCATCTAATTCATTAATTGCACCAACTACATTCTTAGATATAGTGTTTAAATTAGCCGGATTGCCGACATTGTCATCGTTTTGATTTACCACTTCCTTTATTTCGTTTAAGTCACTTGCTTTGCATTTATTTACATCTGGTATATTTGTGTTTTCATTAACTGCTACTTTATTTACAAAATTAATTTTAGCCATATTTTTCGCTTCATTATGCTATCCTATGCCACCTGTAAGCTATTTTAGATGGTTGTACAATACTATGTGATTGACTTCCTCCTGTTGATCTTCCACCAACTTGTTCTGCGTCACTTCCGTTTTGGTCAAAACTTACGTGATAAGCGGACCCACCCGCGTTTAGATTTATCGGTCTATTGTTTCCGAAATAGACTAGTGTGTGTGTATGAGCGGGCATCTCTTCAATTGTCAAGGTATGCTTTTCCTCACCAACCGTATTACCAATGTTTGCATTGAAAGAACTACCACTAACAGTAGATTTAGAAACCAATACCGTACCGTCATTATCAAGTTCCCACGTACCACCTATTGTTTCATTTGGATTAAAATTAATGTCGCTAGTATGTATATAAATACCTATAGGTAATAACACATCTCTAATTGCTGGTAACAATAAGTTATTAATAGCATTTTTGATATTATTCATATCCCTTGCCATTACTTTATTCTTTGATGGTATGCTTGGATTTTCGTATAATTGTTCTTTATCTTCATAATCTATTAAGTTCATAGGATACCTCCCTGTATTGAAGAGAAGTTACGTTGAAGGGACGGCGTGGGGCGGTGGTGAGGGGGTTTTGTGGGATT